>Ga0075021_10001956_pt1 | contig 10671 bp, 10 predicted proteins | sample ColStrG_CSR_2012_FD_72749 | JGI IMG/M metagenome (GOLD analysis project Ga0075021, IMG submission 72749) | Freshwater sediment microbial communities in response to fracking from Pennsylvania, USA - Cold Stream Run_MetaG_CSR_2012 | ecosystem: Environmental > Aquatic > Freshwater > Creek >... | reverse complement strand
ACAGCGAGTTGCAATGCGCCACGCAGGATCGTCTTGGACTGGCGGGCCATCGTCGGGCCGTGGGCCGTCCGCATTGAGCGGATCGCCGCGTCGATACGGGCTGGCGTCGCCTCGCCCACCCGAACGCCGCCGAGAAACTTCGCCAGCTTCGCGGCCGCGAACCGGTTTGTGGACAAGGTGACAGGGGAGCGGCCGTCCTCGGCCAGCCGGCCAAGGTGCTGTTCAATAAGCACGGTGATCTTGGTATCCAGGCGGACCTTGTCAGCATCACGGGGTGCTCGCCGCGCCTTCAATGTTTCGATCAGCGCATCCTCGGCAAGTTTGCCGTGCTTGTCGTGCTCGTCGGGGTTCCCGCGGCGCTCGACTCGCCTGGTAACTCCGGAAGGTTATCGCAATCTGTGACGCTGACGACGAAGACGGCTTGGATGTCGTCGTCGAGTTCCCCGGTGACCCGAGCAGCTACGCGTTCCGACGCGATGAATTAGCGACCGCCGCCGCGCCGGTCGGTGGACTTTCCTCACCTGACGTCCAAGGAAAGCATCAGCAGAGCGGAGCCAAACGACCGGACGTGTACCCCAACCCAGCCCCGGAAAGCTCAGAATTCGCGCCGCTCCAGCCACCGGCGGAGCGCGTCGGCCGCGGTGCGCCAACGGGTGTCGAGCATCACGTCATGCGCAAGATCCGGGATCAGCTGCCAGTCCGCGCCGTAGGTGCGCGCGGCGGCGGCGGTCTCGCGACGGCTGAACACAAAGTCGTCCTGCGCGGCGAGCACCAGCATGGGAACGGAACTTCTCGGTCGCAAACCCCGATGGAAAAGGCAACCAATCAGGGCGCGGTCGCTCTCCTCTTGAAACAGAGCCGCATACCGCGTCACCAGTGTCTCCGGCAGATCTGTCGAGAAGAACCACCGCCGCGCCAGCGCCGGCGGCGAGAAGTCGGGGCCCAGCTTCCCGTGGAGCGCGTTCTTGAGCATCAGACCGGGATAGTGTCGCAGCGCTCGCCCCAACGTCCCCCACGCCCCACGTGGCGGCGCCGACGCGACCAGCACCGCCCCGGGCGTCGCGTAGCGCTCCATGTATTTCACAATGACGAAGCCGCCCAGCGAGTGCCCGATCAGGATCGGCGCGGTTCCCATCGCAAGAACTGAGGAACGCAGGTCGTCGGCGAAGTCCGACAGTGAAACTCTGCGGAGCGACGTACTGACGGGGCTGCGACCGTGTCCCCGCAGATTCACCGCGGCAGCGCGATACCCGTGCTCGACGAAGTAACCGAGGAAGTGCTCGTCCCAACACCACGCCCCATGCGAAGTGCCGTGCACGAACAACAGGGGTGTGTGATGCGTGGCCGTCTGTTCGCCTCGGTCGAGCAGCTCCAGCATGGCGCGCCTCAGGTCCGCAGAACGCGAGTACCGTTGCGGGCCAACAACCGTCCGATCAGTGATCGGTGAACTTCGTTGGGTCCCTCGACGATCCGCCACATGCGGACCTCGCGGTAGAAGCGCTCGACTGGGAGGTCCGCGCTGTACCCCCAACCGCCGAAGAGCTGCAGGACGCGATCGGCGACGCGGCACAGCGCCTCGGAGGCAAAGACTTTCGTGATCGAGCAGCGCATGCGCTGAGCCACCACGCCATCGTGTTCCCGGCTGGCCGCGGTGTAGGTGATGCTGCGAACAGCTTCGAGATCGAGCACGCAATCCGCGAGGATCCACTGAACGCCCTGCTGCGAGGCCAACGTGGTCCCGAACGACACCCGGCTGTTCACGTGGTCGACCGCCAGGTCGATCAGCCGCTCGCAGGCGCCGGTCGCGCGAGCCCCGATTTCGAGGCGCTGGGTGCCCAGAAGTTGCTGAGCGAGCAGGAATCCCTGGCCCGGCTCACCCAGTCGATTGTCGTCCGGTATGAAACAGCGCTGAAAATCGATCTCGGCGGGCGCCATCGAACCCATGGTGGGAATTCGGCGAACGACGTTGAACCCTGGCGTGTTCGCGTCCACGATGAAGGCGCTGATGCCCTGGGCGCCAGCGCTGCGGTCGGTTCGGGCGAAAACGACGACGTAGTCCGCGAGGTCACCGAGGCTGACGAAGCACTTGCGGCCATCCAGGATCCACCCGTCGCCTTCGCGCACGGCCGTCGTGGTCATGTTGCCGACGGGGTCGGCGCCGCCGGTCGGTTCGGTGAGCGCAAACGCGCCCAGCTTTTCGCCTCGCACAGCCGGATACAGGTAACGCTCCTGCTGCTGCGGTGTCGCGGCGAAGAGGATGGACAGCGGCTCCCCCATCCGGCCGATCAGGTGGGGCCCCAGCAGCGAGCGGGACAGTTGCTCGATCATCACGACCCGGTCGAGTGGGCTGCCGCCGGCTCCGCCGAATCGTTCCGGCACGCCCAGCGCCCAGATACCAAGCCGGCGGAGCCCCGTGAAGATTCGACCTTCAAGCTCCGTTGATAACGGCTCATTTTCGTGCGGGATCAGTTCGGTGTCGACGAACTTTTCGATCGCGTCGCGAAGCTGGCACTGCTCGTCGGACAGAGAGCTCATACGTGCGATTTCCGGAATGGATAGGTCCCCGCCTCGACATCCCAGGTGGTAGCGGTCTGCCAGCCCTGTTTGAGTTCGAACTGCTTGACACGCTGCGTGATCGTCAGTGGCAGCTCGGCTACCAGCTCGACGTAGCGCGGACACATGTGTTTGGGCAGCAGCGCGGCGGCGATGTCGGCGACGTCTTTTTCGCTGAGCGCGTCGTCGGCCGGGCGAACCACCACTTTGATGTCGTCTTCTCCCAGCGGGGACGGAACCGCGATGGCGGCGCACTCCGCGATCGAGTGGTGTGCCGCGAGGATGTCCTCTATTTCGCGGGAAGCGATGTTGACTCCTCGCCGACGGATCATGTGACGCAGCCGGTCGACGTAGTAGTAATTGCCGGCGGCATCCGCTCGCATCAAGTCGCCGGTGTGAACCCACCCGCCCTCGTTCTTCTCCCTGGTGGCTTGATCGTCGCGGTAGTAGACGATCGCCGGGTCCGCGGTGCGCTGTCTGGGCCGGACGAGCAGCTCTCCAGGCTCTCCGACGGCTACCTCGACGCCGTCGGCGTCGACAAGACGCGCTTCGATGTCGGGGCTGGGTTGGCCGACCGAGCCGACGGGGGCGTTCCCGAAATTGTTGAACGTCCCGACGGTGTCACTGGCCGAATACGATTCGATGATCTTCACGTTGAACCGGGTGGCGAACTCCTCCCAGATGTCGGCGGGCATCCCCCCGCCGAGAAAGGCCTTCAACTCGTGGTGCGCATCGAGCGGGTTGGGCGGCTGGTTGAAGATCATCCGGGGGATCGTCCCCACGTAGTACGTCAGGGTGCAGCGATTGTCGCGGATGTCCGACCAGAAGTTGCTGGCACTGAAGTGGCGGCGGAGGATGAGGGTGGCGCCCAATCGCAAGCCCATCGAGGCCAACGCCAAACCCATCGCGTGGTAGATCGGTGTTGGGATGTAGAGCGATTCGGAGCCGTCCTGAAGTCCTAGTAGGGCGCCGATCAGCATCGCCCGCGAGCTGGTTCGCTGTTCTAGCACAACGCCTTTCGGGAAACCGGTGGTGCCCGAAGTGAAATTGATGAACGCCGGATCCGTCGCGGCGCAGGAGCGCTGGCGCAGAAAGGTGATCGGGTCGAGGCCGCCGCCCAGGGCGCCAGCCATGTCAGGGTCATCCGTGCTGTGGCATGGCAGCGATTCTTGACGCAGCTGCGCCGCGGAGTCCGGATCGGCGAGAATGGTTTTGGAGCAGGCGATTTCGATGACATGTCGCAGCGCCTGACCGACAAGGCTGGTATTGACCAGCGCGCCGACCGCCCCGACGGCCTGGGTAGCGAGTTGGGCGATGAGCAGCTCCGCGCTGCTGGCGATCATCATCGCCGCGGTGTCACCAGGTGCGACGCCGTGGTCGGAAAGCCACGCGGCCAGCGACCCGATGCGTTCGTAGAGTTCGCGGTAGGTCAGCGCGGTGCTTTCGTCGCGTACCGCCACCGCATCAACGGGCCGGTTGGCGAACGTCGCGATCAGCTCGGGATAGGTGTCACTTTGCAGACCGAAGGAGGTGGTCGTCATCATGGTGCTTCCTCACCCCGCAGAATCTGCACGTAGCACGACCCGCCCGCACCGATCATCTGCGCCAGACCGTTTCTGGCCCCACTATGCTGGCGCTGTCCGGTGGCACCGCGTATCTGGGTCGTCAACTCCACGATCTGGGCCAGTCCGGTTGCACCGCCGGGGTGTCCGCGCGCGATCAGTCCGCCGCTGGTGTTGACCGCGACTCTGCCGCCGACGTCGAATTGGCCTTCAAGCAATTGCTTTCCGGCCTGCCCCGGCGGGCAGATACCGAGGTCTTCGAGGTACTGCAGTTCCTCCACGCTGAAGGCGTCGTGCAGTTCGATGAGATCGAGGTCGTCGGCGGTGATCCCCGCGAGCCGGTAGGCGGTGTCTGCGACGCGACGCGTTATTTCGGGATCGGGTGCGCAGGACGCGGCGGGGTGCCATTTGTCGGTGGCCGAGGTCGCCGCGGCGACCCGCACGGCCAATCCCCCGTTGGCTGGCGGCTCGGCGGTCAGCACGACGGCGGCCGCGCCGTCGCCGATGGGGCAGCATTCCGCTCGGCGCAGCGGTTCGGCGAACATCGGCGACGATCTGAGTTCGGCCAGGGGCACCGCGGTGCGGCGCTGCGCCAGCGGATTCAGACTCGCGTTACGCAAATTCTTGGCCACGACGGCCAGCGCGGCGTCGTCGGGTTCGCCGTAGTCGTGCATGCGCTGCCGCTTGAGCATGGCGAAAGCCGCCGGGGGAAGGTTCCTGCCGGATATCGCCGCGAGATCGATTCTGCCCTGAGGGCTTCCGGCATTTCCGAGAGCACTTGCGAGACTGCCGCACCCCACGGCGACCGCGACTGAGGCGCGCCCCGTGGCCACCGCCTCACACGCGTCGTTGAACGCCGCCGAACCCGTGGCCGACGCGTTCTCCACCGCGTGAGCCGGCACGCCGGTCCACCCCAGCTCGTGCACGATCGACGGTGCGGCCCCCATGTCACTGCCGACAACACCGGCTATGACGACTTCGACTTCCGGCCAGGCGATGCCGCCGTCTGCCAGCGCATCCCGGATGGCCCCCGCAGCCTGTTCCCGGCTAGGCGCGTTGTGAGTTTTGGCGAATGGCGTCATCCCGACGCCCGCGACATAGACGGGACGCCTTGGCATCGTGTGTGTTTGAGGACTCATGAAGCACTCCGCGCGAAGCCGAAACCGGTGGAGGTTTCTGCGCCCATCGGGATCTGTCGGGTCACCAGCGCAACTCGATCGCCGATTTCCACCGCGCCGTCCATCACCCCTTGGACTATCACCTGCGGGCTGAGTTCGACCCGCACCAAGGTGACCGGCGGTTCCGCGCCGGGCAGCGGGAAGGCGATACGGCAATAGGTCCGCACGATGCCGGTGGTCGGCAGTTGGCTATCCCGGGTCTGCGAGCCGCAGCGCGCACAGTTCGGGCGTGGGGGGAACATCACGGCGTCGCACTTCGGGCAGGACGCCGAAATCAGCGTCGCACTGCGACCGTCGGTCAGCAGGATCGCGGGATCGAATGACGGGTTCACCGGCCGCACCACACCGGCGCACGCCGCTCCCGAAACGCGAGCGGCCCTTCGGCGGCATCCGCCGTGCGCTGAATCCGCGCGATGGCCGCCGCTTCTGCCGCCAATGCGTCGGTTGCCGGCGGCGACGCGTCCACGAGCTCTTTGATGGCTTGGACGGCCAACGGCGCGCTGCGCAGAATCGTGTCGATCCACTCGCCGGTCGCCGTCTTGAGGTCGTCGCTCGGGACCACCCGGTCGACCAATCCCCAGGCGAATGCCTCAGTGGCACTGACCGATTCACCGGTCAGCATCATGCGCAACGCATGTCCCCTGCCGATCAGCTGCGGGAGCCGGTACGTCGCACCACCGGCGGGGATCAGTCCGACGCGGACCTCGGGCAGAGAGAGCCGGACATGGTCGGCCGCGATGCGCATATCGCATGCCAGCGCGAGTTCCAGTCCGCCGCCGAGCGCGTCGCCGTTGATGGCGCACAATAGCGGTTTCCGTACCCGCAGGCCGTGCATGATGGTGTCGGGCGGTGCTATCCCCTGTTTCAGCTTCTCGGCAACCTGTCGTGGCAGCCTTTTGAGGTCCGCCCCCGCACAGAACATGGCGTCACCCGCAGCGGTTAACACCCCTGCCCACAGACCCTCGTCCTCGTTGAGTCGGGTGAAGGCCCGGTGCAGACCCTCGAGCGTGTCCCAGTCCAGGGCGTTGCCGACCGTCGGCCGGTTGAGTTGGATGTAGAGCGCGCGCTCACGCTCGGTGACGATGACGGGTTCGGTTTCGTCGCTCATGCTCACACCGCCATCGAGTAGCCGCCGTTGACCGGGTAGGTCTGCCCGGTGATCCATTCGGCGTCGGCGCCGGCCAAAAACGCGATCAAGCCCGCGGGATCCTCCGGTGTCCCGAGCCGCGACACCGGGTAGGCGCGCACCATCTTTCGTTCGAGGTCGTCAGTGAGGAACTCCGCGATCTTGCCGTGTTTAATCGTGCCGAGGGCTACGCAGTTGCACGTGATACCCGCGGGACCCACTTCCCGGGCCACGGCCCTCATGAACCCGGCGGCACCCGCTTTCGCCGCGGAATAGGGAACCAACCCGGCTTCGCCGACGCGCGCGGCGTCGGAGATGACCGTGATGATCCGGCCCCAGCGGTTCGCCAGCATGCCTGGCAGCACCGCGCGCGTGCAGTACATCACCGCCTGAAGGTTGAGCTGTATCCACGGATCCCATTGCGCCGGCTCGGATGTCGCAAACGGGGCGGGATCGGCGCCCACGATCGGGACTCCGGCATTGTTCACCAGCACGTCGATCGGGCCGTGTTGGTCGACCAGGCCGCAGACGGCGTTCCAGGATGTCACGTCGGCAACCGCGGCGACGCCGCGCGCGCCCAGGTCCGTCACCTCGCTGGCCACTCGTTCGGCTGCCTCGCCGACGACGTCGTTGACCAGCACGGTCGCCGCAGTGCCCGCACGGGCCAGTCGCAGCGCGACCGACCTCCCGACGCCGGCACCGGCTCCGGTGACCAGGGCAACTCGCTGCGACATGCGACCTCCAGTAAGTAAGTAATGATATACTTATAACGCTTCGGTCGTGGTGTCAACGGCGCTCGCCGGGCGAACTGCGAAGATCGGTGGTCAGCAAATGTCAAGCCCGCTGCGGCGTCGGCTGCCCAAGGCTGAGCGGCGTGAGCTGATCCTTGAGGCGGCTCAGAAGGTTTTCGTCAACAACGGTGTCGGCGGGACGCGCGTCGCCGATATCGCTGACGCGGCCGGAGTCAACACGGCTCTGATGTACCAGCACTTCAGCTCCAAGGAGGAGTTGTTCAGCGAAGCCGTGATCGACCCGCTCGAGCAATTGCTCGAGCGCACCGAACAGCAGACGCGCAAGTTGGCGAGCGGGGCGGAGAACATTCAGCAGCGCACGACCGAGGACTTCGTGCGCGAAATCCTGCGTATCATGGTCGAGTTGGGCCCGCTTTTCGGCACGGTGCTGTTCGGCGGCCCCGAGGTCGGGAAGAATTTCTATCGGGACCGCCTCGACCCCATGCTCAGCGGCATCGTGAACCTGATCGAGCGCTCCCTGCCGAACTGGCGGCACATCGACTTCGACACTCGACGCACCACCGTGGCGGTCTTCGGAATGTGCTGGTTCATGGCCCTGGACAGCGACATGCGCGGCGAAAGCCTGGATGTCGACGCGGCCAGCAAGGACCTGACCAAGCTCCTCTTCAGAGGCCTGCAAGGCGATCCCGACGCCCCACCGACCGAAAACCCAGGGAGGTGATCGCGTGACGGCGATAACCCCAGGCGAGACAACAGGATTCGACCGTATCGTCGTCACCTGCCCGGCGACGGGGAAACCGGTGGGTAGCGTCCCGGTCGCGCGGCGCGCCGACGTCGGCGCCGTCGCCGCACGACTGCGGTCGGCCCAGCCCGGGTGGCAGGAGATGGGAGTCGACGCGCGTGCAAGATGGCTGAGCATCTGGCGGGACTGGATCCTCGACCACAGCGACGAATTGCTGGGACTGGTTCAGCAGGAATCCGGCAAGTCGTGGGGCGACGCGAATATCGAGATCCTGGCCACCGACGTCGCGAACTACTGGATCGAGCACGCCGCCGAGTTCCTAGCCGACGAGCACGTCCGCCCTAGCGGACCGGCCAACATTGCCAAGCGACTAACAGTCGTGTATGAGCCCTACCAGTTGGTCGGCGTGATCACGCCTTGGAATTACCCGCTGGCGATGCCCCTGTCGGACATCGCGCCAGCCCTGATGGCCGGCTGCGCCGTGGTGTCGAAGCCGTCCGAACTCACCCCGCTGGCCTGGCGGGCGGCGGTCGGCGGATGGAAGGAAATCGGGGCCCCGGACGTCTTGGACGTCGTCTTCGGAGCGGGTGAAACCGGTTCGGCGGTAACCGATGTCGTCGACTATGTCATGTTCACCGGCTCGGTGCATACCGGCCGGCGAGTCGCCGTCGCCGCCGCGCAACGGCTGATCCCCTGCAGCCTGGAATTGGGCGGCAAGGACGCCATGGTTGTCTGCGCGGACGCCGACATCGACAGGGCGGTCGACTGTGCGGCGTGGGCAGGCTTCTTCAACGCCGGCCAGACGTGCGTTTCCGTCGAGCGGGTCTATGTCGAGACGGCGGTTTACGACGAGTTCGTGCATAAGCTGGTGGCCAAGGCGTCCTCGTTGCGCCAGGGCATGGACGCCCGCCGCGACTATTCGTGTGACATCGGGGCGATGGCCAGCGAGCAACAGTTGGCGATCGTCTCCCGGCACGTCGCGGACGCGGTGAGCAAGGGCGCCAGGGTCGTCACCGGGGGCAAGGCGCGGGACGACGGTTTGTTCTACGAACCGACCGTGCTGGTGGACGTCGACCACGGGATGGACTGCATGCGCGAGGAGACTTTTGGCCCCACCCTGCCGGTGATGAAGGTCCGCGATGCCTGGGAAGCGATCCAGAAGGCCAACGACTCGCGGTACGGGCTTTCCGGCAGTGTGTGGACGCGCGACCGGGCCAAGGGGATGGAGTTGGCCAAGCGGATGAGCGCCGGGTCGGTGAACATCAACAACGCAATCATGTCGGTCTTTCAGTACCCGCTGCCCATGCACGGCTGGAAGGACTCGGGGCCGGGCTCGCGCGCGGGCGGCCCGGAGGGCATCCGAAAGTACTGCCGCACCAAAGGCATCGCCGCCGACCGTGTTGCGATGAAGAAGGAGCTGTTCTGGTATCCGTACACCCCCTGGAAGGGCAGGATCACCTCCCGCATGGCGAGGTTGGTCGGCGCCCGAGATTGGCGACGGCGGCTCGGCCGCTCAGTCACTACCTCGTCACGGCAACGGACTGCGCGTGAAGGCTGATTACTCCCTGATCGGTGAGCCGGGCGACTGGGAGCGTGCAGCCTGGGCCGAGGAGCAAGGTTACGACGGGGTGTGGTTACCGGAGATAATGCATGACCCGTTCCCGGCGCTCGCCGTCGCCGCCACCCGCACCACGACCATCCAGTTGGGCACCGCAATCGCGGTGGCGTTTGCCCGCAATCCGATGTCGCTGGCGACGGTGGCCAACGATCTGCAGCTTTACTCCAATGGGCGATTTCTGCTCGGCGTGGGCTCACAGATCAAGCCACACATCACCAAACGGTTCTCGATGCCGTGGTCGGCGCCGGCCCGGCGGATGCGCGAGTACCTGCTGGCCGTCCGGGCGATCTGGCATAGCTGGGCCACCGGCGAACCGCTGGATTTCATCGGCGAGTACTACACGCACACGCTGATGACACCGTTCTTCAATCCAGGACCCAACCCCTACGGCAACCCGCCGATCATCCTGGCCGGCGTCGGCACCCGGATGACCGAGGTGGCCGGCGAGGTGGCTGACGGCCTCTTCGTGCACGGCTTCACCACCGAGCACTACCTGCGAGAAAGCACCCTGCCCGCATTACGAAGCGGCCGAACGGCCGCCGGCCGGGATACGTTGGGCGGATTCGAGATCAGCGGGATGCCCTTCATCGTCACCGGCCCGGACAAAGCTTCAGTGCAGGTTGCCGACGCCGCGGTGCGCCTGCAGATCGCCTTCTACGGCTCGACCCCAGCCTACCGCCCGGTGCTCGACGCGCACGGCTGGGGCGATCTCGGTGAGGAGCTACACGCGCTGTCCAGGCGGGGGGAGTGGGACGAAATGAGCCGCCGCATCACCGATGATCTCTTGCACGAGTTCGCGATCGTCGCGCCGCCCGGGCGGGTGGCCGAAGAACTTCTCACCAAATACGGTGACGTCTTCACCCGCACCGGCTTCTATGCTCCCTACCCGGTTCCTGCCGGATTCTGGCAACCGATAGTGCGCGGGGTGCAGGCCGGTCTCCGCCGTCGAGTCGGCGCAAAGGGCTGACCATCTCATTAAAACCGAAAGCAACCTTCGGCCGTCTCAACCCAATATGGGGTCGCCGCGCACGCGAAGCCGCTTATCACCGCATCGTCGCCAGGCAATACGGCACCGATTCGGCCCGGGCGCGCTCGGCGAGGCGGTCCACCGATTCGCGCAGCGTCGGCGCCTTCAACGCC
>Ga0075021_10001955_pt1 | contig 10673 bp, 8 predicted proteins | sample ColStrG_CSR_2012_FD_72749 | JGI IMG/M metagenome (GOLD analysis project Ga0075021, IMG submission 72749) | Freshwater sediment microbial communities in response to fracking from Pennsylvania, USA - Cold Stream Run_MetaG_CSR_2012 | ecosystem: Environmental > Aquatic > Freshwater > Creek >... | reverse complement strand
AGTTACGGATGAAGACGGTATTCCAGCGGCGCGGCTTTGCAATCCATTCTGGATCTACATTGTCGCTAGCGATGGTGGTAGCGGGAATGCTCGATAGGAAGTTGTTGAGCAGGATTTGTGATGCAAGCAACGGTAGAAAGGGCAGGAACAATGAAGCCCCGGCCATGCTGAACATGTTGCCAAAATTAGCGCTGATGGTGGTCAGAATATATTTAAGCGTGTTGGCAAATGTCACGCGGCCAATGTCAATCCCTACTCGAAGAATATCCAAATCCTGTTTGAGCAACACAAAGTCGGCGGCATCCTTGGCCACATCCACCGCAGTCTCCACCGAGATGCCCACATCGGCGGCGTGCAGGGCCGGCGCGTCGTTGATGCCATCGCCCATGTAGCCGACCACATGCTTGGTCTTGCGAAGGGCCAGAATGATGCGCTCTTTTTGGTTGGGGTCTACTTCGGCAAACAGGGTCGTACGCTCGGCGGCGTGCCAGAGAGCCTCGTCGGACATACCGTTTAGTGCGCTGCCGGTCAACACACCCAGGATGGGCAAGTTCACCGCCTCGGCCACATGCCGGGCCACCTTCTCGTTATCGCCGGTGATCATCTTGAGTTGCACGCCGCGTTGTGCCAGATCAACGATGGCTTGTTTCACATCGGCCTTGGGCGGATCAAAGAACAGCAGGAAGCCGACGAAGGTGAGGTCGCATTCATCGGCCCGCGAATACGCGGCAGCTTTGGCTGACATTGTCTTGGTCGCCACGCCCAGCACGCGGAAGCCCTGGCCGCTCCAATCGCTGTAGCGCTGTTCAATTCCAGCTCGGCGTGCGTCGTTCAGCGGATGGACGCCATCACCAGCCTGCACCTGGGTGCAGATTTTTAGAATACTTTTCAGCGCGCCTTTGGTCACCAAGGTGCGCTCACCGTGGGCATTGGCCGTAATCACGCTCAGGCACTTGCGCCCGAAGTCGTAGGGGATCTCGGCGATCTTCTTTTCGGCGCTGATGTCTAGCTTGGCTTGTTGGGCATATGCGCAGATGGCCTGATCGAGTGGATTGTTGATCCCGGTCTGAAACTGGGAATTGAGGTAAGTGTAGCGCAGGACGGCCGCAGAAGGTTGGCCGTCGATGTCGAGCGCGCCGTCCAGCCGGACGACGCCTTCGGTGAGGGTGCCGGTCTTGTCGGTGCACAGCACATCCATGCTGCCGAAGTTTTCTATCGCGTTCAGTCGGCGCACAATCACGCCGCGCTTCGCCATCTGCTGGGCACCGTGCGCGAGTGTGATGCTAATAATCGCGGGCAACAGTTCGGGCGTGAGGCCGACCGCCAGCGCCAGTGCGAAGAGCAATGAATCGATGGGCGGCTTGCCGAGAAAGATATTAATCGCTAGGACGATGACCATCATCACCATCATGACCCGGGTCAATAGATAGCCGAAACTTTGGATGCCCCGTTCAAATTCGGTTTGGGCTGGGCGCAGGCTGAGCCGTTCGGCGATCTGGCCGAACACGGTGGCCTTGCCGGTCTGCACGATGACTACCTGAGCTGTGCCGCTGCGCACGCTGGTGCCCATGAAGACACAATTGGTGCGTTCGGCCAGGCTGGCGTTGGCCGCGACAATCGCCGGCGTCTTCTCGGTAGGGAAGGTCTCGCCGGTCAGCACGGCCTGGTTGACAAAGAAGTCGTTGGCCTCCAGCACCACGCCATCGGCGGGAATTAGGCTGCCGGCGGAGAGTGAGACGATGTCGCCCGGCACCACTTGCTCCGAGGGCAATTGCTGCGGCTGCCCATTGCGCAGGATGTTGGACTTGATCGTAACCTGCGAGCGTAGTTTCTCGACGGCGTTGCTGGCCCGGTATTCCTGCACAAAGCCCAGCAGCGTGCTGCCCAGCACCACCGCCAACACGATCAGGGCATCGGTAAACTCCCCTACGAAAATAGAGACAGTGGCTGCGAAGATTAAGATGAGCACGAGCGGGCTTTTGAACTGGTTGAACAACAGTCCCAACGCTGTGGTTTGCCGCTGGGCCTTAAACGTATTCAATCCGTGTTGCTTGAGGCGGCTCTCGGCCTCGGCTTGTTGCAGACCCTTGCTGGTGCTGCCCAACGCGGCAAGAAGCTGCTCGGACGTAAGGCTCCAGTAATCCGCTGGGGTTGTCTGAGATTCTTGTTGTGCCATTTGTTATTGGCGCGGCAAGTTGGGCCGGCGTTTTTCGAAGATCACTTCAGGGTATTGTTCTGCTGGCCCATCCAGCAACGCTACCGGGCGGCCCTTCAGGTGCCGGTCGAAGAACGCTAACGTGTAGGCGTTGATGATGTTGTACGCCCGCTGTCCATCAATCGGCCCGGTGACGCCCAGCCAGGGCAAGAGCGGAGACCAGTACGGTATATCCGTTAGGTTGACATGGAACATGTTGGGTATCTGCACAAAGTAACCCTCGCCCCGCAGATTCTCGAACGCCCCACGCATGCTGGTCTGAGTTTCGTAGATGTCTACCTCCGACCAACCACCAGATCGCCGTCTTTCGAGTCGCATGGTTTCGGCATCGCGGGTGATCCACATCGTCGGCTGTTGCAAACCGGACTGGATTACGGCGGCAGGCATGGGGGCATCCATCACCAGACAGGCTCGCAAGCGTGGCTCCAGTCGGCAGGCTTCGCTGCCGACGATGCCACCCAGCGAGACCCCAAAGGTGCCGACCTGTTGCAGATTCAGCCGCCCAGTCAGAATCGCGTTTGGGTCGGCCTGATTCAGGGCCGCAAGTTGATTGAGCGTAAACGTAACGTCTTGGGCGAGATACGGGACAATGTCTTTCTCGAATGTCTGGCCGTTTAAGGTCGGCGCTTTTTCGGCGGGGCTGTAGCTCTGGTGAATCAAGGGCATCATCTTGTCGAGCGACAGCCCGGTTACCTGATGTCCATCCGGGAAAACGACTGATGCGGCGGTATACGGCTGATCTATGGCCGCGACGATGTAGCCGTGCGAGACCAACTCCTCGACCTGAAAGGTGTTCATCTGGCGAAAGCCGATAGCCCCCTCCAGGAAGATGAGCACCGGATAGTTTGGCTTGTCATCGGCCACGGGTGCGGACGGGATGGCGTTGGTGGTGACGTATTTCAACTGCCCGAAGATGAACGCTGGGAAATTTTTCAACCCCGCCAACGCCGATGCAAGTGCGTTGGCCCCCTGCACATAGGGCGCACGCGGTGAGGATGAGTCGCCTTTGGCTGGATACCAGAGCTGCACCATAAGTTCACGGCGGTCTTTCGGATTAACACTGAAGACCTCTGGACGATCCGCGCCCACCCAGTGGTAGGTCAACGTGCCAATCGCGTATGGCCCGCTTGGGTGCGGGAAGCGGAACACAGGGAGCATTATTGGCAGAACGACGGCGACCACCAGCCCGAGTGCGCCCAGCCCGACGGCAAGCCGATGGGCCAGCGTTCGCGGCCCCCATGCCAGTGTGACGATTGCGGCCACGAAAGTCAGGATCAAGCTAGTGACGCGCGGATCGTAGTACGAACCGTTGATCGGGAAGAGTTGCCAGGTGAGGTCGATCATGGTGTGGAAGAGGACGGCCACAAAGACGCTCTTGCCCGTGTTGTTGTAGAGCCAGGTGATGATGACTCGAGAGGCCAGCGTGCCAAGCGACCACCAAGCGATGAAGACTGGTGCGCGCTGCACCTCCAACAATGGAATGAAGTGCCACACCCCCCACACCACGCCCAGAAGCAATGTACCGCCGAGTGCACCCAAACGATCCTGCAATGGATCAATGGCGTAGCCCGACCAACCCAGCTCTTCGCCAACGCCAGCGATGAAGAACACAACGAAGAGGATGAGCGCCGTTGCAAATAAGAATTGCGGGGCGGGCAGCGGCACGCCCATCAGGCGCATCACGATGTAAGACGTCGCCATGATGCCGGGCATCAAAAGGAGTGTTGGCACATACCAGATCTTTGCCGTGACTCGCTTGAAGTCGAATGTCCTCTTCAGCAAAGCCACCACACTCGCAAAGCCGTTCTCGTGGTAAACGAGGATTGCCGCCGCCATCAGTGGGCAAAAGGCCATGAGCGAACTCACTGGGAGGCTCGGTAGCAGTTGCCGCCCGGTCACGGCCCCGAGCAACCAGAATGGAATCGAGAGTGTGAACACCAACGAGAAGAACTTCAGCGGTGACCTACTCCGCGATCCAACTGGTCGCGGGAATGGCAGCCCCGGCGGTTCAAGCGGTTTGTTTCTTTTCATGCGAAAGGTTAGGGCGTTTGAAGTGGTCGCATGGCCGACGATGGCTGCTATTTCAAACAGCGCAATCGGTGACAGCACCGCAAAGAGAACCCAGCCAAGGCCGACGCGCCACGTGCCCGACGCGCCACGTGCCGAGGCAACAAGTGGCAGCTCGACAGCCCACGAAATCGCGTAGGCAAGCGTGAAATAGGCGATGACGGGGTGCTGTTTGAGCAAAGTGGGGAGAGCGTTCTTTCTTTGGGATCATGCCCGCTGCTGCTCACACCACTGTCGCACCGTCGTTGTCGATGTTCCCAGTAAGCGGCTCGTTTCGGCAGCGTCCCCCATTTCGCCGACCTGCTGAAGCTGGCGCATGACATCGAGCGTTACGCGCATGCGCTGGTGCATAAAGACGGTGTCAATCAAGTTCATGAACCAGAGCGGCAGCGTGAAAATCCGTTTGCCCCGCGCGACGATCGAGCAGTAAAGCCGGAGCGCATCTAGGATAGTGATTGCTTCCGGCCCACGCGCAAACAGATGCCGGTTCGCCGCCTCAGGTGTGCGAAAGGCGCAGGATATTAAGGCAGCAAGATCCGCGGCGGCAATCATGTGTAAAGGATGAGGTTGTCTGCCCAGCACGATGGCCATACCGCCCTGAATATGACGCGGCAGTGTGTCCATCACGTAAGTTGGCTTGAAGATCGTGTATGGAACGCCCGACTGCTCAATCGCCTGTTCTGCTGCGAGTTTGGCTTGCTGCCCTGGGAATCTGGCAGCGGATGCCGCATTCACAAGGCCTCCTGAGATATGAGTAAGCCGAGTTAGACCCAGGTGGGCGGCTAGCCGGGCGATGCGCGCTGGCCCCTGATGCTCAACGCGATCAAGCTCCGTTGGGCTGGCATCCCCACGCAGGCCGATATGCACGCCCATACAGCCGTCGAGCGCACGCTCAAGCGATGCCGAGTCGTCGAGATCGCCAGCGATATAGGTAAAGTCGGGGCCGAGCGCCCCTCGATCGCGCTCAACATTCCGAGTCAGTACGCGCACCGCATAGCCATCGCTGTTGAGCCGACGCGCGGTGGCACCACCTAGGAGACCGGTGCCGCCAACGACAAGAATCGTGTTTGTAGACATGTAGGAACCCTTTCTTCTACGATTGACGCAGTCATCATCACGCTATTCATCACTGACACAGTTAGGCGCTAATCTCGACGGTCTTACGTACAAAAAGAGTCTCAGCCAGCGCGCAGCATGAACGCGGTTAGATCGGCGCGTGTCAGATGGGCATTCCAGGGAAACGCGAGCTGCTCAGCCACCCGATAGTTCTCGCTTGCTGCTCCATCTGTCAGCCGCGAAGGGCGCACAATCGTCCAGTCACGATCGCTCTGGCGCAGCAGCGCTTCCTGCCCAGCCTTGTCAGCCAACTCATGCCGAAGCACGATTGGCAAAATGACATAGCGAAAGTGAAACGGGACGCGTGACATGCTGTCGCCCACTCCCCATGACGAGAGGCTGATGATCCGCCGCACGCCCTGTTGCTGCATTGCGCTCAGGATGTGCCGCGTTCCAGTGGTGCAGACCTGGGAAGGTTGCCCTCGTTGTGAAGGTGTGTTGGAGCCGCCAACGGCCCAGAGCACCACGTGCTGGTTGGCAACTGCGCGGACGACACTTGCCATGTCCAGTACATCGCCTGGCAGCACAGTAAGCTGTGCATGCCGGATGTCAATCGTTGCGGAATTCCGCGCAACCGCAGTGACGGTGTGCCCATGCTCAAGCGCCTGTGCCAGCAGATGCCGTCCTGTCGCGCCCGTTGCTCCAAAGATGACTACTTTCATTGCATACCTTGCATACCTTCATAATCCACGATTGCTGATCGGGTCGCGTTACAGCGTGATGGCCAGACAGAGTAAGACGAATCCGATCAGCAGCAGCCACGAGCGCAGCCCCTGAAAGAGCTCCCAACGGTCGCGCACGTCTTTCCAGTTGTTCGGTGGATTGTCAGCATCCCAGCGTCCGGTTGCGATATTAATTGGGACGTTGAAGATGATGGTGGAAATGAGCGCGAGCACTAAGGAACCAGCAGCCAGCCATCGTACGATCTGCGCAATTCCGCCAACAGCGTTGAGACTCACGGAGTAGCTGATTGACAGCACGACGCAGAGGGTCATCAAGACCGGCATCACGCGGCCAAAGGTGCGCAGCAGACCCTGCTCGACGCGAAGATGATGTTCTTGCGGTAGCTCACGAATGACCGGATGGACAAAAGCGTAAGAGCCAAACTCAGCACAAGCGGCGAAGCCTGTCACGACCAAAGCGAAAAAGCCAAGCACATCCATTGGAGCCTCCTTGTATCTTGTAGCACGCGCCTTCGAGCCGTGTCCATCTGCGAAAGAATCACAAACGTAGCATGGGCCTGGTACTTGCAGTCGGCCTCATCGCGCCAGACTTACATGCACATTCATTCAGATGGCGACCTGGGCCTCGATGCAGGGCGCATCAATCCAACTCTGAGACCGACAGCCGCCGCAGCATCGAGCGCTTCTTGGATTGATGCGCGGCCATGCGTTCCAGCAAGCCATCTAAGAAGCGCACTGTCTCCACGATGAATGGGCCTTTGTTAAGCATGACGCACTCGGCCCGTCCGCTCATCACTGCATCCGACACTTCGGCCCGTGAGGGTGCGCCGCTCTTGGCCATGCTCTCCAACACCTGCGTGGCCCAGATCACCGGCACATGCGCCGCCTCGTACAGCCACAGGATTTCCTCTTGCACTTCGGCCAGGCGTTCAAAGCCGAGTTCGACGGCCAGGTCTCCGCGTGCGACCATGACCCCGACGCTGGGTGACTGCATGGCGGCCAGCAACAGGCGCGGCAAATTATCGAACGCCAGCCGCGTTTCGATCTTGAGGACGATGCCGACCTGGGATGCTGTGCGTTGAGAAAGCTCATCGGCGAGTTGCTGCGCATCCTCCGGCGTGCGCACAAATGACAAACCGATGATGTCGGCCCGGCTGGCCACATAGTCGAGATCGGCCAAATCTTTGGCGGTGAGCGCCGAGACGTTGATGGTTGTATCGGGCAAGTTAATGCCCTTCTCAGGTGCCAACTTCGCCACCGCGCCGCCCGTGTGCGTGATCTCAACCTTGATCTGTTCACGATCTGCGGCGACGACACACCCGCCAATCTTGCCGTCGTCGAACCAGATGGCCTGGCCGACCTGGACAGCGTCGAAGACTTCTGGCAGTGTGCACGGAATGTGCGCTAGTCAGGCGCTTTGCCAGCAGTTTGCTGGCCTTCCTTCGTCACCACGAGCGCATCGCCGAGTTTGAGCAGAAGTGACTCAACCAACTCCGGCAGCTCACCGACGATACCTGTGGCTACGATGTTGCCAGCGCGCTTGAGAGAAATCGCCGTGCTGGTTTCGATGTAGGCCGTTTGATCAGTCTCGGCAAAGCAGCCCGCCGCGTGCGTTTCGACCACGCGGAAGCGGCGACGTTTGTCGCGCGCATCTTTCAGCTTAAACACATCGCCCACCTGTGCCTGCTGAATCAGCTCGTCGGAGATAGGAACGTTTAGCGAAGTATTCGCTTCGCCCCGCAAGATGCTTGCCACAAACTGAACCTTCGCCGGTTGCGTCACTTGGCCGCGTGCATTGCGCTGCGGTTTGACCTGGAGCAACCGAGTGAGCGGTGGGATCGAACCGGTGCGCAGTTTTGGGCCGGCCAGATCGATAGACACCTTGCACGTCCGTCCCAACTCCCGTTCGGCCTGGCGCAGGTTGTCAATCATGGCCTGCCACACCTCTGGTCCGTCGTGGGCGCAATTGATGCGCATCACGTCCATCCCGGCCGCGAGCAAATCGCGCACCAGTGCCGGTTGGGTGGCGGCTTCGCTGGGCATCGTCACCATGATGCGCACAGTGCGCTTGCCGGAGGCGATGCCCAACAACGCCTCGCTGTGGTTGTTCAACAACATCGGGCCGGTGTCCGCATCCACGGGTGCCGGAGCCATCATCTCGGGCGGCACGGGCAGTTGCGCCAGACGATGCAGCGCGATCCCAACCGTGTTCAGCGTGTTCAACACGCAGGCTTCGGCCCGGCCCAGCGAACTCAGGCCGAGCGCGGACAGATCGTGTTGAAGCTGGCGCACGTCGGTCTGGCGCAAGGCCAAGTAATGCACCAGATTGCGCGCGCTGTCGCGTTGGTCGGCCAGAACTTTGGCCAACGCAGGTTCATGGGTCTTTTCTAGTTCGAGTGCCTGCGTGCGTATTTCCGTAATCTGCGGAATGAGTCGTGCGGCTTGTGCTTGAGTTTCGTTCATAGGATGAATGGCTGCTACTGCAAACAGCGCCATAGGCGACAGGGTCACAAAGAGAACTCAGCCAAGACCGACACGCCACTTCAATAACCCAGCGAGAAGTTGACGAAGGCCCTGACTGCCTTCAGTGACTACGATGACGATGAGCGCGGAGACCATCGGCCCGAACGAAGCCAGATAGTGAATCGCTGGCGGAACCGGCGCTTGCAGCCAGCCCTGGGCCGAGGCGACCAGCGGCAGCTCAACAGCCCGCGAAATGGCATAAGCCAGCAAGAAATACGCGACGACGGGATGCCGTTTTAGCAGGATGGCGACAGTGTTCTTCATCGCGTTTCACCTTCAACTGAACGCGTATTCAGATGCGTGCGGCGTTCAATTGGGAATTGCGGCTTCTCTCGGTGTCAACCAACGCAGGTTGGGTGCGCCCGAAAACGATACCTATCAGTAGAAACGCCACTGGAGCTACCCCAGCGTAGCCAATGATTCCGATATCCCTGACTTGCATATTCGAAAGTGGCACGCCGATCAACCCGGCGATGCTCACGACACCACTGACAATCGGGAGAACCCGTATCGTTTGCTCCAGTCGGCCCACCTTGAACACGGGTGCGGGCAGCCCTTTTGGCAACCCAATGGTGCCAATCGTCTTAGTCGGGTGCAGGGATGGGTTAAAAGAGGCGGGCTTAATTTGCCGGCCCAACCAACCCAAGACGATAAGAGCGGCAACAACACCTACAAGGATAGGGATGACTTTCATGGATTTTTCATTTTGTCTAGCGCGCTCGGAGCGCATTCAAGATGACGGTCACATCTATCGCTTCCTGGAGCAGCGCGCCAATCGCGGGCTGAATTAAGCCGAAGCTGGCGATCACCATGAGGCCAAAACTCAGCCCCAACCCGATGTAAATGCTCTGTTTGGCGATCCGCAACATCCGCTGCCCGGTTTCAACGGCATACGCCACTTTCGTTACATCATCAACCAGCAGCACGATATCTGCGGCTTCGGCCGAGATGCCCGTTCCATGCGCGCCCATCGCGATGCCGATCGTTGCCGTCGCCAGAGCGGGCGCGTCGTTGATCCCATCGCCGATCATGGCCACCACCGGATACTTCTGCATGATCTCCCTGACCACGCGCACTTTATCTTCCGGTAACAGGTTCGCTTGGATTTGATCAATCTCCGCTTGTTTGCCGATCGCTTGGGCATGTTCCAGGCTGTCACCCGTCAGCATGACCGTTTGTTGTATGCCCAGGGTTCGTAAGCGTTGCATCAGTGCCACTACGCCGGGGCGGATTTGATCCTCAAAGGTGATCAACCCGGCCAGTTGGTTATCAATTGCGATATACGTTGTCAGTTCGGGCCTGATCGTCCCTGCGGGAACAGTGTTCCCAGTTATATCCTTCAGATAGCGCGGGGATCCCAGCACGATGTGCTGCCCATCCAGGTCACCTTCCGTGCCGAAACCAGGGCGCTCCCGAAAATGAGTGGGCAGCGACAACGGCTGCATTGCAGAAGCAGCAGCCGTCAGTGCCTGAGCCAGCGTATGGGCGGAAAGCTGCTCCACACTACCTGCAATATGGAGTAGGTCGTCTCGGGCCAGGCCATCGAGCGTGACCACCTGATTGATCGTAGGTGTGCCAAACGTGAGCGTCCCGGTCTTGTCGAAGACCATGACGGCCACCCGGCCGATCTGCTCGATAGCAGTCCCACTTTTGACAACGATGCTGGCCGCTGCAGCCCGATTGATGCCCCCAAGCACCGCCACCGGAACGGCCAAGATCAAAGGGCAGGGCGTAGCCACGACGAGGACAGCCAGAATGGTAGAAGGTGTGCCCGTGATCAGCCAACCCACGCCACACATCACCAGAGTTAAGGGAGTAAACCACACCGCATATCTATCTGCCAAACGTTGCAGCGGCGGCTTCTCTTGTTGTGCTTTCTGAACGAGCTGCACGATCTGCGCATACTTGCTCTCTGCCGCAATCTTGACCGCCCGCATCTCGAACGCATTGCCGCCGTTGACGCTACCGCTCAATAGCCCATCGCCCATCTGTTTGCTGCGCGTGAGCGGCTCGCCGGTGAGCGCCGCTTCATCTACGTCCGCCTGCACCGAGAGCAGTGTCCCATCTAC
>Ga0075021_10001954_pt1 | contig 10673 bp, 11 predicted proteins | sample ColStrG_CSR_2012_FD_72749 | JGI IMG/M metagenome (GOLD analysis project Ga0075021, IMG submission 72749) | Freshwater sediment microbial communities in response to fracking from Pennsylvania, USA - Cold Stream Run_MetaG_CSR_2012 | ecosystem: Environmental > Aquatic > Freshwater > Creek >... | reverse complement strand
GCGACTTACGCGCTCCTCCTTTGTATTGCATGATCGAAGTCCGCGAGATGACTCGCAGTGAGCCGATCTGGGCGAGTTCGCCGATCAGTTCATCCGTCATCCCATCGGAAAAGTAATCCTGCGCCGGGTCGCCCGACACGTTTTCGAGCGGCAGCACAACGATGGATTCGGGTTGCAGAAGGCGATATCCCAGAAAAAGAATTGGCGTGGCGCTCAACCCGCCGGCGATAGCGATTAAATCGCGTCGTTTCATCACAGGAATGCCGGTTGGGCTTTGAGCGGTTTCGGGCAGGGGCGGCGCGGCTAGGGTTGTTTCTACCTGCGCCAGGAATCGATACCCTCGCTGAGGCAATGTCTCGATGAACCGTGGATTATCGGCTTCGTCGCCCAGGGCTTCGCGGAGACGATTAATCGCTTTGTTGAGCCCGCGGTCGAAGTCGACGTTTGTGCCCTCAGGCCAAAGCCGTCTCTGGAGATCTTCGCGTGTGAGAACCTCGCGTGGACGCTCGATCAGTGCTACCAGCGCCTGAAAGGGCTGTTCTTGCAACTTGATCCTTACGCCTTGCTTGCGCAACTCGCCGGAAGCGAGGTCGACCTCGAAGATCCCAAAGCGGACAGGCCGCGGCGGGACGTCCAATTGTTCGGGCAAGGTCCGCCACGCTGCCGTTTACCTTTACGTGGTCGGCAAACGCGTCGGTTGTGGGAATCCCGAGTCCGGCTAATCTGAGTCTCCCTACGACTACCAGTGGCTCGGCATCATTTGGACCTTTGGGACCTGCGCTTTATTCAGAAGCCGGGACCATCACCTACATGGCGCTGCCTTCCGGTGCCTTTGTACCGGTCGCGGTAATGAACAATTTTTCAGCCGTCTTTAACGGTGGAGCGGACACATTTATTGGGACAAGTTTTACGACTTTTGGGCCGCCGAATGCCCTGGGTTTGCCGAAATTTACGAACACGGAGACGATTTTGGGTGGGGCGGGAATTTTCGCCGGAGCGAGCGGATTTTTCACAGGGAGTGGCGTATCGATACGTCCTTCTGGGCCTCCGACACCTGGCCAAGTAACTTTGCTTTCTTCTGCCGGCAGCGGACAAATCACTGCTCCGGGTCTGAATCCGGCGCCAGAGCCGGCGACGGTGGCGCTCCTTGGAGCAGGCTTGGCCGGAGTAGCGGTGCTTCGGAGAAAACGTCTAAGCGCACAGGAGTAAGCTCTAGAGAAGCCCCCGCCCTCTTTGCTGTTGGCGGTGAACGTTTGTGGAAGGGTGGCGGCGAGGACGATCTGCCTCATGGCGAGAGCGGCGACGATACGATTCAGATGTTTCCGATAAATTTCTCAATGCAGCGATCGAAGAGGCGCGGCTGGGTTTGGCCGAGGGCGGTATTCCGATCGGCTCGGTGCTGGTTTGCGACGGGGCTATCATTGGCCGAGGGCACAACCGGCGAGTGCAGCGAGGCAGCGCCATTCTGCACGGCGAAATGGATTGTCTGGAAAATGCGGGACGGTTGCCCGCCGATGTGTACCGCCGATGCGTGATTTACACCACGCTGTCGCCGTGCCCAATGTGCAGCGGGGCGATTCTGCTTTACCGGATTCCGCATGTGATTGCAGGTGAGAATAAGACGTTCCTCGGGGCGGAAGACTATTTGCGCGTTAATGGCATCAAAGTGGATGTTTTACAAGATGCGGAATGCATAGAGTTGATGCGCCGGTTCATTGCGGATAAACCGAATTTGTGGAATGAGGATATCGGCGTTTAGGCGTATGCCCTAGGCGCAGGCAACGTGCGCTTCGCTCTCTAGCGATTCGAGGATACGATCCTGATGACGCAGAATGAATTCATCGCGTGTCGCGATGAGGCGGTCGGTGAACGCGGAACTGCGAGAGCGAAGTTCGCCGGGCGACCAAGGATTGTCTCGGCCGTGAGAATAGACGAACGACAAATCCTCCACAATCTGAATTAGAGCAAGATTGCTTTCGCTCGTGACTTGCTGGATTGCCCGCCGGTATTCTTCGAAACCAGCGAGGGCGGGGAAGAGCTGCTCGAGAATCGAGATCTCCTCCCAAGCGAAATTCAATGCTGGAGATAGAGCGCCGTAGCCATGGGTCCATCCCGTGACGTCGACCATGCGAATCACTTCGCCATAGAAATCGTCCAGCCTCGGATCCAGGAAATCGTAGAAGGGTCTCGCGACATCGCCGCGCAGGCGGCCTGTCCGCTCGAGATCGTCTTTGATAGGAGTTCCGTCATAGGGCACCATACGGCCAAAACCCGCCGCCGCGCTGCCATCGCCGACGATGGCTCGCAAGAACTCCAGATTGGCCCGGACAGATTCAAAAGTGCTGGAAGGATCGAGCAACATGAAGCCGAACTCGAACCGGACGCCGATCCTTTTCAGGAGCTCGACGGCGCGGAGGTTCTGTTCAACCGTGATCTGTTTGTGAAGCGTCTTGAGCCCTTCCTCAGTGCCGGATTCCAATCCCATGTACACCATATGAAGGCCCGCGCGGCGCATTTCGAGAAACAACTCGGGATCCACCGCATCGGCGCGACAGTTGATTTTCCAAACCGCGTTGCCGGGAAGGCCATAACGATGAAGTTCGGCGAGAAACTCACGCGTCCATCGTTTCCAAGCCGGTCCGAATAAGGGGAAATCGTCGTCCTGGAAAAGGAATATCGAAATGCCATGTTCGTCGAGCAAGAAACGCATTTCTTTCGCCACTTCGACGGGTTTGCGCGTTCTAACGACTTTGCCCGGCGCTGTCCGGTAGAACATGTGAATCGAGCAAAATGAACAGGTGCGAGCGCAGCCCCGGCTGGCAAGAAGAGGTGTCGCACGGCGGCCCAAAACGGCATTCACGTTGAAGCGGCGCTCGGGGTAGGGGAGCTCGTCGAGATCGTGAACCAATGGGCGCATTTCAGTTGCCTTAACGCCAGAGCTTTCGCGGTAGGCGATACCTTGAATAACGCGCCAATCTCTGCCGGCAGAGAGGCAATCCACGAGATCGAGAAGCGTAAGTTCTCCCTCGAAACGAACTACGGAATCGAGTTCCGGCAGTAAGTCGATCGTGCGCTCGTAGCTAAGGCTTGGAAAATGCCCACCGATACAGAAATGGCAAGTTATGCCGTTATCGCGCAGGTAGCGCATCAAAGCGCCAAACTGGGACACATAGGATTGAAAGATTAGCGAGAAGCCGACCAAGATGGGGTTTGATTTGAGGGCCGCCGCCAGGATGTCTTCGCGATCACACTCGTAGTCAAAGATTTCGACTGAGTAACCGGCCTTACGCAAGGTGGCAGCCAGATACCCGATGCCCAAGTTTGATTGTCTTTGGAAACCAACGAGGAAAACAACCCGCGAACTATTGCGCTCAACCGGCAATAGAGCGCTGCCGTCGAGTACTCTGAGCGGCTCGGATGTCACAAAAACGGCCCTCCTCAAAATGCGACAGAATTTGTATTGACGGGAGAATGCTTTACTTAGCGCCGGCTGTTTTGGCTTGAGCGCCCACCATCTGGCGCAAGCCTTCAACCAACTTCAAGTTTGCCTGCAGCGTGGCCTGAAGGGTATCGAGCGCTAAACCCATGGCGTGCCTTTGCTGTGCTGGATCGACGTCGCGGAGCACGGCCTCAAGCAAGACGAATGGATCTCCGGGGGGCCAAGGACGAAAACGAAGCAAATCGTTTAGTTGCGGTTGAGATTGAGTTGCCATTTAGAGTTCTCCTACGCCCGAGTAGATCGCGCAGGTTTCTATGTCGCGGTTGCGCGAATTGGCGTAAATCGATTAAATATCAAGGTGGCCGCAACTGTCAAGAATTAAATGGCGGTCAAGTAAAGATACTAGGACAGAATCGGCGAAGTTTCTGAGGAATCGCCCGGCAAAGGAAGTTTCATTCCAGCAACGCACTTAGAGATGGAAGGGGGGAGCGATTTCGTTGGAGTTGTTCAAGATCGGCCATAGCTGTGCCGGCGTGGCCAGTCTGGCGGTAGCGTATGATTTTAGCGGTTGGCGGGGCCGACCGGATTACCACCGGATTGTGCGGCCGAACATCCGTCTCGAAGATCGAGACGATCTGATGGCGGATCTCGAACAGGCGCTCGGCAAACTGAATTTTTGAATTGCGTAGCGGATTACCTCACGAAGGGGAGGTATGAGGAAACCGCGCGTTGATAGTCGCGAAAGAGGTTACCGAAGCGCGAACCAAGGAGCCGGTCTTCGATACGCACGCGAATTTCCGTGCCGGCAAGAAAGACCAGGAGAGAAAGCGAGAGCAGCCACCAGGGCGTGATCATGACGCCGGTAGCAAGGAGGACACACAGCATCGATGTGTAAATCGGATGACGCACGAAGCGGTAAGGTCCGGACGTCACAAGTTCATGGCTGGGGCTGAGGCCGGCGTCGATTCGCCAGTGCCGTCCGAGAGCGCGTTTGGCGGTCCACGATAGAAGGGCGGCGAGGAGGAAAAACAGGATTGAGAACGCAACCCGCCAACCTTCGAATGATCTCTCCCAAAACCTACCCTGCCACAGCATTGAGAACGCGATCGCTTCCAGCAATATGCCCCAGCGAGCCCGGCGATCAAGCTGTTTGACAGGTTGAGCGCTTCGTTTGAACAAAAAGAAGGGCGCCATCCACACCAGCCATCCGGCCGCGAGAATGGCGTAAGCGGAAGCTCTCATAGCAATGGATTGTATCTTTACGAAACGGAGGCGGCGGAAATATTCTTCCACCGCCGCCTGCCGTACCTCTTACTTGACACCAACCGGCTTCCTGATTTCAATCAGGTTGTCGAGCAAGCCTTCGAAGCCATTCGTCACTGTGAGCCGGTCCACCTTTTCGACCAACTTCTCCAGCGTCTCAAGCTCCTTCAAGCGCACCAGGATCGGGTTGTCCTCGAGCAGCTTCGCCGTGTTCAACAGCGAGCGGGTCGCGGCCGTCTCCTCGCGCCGGCGAATGAGGTTCGCCTGCGCCTGCTTCTCCGCCGACACCACCTGGTTCATGATTTCGCGCATTTCACCGGGCAGAATGATGTCCTTCAGCGCGATGGCGCCAACCTCGACGCCGAGCGCGCTCATCTCAGCGCGAACGACGGAGGCGGTGTTTTCGTCCATCTCCGTCTTTTCCGCTAAGATCTCTTCGAGCGTCTTCCGGCCGAGTGCCTGACGCATCGTCAACTGCAGCAAACGGTAGAAGTACGCCTCAAAGTTCGCAATGGTCTGCTTCGCCTTGACCGGATCTTTTACTTGATACTCGGCCAAGATGTTGACCCGGAGAGAAACCTTGTCGCGCGACAGAATTTCCTGGCCGGGTACTTCGATAGTCTGGCGGCGCAGGTCGACAATATCAACCCGCGGCGATCCGGTCACGGCCCAGAAGCCATACTTGCCGGGCGAAAGAGTTCGCGTCAGCCGGTTGTCGATATACAACAAACCGGCCTTCGCCTCCTCCACCAGGCAGAAAGTAGTCAGAGACTCCTTCCCCAGGCGCTCGAGCGCCGGCAGCTTCTGGGCCGGGACCTCAGGCTCGTCGATCACGTTCACTACTTCAGCGGTTACCTCCGCCGCACCACGCCAGAAAAGCAGACGCTTAGCGGGTAGCATCACCTTGAAGAGCTTGCGGTCCACGTAAACCATGGCAACCTGCAAGTCGTTGGTCTCAACGCGCGTGAAGTGGCGTTCGGCGATATCCGGACGCTCCTTTGCCAGGTAATCGGCCCAGGTGCTTTGGAAGACGAGTTCGCGCACGTTGTACTTTTCGACATCCAAAGACACTCCAGGCGTGGTGAACAAGCGGTATTCGCCGGGCGTGAAAATCCCGCCGAAGCGGCCGTTCTTCGAGACGAGCGCGCGCTCCTGATCGCCTACGATAATTCGCTTCCACAACATAAATGAACCTCCTTCCGACGTCGCTTTGTTGCTTCGGTTATTCATTAAAATCAAACCCGGTCTTGACCTTGACCTACAGACTTGGCGCGGGAGAGAACCAGAGCCGCCTCATTTGAACTTCCTGAGGGCAGTTTCAGCTTCTTACAGGGCGCCGCGACTGGTGCGCTACTTCTCCCATTGAAGAAAAGCGCGCGGCTTGGGATCAGAACCGGATCGAAGGGTGTCAGCCTTTACAGGCCTAATACGATAACGGGAGTTGAACCCGTGACCCACAGATTACGAGTCTGTTGCTCTACCACTGAGCTATATCGTTGGAGCGGAAGTCCGATCGCATGCCGGTATGCGGCGATCCAAAGGAGACCGCACCGGTGAGGCTTTTGACCCTCGTCCATTGGCATGTGATAAGCATCTGAGTGAGAACCTTCCGAGCTATTAGTGTAAACGCAAGTTGTCCTGTGAGTCAAGTACTGAAATGAAAAAATATTTGCGGTTGATTCGCAACATTTGAACATGAATCTTGCACCCTGGCGCGCGCGCCCACGAAGGCGGTGTTTGTGGGGCTCAAGGATCACTTTCCCCATCAAGTTAATTCCGTATGTATTCACTGGTCAGCGAATTCTTTGCATTGAGCAACTGCTTGGGCGTGCCTTCGAACATGACCTTGCCCCCCTTCGTGCCGCCTTCAGGGCCCATATCGATGATCCAGTCCGCATTTTTGATCACGCTTGTGTTATGTTCGATCGCAATAACCGTGTTGCCGGCATCCACAAGGCGGTTCATGATCTCCAGCAGGTGGCTGATATCCGACATGTGTAAACCGATTGTGGGCTCATCCAGCACATAGATGCTGCCTTGTTTGTGGAGTTCGCTCGCCAGTTTGATGCGCTGGCATTCGCCACCGGAGAGCGTGCTCAACGGCTGACCCAGGGTCAGGTAATCGAGGCCTACGTCGCTCATGGCCTGTAGCTTGCTCATGATCTTGTCGATCTTGAAGTATTCGAGAGCTTGCCTGACAGTCATTTCCAGCACATCGTTGATCGATTTATCGTTGAGTTTGTATTCCAGCACTTCATCCTTAAATCGTTTGCCCTCGCAGATCTCACATGGCGACTTGACCTCGCCCATCGCGGGGATCTCCGTGTAGATCACGCCCAGTCCCTGGCAGTTCTCGCAGGCGCCTTCCGAATTGAAGCTGAACAGGGATGGGCTCACCTTGTTCGCGGCCGCGAAGGCCTTTCGCACCTCGTCTATGATGCCGGTATAGGTGCCGGGATTGGACCGGCTCGAAACACCCACAGGGGATTGGTCGATCACAATGGAGTCCGGGTGTTGACGTAGAAAGGTCTGATGAATTAACGAGCTCTTCCCCGAACCTGCCACACCTGTGATCACTGTGAGTACACCCTTCGGGATGTCCACGCTCACGTTCTGCAAGTTGTTGGCTTTTGCATTCTTGATCGGTAGTTTTCCACGGGGGGAACGGAAATCGCTCTTGATCGAAACCGGCTGCTTCATATATTTTCCGGTCAGCGTGTTCGCGCTCAACAGGTTCTTGAACGAACCTTCGTACATGACCTGGCCGCCATGGCTCCCCGCATGCGGACCCAGGTCCACGATATGGTCAGCCACCTTAATGACGTCGGGATCATGTTCTACCACGAGGATCGTATTCCCTCGATCACGCAATTGTTGAAGAAGTTCATTCAAACGATGCACATCACGCGGGTGAAGACCCACGCTGGGCTCGTCGAAACACATACATCACGTCCACGAGGCTGCTGCTCAGGTGTTTGACGATCTTCACGCGCTGCGATTCGCCGCCGGAGAGCGTGTCTGTTTCACGATTTAAAGTGAGATATTCGAGGCCAATATCCACGAGATACCGCAGGCGCTGGATCAGTGTTTTCAAAATGGGTTTGGCTTTCGGTTCCTTGATCGTCTCGATGACGCCGATCAACTGGCCCACTTCCATCGAGGCCAGCTCAGCGATGTTGTATCCGTCGATCTTGCACTTCGGCACTTCCCGACTTAAGCGCGCGCCCTTGCACACCGTGCATGGCGCCATCGTGATGTAAGGCGCCACGGCTTTTTGTGTACGTTCAGACATGGTCTTCAGGTCGCGTGTGATGTACTTAGCGGTAAATTTGCCGATGATGCCTTCGCACGTTAGATTGAAGGCCTTGCCCGCGACCTTTGTTTTCACTTTGAATGGTTTGCTGTATAAAAGCAGTTCCATTTCCTTTTCGCTGAACTTCGAAAGCTTCTTGTCCATGTCGAAGAGTTTCGACTGGCCGAGGATGTTCCAACCCCAACTGTCGATGGCATATTCATTGAACAGGATTGCGCCTTCGTTCAGTGTTTTGGATTTATCGAGGAACAGATCCAGGTCCACGCCCACCTTGCGGCCGAGGCCGTTGCAGTTCGGGCACATGCCCTTTGGGTCGTTGAAGGAAAAGACATTCGAATGTCCCACATACGGTTTGCCGATGTGGGAATACAACCGGCGCAGCACCGGGTAGATGTCGGTGATCGTGCCCATCGTCGAATGGGACCCGCCGCCGAGCCTTTTCTGGTCCACGACGATCGACATGCTCAGGTTCTCAATGGCATCGGCGTCCGGCTGGGAGTAGCGGGGCAGGAACGTGCGGATGAACATGCTGAAATTCTCGTTCATCTGGCGTTGCGCCTCGGTCGCGACGGTATCGAAGACGATCGACGATTTACCGGAACCCGAGACGCCGGTGAAAATCGTGATTTTGCGTTTGGGGATGCGTAGCGAGACGTTCTTGAGATTATTCTCGCGCGCACCGCGGATCTCAATGTATTCCTGAGACATGGTTTCCTCGCCCACCGGCTGCCATCCTGCTGAACGGACGCCCTCAATAGCGCGCCAACTGGGTGAGCTGAATAAGGTTGCCGCAGGTGTCTTTCAACTTCGCAATGGTCGAATAGGTCACGTCGGTGGGCGGCATCGTGAACTCGCCACCGCGGGCCTTGATCCGCTCGTAGTCGCCCTTGACGTCGTCGGTATAGAACATGGCCGCGGGCTGGTCCTGTTGAAATATCGCTTGCTGATACGCTTTGGCTGCGGGGTTATCGTTCAGCGCCAACTGCAGCTCAGTGCCGTCCAGCTCCTCGGGCGAGGCCACGGTCAGCCAGCGAAACGGGCCATTGCTGAAATCGGCCTTCTTGGCAAAGCCGAGTACCTCCGTATAGAAGCGCAGGGCTTTGTCTTGGTCGTCCACGTATACGCTGGTCATTTTGATTTTCATTTCGTTTCTCCTTTGTGACGTTCGCGGTTTGGGCCGCGTCGTTTCTTTGTCTTCCTTTTCGTTGGTGTCGATTCATCCATACGGTCGAGGTGGCGTTCGAGAGCATCTAGGTGAGCCGACCAGAACCGCCTGAACGGAGCCAGCCAGGAATCCACCTCCTGAAATGGTTCAGGTTTCAGCCGGTAGAGACGGCGCTGTGCATCCACCGTGGATTCCACGAAACCGGCCTCGCGCAGCACTCGCAGGTGCTTTGACACGGTCGGCTGCGGCATACGAAGTTGACGCTCGATCTCCCCAACCGACTGTTGCGACGAGACCAGGAGGCTCAATATCGCGCGGCGGTTCGGCTCCGCAATGATTTCGAACACAGATTCCACCGTATTAGCATGCTTCAAAGGGCATATGTGTGTCAAGGTATATAATCATAAACGAGCCCGGGGAAACAGGCCGGGACCTGCGATGAAGCTAGCCGGCCCGCTTGCTGCTCGCTCGCCGGGGCTTCGGCTTGCTCTTGCCCTTGAGTGCAAAGGATGCGGATGCGCGCTCGGAGGCAGGGGAAGACACGCGCTGCTCTTGGCCGGGCGCGCTTGGCACCGCGGCCGTTTTGCGCGGATACTTCAATAGATTGAGCGCCACCGCAGAGCGGATGAGATCCTTCAAGGCCGCCTCATCGACCTTCTCGCCTTCGTGGATGTCGATGGCGCGCCTGACATTCCCGTCGAGGCTGGAGTTGAATAGACGTGCAGTGTCCTTCAACGCAGCTCCCTTGGCAAATGTCATCTTGACGACGTTCTTGTAGGTCTCTCCCGTGCAGACGATGCCGCCGTGGGACCAGACGGGAGTCCCCATCCACTTCCACTCTTCGACGATCTCAGGGTCTGCCTCGTGTACGATTTCGCGCACTTTCGAGAGCGTCCTCCCGCGCCAGTCCCCAAGTTCCTTGATCTTCTCGTCGATGAATGCGGAGGCAGATTCCGCAGGGACGGGTTTCTTCATGTAAGGCTCCAACTCTCGCACCTATTTTAGCTGCGCTCAGCGTAACCAGCAACCTCCCCAAGTGGAAGCCTCTTGTGTTTCGATAGAAGTTCGGAAAGACCGCCCGCGGTGTGCAGTCAGGCGTTCGTCGGCGTGGCCTGCAAGCGGCGCCAGAGGACGTACGAGAGCCCCCAGAGCACGCTGGTGACCGTCGACGGAGCCAGCGCGGGCGGGCCATCGCCCAGCGATAGGTGGGCGATGAGCGCCGAGGCGAGGTTAATCGCGAAGCCAGCGTAGGCCCACTCCTTGAGCCGCGCAGGGACCATGGGGACGAGCAGTACGGCCACGCCCACCACCTTGGCCCATGAGAGCTCCACCCGGAAGTAGCCGGCGGGGAAGCCGAGACGGGTGAACGCCTGGGCCGCCTCCGGCAGGCGCAGTAGCTCGTAGTAGGCGGTGAAGCTCATTTCCAGGCAGAAGAGCGCGGTGACGATCCAGAAGCCGATAACTATTCCTTTGGAGCGGGGCATGCGCAGGTC
>Ga0075021_10001953_pt1 | contig 10673 bp, 10 predicted proteins | sample ColStrG_CSR_2012_FD_72749 | JGI IMG/M metagenome (GOLD analysis project Ga0075021, IMG submission 72749) | Freshwater sediment microbial communities in response to fracking from Pennsylvania, USA - Cold Stream Run_MetaG_CSR_2012 | ecosystem: Environmental > Aquatic > Freshwater > Creek >... | reverse complement strand
ACGGGAGGCACGATGAAGCGGCTAGTCCTTTTCCTCACGGCCGGGGCGCTCGCGCTGGCGGGCTGCGGAGGCTCCAGCAACAGCAACAGCACCAGCAGCAGCGGTTCGGGCACGGCAGGCGGCGGGAACGTCGACATCACGTTGTGGGAGGGCTACACCGAAACCGAGGCGAGCGCCATCAACAAGCTCGCGAGCGAGTTCAACGCCACCCACAAGGGAATCACGGTCCACGTCCAGTTCTACGGCAACAACGACTACGCGCTGCAGAAGGTCCTGGCCGCGATCGCGGGCGGCAAGCCGCCGGACATCTCCTACCTCTACGGCTCGTGGGCGCCCAACATCGTCGCCAACCCGGGCATCGTCCAGCTCAACAGCCTGATCGCGCAGGACCCGAGCTTCAACTGGAACGACTTCTGGGCCGCGGGGCGCCGCGTCGCCACCGTCAACGGCAAGATCATCGGCGTGCCGGCGCTGATCGACAACCTCGCGCTGGTCTACAACAAGAAGCTGTTCGCCGCAGCCGGGATCGCGGCTCCGACCGCCAACTGGACATGGAGCGAATTCGAAAGTGCGGCGGTCAAGCTGACCAACACGGCGCACAAGCAGTTCGGATGGGCCTACGTCAACGATGCGAGCGAGGACACGGTCTGGCGCTATTGGGCGATGCTCTGGCAGGCCGGCGGCGCGATCCTCACACCGGACGGCAAGCACGCCGCGTTCAACTCGCCGGCGGGCGTCAAGGCGTTGACGCTGCTGCAGACGCTTGCGCAGCACAAGTCGATCTACCTCGACAACGGCAGCGGCAACTACCTCGGCCTGTTCACATCTGGACACATCGGCATGCTGTGGACGGGCCCCTGGGATCTCGCCAACATCACCGCCTCCAAGGTCCCCTACGGCGTGCAGATTCTGCCCGGTGACATCAACCATCAGACGATCTCGGGCCCGGACAACTGGGTCGTCTTCAACAACGGCTCCGCCCGCACGAAAGCGGCATGGGAGTTTCTGAAGTGGCTCACCTCGCCGGCGGTCGACCTCAAGTGGGCGACGATGACCGGTGACCTGCCGACGCGCGAATCGGTCACGAAGCTGCCCGCCTACAAGCAGTTCGTGAGCAAGTATCCGGGCGTCGATGTGTGGGTCCGGAACCTCGGCAACGCGACCCAGTCGCGACCGGTCAGCGTCCTGTATCCGAAGATCTCGGCGGTCGTCGGGGAAGCGATTCAATCGGTCCTGCTCGGTCGCGCCCAGCCGCAGCAGGCGCTGAGCCAGGCCGAACAGCAGGTAAACGGCATCCTGGCCGCTCCCTAGAGGCGCGCGCACGGGATGGCTGCGCACGCACTCCGGAGGCCCGCGGGCAGGAGCCGCGGGCATCCGTTCAAGCGAATCGCCTCCTCCGATAACTTCGCCGGCTGGGCATTCGTGATGCCCGCCGTGATCCTGATCGCGATCTTCGCGCTGATCCCGATCGGCTGGTCGCTGCTGCTCTCGCTGCAGGCCAACAACCTGATCGCCCCGGGCCACTACGTCGGCCTCGCCAACTACCGCGCGCTGTTCAAAGACCACCAGTTCCGCTCGGCGATCGGTCGCACGGTCCTCTACACCGCGATCTTCGTGCCCGTCTCGGTGGGCGGCGCGCTGGCGGTCGCCGTCGCGCTGAACCGCAAGATCCGCGGCATCCGCTTCTACCGCCTGGCGGTGTTCGTGCCGCTGGTCACCTCGACGGTCGCCACGGGGATCATCTTCCTGTGGCTGCTGGACCCGACGTTCGGGCTGTTCAACTACCTGCTCAGCCTCGTCGGGCTGCCTCAGCAGCAGTTCCTGCAGGACCCCAACCAGGCGCTCTACTGCATCATCGCGATGACCACCTGGGGCTGGATCGGCTTCGACGTGATCATCTATCTGGCCGCGCTGCAGGGCATCCCAGCGGACCTGCTGGAGGCCGCCGAGATGGACGGAGCCAGCCGCCTGTCGACGTTCCGCAGCGTCGTCGTACCGCTGCTCGGGCCGGCGACGCTGTTCCTGGTGGTGTGGTCGACGATCAACGCGCTGCAGCTGTTCGACGAGATCTACGTGACCACGCGCGGCGGGCCGCTGGGCTCGACCACGATGATCGTGTACTACCTCTACGAGCAGGCGTTCCAGTTCTTCAACGGCGGCTACGGGGCGGCGATCGCCTACGTGCTGTTCGTCGCGATCCTGCTCGTCACGATCGTGCAGCTGTGGATCGGGCGCCGACGCGTGTACTACAGCTCGTGATGAGGCGGTGATGGCGACGCCGTCGCTGGGCGCGGTCTCCGAGCGCTTTCCGCCGCTGCCCGATTCGCGCTCGCGGCGCCGGCTCAGGCTGCCGTTCAGCCCGTGGCACCTGTTCCTGGCGCCGCTGGCGGCGATCATGCTCGTGCCGCTCGTGTGGATGGCGATCCTCTCGCTGGAGAGCGAGCCGCAGGCGCGGAGCTTCCCGCCGGTGCTGATCCCGTCCTCGCTGCACTTCGAGAACTACCTCACAACCTGGAACTCGGCGCCGTTCGGGCACTTCTTCCTCAACAGCGCGCTCTACTCGCTGGCGACCGTCGCCGGGAACCTCGTCTTCTGCAGCCTCGCGGCATATGCCTTCGCGCGGATCCGCTTCTTCGGGCGCGAAGTCCTGTTCGTGATCCTGCTCGCGACGCTGATGGTGCCGTTTCAGGTGCTGCTCATCCCGACGTTCCTGATCGTCAAGAAACTCGGGATGGTGGACAGCATCGGCGGACTGATCGTGCCGAACCTCTGCAGCGCGTTCGGCATCTTCATGCTGCGCCAGTTCTTCCGAACGCTCCCGATCGAGCTCGAGGAGGCCGCGCGGATCGACGGCACATCGCGTCTGGGGATCCTGTGGAAGATCGTGCTGCCGCTGTCGATGCCCGCCCTCGCAACGCTCGCGATCATCCAGTTCATGTGGTCCTGGAACGACTTCCTGTGGCCGCTGATCATCATCAACACGAGCACGCACGCGCCGCTGCAGCTCGGGCTCTCAACTCTGCAGGGCGCTCACGGCACGCAGTGGAACCTGCTGATGGCCGGCACGCTGATGAGCCAGGTGCCGATGCTGGCGGCGTTCCTGTTCGCCCAGCGCTGGTTCATCCGCTCGATCGCGTTCACTGGAATCAAGTGATGACCGACAGGCGGGATCTGACATGCCAGGCGTGACACTCGACGCCGTCCGCAAGGAGTTCCCCGGCGGCGCGATCGCGGTAGATGACCTCTCGCTGGAGATCGCCGACGGGGAATTCATGATCCTGGTCGGCTCGTCGGGCTGCGGCAAGACGACCGCATTGCGCATGATCGCGGGGCTCGAGCAGCCGAGCGCCGGCACGATCAGGATCGGCGATCGCGTCGTCAACGACGTGTCCGCGCGAGATCGCGACATCGCGATGGTGTTCCAGAACTACGCGCTCTACCCGCACATGACGGTGGCCCGCAACCTCGCCTACCCGCTGCGCCAGCGACGGATGCCCAAGCGCGAGATCGCCGAGCGCGTTCGCGAGGTGGCCGAGATGCTGAGCCTTGACGGCCTGCTTGGGCGACGCCCCGCGCAGCTCTCCGGCGGGCAACGCCAGCGCGTGGCGATGGGGCGCGCGCTGGTCAGAGAACCGGAGGTGTTCCTGCTCGATGAGCCGTTGTCGAACCTCGACGCGAAGCTGCGGATCCAGATGCGCGCGGCGCTCAAGCGCCTGCACGCGCGCCTGGGCGTGACGACCGTGTACGTCACCCACGATCAGGTCGAGGCGATGACGCTCGGCGATCGGATCGCGGTGCTCTCCGAAGGAAAGCTCCAGCAGCTCGGCCAGCCCCAGGAGGTCTACGACCTGCCCGCCAACGCGTTCGTGGCCGGCTTCATCGGCAGCCCCGCGATGAACCTGCTGCGCGGGCGTATCCGCGACGGCCGTGTCACCGCCGGCGACCTCGCGCTCGAGCGCGCGGGCGTGCCCGACCAGGAGCTGCTCGTGGGCGTCCGCCCCGAGGCGCTGTCCACGGCGAGCGAGGGGATGCCGAGCTTCGATCTGCATGTCGCGGTCGTCGAGCCGCTGGGCGATGAGGTCATCGTCCACGGGTCCGTCCAGGCCGAGGTCGCCCGGGTCACCGCGGAGGAGAGCGACGGGGTGCTGCTCGCCGACGACGGCGACAGGGCCAACGCGGTCGCGCGACTCGATCCGGGCAGCCGGCCGAAGGTTGACAGCGTGATCCGCCTCGGCGTCCGCGCGGCGGACGTGCATCTGTTCAACGCGGACACAGGAAACGCGATCCGGTGAGCGGCGCGGCCGAGCTCGACCTGCTGATCCTCGGCGACTGCAACCCCGACCTGGTGCTCGCCGATCCAGATCTGGAGCCCGCGTTCGGTCAGGTCGAGCGCCTCGTCGCCGACGCACAGCTGACGATCGGCGGATCGGGCGCGATCATGGCCTGCGCCGCGGCGCGACTGGGCCTGCGAACAGCAATCGCGGCGGTCGTCGGAGATGACCTGTTCGGCCGCTTTATGATCGACGCACTCGACGACCGAGGCGTGGATACGAGCGCGATCGTCGTCGACTCCGCGCTGCGCACCGGTCTGACCGTGATCCTCGCCCGGCCCGCGGACCGGGCGATCCTCACCTACGCCGGTGCGATCACGGCCTTGAGCGCTGAGCGGGTCGATCGCGTGCTGCTCGCCGGCGCACGCCACGTGCACGTGTCCGCGTTCTTCCAGCAGACGGCGCTCGCTCCTGGGCTCGCTCCGCTGCTGGCCTCCGCGCGGCGTGCCGGGAAAACGACTTCGCTCGATCCCAATTGGGACCCGCGCGAGGAATGGGACGCCGGCCTGCGTGGGCTGCTTCCCCAGCTCGACCTGCTGATGCCGAACGCCGCCGAGGTCTGCCGCATCGCCGGCCAGGATGATCCGCGCCGCGCCGCCCAGGAGCTCGCCGAGGCGGGTCCCGTGGTGGCCGCGAAGCTCGGGGAGCAGGGCGCGATCGCCGCGCGCGCAGGACAGGCGTTGACCGCCGCGCGCGCCCCCTCGGGGGTCGCCACCGTGGATGCCGTCGGAGCCGGCGACGCGTTCGACGCCGGGCTGCTCGCCGGCTGGCTCAGCGGGCATAGCATCGAGGACTCACTCGCGCTTGCGTGCGCCTGCGGGACACTCTCCACGCGGGCGAGAGGGGGAACGGAGGCACAGCCGACGTTGGAGGAGGCGCGCGCGGCGGTTGCCTGACGCCGGCCGTCGCGTGTGTGCGATGCTCAGGTCGGTCTGCGATCCGCAGGGAACACATGCGAAAGCCGATCGCGCGGCAGCATCGGCGGGGTTACGTGGGGTCGTGCCCGCTCACGGCTCCCCAGGACTGCCAGGTGATCCTCAGAATCACCGCGGTGATCGCGAGGCCGATAATCGGGTCAGCGATCGGTACCCCGAGCGCTACTACGATCGACGAGGCGATGACGGCCAGGCTCACGTATGCGTCCGCTTTGGCGTGGTGTCCGTCAGCGATGAGCGCGGCGCTGTCCAATCGCCGCCCGGCGCCCAATCGGATGCGCGCCGCAACGTAGTTACCCGCGTATCCGATGACGCCGGCTGCGGCGAGTATCGCGAGGTGAGTCGGAGCCGACGGATGGATGAGCCGCTGCGTGGCCTCGATGCCGGCTACGCACGCACTGATGAAGATGGCCGCGACGACGGCAAGTCCGGCGCGTCGCTCCGCGAGCCGTGAGCGTAGGGCGAACGCAATCCCCAGCGGCACGGCGGTGAGAGCGTCCCCAAAGTTGTGGATCAGGTCGGCGAGCAGGGCGATGCTGCCGCTCGCGAGAAAGACCGCGGTCTGGCCGATCGCTGCGACGGCCAGGACGGCCAGCGACAGCGACACCGCGCGGATGCCCTCTTGCGATCGCTTGACGCTGTCATCGACCAGGCCGTGCGAGTGGCCGTGGTCGTCGTGATGGGAGTGGCTGTGGCCGTTGTGGGAGTGGCCGTCGTCGTCTAAGAACGCGGAGCGACGACGTCCGCGAAGAAGGTGACGGTCGCGACCGGCGTAGCGGTGACTGTGAACCAGCGCGCCATGTCCGTGCTCGCGAGGCCCACCTGTACTTGTCATGGAGGCAAGATACCGAGCCGCGACCTCGTTGACGACCGCGAATGGTTCACCGATGACGAGTATCGGCACGGTCTTGCGCTGGCTCAGACTATGCCAGGTCCGCTCGCCGCACAGCTGGCGATGTGGCTGGGCTTCCTAACCAGAGGAGCGATCGGCGCGGCATCGGTCGCGGTCGCGTTTGTCGCGCCACCGTTCCTGCTGGTAACCACCGTGGCCGTTGTCTACGTTCAGCAGCAAGGGGCGTCGTGGGTCCAAGCGGTCTTCAAGGGAGTCGGGCCGGCGATCGTCGCCATCATCGCCATCGCGGCGGTGAAGCTGGCACGCACGACGAACAAGCGTGACCCGCTCCTGTGGACCATCGCCGTGGCTGTGTGTGCCGCGACGGTGCTGGCGGGGGCGGAGATTGTCTGGATCTTTCTCGCGGCGGGCATCTTCGGGGCGGTCGTCTATGGAGGCGGCCTACCGACTCGACGCGCTGCGGCCGTCGCACCCCTCAACCTGCTCGCAAGCGTCAAAGGGCTGGTGCTCACCGGAGCTGGGGCGCCGCTCGGGACGCTCGGGCTGTTCTTCTTGCAGGCAGCGGCGTTCACCTTCGGATCGGGCCTGGCGATCGTGCCGTTCCTGCACCAAGGGCTCGTCAGCGATCACCGATGGCTTACCGAGCAGCAGTTCGCCGACTGTGTGGCGCTCGGCATCATTTCACCCGGTCCGGTGGTGATCATTAGCACTGTCGCGGGATACATCGTCTACGGCGTCACGGGCGCCGTGGTGGCGACGATCGCAGTCTTTCTGCCGGCACTTCTGCTGGTTGTCTTCTTCGGCCGGACGTACCGTCGCCACGCAGCTCATCCGCGCGTCCGGGGATTCGTGTCCGGCGCGACGGCCGCTGCGTCCGGCGCAATTGCCGGCGCCGCCATCGTCATCGCCCAGGGGATCGTCGAGGACGCGGCAGCAGGGATCATCGTCGCACTTAGCCTGGGGGTGCTTATGCAGCGTCGTGTGCGGGTGCCAGAGCCTGCTCTGATCGGCGCGTCTGCTGCTGTGGGACTGGTCGTCCTTGGCTGATGATGCCGGTACAGTCTCCGCGAACGCCCGCCCGCGACGCCTGCGCCGCCCAGCGTCAGCAGGACACCAGGATCGTGCCCCCGGCGCGTCCGTCACGCGCGGTGCATCAGGCGGCCGATCGCGGCCATCATCTCGGCCGTGCGCGCGTCCTGCTCGTCGGGCTCGGCTCCGATCACGCACGTGTGCGCGTGGCCGTCGAGCAGCCCGAGCGCGACCTTGTCCAGGGCGGCCTGGATCGCCGCGATCTGAGTGAGGACGTCAATGCAGTAGCGGTCCTCCTCGACCATTCGCTCGATGCCCCGAACCTGCCCCTCGATACGCCGCAGTCGTGTTTGCAGCTGATGCTTGGTCGCCGTGTAACCGCGTGCCGGCATGGTCGTCCTCGCGTGAGCCATGCCGAACATCGTAGCTGATACCGGGGGTGGGTATATTGGTGGCATGGAAGCATTGACGATCATCGGCGAAGGCCTGAAGGACGCCCTGTTGATGGCGTGGACCGTCTGGTGGGCTCTGGTCCTCGGCTTCGCGATCTCGGCGATCGTGCAGGCGTGGGTTCCGCGCGAGCGAATTCAGAACGCGATGGGCGCCTCAGGATTTCGGCCGGTGGCGATCGCGACCGGCCTCGGCGCAGCCTCATCGTCCTGCAGCTACGCGGCAATCGCAATCGCCAAGAGCCTGTTCCAGAAGGGCGCGAGCGCGGCCTCTGCGCTTGCCTTCCAGTTCAGCTCCACCAACCTCGTGGTGGAGCTCGGCCTCGTGATGTGGATCCTGCTCGGTTGGCAGTTCACGCTCGCGGAGTTCATCGGAGGCCTGGTGATGATTGCGATCATGACCATGCTGCTGCGCCTGTTCGTCTCAAGGCGCTTGGAGGAGCAGGCCAGGGCGCACGCCCGACAGGCCGACGAGGGACACCAGCATCACAGCGCGGGCGAACGGATCACGATCCGCCAACGCCTCACCAGCGTCAACGCCTGGTCCGATGTCGCGCACAACTTCCGCAACGACTGGTCGATGCTCTGGAAGGAGATCACGATCGGGTTCGTGCTCGCCGGCTTCGTCGGGCAGCTCCCCAACAGCTTCTTCAACGCACTGTTTCTCACGAATGCCCCGGCCGCAGTGAAGCTGATCGAGAACGCGATCGTCGGGCCGATCATCGCGGTTCTGAGCTTTGTCTGCTCGGTCGGCAACGTGCCGTTGGCTGCCGTGCTCTGGTCAGGCGGGATCAGCTTCGCCGGGGTGATCGCCTTCATCTTCGCCGACCTGATCGTGATCCCGATCATCCTCGCCTACCGCAAGTACTACGGCAACGCCTTCACGGTCCGGATCGTCGCACTGATGTTCGTCACGATGGTCACCGCCGCGCTGATCGTCGGCGGACTGTTCGGCGTGGCCGGGCTGATCCCCGAGACCAGGCCGACGCGGGCTGACATCTTCAGCTCGATCAAGGTCGACTACAAGCTGTTCACGAACATCCTCGGCGTCGCGATCTTCGCCGCGTTCTTCATCCTGACGAGGCAGCGAGGCGTCACCGACCCGGCGTGTGGGATGAAGGTCGACAGGGCGAAGGCGCTCCGCTTGGACTTCGGCGATGAGACCCTCTACTTCTGCTCGGAGCACTGCCTGCATGCCTTCGAGATCGAACACGATCCCGTCCGCGCCAGCCACGACGAGCCAGTCTCCGCCGCCAACGCGCACGGTGCCCATGCCCAGCACTGACCGCTACGTGCCGCACTCGAGCCCTCGTTCGGCGCGGGCGCACGGACATGATCGAGTCCCGCCAGGAGCGATCGGGCTGGCGCCGGTCAGTCCGCGCCAGCGATCCAGGTCGCGTGTCCGGGATCCCAGGTGCCCGTCGCCCGAGACGAGGTCCACCAGGTCACGAAAGCGGGTCGATGGCCGCCGCGTCGCGCCGTAGCGCTGTGATGCCCCGTGCGAGACTCGAACTCGCCCCACCGGATTAAAAGTCCGGCGCTCTACCAGATGAGCTAACGGGGCCCTGCGGGCGACAGTGTCGCAGACTGTTTCTGGGAGTGGCGGCGGGACGCGGCGCGACTAGGGCTCTTCGGAGGCGGCGACGCGCAGCAGCTCGTCGATGCGCGTGAGCTTGACGCGCGGGCGGCCCCCGGCCTCGCCGAGGGCGCGCTCGTGGCGATCGATCGCCTCCCAGCCGGAGTACGTGACCAGCTGCGCGCTGCGCTCGCGCAGCAGCGCCTCGACCGCGGCGGCGCTCGGTTCGGCCGGCTGGTGCCGGGCGCTCGCGGCGGACCCGTTCTCCTCGCCGGCGAGGCCGAGGTCGGCGAGCATCGCATTGACGGTCTCCTGAGCGTCCTTCTTGTTCGTGCCGATCACGCCGGACGGGCCGCGCTTGATCCAGCCGACGACGTACTCGCCGGGAAGCGGCGAGCCGGTCTGCGGATCGGTCACGCGCCCGCCGTCGTTGTGGATCACGGCGGCGCGCTCGTCGAAGGGCACGCCGGGCAGGGCGATCCCGCGGTAGCCGATCGCGCGGAACAGCAGCCCCGCCTCGATCGTCTCGCGCCCGTCGGTCGGCCGCGCGCTCAGCCTGCCGTCGGCGCCCGCGAGGAGCTCGTTGCGCACGAGCTCGACGCCGCCGAGGTGGCCGTCAGGGCGGGCGGTCAGCGTGGTCGGCGACAGCAGGAAGCGCAGCACGATCCGCTTTGGCCTTCCGCGCGGCGCCCGCTGGGCGTAGGAGCGCAGGATCTCGACGTTGCGGCGAGACGTCACGTCTTCCTCGGCCTTCGCGTCGGCGACCGCGAGCGCACGCTCGAGCTCGTGTTCGTCGACGATCACGTCGGCGTCGGCCAGCTCGCCGAGCTCGAGCAGCTCGGGGTTTGTGAATGCCGCCTGCGCCGGCCCGCGGCGCCCGACGACGACGACCTCTCTGACGCGGTTCTCGGCGAGAACCTCGAGCGCGTGGTCGGCGGTGTCCGTCGGCGCAAGCTCGGCCGGAGCGAGCACGAGCATGCGGGCGACGTCGAGCGCGACGTTGCCGTTGCCGATCACGACCGCGCGCTCGGCGCGCAGCAGGTCGACCTCGAGGTCGGTGTGATCGGGGTGGCCGTTGTACCAGCCGACGAACTCGGTCGCCGCGTGCGAGCCCGGGAGCTCTTCGCCATCGATGCCGAGCGGGCGGTCCGACGGGGAGCCGGTCGCGTAGACGATCGCGTGATAGTGGGCGAGCAGCTCCTCGTGGGAGACGTGCTCGCCGAACGTGACGTTGCCGAAGTAACGGAAGCGCGGGTGGGCGGCCGTCTTCTCGTAGACGCGCGTGACCGACTTGATCTTCGGGTGGTCCGGCGCCACCCCGGAGCGGACGAGGCCCCAGGGCGTGGGCAGGCGCTCGATCATGTCGACTTCGACGCGGTCCGGCGAGGCCTTCAGCAGGTGACCCGCGGCGTAGAAGCCGGCGGGGCCGGAGCCGATCACGGCGATGCGGATGGGGGTTGGCTCGTTCATCTTGGTTGCGCGAGGCGTCGGTGTTGGTGT
>Ga0075021_10001952_pt1 | contig 10673 bp, 7 predicted proteins | sample ColStrG_CSR_2012_FD_72749 | JGI IMG/M metagenome (GOLD analysis project Ga0075021, IMG submission 72749) | Freshwater sediment microbial communities in response to fracking from Pennsylvania, USA - Cold Stream Run_MetaG_CSR_2012 | ecosystem: Environmental > Aquatic > Freshwater > Creek >... | reverse complement strand
CCGGTGAAACAGAAGACGTGGGCGGAGACGATTCCGAGAGATCGTCAATGAGATTCTTCAATCGGTGGTGAAAAGGCGATCCATCGGCCGTTACTATGTCCCGTTCGGCTCTAATCGACAATCTGCGACAGCCGCTTCGGGTCTTTGCGGGTTGTACTGCACCCGACACGAAGGGCGGGATTGCGGCAAGACCAACCGAACACTATCTTCGTCTTCGCCTCGGATACCAGAGTCGGCCCACACTGCGTATTTACGACTCGCGACGGAATAGGCGACCCTGTATTCTGCCTTCCACGTTAGCTGCCCGCCCCATTTCGTCTGAAGTGCGTGGTCAGCAACGATTCTTGTGTCCTGAATAGCTCCCTGCACTAGTGGCCATTCCACCTCTTGTGGGCCTCCGTGCAAAAAGGCAACTAGCACAACTACGAGCGCGAAAGCAATGGCGAACAGCGCCGCACTACGCATGTCTATCGTCCCTTTACCGCGACGTGGCACGGCTTTGCCAACCTGAGGAGAACGCATTTTCAGCGGTCCACTTCAAACATTGTAACGATTTCACCAACTATCGCAAATCTACGGCTCACGCGTGCCAACTTCTACTGCGAGCAAGCCGCCGCCCAGGCCGACTTATAAACCCTCCCATCCTTCATCACAAACTCCACCCGCTCCAGCAAACTGACGTCCTTCAATGGATCCCCGCTGACGGCAATCAAATCGGCATACTTCCCCACCTTGATCGAGCCAATCTCCTTCGAATGTCCCAGCAGATCCGCCGCATTCGATGTGGCCGCCTGAATCGTCTGCATCGGTGTCATCCCGTACTTCACCATGAACGCAAACTGCTTCCCGCTCGTTCCGTAAGGACACACGCCCGCGTCGGTCCCAAACGCCATCTTGACGCCCGCTCTCACCGCTTTGCCGAAGTTTTCGCGCTGGATTCGCCCCAGGTCCGCATCGTGTTGCAGAAAATCTGCCGGTGTCTGCCCCGTCTTCGCCCCCGCCTGGATGCAGTCCTCGTCATAGATATCCATGTCGAGATACGTCCCATGCTGCATGGCCAGAGCAATGATCTCGTCGTCGAGCATCTCCGCGTGTTCGATCGAAGCCGCTCCGGCCATGATCGCATTCTTGATTCCCTGCGCCGCATGCGCATGAACGGCCACGCGCAACCCAAAGTGGCTCGCTTCGTCCACGCCCGCCTGCAGCTCCTCCGGCGTGAACTCAAGCGACGCGGGATTGCTACCATGCGTCAGCACCGCCCCCGTCGAAAGCATCTTGATCAGATCCACGCCGTCGTGCGCCAGCAAGCGAACCTTCTGGCGAACTTCCCACGGAGAATTCGCCTCGCCGTAATGCAAATCCCAAGGCAACTGGATGTCCGGCGCCTGTCCCGTCATCGCGCCCGCCCCGCCGGTAATCGTGATGTAGGCTCCCGCCACAAACATGCGAGGCCCAATCACATCGCCGCGATTGATCGCATCCCGCAGCGCAATATCATTCAGCGCCCGATATGTACCCACGTCGCGCACGGTCGTAAATCCGGAAAGCAGCATCGCCCGTGCATTCGGCACCGACTCGAGCGCAATCTGCGAAGCCGTTTTCTTGAGCACATTGAACGGCTCGCCATCGCTCTGCCCATCTACCACGTGGGTATGACAATCAATTAGCCCCGGCAGCACCGTCATTTTAGAAAGATCGATGACCTTAGCATCCGCGGGCAGAGCAAGCTCCGTTCCGACCGCCTGAATCTTGCCCCCAACAATGAGGATCTGCTGGTTGGAAAGCACCGTCCCCATATCCGGATCAATCAGATGCCCAGCTCGGACCACCGTCACTTGTGCGAAGCCGGCGAATCCCAACATCAGAGAAAAAAGTACCAAAGTCAGCGTTTTCACGAACCCTCTATTCGCCACAAGATTTGTGAAAGGCATAAACGATACACGGAGTCGGGGCTCTCCGCACCGGCGATAGCGAACTACGACCTACGAACTACCGCTCTTGAGATTCGCCGCCAGCAACTGATGAAACAACTGCTCCCCCGCTTCCCGCCGTACCGAAAGCCGCCCTGCCCCGTATGCCCGCGATTTCAGCCCGCGCTGCACGGCCTCGCATATGCCCAGATCTTCATCCTGCACGCGATTCCCGACCGCCACGCTCCGCTCGTTATACTCCCGCCGCGTCTCGCTCACGTCGCTGAAATAGAAATCAAAGACCACCCGGCAATGATCGACGTCGATCGGGATCACCAGGTTCGTATCCATGTACCCTTCGTAGCAGTTGAACATGAAATTCGGATGCAGCCAGAAATACCACGCCCGGTCGCCCTGGCGGGTCGCGCCTGTCGCAGCGTCTGCATTCGAACTCACCATGGGGCTCGACTGCAGGCAGTAGCGGTCTTCGTTTTCAATCGTGTATTGTTTGTAGTCGAGTACCGAACTCAAGCCCTTGTGCAGGTGCGGGACGTGATAACCACCGTCTAGATAGTTGTCGACAAAGACTTTCCAATTGCAGTGAATGTCGTAGCTCTTACTGGTGAAGTATTGAAGTTTCGTTAGTCCCAGCGGAGCCGCGCGCTTCACCAGCCCGCCCAGAAACTCCGCGAGTGGCGCGGCCGCAGGGTCCAGGTTCACAAACACGAACTTCTCCCACGTATCCACCTTGACGGGAACCAGCCCGTTGTACTTGCGCTCGAATCCCAACACGCCGTCAAACTCCGGCATGCCCTTCAGCGCGCCATCCAGCCCGTAATTCCATCCGTGATACGGACAATGCAGAATCGAAGCCTGCCCGCAAGGCTCGGTCACCACCGCCGCCGCGTGATGGCGGCACACGTTGTAGAACGCGCGCAGCACGCCATCATTCCCACGCACTGCCACCACCGGTTCGCCCGCGACCGTTGCGGTCACGAACTGCCCCGGCTTCTCCACCTGGTCGATCCGGCCCATCGTCTGCCAGGTCTTGCTGAACACCGTCTCCCGCTCCAGTTCCGCAATGTGTGCGTCCACATACCACGGCGCAGGAATCGTGTAAGCCTTGTTCAGCGGCGCTTTGTCGTCATAGCTCGCTAGAATCTCCGGAACACCCATCCACCCTCATCCTCATTTTCCTGGGATTCGCACTTGTTCAGAACCAATGGCCCGCCGCAGCAACTCCACAAACTGCTCGATCCGCGCTTCTTTTTTCTCTGGAATCGGCCCCTGCTTCCGGAACAATCCCGGATCTAGTTCCTCGGTCAGCAGCGCGTCCTGGAAGCGGTCCATGGTCCACTCCAGAATCGACCCGATCATGTCGGCATCCAGATCGGAACGCAGTTCTCCACGGCTCACACCATAACGCACGAAATCATGCCACCCATACGGATCTTCCGCCACCAGAAACCGGTTGATCTCCCGCCGCAGCGCCAGGTCCGTCCCGTAATTTCCCACCAGATAAATCCGGTACGAAGCCCAGTTGTCCCGCACCATATTCTCGGTGCGGCTCAGCCAATAGCGCAGCACCTCAAAGAACCCGCGCTCCTGCCATTCCGCCGGAGCTTCCATGTACTTTGGAAACGACTGCACCGCCTTCTTGTACGCCTCAAAAAACAGGCCATCTTTACTCTTGAAATGCTGAAAGACCGAACCCTTGGCGATATCCAACTCGGCGGCAATATCCTCCACCCGCGCCGCACTATATCCGTGCTCGGCAAAGTGCCGGATGGCGGTTTCCACAATTCGGGCCCGCTTGGCTTCTGACCGCGGACGCGGCTTCGCATCCACCCGCAACTGAGCGGGCTTGGCTAGGCTTTTCGCGATTCCGTCCATGATTGACTCCAAGTCAACGCAAGATACAGTACTCAACAACCATTTTTCAATGGCATTTTTGCTGAACTTTCGCTAACTTCGTTCACCCGCATATCGGGTCTTTTTTGACCCCAGGTCAATGAGGATGGCGAGCGCTTCCAAACCACTGTACGACACTATCATTATCGGCGCCGGTCACAATGGCTTGACGGCCGCCGCCTATTTGGCGCGCGCTGGTAACTCAACCCTCGTCCTCGAACGCCGGGACATCGTGGGCGGATGCTGTGTGACCGAAGAGCTCGCCCCCTGCTGCCGCGCTTCCACCACTTCCTACATCGCCAGCATGCTCCGTCCGGAAGTGATCCGCGACCTGAAGCTCGCTGAGCACGGCCTGCGCATGGTTCCTTGCGATCCCACGCTCCAGGTTCCCTTCCCTGATGGGCAACTCGTCTCCTGGTGGTGGAACCGCGATCGCGTAGTCGCCGAACTGCGCAAAATCTCTCCCAAAGACGCCGAGACATTCGTGCGTGTCGACGACGGCCTCAAGAAGTTAGCTCGCTACCTGCAACCGTTCTTTCTTGAGCCGCCGCCCGAACCCGGCACCCACTCTTTCGACGGATGGTCGGATCTCTTTCGTGTCGCCAAACGCTTCCGCGGTATCTCAACCCAAGAAATTTCAGAGCTTGTCTCATTCCTCACTGGCAGTCTCGGCGACTTCCTTGACCGCAACTACGAATCCGAAAAGGTAAAGACCCTCTTCCTCGCCAACAACGTCTACGGCAAACACGGAGGCCCGTACCAGCCTGGCACCGCGCTCGGCCTGCTTTTCCATCTGTTGAGCGGCGGCGAGCATGAACTGCAAGGTTTCTTCGGACACGTCATGGGCGGCATGGGCGCCATCACGAACGCCATGGTGACGGCGGCTCGCGCATTCGGCGCGGAAATCCGCACGAGCGCTCCAGTCAAGCAGATAGACACACGCGACGGACGCGTGCGCGCGGTCGTTCTCGAAGACGGTACAGAAATTCGCGCCCGCGTCGTGCTCTCGAACGCCGACCCTAAGCGCACCTTCCTCGGGATGGTCCTTGAGCGCGACCTGCCTGCCGGCTTCGTCAACGCCATTCGCGGTATCAAAATGGACGGCCCCTGCGCCAAGGTCAACATGGTTCTTTCCGAGGAACCGCGCTTCACGGGCACGCCAGCAACCTACGATGCGCAACAACGCTCGCTCTTCACGCTGGTGCCCTCACTTGAATTCGCCGAGCGCTGCTATGACGTCGCCAAGTTCGGAGAGATTCCCGAACAACTCTGGGTGGACTGCGTCATCGCTTCCAACGCCGACCCGTCGCTCGCACCGGCAGGTAAGCACATCATGACGTGCTTCGTGCAGTACGTTCCCTACAAGTTGCGCCACGGCACCTGGGACGAAAGTCGAGAGCTGCTCGGTGATCGCGTAGTAAAGAAAATTGCGGAGTACGCACCGAATGTGCCTCATGCCATCGTAGTCCGCCAGATTCTCACACCTCTGGACCTCGAACGCACTTACGGCCTGACCGAAGGCAACATCTTCCACGGCGACCTCAATCTCGAACAACTATTCTTCAACCGCCCAGTCGCAGGATGGTCGCAGTACCGCACACCGATTGCTGGCCTCTATCTTTGTGGAGCCGGAGCGCACCCCGGCGGCGGCGTCACCGGAGCCCCCGGACACAACGCCGCCCGTCAGGTTCTCCGCGATCTGAAGAAAGGAAGATTCAAGGAGGCGTTGGCATGAGCAGCGGCAAATGGAGCGACGGGCGCCCTCGCCCGCCGGCCCAGAGCGAAGCCGAAGGGTCCAAGCCGAGCGAAGCTCAGCAGCACCCATCGAACGGCACTCCCAAGACCGCCGACTTCCTCATCCTCGGTGCCGGCGTCATGGGCGCCTCCATCGCCTTCCAACTCGCGCGCCGCAACGCCGGACGCATCGTAGTTCTGGACAAAGACCACGCCGGAAGCGGCGGCAGTGGCCGCTCGTCTGCTCTCATCCGCATGCACTACAGCTTTCCACCCGAAGTTCAACTCGCGCTCATCAGCCTGAAGGTTTTTCAGCACTGGCGCGACGTCGTGGGACAGAGCGGCGAATTTCGCAAAACCGGATTCGTCCGCATCGTTCACCCCGACGAAACGGAGATCCTGAAGGAGAATGTGGCCATGCAGCGCTCGCTCGGCGTGCAAGTCGACTTGGTCGATCGCCGCCAACTGAAAGAATTGGAGCCCGACTGGCAAGTGGACGAAGTCGAACTGGCTGCCTACGAGCCCGACTCTGGATACGGCGATGGCAATGTCGTGGCAAGCGACTTCCTCAGCCGCGCGCGAGAACTCGGGGCAACGTACGTATCGAAGACTCGCGCGACAGATTTCCTGGTCGAGGCGCAACGCATCCAAGGTGTTCAAACCGACCAAGGCCAGATTTACGCGCCGGTCGTTATCGCCGCCACCGGCCCCTGGACCCGTCCCCTGTTCCAGCGCACCGGATACGACCCACCCATCGAAACCGAATACCACGAGGTTGCTATCCTGAAGAACGCTCCGACGATGAAGCCTGGGGGCGCCGCCTGTATCGACTCGGTGACAGCCACTTACTTCCGCTCCGACGGCAGCGACAAATTCCTGGTCGGTGATTTCTACGGCCAGCGCCCGGTCGACCCCGACAACTTCCCGCAGCGCGCAGCCGATACCGACCTTGAAGAAATCATCGAGCGCGCCGCCCGACGTGTCCCCAAATTGGAAAACGCCGCGGTCATGCGCGGCGTCACCGGCGTCTACGACGTGACGCCCGACTCGCGTGCCCTGCTCGGCCCCATACCCGGCGTCGAGGGCCTTCACATCTGCGCTGGTTTCTCTGGCATGGGCTTCAAGATTTCGCCCGCCATCGGCTTGGGGATGTCCGAACTAATCCTCGACGGCAAATCAAAAACCGTAGACTTAACCCCATTCCGCCCGACTCGATTCGCCGAAGGCCAGCCCATCAAGGCGGAATTCGAGTACGAAGATGACTAGGTAGCGCCGGCGTCCCGCCGCCAACGACAATCCAATGCACCACCAACATTTGCGGCGCATCGTGATACCAAAGGAGATTCGATCATGTCCGAAACCGCTCAGCAATACACCCAACGCATCCTCTCCCACGCCCAGGGACAGGACCCGATCAAACTCCAATCCGCCACCCCGAAGAAACTGGCGCGCCTGATCAAAGGCATCTCCCCCGCCAAGCTCCGCAAGCGCCCAGCGCCCGAGAAATGGTGTGTCGCCGAAATCCTCACCCATCTAGCCGATGTAGAAATCGTGATCGGCTGGCGCATTCGCTCCATCCTGGGAGACCCCGGAACCCCCGTGCAGGCCTACGATCAGAACGCCTGGGTCGTTGCCGGACACTACGAGAAACGCGATCCCCGCAAATCCATCGAACTGCAGCGTGTCGTACGCGAAGCGAATCTAGCGCTCCTGAAGTCCCTTTCGCCCGGGCAGTGGAAGCACTACGGCCAACATGCCGAGCGCGGCCAGGAATCCATCGAGCACATCGCCCGCATGGTGGCTGGCCACGACCTCAACCACATCCAGCAGATCGAACGAATTCTCACACGGGGTAAGCGTAAGGCCTAACTTAACCCGGTCACCCTGAGCGGAACTTGCCAGTTGGCGAAGCCAACCGGTAAGTGGAGTCGAAGGGCCTCTACCTGACCGGCTGTCGCAAGATACATGACGAATCGTAACTTCCAAACCGCGAACTATGAGGAGCACACATGCCAAAGAAAAACATTCTCGAACGCCTCAAAGCCGGCCCCGTCCTCGGCGACGGCGGCTACCTGCTCGAACTCGAAAAGCGCGGATGGGTGCGCCCCGGCCCCTTCACTCCCGAAGTTGCCATCGTTTATCCCGACGCTCTCCGCGAGTTGCACATCGAATTCCGCGAAGCCGGAGCCGAGGTCCTGCAAGCCCTCACCTTCTACGCCAGCCGGGACAAACTCGCCACCGTCGGCCTCGAAGATCGCGTCGAAGACATCAACCGCTCCGCCGTCCGCGTCGCCAAGGAAGTCGCCGGAGATCAGTGCCTTGTAGCCGGCAACCTGAGTCTCACCTGGATGTACGAACCGAACAGCCCCTCAGCCGCCGACCGCGTCCGCCAGACGTTCGACGAACAACTCAAAGTGCAGTGCGACGAGAGCGTCGACTTCATCATCGGCGAGACATTCTCGTGGCTGGGCGAAGCGCTGCTATGCGTCGAACGGGCAAGGAAAACCGGACTCCCCGTCATGGTCACCATTTGCTTCGAGAACAAAGACGAAACCGCCGATGGCACCAACGCCGCCGACGCCGCCAAAACGCTGTTCGACGCCGGAGCCGACATCGTAGGCATGAACTGCCTCCGCCCGCCCCAGCACATCCTCGGCCCAATGGAACAAATGCGCAAAGCCGTCGACGGATATCTCGCCTGCCAGCCCGTCGCCTACAACACGCCGAAAGACAAACCTGACTTCACCAGCCTGCCCGAATTCCCGTACGCGCTCGATCCGCTACAACTTACCCGCAGGCAGATGGGCGACTATGCCCTGAAGGCCAAAGAAATCGGAATCAACTACATCGGTTCCTGCTGCGGATCGGTCGCCATGCACGTAAGAGAGATGGCGCGCGTGTTAGGCAAACTCCCCGCCGACAGCCGTATCTGGAAAAAAGGAGGTGCCAAGCCAATGTCGGCCTACGAGTACTACGATCACGACCAAGTCGGCGTGAAATGAGATGAGAGCTGGAATTTTTACCTGGCCGGGTGTAGGCATGCTGGGATTTGAACCCCAGGCTTCTCTACCGTACCAAAGCGTCGTCACCTGTATTTTCAACAACATACACTGCCCGTACTACGGCAAAAGTTGTTGAAAAAGCTGCTCGGGCGGGAAATCTTCGCTATTTGCCCAAAACTGTTGCGCCTGCCCCTGACCTGATTTACTCTTTCCCCGCTTTTTCATGATCCGTTTGAGTCCCGAAATGCACTTATACCTTCGTGGAAGCGGGAATTTACCAGGAGCGATCCTTGGTTGGGCCTGATCTTCTAGAAGACGCAATCTGGGGGGACCTATGCCAGCTACTGTGCATTTCAGACTCAACGCTCAAAGCAATGGCGCCAAACAAAGCATCTGCGTCACGTTCCTTCTCTTGCTGGCCACTCTCAGCCTGAGCTCACAACTTTTCGCACAAGACACCTTCATCGCGGGAACGGGAAATTGGAGTCTCCCGGCGAACTGGTCCTTCGGGCAACCGCCGCTGAGGACCCAGGATTGTCTGATTCCTGCGAACTCTGTCGTCATCAGCGACTTGGCCGGCGAGTGTCTGGACATCACGATGCAAAGCGGGAGCACGGTCACTGCTGCGCCTGGATATGTCTTTATCTACGGGCCCAGCATCGTGAACCAAGGCACACTCAATATTGGCGCCTCAAACGGGTTGGGCATCTTAGCGCCCACCGGTGTGACCACCTCGCTCACCGGCGCCGGCACCATCAATTTGGGCGCGGGCAGCCGGATCAGTGGATCGGGCGCCATCTTCGCCAACGTCGACAATTCCATCCACGGCCAAGGCCAAATTGGCATGGGCACCATCGGCCTTGTGAACAACTCGCTGATCGACGCCAACACTCCTTCCGGCATATTGGTGTTTCAAGCGAACGGTGCCGGCGCAACGAACACCGGCACGATACAAGCCAGCAACGGCGGCACACTGCAACTGGTAGCCGGGTTCGACACCATACCGTTCAGCAATACCGGACTGATTCAAGCCCTTAATGGCTCGACCGTGACCTTGGCGGGCTACACCTACACGGGCGGAACTTTCAGCACTACCGGAACTGGAACGTTCCAGATTGTGCCCGCCAACAACACCATCTGGAATAACCTCACGAATGCGGCCAGCTACCACATTCTTGCCGCTGCCTACACCACTCTTGAAGGAACCATCAACAATAATGGAACCTTCTTTGACGCGGGTGAGCTGATCATCCACGGGGGCGTAGCCTTAAAAGGGTCGGGTTCGATTCTGGGTCAAGGCGCCTTGGGCGGAAGATCCGTGATCGGGTCTGACGTGGGCGGGGGCGCGCTCACGAATCAGGAGTTAATCCATGGCGGAGGCGGCATCGGCGACAGCACCTTCAGCCTGATCAACCAGGCAACGGTCAATGCCGACGATCCGACCAATCAGCTCACACTGGTCGGGGCAGCCACGACCAACACGAACACGATGGAAGCCAGCGGCGGAGCGACCCTTCAGATTAGTAACACGGTCAACAATCTGGGGGGCACCATCGAGGCCCTCAATGCATCCACCGTAGTGCTGGCAGGCACTGTCAGCGGAGGAACTCTTTCCACCGCCGGCACCGGTTCAATTCAGTCGCAGAACGGCACGCTCGACGGCACGGTCAATATCCCGACCAATGCAGGCGCCATGACGGTGTCCGGACAAAACAGCCTCAACCTGAAGGGAACGATCAACAACAGCGGCACAATCGTGCTGTCAAACACGGCCTGCATCGTGGCCGTCGCTCCAACGATCGTCACCGGCTCGGGCACGATCACCATGGGGCCCACGAACTGCATTTTCGGTGCCGGGCAGAGTTTCACCAATCAGAGCAAAATTCAGGGTGCGGGCACCATCGGCGATTCCAACCCCATGCCGATCGTCAACAAGGGGACAATTGTCGCAAACCAGGGCAGCACTCTGTTCATCGTGCCCGACGCCTCGGGATTCACCAATCTGGGCACGCTCGTCGTCAACAGCGGCAGCACTATGCAGATCAACAATCTCTTCAAGAATCTTGCCAAGAATAAACTGACCGGCGGCGTCTATGGAGCCGCGGGTGCGCTGAAC
>Ga0075021_10001949_pt1 | contig 10678 bp, 6 predicted proteins | sample ColStrG_CSR_2012_FD_72749 | JGI IMG/M metagenome (GOLD analysis project Ga0075021, IMG submission 72749) | Freshwater sediment microbial communities in response to fracking from Pennsylvania, USA - Cold Stream Run_MetaG_CSR_2012 | ecosystem: Environmental > Aquatic > Freshwater > Creek >... | reverse complement strand
ACGCCTATATGCTCAGTGAGGCTGGGGACGTGGTCGACGACATCATGATTTACCGGGTCGAGCCCGAGCGGTATGTGATCGTGGTCAACGCGGCCAACATGGACAAGGATTGGGCCTGGCTGGCTGGGCAACATGCTGGCGCTACCACCATCCTGCGCGACTTGCGTGCGCCATCCTCCGGTGCGGATATGCGCGTTGATCTCGCGCTCCAAGGGCCGGCATCGCGCGCCCTTCTCGAGCGGCTGATGCCTGGTGCGCAGGTCCCCGTATTGGCGGCGCTGCCCTACACCGGCGTCATGCCAGCGGTGCTGGCCGGGCACGAGGTGTTTATCTCGCGCACCGGCTATACCGGTGAGCGCATCGCCTACGAGATCTTCGTCCACCCCTTTGGCAGCGTCGCGCTGTGGAACGCGCTGCTCGACGCGGGCAAAGAGGCAGGTGTCAAACCAGCCGGCTTGGCGGCGCGCGACTCCTTGCGCACCGAAGCTGGGCTACCGCTGTATGGGCATGAGCTGGGCGGCCCGCTCAACCTTGGGCCGTATCACATCGGCTTTGACAATTTTGTCAAGACGGGCAAGTCGAGCGACTTTACCGGCAAGGCAGCCTATATCGAGCGGGCGGCAAAGAACACGCTGCGGATGGTGCGTTTCCGGATGAATGACAAGGGGGTGAGGCCGGCCAAGCTGGGTGACCCGGTGATGGATAGGCGTGGGCGCGTGATTGGCACCGTCACGTCGTGCGCGCAGGACAGCGATGGATTTTTGCTGGGACTAGCTGAAGTTGAAGGCACTGTGGCCGCCGAAGGCAACGCGCTTGGCATCATTGCGCTGCCCGAGCGCATGCCCGACCCACTCAAGCCCTTTGCAGCGCTTGGCAGCCGGGTGCTGGTGCCGGACGCGGCGACTGTTCTCGCGCGCTTCCCGCCGAAGAAAGGATAGGGCGATGACGCGCCGCCGAGCGGGTCATCCGGTGTAGCCGTGGGGAAGATAGTTCAGGCACGGACGGCGGAATCTTCGTGGACAAAATGGCAGACGGATAAATGCTGTATGCCCCTATACGTTGACCAGATGACTCACGAGCAGCCGGCGCCTGCTCGGGCCTCACTCACCGGGCGGACCGGGCGTATACAGAGCCAAGAATCGCGACTGTAGCGCGGTGGACAGCCCCGAGGCCCGTTCGACGCAAGGCGCGTAAGACTTGCAGACGAAGGGTTACAGATTGCATAGCCACATCCAGGACTATGGTCATCCGGAATGTGTCAAGGGATCCTTACCCAGCATGGTAAGCCTGTCGCTACTATTGTAATTATCGCCCGCAAAGATCGGATCGATCGCGTGCGGTTAGCCCAAGCGCCGCGTTTCCAAAAGCTTCTGACTCAAGCCGATAAGGACATCTCGCGCTCGGGGGCATTCCGCTAGCTGACTGGCTGAGATGAAGCGCCTGTCCGCGGCCTTAAACGTGTCGTCGCATGTGAGCTGCTGATGTGTCAGATTGGGTAGAACACGGGGTGAGCAGGTTGTGATTATGCCGGGTCAACCAGTGCGGAGCGGATCTCTCGTTATTCTTTTGTCGTTGGCGCACAGGAACGTGTATTCATGTGCTCGACGGCTGCGCTCGACGGCACGACGGCCGGGCAAGCTTGATAAACTCGCCCGGCACGGTTTACACGCGTTACGACTTCTCCACCGGAAACTGCACCTCAGTCACATTCTTGCTCATGTCGCGCGGGTCATACACGTGCGAAATTTCGCGGCCTGGCCCGCACGGCCGGTAGCCGTTGACCTCGGCCCACTTCATGATCGCCTCATAGGCCTGAGGGATTGTGGCGAACGAGCCGGTGTGCACGGTGCTCACCATTTGGCCAGCCGGCAGCACATACACCTCAATGCCATCGCTTGCGGGCAGCTTGGCGTCACCGATACCATAGGTCGTTTCAAACGGCACATCGGTCATGGTCTCTGTAGAGTGATACACGGCCGTGGCCAGGCCAGGTCGCACGCCATTCTTACCCAAATAGGCCGCGACCTTCTCGAACGACTTGGCGATGATGGGTGTGTCGTTCGGATCAAAACTGGGCACATGGCCCTTGACGCCGGCCACGCGCTCGGCGGCGACATTCTTTAGGATCACTTCGTAGTTTGACATTTTGCCCTCCAATTCGATCAATTGCAGTTGTGCTTCGATGCGCATCAGGCGCGCATGCTCCTGGTGCATGTTGCGCTCGGCTTCGGCTCGCTTGAGCAGCAACATGCCTTTGAGCTGCTCGGCGCTCACGTTTTGGGTTAGGAGCGGCTTGATCTGCTCTAGCGTAAAACCAAGCTCCTTGAGCGCGATGATACGATGAAGCGTTGGCAACTGATCGGCTGAATAAAAACGGTAGTCGGTGAACGGGTCGACGCGCACCGGCTTGAGTAGACCCAACTCATCATATAGCCGGAGCGCCTTCGCCGATACCTGGGTGAGTCGTGCGAATTCGCCTATCTTGAACATGTTCGCCCGGGATCATAAGGCTTGCTCTAGGGGCAATGTCAAGTGTCCCGTATGGGAAAACGGTAGAGACGCGCTCCGGGGCGCGTCTCCACCTTGTCTTTTGGTCCAGGTCGGCCCACGGCCGTGGACACGATGACCCATGCGTCAAGGGATCATGGGCTGCGTCGTAGACCTCTATAGGCTATGGCGCGGGCTGTTCGGCGGGCACACCCGGTGTTGGCACCGGTGGCAATGTCTCCTCTGGTGCACTGGGCGCCTGGAAGTCGGGCACAACGGGTGTTGTCGCAAGCGGTGGTGGCGCGATCGGCCTGCCCGGCGTCCCACAGCCGCTAATAAACGTGTCGAGCAGGTTCTGGGTAGCCTTCTGGATGCCAGGATTTACCAACCCAGCCCGGTCCAGCGCCCAGCTCCACGAAATCGTCCCAGCCCCAAACACGCACGCCCCGCTTGGGGCCACATACAGCGATGATTGCTGCAAGAGCTTGTGGTTGTAGATGTCGGTGAAGGGTGACCGGGCCAGGGGGGTGAACGTCGTGCTGATAGGGCCAGGGTAAGAAGGATCGAGATTGTCGACCTCATAGCCAGTCAGGTGCCTGATTTTGCTGCCATCCACCAGCCCTGTCCCGGAATAGACCCAGGTGGTGGTGTTGGTCACCACCAGCGGCGGGTTCTTGTTGGCGTTGTTATAACTGGCGTATTGCACGCCGTTGAGTTGCTGCTCGGCCCGGCCCTGGTCGCGGAAGGCGATGGTCTTCTTAAAGAAATCCTTCTCAGGGTCAATACTGGCGATCTCATACACAACCAGCGTCCGGTCCGGCGTGTTATCGGCAGCCGCTTCCAGCCGCGAGTGCCAATATGCATTGTCCGCGCTAAAGAACGCGAGGTCTGTGCCATGATCGCGGGCTGCGGCGACGTTGTCATACATCTCGGACGTCCAGTATTCGTCATGGCCGACGGTCATGAAGCCCTTGTACTTGAGCAGCTGCGCGGCACTCTCATGGGTATCCAAGCTGGTCGAATAGCTGACGTCGTAACCCTTTTTCTCGACCCAATGGATGAAGTAGGGCTCCCAGCCATAATCACCAAGCGTTAGGCGGCTGAGGCCGTCATCGGCATAGGGCCGGTTGAACGACACCTTCACGGCTCGTGTCGAACCGGCAATCGTTTTCTTGCCATAACTGTTGTAGTCGTATAAGCTCTTGCCAGTTGTGCCGTCGTTAGGATAGTCGTTGTAGGCCTGATAGGTCATGACGGGTTGCTCATACAACAGGTCAGCGATGCGGCCATCGTTGCGGACCACGAACATGAGACTGTTGTAATAGTTCTGGGCATTGATGAGCTGAGCTAGATAGATTCCGGTGGTCCAGTTTGTGTCGCCGGTTGGCACATTCAGGGTGTAGCTGGTGCTCCAACTGCATTCCCGCAAGCCGGTCACTGGATCCATGGGGCAGTCTGGCTGTTGGACGCCCGTGAGTGGACCGACCGTTTGAACCAGCCGGCCGCCTTTGCCGGCGTAATACCCGAGGCGCCAAATCTGGATGGTAAAGGTTTGCACGGGGGTGACGGTGATCTTGAAATCGATCGAGCTGCCTTGGGTGACGCTGGTCGCTGAGGCATAGCCTTTGATCTGCTTATGCACATCGTCAGCCAGTGTGGCGCCGCTGACATACTGCCAGCCGGTCCCACCGGGCTTCTGGTTCTCGATCACGATCGGGTTGTTGGCTGGTGGTGGCGATTGTGCCAAACTCGTGGCGTTTGGTGTGACTAGTCCAAGCAACAAAACGGTGGTCGAGGTGAGTGCGATCGAAAGTATTTTTGGTTTCATGGTCTGATTCCTGAGTTGGTGATGTCGGGCGAATTCCTGATCAACATGCCGATCACAGCAACCTGTGTATGTGAACGGTTGTCGCGCTTACACGCATATGCCGATGAGGAATCCCCCTGACGCTATGAACTCGAACTTTCGGGTATTGGCTGAGCCGCCCGGGCGGCCCAGACTACACCCCAGCTCCTGATCCCCCTGAGGAGGACCAGGGCAAAGGTGGCTATTTGGCCGGCGCACCAGGCGTCGCACCCCTGGAAGGGGCGTTTGCGTGGGTGGTGGCTGTTCTGGTGGTGCCCCAGGCGCCTGCACAGGGAGTGGCGTCGCGACTGGCACTTCGGGTGCGGGTGCTGGGAGCACAAGTGGGTGGCCTGGTGTGACACAGGCGTTGATAAAGGTGTCGAGGATGTTCTTGGTGGCTTGCTGGATACCAGGGTTGATCAACACGTCGCGGTCCAGCGCCCAGCTCCAAAGTGGCCCTTCGAAAGTGGCCCTGGCCCCTCGAAGGGCCACCTTTCGAGGCCGTGCGGCCCGTAATGGCCCCTAGAACGGCAATGGTGTTAAGTTAGCAATGACTGCGGGGTTGGTGTTTTGGCCAAGCAGATCACTCACACAGCTTACGCTGTTCGAACGATGAAAACAGACTCCTCGTTAGACATAACGAGGATGCCTTTTCGCCTCAGCTACGCATATATCGCAATTTATGTCAAAAATTCGATTGCAAGCCTGCAGTTCCTGTGAATCATAAAGTCGGCTTGGGAATCATCTCCTGCGGAGAGTTTGGCCACCAGCGAGGCGAATTCTTAACTTAACACCATTGCCCTAGAACGGCCACTTGTGGCCCTCTGAGGGGCCATCCAGGGGCTGGGCTGGGCCAGGAGAACGTCCCGGCACCGAATACACACGCCCCGCTGGGGGCTACATACAGCGATGACTGCTGCGTGACTAAGTTGCCGTAAATGTCGGTGAAGGGCGACTGGGCCAGGGTCGTGTAAGACGTGCTGACAGGCGCTGAATAGGTGGGCATGAGCGCATCAACCTCATAGCCAATCAGGCGTGGGATCGATGATCCGTTCGACAGCCCCGACCCAGCATACACCCACGCGTTACTGTTTGTCACGACCAGGGGCGTGTTATTGGCGGGCGAGTTCCAACTGAGGTATTGCACGCCGGCCAACTGTTGTTCGGGCAGGCCTTGGTCACGGAACAGGATGGTCTTCTGACCAAAGACCTTGACTGGATCGAGTGTCATGTCCTTATACACCGTCATGACCCGATCCGGCAGGCCAAGAAATGAAGCGTCTAGGCGCACATGCCAGTAGACATTGTTAGCGCTAAAGAAGCCGCGGTCCGTGCCGTGGTCGCGGGCTGACGCGACATAGTTCCGCATCTCGAGTGACCAGTATTCGTCGTGGCCAACGGTGAGCCACCCTTTATATTTAATCAGGCGCGTGCCATTCTCATGCGTATCCAAACGAGTCGAGTAGCTCACGTCGTAGCCATTCTTCTGGGTCCAATGGATGAAATAGGGTTCCCAACCGTAGTCACCCAAGCCAAAGTTGCCGAGCCCGACGTCGGCATATGGCCGGTCGAAAGACACCCGCACCGCGCACGGTGAGCCGGCGATCGTGTTCGGGCCAAAACTGGTGGAATCGTAGACGCTCTTGCCGCTTTTAAGGTCGTTGGGATAGTTGTTGTAGGCTTGATAGGTCATGACGGGTTGCTGATAGAGCAAGTCGGCGATCCGGCCGTCATTACGCACCACGAAAATGATGTAACTAAAATACTTGTTCGAGTTGATAAGCTGGGCCAGATAGATGCCGGTCGTCCAGTTGGTTGGCACGCTCAGGCTGTAGCTGGTGCTCCAGTTGCATTCGAGCAGGCCGGTGATGGCATTCGTGGGACACGCTGTCTGCTGCACCCCACTGAGCGGCCCGATCGTCTGCACCAAGCGGCCGCCGGTGCCGCCGTAATAGCCCATGCGTCAGACCTTGATCGTGAACGCCTGAGCTGGGTTGACCGAGACCTTGAGGTCGATCGCGTCACCCTGATTCAGATGGGTGGCTGATGCGTCGCCTTTGATCTGCTGGTTGATGTCATCGGCTTGCGTGCCACCGTCCACATATTGCCAGGCGGTATCGCCAGGTTTTTGGTTCTCGAACACGATTGGGTTGGGCGGTTTTGGCGATTGCGCCAGCAGTCCCAGCGGCGCCGCCACAGGCGATTGTGCAACGCCCACAACCTGGGGCATGAGCAACTCGGACAGCAAAACGAAGAGCGACGTGAGTGAAATAGAAAGTGTCGTTGGCTTCATCGTTGGGCTCCCAAGTGAGTCGGTGTTGACGAGACCCTGAGCGGCGGGATAAGCTGCGGCTGGCCTTAGACTCTGGACTATAGAAGGGCACACAAGAACTGGACTTACGCAAAAGTTAGCTCTAGCGTAAGTCCAGAAGAGAAGTGGACCTACGCAAATGTTGGCTCTAGCGTAAGTCCAAGAGGGGGCTAGGCGTATGCGATTTAGTGGGCGATGATCGGCACAAACACCTGTGTCTGGCTGCTCGTCGCCATAAGCGAGAAGTCGGTGAAGTGGCTGACGTTGATGTTAACCGTGCCGTTGCCGTTCGCATCGACTTGCACCGATACGGTTGGCACGGGCTTCCAACTGCTCGTAGCTTGGTCCCAATACTCTGGCACGAGTTGCTCAGGCGTCACGCCCAGTGTGGTCAGTTGCACAGCTGTAAACGGGACGACCAATGTGACTGGCGCATTGAAGTGTTCGATCGGGATGCCACTCTCGTCGAAGGCCTCCAAGCGGTAGCCAAAGCTCACCGGCCGCGAATTGCCGTCATCGGCCAGCTGAGAGATCGGCCGGGCGAACAAGGTGACATTGCCGCTCTCGGCCAGCGCACCCGCCGGCACCAGCACCTGCGCGTTGTCCTCGAGGGTGATGGCCTGGGCGTCCGTCGCGTCAAAGCGGAAGGCGGTTGCTTCTGGCAACGTCTCGCGTGGCAGTAGGGTCAGATTGACGCCGGGGTTTGCGCCGGTTGTCGTGGTCACCGCTACGCGTGGGCTGATCAAGAACAGCGTGCTCGTGACGCCATTCGTGACGATCTGCGTCTCGGCCACGGCTTGCACATACCAGGTGTCACCGCTGTTGACGTCTAACTCATAGTTGCCCGCCGGGCCGGTAAAGGCCTGGGCGTGTGCACCGGTCTTGGAATATGCCCGGACGAAGGCCGGGAATCCCACGCTGGAATATTGCACCTGGCCGGTGATGGTCGCATCCTTGATCCGGAAAAGCAGATTGACCGTGACGCTGCCATCCGCTGGGGCAGTAGAAGTTTGTGGGACGGGCTGGACAAGATGGTCAAACGACGCGCCCACGCGGTATGTGCCGGCTGGCACACGCACGCGATACGTGCCATCGGCGCGCGTGATGGCCCACTGGTGAAAGGCATCGAGCCCGGCTGCCGTTTGCTGGTTCACATGCACGATGGCACCGGCGATGGGAGTTCCGGCGGCGCTCTTGACCGTGCCGATGATGGCCGAGTTGAGGCGGGCGACGGTGAAGTCGGCCGTTGCAGTCGCGCCGTTGCCATTGTTATAGGGCAGGAACACCCGTTGTTGCACGGGGCGCTCTACGACCCAACCACTGATGGGGTCAACATAGCCATACAACCGCCAGAACGAGCCGCCCTGACCGCTCGTGTCGGTGCTGGCGACGCTCATCGCATACTGGGCGTCGAGTGGGTTGACGCGTGCATTTTGCTGATCCCCGCGATTGCTAGCGCCATACACGATGCCGGGCAGATTCACAGCGGGGCTGCCGGTCTGGGTCTTGAACGTGCCGGTGATGGTGCTATTGTCCGGCGTGGTCGGAATGGTGATGGTGTAGGTATGACCGGCCACAACTGTGAGCGCGGGTGAAGCTAAGGCAGTGATGCCGGCAATCGGTGGCAGAGCGCTACGGATCTCATAGACGCCGCCAGATGACGCTGCCAGCTTCATCGAGAACGCGCCGTTTACGATGGCTGTGCCTGGCCCAAGCTGCTGCCAGCGGCCGATCTCGTCGCGCCGCATCGGCAACGCGCGGCCGACATTTAGGCTGGTGACCGTCGCAGCATTCTTGTCGACATAAGTGCCATTCACAGTCACATCGGCAGTTGCGACCCGCAGCACCCCTGTCTTGGTGACGTTTTCACTGGCGAAGACCACCCGCTGTGGGAACTGCACAGCCACATAGGCTGATGAAGCAGCAGGTGCGGCCCAGATATCCCACGTGCCGGTGATGACCTTGAGCGCGTATGCGCCCGTGCCGCTGATGGTCTCGGTGGTTGCGACCTCTGAGCCATCCACGCGCCAGGCGCGCACGGTGAGCGGGCTTGCGACCGGTTGGCCGTGTTCATCGAGAATCGCGCCGGTGATCGTGTCGGTCCTGGCCGACAGTTTGAGCATGCCCACCGGTTGAGGTTGAATGACGCCACCAGCGTCGACAAACCATACCGAACCCGCCAGGGTCTGCGGAGGGGCCCAGGTGGGATTCTCAAACGTCATGCGCAGCATGGTATTGCCGGGCAGCACATTGACGCTAAACGCACCCGTCGTCGGATCGACCTGCACCGTATTGCCCTGCCCTTCTTGGTTGGCGGCGCGCACCCAGACACGACTGCCTGGGCCGAAATTGGTGGTGTTATCGGGTGCCACGACATTGCCGGAGATGACCCCTGTGGCAGCCGCGGCGGTGAAATTCAAGGTTTGGGTCAGTGGCGACGAAGGGAAGTTGACGAGCTGTGCCCCAGCGGTGTAGACCCAAGTCGGTGACGTGGTCGTGATCGTCACCGGCACAATATTGACGCTGTAAGTGCCGGTGAGCAGGCCGGTGATGGTGTAGTTACCGCTCCCATCGGTGTTTGCACCCCGCCGTGATGACATCTCCACGGCGATGACACGGGCGTTGGATATACTGCCACCGCTATCGACAGATACGGTGCCCATAAGCGTATTGGATACGGCGTCATTCACGGCCATGGCCGGGCTTGCGATGGGCGCTGTCATGCTTGCCAGGACGAGCACGCCGCCAAATGTGCGTGCAAGCGAGTGGGCAAGCGAGCGCCGGCTAGTTCTAGGCGGAGTCGCGCGATATACGTTCATTGATGTTTCCTCTATCAGGCAAAACTGAGCCACGCACCCTCGCGTGCGTGACAAGAACGGGACCCGCGCTGGCCGGCGCAGGTCCAAAGCTTGGGGAAGGCAACCTTGCCGGTTGTTACTATGATGGGAAAGTGTTATCAGGACTTCGCTAGTTTGTAAAAAGTTTGAAAATTCGTCCGGTCTTGCCTCGCCAAGTCTTTCATATCCGCTTTGGCAGCGTGCAAGCCCGCGCAATCATGTTGCCCCGCGGCCAGGAGCCCTCAAACCCGCGCAATCATGTTGCCCCGCGGCCAAGAACCCGCAAGCCTGTTGGTAGTATTTGCATTGTTTGCGGATCTTGCGGACGTTACGATCCTGGCTCGTGCACACCCTGCGTGTCCCTTGACGACACGACGGGTATCGCTGGCAGGAAGTATGGGCACAAGGGCGTCTGGCCCTTGCGATCGTCGACGCGCGGATCGGGATGCGAGGATGATACAGAGTTTTGATTACTTAAGTGTGACAAGCGCAGTTGAAAAAGAGCCTAATTTCAAGCGCTTTCGAGATTCTGTTTGTCCCATTTGTTTTCAAAACTCACTATGAGGGCGCGCCTTCATGCGCGCTAGCGCGCTACAATTGCACGAGACAGTATGCCCGAGTTGATCAGCGAACCGATCATCCCTATTTCAGGGCAGGGCGACGCTAGCCTCATGGCGATGGGCGAGCCGGGGATCCCGGCCTGCTTCACCTGGCGCAAGGTCGACTACCAGATAGTCACGCTTGTGCGCCGCTGGAAGGGTTATGGACCCGAGGGGCATGTGGCCGGCAACGAGGTGTATGTGCGCCGACACTGGGCCGAGATCGTGACGACCTCCGGGCACCGTATGGTCATCTACTGTGACCGCCAAGCGCGTAACCGGCGCAAGCCCGAGCAGCGGTGGTGGCTATATAGCCTCGAAGCGGCGCACGAAGAGTGACTACGGCCCATACATTCCATGCTGCGCATCCAGACGGATGCTGTCGGACGATCGTGGCACCTTGCATGCGATGCCCTATGCTGGGTGATGGATGACCGGCAGCCATGTGGCACTGACGAAGCATGGCATGGTTCCAGCGATTCAGGCGATTCAGGCGATTCAGGCGATTCAGGCGATTCAGGCGATTCAGGCGTTGAGTTTGCTGCCATAGCTGGCCGCTGTCATGAGCGCTGTTTGCGCGTTGCGTGCGCATGAAGAC
>Ga0075021_10001948_pt1 | contig 10679 bp, 8 predicted proteins | sample ColStrG_CSR_2012_FD_72749 | JGI IMG/M metagenome (GOLD analysis project Ga0075021, IMG submission 72749) | Freshwater sediment microbial communities in response to fracking from Pennsylvania, USA - Cold Stream Run_MetaG_CSR_2012 | ecosystem: Environmental > Aquatic > Freshwater > Creek >... | reverse complement strand
CATCGGGCTCGAGCTGCTTGGCCTTCGTCATGGTGGGGAGGAAATCGGTGCTGGTGATCGGGTAGGCGATCTCGGTGACGTCGCTCACCCCGTTCCGCTTCAGCACGGCCGACCCGTAGTTCACCGCCGCCTCCTTGATCGGGGCATAGTCGCCGTAGATGACGACGACCTTCTTGGCATGTTGCGTATTGGCGGCGTAGTCGGCGAAAGCGGCCATGGCCCCCGGCGATCCACCACTGAACTGGAAGGAGATCGGGCTCTTCATTTCGTCGTTGTTGACCGGCACTCCGCCGATGAGGGGGAGTTGGTTCTGTTCGAGGATCGGCACGGAGCCGTTGCTCGACACATCGATGCCGCCGGTGACCGCCACCGCTCCCTTCTGGACCATCTCCTGGGCACAGGCCTGGGATTTCTCGACGGAGAACGTGGTGATGCAGGTCTCGAGTTGGATGGGTCGGCCGTCGACCCCACCGAGCTCGGTATTGATCCACTTGACCGCCGATTCCGCGGCCAGGCGAATCTCGGGGAACGATCCGAGTGGCGTGTTCTCTTGGTTGATCATGCCCACCACGATCGGGTTGTCCGTTCCCGCCGCCACGGGCTCGCGGGGGAGCTTCCCGAACGAGGTGTCCACGCCGGGGAACTGGCTCACCACCGTCGGACCATCGGCCCGTTCGCCGCCCTGGCTCACCGGTGCGCTGGTGGCCGACGACTCCTGAACGACGGTCTTCTCGACACATCCGGAGGCGGCAAGGACGAGGAGTACCAGTGCGACCGCCCATGGGGTGCGTCCGCGCTCGTTCCTGTGCATCAATCCCCCGATAACGCGGTGTGGCCAGCCTCTGGGCGGGTCGGCCGAGCGCTGAGGCTAACACTGTTCACCTGGGACTTGGGGTCGCCCGCGAGGCTCGGGCCGGGCGGCCGAGAACCCGCTCAGGAGTAGCGAACGGTTCGGTCTTGGTCGTCGCCTGGGCCCTCGGTGCGGACACGAGCCACAGCCGCCGCGAAGTCAGCGAGCAGCTGGGGAACATGGGGTCCATGGCCCGGCGACACCATGAGATGGATGCTCAACGGGTCGGTGTTGCGATTCACATGCCACCCGGCGCGGTCGAGGTCCTCGGCGACAGCGAAGATGTCCAACTCGGGATCGGTGGCCACGATGGCGAAGACGGGCCCGATCGGGTCGCCCAACACGGCAAGTCCGTCGATGCCCTCGACGCCGGCGCGAACGGCGGCCACGCTCTCCATCAATCCCTCGATGATGGCGAGGTACCCGGCCTGGCCGAGGTGGCGTTGCACCGCCCACGCGGTGGCGATGGGCGCCGCCGGCCTCGCACCGGCGACGGCGGGCGAGCCGTAGAGGCCCGATGGCCAGTCGGCGTAGAGGAACCACTGCAGGTCCCGCCAGTCGGCGTCTCGATGGAGGATCACCGAGGCCCCTTTTGGCGTGTACCCATATTTGTGGATGTCGACCGAGATCTCGGTCACGCCCGGCACCCGGAAATCCCAGGGCGGCATGTCGACGCCGAGTTGCTCCAGAAACGGGAGGATGAAGCCTCCGATGCAGGCGTCGACGTGGCAACCCACCCCGTGACGCTCGGCCAGGGCGGCCAACTCGGTGACGGGATCGATGAACCCGTACGGATAGCTGAAGGCGGAGGCCACCACCACAGCGGTGCGCTCATCGATGAGCTCGGTGGCGGCGTCGACGTCGGCCCGGTGATCGGCGCCGAGGGGGATGGTGACCACCTCGAGATCGAAGTAGTGCGCCGCCTTGGCGTAGGCCGGGTGCGCGGAGTACGGCACCAGAATGCTGGGGTGGTCGATGCCGCGCGCTCGGGCCCGCTCACGACTGACGAGCATCGACATGATGATGGACTCGGTACCGCCCGACGTCATCGCCCCGCCGCCACCGTCGGGCAGGTGCACCAACTGACCGACGTTGCTCACGACCTCGGCTTCCATGTCCGCCAGGCTGGGGTAGCGAAACGGATTGAGGGCATTGCCGAACAGGTAGCGCTCGTTTACGGCGAGGATGAAGGCCTCGAGCTGGTGGTCGCCGCTCGGGTAGACGAGACCGAACAGGCTTCCGTCGTGGGGGTCGGGTTCCGCGGCCAGGCGTTCGTCGAGCTCCGCCAGTACGTGGTCGGCGGGTTGCCCGGTCTCTTCCATGGCTGTCTCCGCTCGATCGGGTGCCAGGCAGGGCCCGGCTGTCGACCAGCGAGCCTACGGTCGATACGTCGTTGCTGCCCGGGGAGTCGCGTCCCCCGAGCGGCGATCCGGTCAGAGGATGGCCGAACCGATGGTGGGCTCGTCGTCGGGGCGGATCAACGGGGTGGCGGTCAACATACGCAGGATCACCATGATCCAGCCCAGGGTGGCCACCGCAGTGATGAGGACCACGACGGGCATGGTGGACGCCCCGATGCCTCCAAAGAGCTGACCGATGAACCACGGCAGCACCAACCCTCCCGCGGCCGAGGCGCCGATGAACCACGACGTGGCCCGGCCGGTGAGGTGCAGGTGCTGGCCGGCGACTGTCATCATGGTTGGGTACTGGGGGGCGAGGGCCAGGCCGAGCGTCACGGTGGCGATCAACGTGGCGGTAGCCCGCGACCCGCTGAGGGCTAGGCCCGCCGAGGCGCCGATGGCGAGGGCGGCCGAACCGACAAGGATGGGCCCGGCCCGGAGACGACGGCTGAGGCCGATGGCCACGAGCCGCCCGAAGGTGAACGCGCCCCAGAAGGCACCGGTGAGGAGCGCGGCGAACCGGGCTCCGCCCAGATGCTGCGCCTCGGCGTAGGCGAAGAGCCAGCCACCGGCACCCATCTCCAACCCCACGTAGAGCACGAAGAAGCCCGCGATCACGGCGAGGCGGCGGCTGGTAGTCCGCCGGCCGGACGCGCCGTCGGCCTCGGGCGCGTGATCGGGATGACTGGCCATCGTCGGCGAATGTCGGGTGAGCACCCAGCCGGCGGCCACCAGAGCGATGCCGGCGGTGGCTAGACAGGCGACCCCCAACCCATCGGTGGACGACAGGGAGAACTCCACCAGCAACGGGGCGCTGACCGCGCCGACACCGAAGGCGAAGTGCAAGGCGTTCATCGAGGGGCCCACGCCGTCGCCGCGTGACCACACCAGCAGCGTGTTGCTGGCCAGATCGATGGCGCCGGCGCCCGTCCCGATGAGGCAGAACACGATGGCCAACGGCCACAACGACGAGATCAGCGGAACGGTGGCCACCACCACGGCGAGCCCCACGAGGGCCGCCGCCAACAGCCGGTTCCCCCATTGCCGGTCGATGCCCGGCGCGGCGAGCAGCGAGCCGAAGAGATACCCGAGGGCCTGGGCGCTGAACAAGATGCTGATGGCCTGCACGCTGACCCCGGCGTCGGCCTGCAGGTGCAACAGGCCCGGCCCCAAGAAGCTGACCGCCAGGCCGACCGTGAGAAAGCCCATCAGGTAGGCCGCGAACGGGTCGCGCTCGACAAGGGGCGCGGAGCTCGACGGGCTGGTGGTCACGCGTCGGCTAGCGGTGTCACAGGCTGGGCCCGCCGGTCAGGCGGAACAGGCTCAGCACATCACGGCGGCTGACGGGTCCCCGGGCGGTCCAACGTTCGGGGATGGCTCCGTCGGCGCTGAACGACGTGTACTCGGCGCGGGCAATGGCGAGCTTCGACTGGTCGATGGCACAGGTCGTGGCTTGCGCGTCGAGCCCGAGCAGCGTGGCGGCGTTGAGCCCGAACACCTTCCGGCGGGTGTTGTCGGTGAGCGCCGGGTAACCGAATCGCTGCTGGAACTCGGGAGTGATCTGGAACGTCCGGAACGCCATGATCTGGGGTTGCGGCGAGCCGTACCAAATGGCGTCGGTGCCCCACAGCACTCGGTCCTCGCCGACCCGGTTGAGCAACTTGCCGATGACATGGGCGGCTTGTGTCGGTCGACTCATGACGGTCCGCCAGGTGGTCCCCAACTCGCACCAGATGTTGGCGTTGGGAGGGATCTGGTGATCGTCGAGCGCCTTGAGCAGGGAGTTCACGCCGACCGCAGAGCGGGCGGGGTCGTAGGGACCCTCCACCGACTCGGTTTCGAAGGCTGAGTGGTAGACGACGAAATGCAGGTCCGGAAACTGCGCGGCGGCGGCCACCAGGTCGCCGGGGTGGTTGAACTCCTCGTTGAGACCTTGCAGGCGGAGCCCTTTGTGGGCGCAGAACACCTTGACGCCCAGGCTGCGGACATGGTCCAGCACCGGCAACCCGATTGCCGGGTCGTCGAGGCGGTAGCCCTGGCCGCCCGGTCCCCACCCGGTGTAGGTCTTGAATGAGGAGAGCTGAGCAGCCTCGGCGTCGTGGCTCATCCCGTCGAGTCGGGCGTTCAGATCGCCGAAGTTGGGGGCGATGACGCTCTGGACGAGCGCGCGGGGTTGGCCCCCCGCGGAAAGCGATGCCACGAAGTCGTGGGTGTCGACGTTGTCCTTGAACGGCAGTGGGGCATTGTCGGGTCCCGAGTTGGGCACGTCGGACAGCATCGCCACCGAGGTATCGCTGTCGAGGAACAGATCCTGCACGTACGACACCCGGTCGAGGCAGACGAGGGGGTCAGCCTGGGTGCAATCGCTAGGCACCAGACGGCGCACCATGGAAACCGTGGCCGGAGCGTTTTGCCGCCAGGGCTCGTGGGGCATCACGTGATGGGTGTGGACGTCGACGATGAACTCGCGGCCGGCGGCCGCGGGGCCGAGGGCGGCGTCACAGGCCGCTAGGTCGGTGGCCGGTGGAACGACGAACGTGCCCCCCGTGCCGGTTGGGGGCCCAGCGGTGTCGGGGGCTACCGCTCGGTCCTGAGTTCCGGAGCAGGCGGCCAGGTTCACCACCGACAACATCAGGGCCATGCCGGCGGTTGACTGCAGGAAACGGCGACGGTCCATGCCCAGTCGATCAGCGACGATCTCGGCCTGGGCCAGTGTCGTGCGTTCGATCCACCGCGCCCCGCTCCCTTGAGCCCGGGGGAGGAACTCGCCGTTGGACACCTCGCCGGCCCGGAAGGGCAGCGGCGCCGGCCGATCCGGCTCCCGATGGGTCGGGTACCGCTCCGAACGTGGCATCGATCCACGGTACGTCTCGGGCGACAGCCGCGTGGGATTCGTCCTATGGTCGCGCCGCGGGGTGGATCCGACTCATCGAGGGAGATCCCTATGAAGTTCGTGCAGTTGATCGAATTCCAGACGTCGCGCGTCGACGAGCTCACCGCTCTGTTGGACGAGTGGTCGGCCTCGGTCGAAGGGCTGTCGGACGTGCCCAGCCGGGTGATGCTGTGTGCTGACCGGGACCGACCGGGCACCTACGTGCACATCGTCGAGTTCGCTTCCTACGATGCCGCCATGACCAACTCGGCCCGGCCGGCCACGGCTGAGTTCGCCGAGCGCCTGGGCAAACTCACCGATGGGGAGACCCTGTTCCGCAACCTCGACCTGTCTCGGGAGATGTAGAGACCCTGCGTCGAGAGCATCGCTTCAGCGCGGGCGCAGGACGCAGAACTCGTTGCCCTCGGGGTCGGCCAGCACCACCCAGGTCACGTCATCGCCTTGGCCGACGTTGGCCGGGGTGGCCCCGAGCGCGATCAGTCGGTTGACTTCTTCGCCGAGGTCACCGTCGGCCCACGGCGCCACGTCGAGGTGCAGGCGGTTCTTGACCGTGTGGGGGTCATCGATACGCGACAGCTCGAGATCGGGCAGGTGGCCATCCGGGTGGCGGAGGCTGAGGCATTCGTCGTCTTCATCGCCGACGACGCGGCCGGTTGCCGCTATCCAGAACGGCGCCAAAGCGTCGGGATCCTGCGTATCCAAGACGATGGCGGCGAGCGCGCTCGAGCCCCGATACCGGGGGCGCGAATCGAGCACGCAGAACTCGTTGCCTTCCGGGTCGGCCAGCACCACCCAGGGAACATCCTCGCCCTGACCAACGTCGGCGTGGGTGGCACCGGCCGCGAGCAGTCGGGCCACGATGTCCGCTTGGTCTTGCGGGGACTGGGCGGCCAGGTCGAGGTGCACTCGGTTCTTCCCCTGTTTCGGGTCGTTGACCTCCACGAAGACGAGCCCAGGGATGCCGGGGACCTCGAGGGCATTCGGTGGAATCACCACCACCTCGTCCGGCGCCTCGTACATCACTTCCCACCCCAGGGCATCGCCCCACCAGTGGCCAAGGGTTCCGGGATCGGCGGCATTGATGACCACAGAGAACAGGCGGGTGCTCATGACCCGAGGTCTACCTGATCTCCCGGCCAGCCGCTCAGATGGCGCGAAGCGTCCGCGGATCGAGAGCGGTGAGGACGCGGGTGCGCAGGCGGATCTGGTCGCGAGTGGTGGACCGGAACGAGTCCGCCGTCGCCCAGGCTGCGTCGGCGTCGCCGTCACTGAGTTGGTTCGGATCGAACCGGGCCCGGTTGGCCAGCCCCCCCAGGTCGGCAAGCTGCGTGCCGGCGTCGTCCCCGAAGCGGTGGCCCACGAGCCCGGCCACTTCGGCGGCGGTGTAGCTCGCCAGGGCTCGACCCGGGGGTGGGTGAACGACGCCGAGGGCATAACGCCAGGCCCCCACCACACGGTCGCGCGGGGAGGCCGCCCGACGACGGGATCGGGTGCGGCGGGCGCGAACGGCCACCACGGACAGCGGGAAGAGCACCAGCGCCATGAGGAGGGCCAGGCTGGCGACGAGGCGGAGAATGGTGGCGGCGTCGGGACCGGCGGTGGCGGCACTGGCGTTGGTCGCCGCGCCGGGCGTCGCCGCGTTGGGATCGACCACCCCGGGGGTGTTTGGTGGGGCGGCCACGGCGGGACTGGTCGGAGCGGTGGGCTCGACCGAGCCGGCCCCGGGCGTCGAGTCGAACGGCACCCAACCCAGGCCCTCGAGCGAGACCTCGGCCCAGGCGTAGGCGTCGGCGGAGGTCACCGTCACGGAGCCGTCCTTGACGGGGCCGTGACGAAACCCCGCCACCACCCTGGTCGGGAAGCCCAGGGCGCGGGCCGTCAACGCGTAGGCGGTGGCGAACTGCTCGCTGGTGCCGGCATGGTCGACGGTCAGGAAGTGGGTGATGCGGGCATAGGACTGACCAGCGGGAGCATCGCGGGAGACGCTGAAAGGAGCCGCCCGAAGGAAGTTCTGGAGCGCCGTGAGCCTTGCGTACGGCGTCGCCGCGCCCGCCACCACTGCGTTGGCGGTGAGCTTGAGGGTGGCGATATCAGCTGGCGGTCCCGGGGGGAGCTGGGTCCACGAGGGATCCCCGACGGCGGGTTGCGCGGCCTGGAGTTGCGCGGCGGTGGGCCGGGTCACGACCGACTCCACGGAATAGGTCAGACCGGCCACAGTCTTGCCCGGGGTGGCCAAGGATTGGGTCTGCCCCCCGACATCCACCACGGGGAGCGACACCTTGACCGGAGTGGCCAGCTCGGGGAGCCAGAAGCCGTCCAGGTCGTGCACCGTTACGTCGGTGGTGATGGTCTCCGTCGCCGCGGTGGTGGGCGGGGCCGGAGCGAGGGTGCTCGCCGCCGGCACGAATCGTTCTGATGATGACCACTGGGATCCGTCGAATTGATCGAGCACCGACAGCCGGAAGTTGGGGATGCCCGGGCTCGGCGCCGACACTTGCACGTCAAACATCGTGACCGGTTTGGGCAGGCTCAATCGGGCCTGGATCTGTCGGAGCGGGGTCAGCGCCGAGCGGGCGGCGATGTCGATCGGCACCCGATCGTGCAGGTCATACGGCGGCGCGGAGAAGGTAACTGCGGAGGCGGCGCCTACCGAGACGAGCGTGATCGCCACGACGGCGGGGAAGCCGAAACGCACGAGCCGGCGGGCCCGACCGCGCCGATCGAGACCGCTCAGCCGGGCTACGCGGACCACCACATACAGGACCGTGGTGGCAACCATCGCGCCCGCCAGCGGCGCCTGGTCATCGGCGCCCCCCATGAGAAGTCCGAACGCGAACCCGGTGACCGAGGCCAGACACGGGATCACGGTCGAGCGGCTGCGAACGGTCAGGGTGGCCCCCCAAAACGCCGCGACCCAAGCGACCGTGAACGGCACGAGTCGAATGGATGAGATGGGTGGGGCGGGCACGGAACTGGCAAGGGTGCGGGCCACCCCGTTCACCAGCCCGTCACCGATGGCGCGCACGGTGTCGAGGGTGGGCAGGCCTACCCACGTCGTGGAGCGGTACAACAGCAACCCGGCGACGACGATGTAGGCGGCCGCCGACAGCGCGACGTCGACCAGCGCGCTCGGTCGTCCCCGGAGTGCTCTTGCGGCCACCAAGATGGTGGCCACGAGCGCGGCCGCGGTCACGATCCCGGCCAGGCTGCGCCAAGGCAGCAGAACCAACCAGCTCAGGCCAGCGATGACGGCGAGCAGCGCGACGGCAACCAGTTCCGTCCAGGGAGGTCGCGAGCGGCGCGTCATCGGTGGTGCTGGTTCCAGAGCGCGGCGAACGTGCCAGTGGTGTCGGCGCGCATAACGGTCGCCGAGACCCCGGTGAGGTCGGCCCGGCTCGTCGGGCGGTTGGCGCCGCCATCGCCCACCAGTACCACCGTGGTGTGGGATGTGCCCGTACACAGACTGGCGATCGAGCCCGCATCGGCCCCACTGGGCGCGCCGGTGACGATGACCAGTCCATCGCTGCGACCGGTGGGAGACCCGGGCCCTCCCAGCCGGGCCAGCGTGGCGGCGTCGCCGTCGTCGAAGGCGACCGCGGCCAAGGCGTCAAGGGCTTCGTCGACATGGGCCACCGCCAGCCAGAGTCCTCCGGTGGTGGCCAGGATGATCGGCACCCCGTGGGGGAGTGACGCGACGATGAGCGAGGCGGCGATCTCGACGGCCACCTCCAATGAATCGTCGGTGTGTACATCGCGTCGGGTGTCGACCACGACCGCGGCGGTGGGTGTCGTCGTCTCCACGTTCTCGCGCACCAGGAGGTCCCCCGCATGGGCGCTGGCCCGCCAGTGGATGTGGCGGATGTCGTCGCCCACCACGTACTCCCGCAAGGAGTGGAACACGAGGGCACCCTGTTGGACGGCTGACCCGCGGGGGCCGTCCTCGCTCATCCGGTAGCCGGCGGGGATGGGGGCAACGGGAGTCGTGCGCGGGTGGACCCAGACGGTGAGGTCCTCGACGCTGGTGAGCGGGGCGATGCTGGTCAACCCCAACGGATCCGGGCGTTGCACGATGAGGGGACTCAGGTTGAACACGCCACGGTGACCCGCGGGGAGGTCATAGTCGACCGTCCGCGTGCCGTGGCTCCCCATGGAAGGAATGGGCACGCGCACCGCTTCGCCACCCAGGCGATCCTCGGTTGCCGTCGCCGCCGCGGGGCGGCCGCTGAGGTTGTTGACCACCAGTTGGATGGCGATGGTGTCGCCAGCAGTGACCCGCGAACGGGCCGGCCGGCGCTCCATTCGGAGTCGGGGCCGGATGGCCTTGGTGACCAGCGAGCAGGCGAGCGCGGCCAGGCAACCCACCGCTAGGACCACAAGGGCAGGTTGGTGGGCGACCACGCTGGACCCGCCCAGCGCAACGCACGCGACCATCAGGGCCCAACCGGCTCGGGTCAACTGCGTCAGCTCACGCGCGAATCGGCGGGTACGGCTGTGGTGGTCAACGACTCGTCGATCACGTCGCGGGCCGAGCGGCTGTGGCGGTCGGCCTCTCCGCTGAGGATCATTCGATGGGCCCACACCGGGATAGCCAGGGCCTTGATGTCTTCAGGGATGACGTAGCCGCGCCCGTCCATGGCTGCGAGGGCCCGCGCCGCCCGCATGAGCGCCAGGCTGGCACGTGGACTCACGGCCAGCCGAACTTCAGGGGAGTCCCGCAATGACTGGGCCAGCCTGACGATGTAGCTCTGGATCTCCGGGTCGACGTGGACCGAGTTGGCCACGGCGATCATGATTCCCATCTCCTCCGTGGTGACGACGGGGCCAAGGCGGTCGACGACCGATCCCTTCGACTGCGTCTGCAGAATCTCGACCTCGGCGTCGTGGTCGGGATAGCCGACCTCGGCCCGCAGGAGGAACCGATCGAGCTGGGCCTCGGGCAGGCGATAGGTGCCGTCCATCTCTACCGGATTCTGGGTAGCGATCACCATGAACGGTCGTGGCACAGGATGGGGTTGGGCGTCGACGGTGACGCGGCGTTCCTCCATGACCTCGAGCAGCGCCGATTGCGTCCGAGGCGAGGCCCGGTTGATCTCATCCCCAATGACGATGTTGGCGAAGACCGGCCCTGGATGGAACTGAAACGTCTCGCGGGCCTGGTGGTAGACGGTCACGCCCGTGACATCCGACGGCAGGAGGTCGGGCGTGAACTGGATGCGGTGCCAATCACCGTCAATCGAGGCGGCCATGGCCCGGGCCAATGACGTCTTGCCCACGCCGGGTACGTCCTCGATCAGGAGGTGGCCTTCGGCTAACAAGCAGGTGAGGGCCAACCGCACAACCTCGGGCTTGCCCCGCAGGGCCTGTTCGATGTTGGCCTGCAATGCCGTGGCGTTTTGGGTGAACCAGTCGAGCCGTTCCTGGGGAACGTGGTCGGTCATGAGGTCCTCGATGTCGGGGAAGTAAGGGGTGGGAACGGGCGACGCGGACGCCGCGAAAGTGGCCGCGTCACGGTGCTCCCGTCGGCGCGGTGGTGGTG
>Ga0075021_10001947_pt1 | contig 10681 bp, 8 predicted proteins | sample ColStrG_CSR_2012_FD_72749 | JGI IMG/M metagenome (GOLD analysis project Ga0075021, IMG submission 72749) | Freshwater sediment microbial communities in response to fracking from Pennsylvania, USA - Cold Stream Run_MetaG_CSR_2012 | ecosystem: Environmental > Aquatic > Freshwater > Creek >... | reverse complement strand
TCATCCGACTGGCCAGCGATGCGCAACTGCTGCCCTTCGACAATCGATTCTGAAATCTTCGATGTAAACAGGCGAATGGCGCGCAGGGCGTCGTCGTTGCCCGGAATTACATAGTCCACTTCGCTCGGGTCGCAGTTCGTATCGACGACTGCTACGACCGGAATGCCCAGCTTGCGGGCTTCGCGCACAGCGATTTGCTCTTTGTTCGAATCGATTACGAAAATCGCATCGGGCACGCGGCTCATATTCTTGATGCCGGCCAGATTGGCTTGCAAGTGCTTGCGGGCGCGCTCGAGAACGATGACTTCCTTCTTGGGCAGCAACTCGTAGCGGCCATCGGTGGCCATTTCGTCGAGTTCCTTGAGGCGCTTCACCGACTTCTGCACTGTGACCCAATTGGTCAGCAGGCCGCCGAGCCAGCGGTTGTTCACGTAGAACATGTTGCAGCGCGTGGCTTCTTCGGTGATGGCGTCCTGGGCCTGGCGTTTCGTTCCGACGAACATGATCGTCTTGCCCTGTGCCGCCAGATCCTGCACGAACTTTGACGCTTCCTTGAACATCTTCAGCGTTTTCTGCAGGTCAATGATGTAAATCCCGTTGCGTTCGCCAAAGATGTATTCCTTCATCTTCGGATTCCAGCGCTTGGTTTGATGCCCGAAGTGAACACCAGCTTCGAGCAGCTCCTTCATCGTAATATTCGCCAAATCAACCTCCTATGTTGATCTGCATCCAGAGTGTTTGGGGGACTCCAGATTGCCATTCCCGCACCCGCGCTGTGAGGCGCGAGATGAATTGAACACCTAAAATCAGTTGTCAGTTGCCAGCGGTCAGCTGCCAGTAACCGCTTTTTCTGGCGGCTGGCAACTGGAAGCTGACAGCTGCATTTATCTCTTGCTGAACTGGAACCGTTTGCGAGCGCCCTTTTGGCCGTACTTCTTGCGCTCTTTGCTACGAGGATCGCGCGTAACCATGCCTGCGGCCTTGAGCTGCTTGCGCAATTCCACGTTGAAAACCATCAAAGCACGGGAAATTCCCAGCTTGATGGCGTCCGCCTGACCATTCACGCCGCCACCCTGAACCGTGGCAATCACGTTGAAGGTTCCCGCCGTCTCGCTGGTCGCCAGCGGAGACTTTGCCGCGCCGCGCTGGGCATCGGTCACAAAGTATTCTTCAAACGCTTTGCCGTTGACCTTGAACTCGCCGCTGCCGGGACGCAAAAACACGCGGGCAACCGCCGTCTTGCGGCGTCCCGTTCCGTAATATTGCACTAGTTCTGCCATGTTTCGATTTCGCCTTTATTTCAAAAGTTGTTACTTCGCGAGCACTTTCGCGACTGGCTTCTGCGCCTCGTGCGGGTGCTTGTCGTCGCGGTACACCTTCAGTTTGCTGATCATCTGGCCACCCAGCTTGGTCTTGGGCAGCATGCGGACTACAGCGTCCTTGATGATCGCTTCCGGCTTGTTCTCGATACGGTCTTTGTAGTCTTCCGTGCGCAAACCGCCCGGAAAGCCGGTGTAGTGGTGATACGCCTTCTGCTCGACCTTGGCGCCGGTAACGCGGATCTTGGCGGCATTGATGACCACAACGTGGTCGCCAACGTCAATAAAGGGCGTGTACTGCGGATTCTCTTTGCCCATCAAAATGAGCGCGACCTGCGAAGCCAGACGTCCGAGCGTCTGCCCTTCTGCATCCACGACAAGCCACTTGCGTACGATTTCCCCCTCTTTGGGGAAATAGGTTGCCATCTGATTCTCCTGTTAAAGAAAGACGAAAGAAGACCGCCGAGTCGAACCTAGGGAACCCACGGGGCGCTCAGGCGGACAATCGTTGGCTCTCAAAAGTTTAAGGATAGTGGAAAAAGGGGGTTTATGTCAACGACTGGGTGGTTTTCAGCGGCTGACACCCGGAAAAGCAGCTATTTTTTCTTGTTGAACCTTTTCGTCGGGTCTTCGTAGTTGAAATCGACCAAATTGTCCCGGTAGTCGATCTTGAGGTCCAAAAGGTGCAGCAGAACGAAGCCGAGCGTGCCTGAAATCTCGGTGCCGACATCGTCGCTGATGCTATCCAGATTGAAGGTCAGCAAGTCCTGATTCTCCTGCCTCAGATGGCCGAATTGCAGGACAGCTTTGTCGGCGCTGTAGACATTTTTGACCCTGCCGCTCAGCCCCTCAACCGTGGTGTCGTTATCGCCGTGGACTTTTGTCACCTCCCGGGCGGCGGCGGGGGTGATGTGGTTCTCCAGGGCGCCCGTATCCATGAGGAAAAGCCTGCCCGGAACGTCACCTACGGCGGTCGGCACCAGAACCATGTGCCCGAACCGGTAAACGCGGGTGTAAGACTTCATTTCCGGGGCGATGTATCCGTCGCGAAAAAGCGGGCTGGTCGCCAAGAGCTTCCCGGCAGCGCTGTCAGTGCCCTTGTCGCTGTCGGCGGACGAACTTCCTCCATCGCTTCCGGGGTCGTCGTCCGACAAGCCTGAGCTCCCGCCCTCCGTATGCAGTCCTGCGGGTGTCGCCGGGTCGTCGGGTCGTCGGGGCAGCTGGCTCAGACGAAGTTTTTCCTTCGGGAAGTCCAGGTCGACGAGAAAGTCCCCGAAGACGTTCGCCCCGATCAGGCCCTCTTCCCCCACTACGGAGCGCTTTTCAAGGACTTCCACTGGGCAATCCTGGAACTCCAGGTCTCCAATCTTGATGGAATTGGCGAGTCCCACATAGCCGCTCTTGTTACCTTTGTCGCCAATGCCGCCTACTTTCGTATTCAGCATTCTGTCGATGCCAGCTTTTTCTGCGATCCTGCGATCAACCAGAATGCCTCCCGCTCCGGTATCGAGCATGAGATTGGACTTACGCCCGTTAATGTTGACCGCCAGGCCATAGCCACGAATATGCTCCGGGTCCATCAGGAGCCGGACAAGGTCCGTTTCCGTAGAGCTTACCGTACCCACAAGATGACAGTGCTTTCCGGGTTCGCTGGCGAGCGCCTTGAGACGGTCCAGATAGACCTGGGTCTCGGCGCGCGTTTCCGGGTCGTCGCTGTTCGGCTCGGCTAAGTGTTTCTCCAAGTATCGGATACGGTCGGAACGGGGAAGAGTCCGCATCCATGCCCGCGTAATTTCAGGGTCAGACGAGTCCAGATCGTGTGCTCGGTCGATCATGGCCTTGCCTTGCTGATACAACGAAAGCGCATTCCTCACCCGCGAAAGACCCAGGAATGCGCGGGCCTCAGGGTCCCCGGAATTGATAGCTTGCACCCATTCGTGCTCGGCTTCGTGGATTTTGCCCTGCCGGAAGTAGATTTCCCCGAGGGCAACTCGAATCCTGGGCGCATCGTTGAGCGACAGCCCGCGATTGGCCTCTTCCAGGGCCCGGCTCACATTCCTTTGCCGGAGATAGGCCCGCGCCAGACCCGCATAGGCGTCCGGGGACTTGGGGTTCATGCGAAGAACTTCCTGGTACTTACCGACGGCTGCCGGAAAATCGCCTTTGTGATAAAAACTCAAGGCCTCGCCGAGCGGGTTCGGCACCGCCGCGGTACCGGCAGGCGGCAGGGACACAACGGCCGGCGATGCTGGATTCTGGGACGAAGGGGCCGCAGTCTGCTCTTGGGTCTGGGCAGCCGACGGAATTTCCAACCCAAAAGGGATCAGCCAGATGGCCAGTCCATAGACCATCCCAACGACCCTGGCTCTCAGCAGACTGCGGATGGAGCTGGGAAACATGATGGGCGGCGTCCCCTGCCCGGCTCGAAGAAGCTTCCACGACCGTGGCGCTTGCAGTTTGCCACAGCGCTGGTTTCGTGTCGAGAATGTTTTCGGTTCAGTTCCCGGAACCTACTCGTAGGCCAGAGCGTCAATGGGGTCTTTACGGGCGGCCTTGACGGCGGGGTAGATCGCTCCCAACAAAGCGCCGATCAGGGCGATCACGGCCGCGCGCACCACCCACTCAGCGGTTAGCAGCATCGGTACGACATGGAAGCGGTGCGTCAAGAAAAACTTTGCCGTATAGCTCATGGCAATACCGAGAGCAATGCCCCCTATCGCCAGCAGCATCGTCTCCCGCAAGATCACGTTCAGAATGTAGGCCCGCGACGCTCCCATAGACTTGAGAATGCCAATCTCGCGGGTGCGCTCCATCACCGCCGCATACATGGATTGGAAGATGACCATGAAGCCGATCACCATGGCAATGCCAACCACAATCTTGATGAATAGGTTGAAGCCCGGTAAGTGCTCGGGCGTCATCAGGCTGAGGAATTCTGTCATGGAGCGGACGGTGAAGGTCTCCATGCCTTCGACGGCTTTCACCTCCTGTACCACGGCATTCGCGTTCTTGGGATCGTCGAGGCGCACATAGAAAAGCGACGTCTTCCCCGGCGCACTGTTAATTTCTTGCAGGGTGGACAACTGGATAAAACGACGGGCGCCTTTTCCGTGCTCCACAATTCCGCAAATTCGGAATTTTTGATTGAGCAGCTCCACCGAATCGCCGATCTTGGAGTGGTGATCGCTGGCGTACTTGTCGTCCACGATCATGTCATTCGGACCTTGAAAGGCCCCACCGCTCAGGTAGGTAAAGGGACTACCTAGCGCTTCATAGCTTTCCAAATCGATTCCGTAAATAATTTCCAGGGCGCCGGCGTTAATGAACTGCCAATATACCGGCGAGACCACGGTTACGTGCGGCAACTTGCCAACGATGTCTCCATACTTGACTGAAATCGGAGCGCTGGTGAACCCGACCAGATTCGTGGATCCCGGCGGCTGCACCATCAAATCAGCGCCAATGCCGGCCTGTCGCGTCTTGGAATCGTTGAGCATACCGTAGGAAAAACCGGCGATCAGCAGAATCAGCGCGACTTCCATGGCAATCGCAAAGATGCTGATCAGAGTGCGCAGCGGCCGATGTACGAAATTCGAAATGACGAGATGGTTCATGAAGTTTGGTCGCAACGAGTTTACTGCAAAATAGCTGACGCCCCTACTGCGATTCCCCGCTCGGCGGCTTAGCGGCAGGCTCTCCCAAATGAACAACGGTGGCGCCGGTCGGTTGCGTCAGGGCAAATTGGTCATCTGTCAGCGCTCCGTTGAGCTGCAACTTCACCATGTGCAGCACAATGTCGTATTCCTCGCGCGGGCGGCGAATCTCAATTTGTGAGGGGAACTGGACGCCATCATACTCCTGGTACTTTTCATAGCGCGCGTCGGTCGCCAGGTTGCCGAAGTCGTCGTAAACCAGTTGCCGGTGCGGAAGCAGATCCGTCCGGCTGAAGATGATCTTCCGGGAAAGGAACCAGCCGCGCTCGCCTTTTCTCGCGATATCAAGATGGTAGGCGCTTTGTTCGACCGGGTGACCATCTTTGCCGCGAACGATTTCTTCTTCGTTCTCCAGAACGGCGATTTCTTTTTCCGGGTCCACTTCGCGCAGCAGCAAGGCGTCATAAATGTGCTGCGGGCGTAGATTTTCGATCGACTGTTTACCGTCATTCGAGGGCTGATCGTTCTTGCCCACGAGGAAGCGGTTTTTCGTGGGAATCCAGAGTTTGAAATCCTGGCCGTCGCTGACCATGTCGAACGCGGTATTGCGCACGACGGGCATGAGTCCGATCATGCGGAGCATGGCGGGCTTGCGGGCCAGGACATATCCGCGGATTTCCTGATAATCCGTGATTTTGCCCTTTTTCGCCCCGCCCACCGTCGTATCGATGTCGACCGTTGCCTGCATGGCGCGAACCTTGGCGGCCTCGCGGTTCACGTAGTCGATCAAGTCCTGCTGAGTGGCGGTCTTCAAGGGTGCTCCTGTGACCACTCTCTCGACCGTACGGGCGCGAAACAGACACCCCGTCAGGGAAGAAGCTAGAACGAGGAGCAAGGCAACGCGGGCTGGCGCAAAACGAATTGGCGCGGAAAATGGCATCCAGACGAGATATTAGTATAGCTTGTTGGCGGGATTCGACTTTCGAAACGCTGATTTAAAAGGACTTACCGGCGCAACGCGACGGTCCGGCGAAATGCTACGACATTTCGATTGTGCTCACTGAGGTTGCGCGCGAAGCGGTGGTGGCCGTTTCCGTCGCTGACAAAGAAATAGTAATCCGAGGTGGCAGGGTGCATGGCCGCTTCCAGCGCCAGCCGTCCGGGATTCCCGATTGGCCCCGGAGGCAGGCCGGCATTCCGGTAGGTGTTGTAGGGTGAGTCGATGCGCATGTCGGAGTGATGCAGAGCGCCGGTGTAGGTGCCGTCCAATAAATGGGCGTAGATGACGCTGGGGTCTGCGTCCAGTGCGATCCTCTTGTTCAGGCGATTGTAGTAAACGGAGGCTACGAGGCCACGTTCCTGGGATTTGCCTGTTTCTTTTTCGACAATCGACGCCATCGTCACCATGCGCGGAATGTTCAGGCTGGAGTCGTTCGAAAGATTGAGAGCGGTCGCTTCTTTGCGGAACCGGCGAACCATGGTTTCGACAATTTCCTTCATGCCCTGGGTTCGGGTGAACTGGTAGGTATCGGGAAAAAGGTAACCTTCGAGCGAGGTTGCCTGGGGGGCAAAATCTTCGACCAGGCTGTTGTCCTCTCGCGCCTCTTTGAGAAAGTCGTCATGCGATCCCAGGCCGGCTTCTTCCACCGCGTCGGCAATGTCGAACATGGTGTAGCCTTCGGGGACGGTCACGGTTCGAACGAGAAAGTCTCCACGCACGATCCGTTCCAATACGTCGAGCGTGTCAGCGGATGTGGCGAACAAGTACTCTCCCGCGCGGAGACGTTCGCGGCGGTGCAAGCGGTGCCAGATTACGAACGCGGTGGCGTTGCGGATGACTCCAGCGGATTTCAACTCCGTCGCGATTCGGTGCGCGCTCCAACCCGGACGCAGCAGCACGGTCTTTTGCCCCACCGGCTGAAGCGGCAGGTACACCATGGCCGCAACCCAGGCGACCCCGCCGAGCAACAAGAGGAACAGAAATGCGAAAAGTTTCTTCACGATTTTCTCAACATTTTCTCAACGTTGTCTCAACGGCGACGTGCGCAGCCGCATCGTAACTCCATGCGGGTTCAAGAGGGACACCAGCTCGCAATTGCCCTTAGTTTAAACGAGTTCCACTGAGTCGCGAATGCACCGCCGGTCGTAAGCCGAAAGTTCCCGCACCACTGTGTTCCCGGACAGGCTACCGAACGGCCATTGGCCGGAGTCTAAAGCGATACGTCCGAGAGAGTTTGCATTGGCAGGCTCCGTGGCCACAATATCTTGAGATGGGGGATTTTTTGCAGGACGGATTTGTGAAGCATAGATGGCGTGCCACGGCTGGGGCCATTGCGGTGACCGCGATGTGTCTGATCGCTGCGGTGGCAGCCGCTCAGGATTCCGAGCAGACTCCCGATACCGATACTCTTCACGGCGTGATACTCAATAGCGTCACGCACGAGCCGATTGCCCGCGCACTCGTGGCGTCCCCCGACAACCACTTTGCCACCATGACGGACAGCCAGGGGCATTTCGAATTCTCCCTGACGAAACCACAACCCGGCCAAGCCCAGACTGCAGCGTCGATAACCGATACTCGTCCTTCGGCTTTGGTCGCAAGGAAACCCGGCTACCTTACGGAGCCAACTGCGGACGCACAACTCGAGCCCTCGACCAAGGATGTAACCCTTACCCTTGTTCCAGAAGCTCTGATCATCGGCCGCGTACGGGTTTCCGAGTCGGAAGGCGCGGATAAGGTCCAACTCGAGCTTTTTCGCCGCCAGGTGCAAGAGGGACGCGCGCACTGGATTCCGACTGGACAGGCTACAACGCGTTCGAATGGAGAGTTTCGTTTTGCGGAACTCCCGGCGGGAACCTACAAGGTATTCACGCATGAGTCCCTCGACCGTGATGTCACGATTCTGCCGCCGGAACGCGCAGAAGCTTACGGATACCCGCCCGTATTCTACCCAGCGGCCAATGACTTTGGCGGAGCCGATGCCATCGACCTGTCGCCCGGCCAGACCTTTGAGACTGATTTATTGATCACGCGGCAGCGCTATTACACCGTGAAAGTACCAGTAACGGGCATGCCGCCTGATGGGGGACTTGCGATCAGCGTTTCGCCCGTGGATAGCCGTGGTCCCGGCTATACGCTAGGTTACAGCCAGCAGACTCGTACGCTGGAAGGCCTGCTGCCGCAAGGCAACTACCTTGTTCAGGTTGTGGGATTTGGGTCGACAACGGTGTCCGGGGAATCGGCTCTGACTGTCCGCGAGGTTCCGTCGGCCGCGCGAATGACCCTGGTTCCCGCGAACCCGATTGCGGTCAACGTGAAAGAGGAATTCACATCTGCGGAGAACGGCGCAGAATCCGGCGAAACGCAGGCGGGCAACCTGCGCGGGGTGGGTCGGTATTTGAATCTGCGGCTCGAAGCGGCGGAGGATTTCGGGTCGCAGAACACCATCCACCTGCAGCCTCCCTCCGGCCACAATGACCGGTCGCTGGTTCTTGAAGCAACCCCTCCGGGGCGCTATTGGGTTCATATCGACGCTTCGCGAGGCTATGCCGCCTCCGTAATGGCCGGTGGAGTCGATCTCTTGCGCGAGCCGCTCGTGGTCGCGACCGGCGCGGCTACTCCCGCGATTGAGATCACCATGCGCGATGACAGCGCTCAGATTGACGGCACGGTGGAAGGCGCCGACCCCGCGCTGACTCCCTACAACGTTTCGCTGGCGGCGCAGCTCGGTATTAACGCTCCCGGCGGGCACACGAATTTCGCATATATTTACTGCCTTCCGACCAGCGACAGTCCCGGACGATACACCGAAGCCGTCGCCTTGCCTGATGGAACTTTTACCCTGCCCAATCTCCCTCCGGGGGCGTATCGCGTTCTGGCTTTCAAACACCCGCAGACCGATCTTGAATATCAGAACCCTGAGGCCATGCGGGTATGGGAAGCCAAGGGACAAATCATTCATTTGACCGGCGGCCAGAAAGAACATGTAACGCTGCCGATCACGACGAGGGGAGAGTGAAGATGGCTCGACGTTCCAGGACTCATGGTCTGGCTCTTGCTGTGTGGGCGATTCTTGTCGCGACCAATCTCGTTCCTGCATTCCACGCTCAAGTCCGCAAGCCGCCAACCAAGCCTAATGCGGCTGCGAGTTTCAAGATCGCAGGAACCGCCGTCAGCGCCATGACATCGGAACCCATGTCACGGGCGCAAGTTTCCGTCACCAACACCAACGATCCGAAGGACACGCAGTCGCTGGTCACCGGCGACGACGGCCGCTTTCAATTTCAAGTCAGCAAGGGTAAGTACTCGCTCCAGGGAGCGAAGCGAGGTTTCGTCGCCTCCGCGTACGAGCAGCACGAGAATTTCTGGACTGGGATCGTGACCGGTGCGGGCCTGGATACGGAAAACCTGATACTCCGGCTGCCGCCTGCTGCCGCCATCACAGGCAAGATATTAGATGATGTCGGCGAACCGGTTCGCAACGCCGGAGTAACGATCTACCGCGAAGATCATAGCTCCGGAGTGAGCCGCATTCTCGCGGTTTCCGGCGTCGCGACGGACGACTTGGGCACCTACGAAGTTACGCCGCTGAATGCGGGGACATACTACGCCGCGGTCGGGGCGCAGCCTTGGTACGCTGTGCATCCCGCATCTTCGCTAACTGCAGGATCCACATCAGTCGACCGAGCTCTCGACGCTGCGTTTCCTGTGACCTACTTCAAGGACGCTACCGGGCCAGACGACGCTGTGCCGATTCCGCTCCACCCCGGGGACCATGTCGAAGCGGATTTTCATCTCGGCGCTGTTCCCGCCCTTCGATTGGTGTTTCGCTCGACCGACGCCAAACTCACACGACCGATTTTGCAGCAGCCATCTTTTGATGAAGCCCAGATTCCTCAGGAAGGCTCCATGGAGCAAATCTCGCCCGGAGTTTATGAAATCGCGGGACTGGCTCCGGGAAAATATAGCTTGCTGACAACCGGGCCAAACCAACGCGTCGCCAAAACGCATGCCGACATATTTCTCAATACTGACGGACAAGAACTGGATCCTTCGGACGGAACGGCCACTGCATCGGTCAGGGCCAAGGTTCACCTCCGAGGCGCAGACAAGCTTCCCGTGGGCTTAACGGTGATTCTGCGCGACGCCAAGGGTACAAATGCAGGCACTTCCGCTATCGACGAGAAGGGAGAAGCCGACTTCGCGGGGCTTGAGCCGGGCGACTATGAAGTGGTTGCATTCTCTCCGGCGAAGATATATTCCGTTTTCAGAATCACTTCCGGAGAACAGACTCAGCCCGGACATTCCCTTACTGTTGCCGCCGGCTCGTCCCACAGCGTGTCTCTGGATTTGATTGGTGGCTCGGTCACAATCGAAGGATTTGCCAAGAAATCGGGCAAAGCGGCCAGCGCGGCCATGGTCGTTCTTGTGCCTCAAAATCCCGAAGCCAACCTGGAACTCTTCCGCCGCGATCAGAGCGATCTCGACGGAAGCTTCGCGTTACGCCAGATCATCCCAGGCACTTATACGATCCTTGCCATTGAAGACGGCTGGGATCTCGACTGGGCCAAACCTGCGGTGATTGAGCACTACCGGCAGCACGGGCAGAAAGTCCTCATCGGCGATCAGAAGGAAACTGTGCGTCTGCCGAACCCTGTGGAAGTTCAGCCAAAGTTGTGAGCTAAGGCGCAGTTAACCCTGCGATTGCA
>Ga0075021_10001946_pt1 | contig 10682 bp, 11 predicted proteins | sample ColStrG_CSR_2012_FD_72749 | JGI IMG/M metagenome (GOLD analysis project Ga0075021, IMG submission 72749) | Freshwater sediment microbial communities in response to fracking from Pennsylvania, USA - Cold Stream Run_MetaG_CSR_2012 | ecosystem: Environmental > Aquatic > Freshwater > Creek >... | reverse complement strand
ACAATCCGGCGGGCAGGCATTGGCCACGGACTGAGCCGTTCTCCCGTTCAAGGATTCAATCGGAATGGCAGTGCCGGAATCGAAACCGCAAGGGGGAGCCTCGGCCAAAATGAATTTCTTTCAGAAAAATATTTATTTCGTGCTGGGATGCATCGCATTTGCTTTGTTCGCAGCGCCCGCAGTGACCTTCGCGCAAACCGACGAAATCCAGGTGTATGACGCCGCGATTGCCGATAAAGGTAAATTCAACCTGATGATCCACAGCAACTTCATCGCCAGCGGCTCAAAAACTCCCGCCTTCCCCGGGGGCATCGTTCCCGATCGCTCGGTGAATGGCACCGCGGAGTGGGCGTATGGCGTTACCGACTGGTTCGAGCAGGGACTCTATCTGCCGGTGTACACGATTTATTCGAAGGGACGCGGCGGCTCGATCAATGGCTTCAAACTCCGCGAACTGTTCGTGCGGCCTCACGCCGACGATCACACTTTTTTCTACGGCGTGAATTTCGAATTCAGCGTGAATTATTCCTATTGGGAATTGCGGCACATCACCTCCGAAGTTCGTCCGATCGTCGGATTGCACCTGAAGCCCATTGATTTCATCTTTAATCCCATCGTGGATACCGATTACGTGGGCGGATTCAAGAACCTGGAATTCGTGCCCTCGACCCGCGTGGCCTACAATCTGAACGAAAACTGGGCGGTGGCCGTCGAGGAATATGCGGATTTCGGGCCGCTAAAAAAATTCCTTCCGCGGCGTGACGAATTCCACGAAGTCTGGGCGGTGACAAATCATCACTCCAAGATTGTCGATATCGAAACCGGAGTGGGCTTCGGCATTTCTAACGGGGCGGATAAACTTACATTCAAGCTGATGGTGTCGCGCGACCTGAACTGAGAGGCTCACGAATTTCTGCCCTCAGACTCAGCGACTAAACAGGTTCCGGAAAAAAGTCTCTCGTTTTGTCATTCTGAGCGAAGCGAAGAATCCCTCTTCGAGCTACGTGCAAGCAAAAGCAACCAGAGAGATTCTTGGCTTCGCTCAGAATGACAGCGTTTTTAAATATTTCCGCAACCGTAAAGCCGCACGGCAGCAGGTTGAACAGCTTCCAACCGCAATGGAGACATCATGGCCTTAACTTCCCTCATCGAATATGAAGCCGCATCGGCGGACGTTCGCGCCGTTTACGACGACATCCGCGCCACGCGCAAAACCGATTTCATCAATAATTTCTGGAAAGCCCTGGCCAACGATCCAACAACGCTCAAGCGCACCTGGGAGTCCGTCAAGCAGATCATGGCTCCCGGAGCGCTCGACGCGCTTACCAAGGAACTTCTCTACATCGCGGTCAGCGTAACCAACCAGTGCCCATACTGCATCGCCTCCCACACTGCATCAGCCACCAGCAAAGGAATGACGTCGGAAATGTTTCACGAAGTGATGGCCGTTGTTGGCATGGCGAATGAGACCAACCGGCTGGCTGCGGGCTATCGGGTGGAAATCGACGAAGCGTTCAAGACGGTATAGGGTGCGGCAAGCCTCAAGTGGCACAGGCTTCAGCCTGTGGGTTTCCATTAGTCCTGCAAGCCACGAACCCTATTCGGCCTCATTCTGCGCAGCACTGATGGAAACCCCACAGGCTGAAGCCTGTGCCACTTTTTTGACATAACTCCCCTTTATAGAACTCACAATTATTATAAATTTGCGCCCATGGCGGTTCGGGTGTGCAATGAGGGCGTGGGAGAGTGCCATGGACATCGTACGCATTTTTGACACGACGCTCAGGGATGGAGAACAATCCCCCGGATTTTCCATGTCCGTGCCGGAGAAGGTGCGCATGGCGCGCCAGCTCGAATCGCTCGGCGTGGACGTGATCGAAAGCGGATTCCCGATTGCCTCGGCCGGAGACCTGGAAGGCACGCGCGCCGTGTGCCGTGAAATCCGCGGCTGCACCGTCGCCGCGCTGGCCCGCGCCCGGCGCGACGATATTGACGCCGCGCTCGAAGGCCTGCAGGGTGCCGCGCATCCCCGCCTGCACACGTTTCTCGCGACGTCGGACCTGCATCTGGAGGTCAAGCTGCGCCTGACGCGCGAAGAGGCGCTGGAAGCCATCGCCAACAACGTGAGCTACGCGCGCCAGCATTGCGCGGAAGTGGAATTTTCCGCCGAGGACGCCAGCCGCACCGATATTCATTTCCTGTGCCAGGCCGTCGACCGGGCCGTGCGCGCCGGAGCGACAATCATCAACCTGCCGGACACCGTCGGCTACGCTGTTCCTGAAGAATACGCCGCTATGTTCCGCCGCGTCATCGAGCACCTGGACGGCGCGAATGGCATCACTCTGAGCGCGCATTGCCATGACGATCTGGGCTTGGCGGTGGCCAATTCCCTGGCCGCCGTGCAGGCCGGAGCCCGCCAACTGGAACTGACCATCAACGGAATCGGCGAACGCGCCGGAAACGCCGCCCTGGAAGAAGTAGTGGTGTTGCTGAGCGTGCGCCAGAACACGCTGGGTGTAAAAACCAACGTACATCTGAATCAGCTGTTCGCCTCCAGCCGCATGCTGACGGAAGTTACGGGCGCGCAGGTAGCGCCGAACAAGGCGGTAGTAGGCGCAAACGCCTTTGCGCACGAAGCCGGCATCCACCAGGACGGCATCCTCAAGAATCCCCTCACCTACGAAATCATCTCTCCCGAAGCGGTCGGAGTTCCCAAACGGCAACTGGTGCTCGGAAAACATTCCGGGCGCAACGCGCTCCGCTCGACGCTGGTCGATCTGGGCTTTCAGCCTTCGCGTGAAGAGCTTGACGAATGCTACAAGCGAGTCGTGGCGCTGGCCGATGAGTCCAAGGACGTTCGCAACCGCGACGTGCTGGCCATTGCCCATCAGGTGATGCGCAAACGCGGCAGCGAAGCTCCCGTCTCCGCGGAGTAGCCTGCTCGGCTAGTTTCAGTGGCACAGACTTCAGTAGCACAGACTTCAGTCTGTGGAATTCCATCTGATCTTGGCAAGCGCGCGCAATCTAGGCTCGCTGGCAAAACCCCACAGACTGAAGTCTGTGCCACTTTTTTCTGGACAATCAACCGCGAATAGACTTCCATAGCGCATCTCAAAGTTCCCAACAGGAGCCGAAATGCACAGGAAGCTGCCTCTTCAAGTGTGCTTGATTCTTTTCCTTCCGTTTTCGGCAGCCTTCGCACAGCAGCAACCTGCGCAGAAAAAGCCGCTCGACATCTATTTCCTGGACACCGAAGGCGGCCAGGCCACGCTCTTCGTTTCCCCCTCCGGGCAATCCATGCTGGTGGACACGGGATTTCCGGGGAATCAGGACGCGGCAACGCCGGCAGAAGCCGCCGCCACGAACATCACGCGCGACGCCGATCGCATCATGGCCGTCTTGAAATTGGCGAACGTGAGCGTCCTCGATTACGTGGTGCTCACGCACTTCCACGCGGACCACGCCGGAAACGCGGCGGAACTCGCGCATCGCATTCCGATTCGCCATTTCGTCGATCATGGACCTTACACAGTAGAAATGCAGGCAGGGCGCGACGCGGCCACCCTTTCGTACCTGCCGGTGCGCGAGCACGCGCATGTCACGATCGCCAAACCCGGCGACCGTGTTCCGGTCGAGGGCCTCGACGTGCGAGTGGTCTCATCGGCCGGCGACTTAATCAAAACGCCGATGGCCGGCGCGCCCGGAGCTGGAGCGCCGAATCCCTACTGCCGCGATGCCAAGCTTAAGGAGCAGGACGCCACGCCGGAAAATTTTGAGTCGGTGGGAATTGTGGTGCGCTACAACAGTTTTCGACTGGTCGATCTGGGCGACCTGACCTGGAATCAGGAGCACGCCCTGGCCTGCCCGAATAATCTCGTGGGGACCATGACGGTGTTTCACACCACGCGGCACGGAGATCCGCACTCCGGCGCGCCGCAATTCATTTACGCCCTTCGCGCGCGTGTGGCCATCATGAACAATGGAGAAAGAAAAGGCGGCTCGCCCGAGTACTGGCAAACCGTTCACGGAGCGCCAGGGCTCGAGGATTTCTGGCAGATTCACCGCTCGGCCGACGGTGGCTCGGATCACAATTCGCCGGAGCAATTTCTCGCCAACATCAACGAAACCGATCACGGACATTACATCAAAATGTCCGTGCGCGCCGACGGCAGTTTTACAATGACCAACGAGCGCACTGGATTCAGCAAGGAATATCCGGCACGCGCTTCAAAATCCGTTCAGTAGGCCAACCCGCCGGCGCTGAACAGCGGCCCCGGGGCTTTTCCCTCCGCCACCGCCTTGATGCGGAACATCAGTTCTCCCCACGTGGTGGTGCAAGCCACAAAATAGTCCGTTTCGGCCTGCCAGCCCGCGTGTGTGAATCGCAGTTGCGTCTGGCCTTTCTGCTCCGCCAGATCGAAAAGCAACCGCGTCCCGCTCCATTCCGTGCCGGTGTGGCAGAGCCAGTGCGCCACCCGAGGGGCCTCGATCCGCTGCGGCCGCAGTCCGTATACGGTCGTGCGATTGAAAAAACCAAGATCGACGTTTCCGGTGCCGCGGTCTTCGGTCACGTCTTCCGCCCACCAGCGCGTGAACCCGTGGGCCGTGGAGATCAGCGGATGGACAATTCCCGGCTCCGCCGCAATCTGAATCAAGTGCTTGATGTCGGCCATTGGCGAAAATCTCCGCTACTTGTGCGCGTCCGGCGAACCCGCCGGGGCGGACAGAGAAATTATTGGGCTGCCCGAGGCCGCTCCATAAAAATGTTTCGGCATCCAGTTTTCACGGCCTTCGGGCAGCAAATCGAGAAGATGCCAAACCGCGGAAAACGGATCGATGCCCCGATGGTGCCCGGGAAAGCGCGAGATTTCCGTGGTGTAAGTGAAACGGATTTTGCCGTCGGGACCGCGCCGAAAAACGCTTACGGCCGGCCGCTGCCCGTCTTCATCCTCGACAAAATAATCGGCATTAAAAGTGTTGTCGTGGCTGGAAAGCAGGCGCATCTTTTCCCAGCCGCGCCTGCGCCCCCAGTCGCGGAGGCGCCCGATTTCCACTTTGGAGACCAGAACGAAATTCACTTTGTCGCCCAAGTGCGAGGCGATGGACGAGTATCCGTCGGCCCACATGTTGCACATCCGGCAAGGCAGTTCGTCGCTGGGACTCCACATCATGTGATCCACGATGATGCTGTCTTTTCCGGGAGCGAAAAGTTCTGACAGCCGCACGTCGTGAATTTTCTCGGGCGAAGTGTCGCGCAGATCAAGCGGGCCTTCGCGGAAAACGTAGTCGGTTTCCACGACCGGGCCGTCCGGCAACTGGCGGCGAAGCGCCGCGACGCGTTCGGTCTGCTCTTTTAATGCGATTTCCGCTTCGAGCAACTGGTTGCGAAAACTCCGGTAATCCTCGCTCTCGCCTTTAATTCGCACGTCCATGGCGCTCCTTTCCGGGGGACAGCCGGGAGTGGCTGTCCTGCAACTCAGGCGAACGGATTCTCATCCGCGCTGGGGCCGTAGATCGAAGGGATTGGAACGTCGAGCAGGCGGAGATAGACGGAAAGCTGCCCGCGATGATGGTAGAAATGATTCAGGACGATGGCGCGAATGAAACCGATGCGCGGAACAGACATCAGCACTTTCCCCTGGCGGGTCGCCGTCCAGATGGCCATGATTTTCGCGTCGTCCAGCCTGGCAAGAATCTGCTTGGCGTTTGCAGTGCTCTGCGCGAAGGCATCCAGGATTTCCTTTTTGCTCTTCGGTTCCGGCTGGGTCATGTCGCCGATCTCGAAAGTGTCTTTGCTGACTGCATCGGAAAGAAACCCCTGGCCGCGCGCGATGTGAAAGGCGAGCTGGCCGAGGGAGTAAGACTTGGCGTGCGGCTTCCACGTGAGCTTGTCTTCCGGAATGCGCTCCAGGACGCGCTGCGTAGTTTTACTTTCCTGATCGATCTCCATCAGAATTGCATCTGCGATTGCCATGGTTGCTCCTTTAGGACGGTGCGGAAAAATTAAAAATGTTGTCATTCTGAGCGAAGCGAAGAATCTCTCTTCGATCTAAGTGCAAGCAAGAAGCCCAAAGAGAGATTCTTCGCTCCGCTCAGAATGACAAACCAAGTTACTTTTTCCGCAGCCTCTCAGTGTTCAGCGGACGTAAACATCTACATATTCAGATAATTCTCGAGCCGGTCGATGCACCCGTTCCACCCATGTTCGTGCTTGTCGCGCAGGTCCCGGTTCGGCAGGCGCTCATGCGTCAGAACGAGTTCGGTGGACGGGCCCAGATCATGAAATTCAAGGGTAACAAGCGATGCCGGAACATCCGGCTCGTGATCCCAGGCCCAGGTGAACGAAAGCTTTTCCGGCGGCTTGATCTCGCGGTAGGTTCCAGAGACGCGGTTTACGTTGCCGCCCTTGTGGTGCATCTCCACGCAATATTTTCCCCCGACTTTTAGTTCGAATACCGGGACCTGCGTGGAGTAGTCCTCGGTCGGCGCGAACCAGCGCGCCATTTCCACGGGATCGGTCCAGGCGCGAAAGACGCGCTCCCGGGACGCCCGAAACGTCCGCCGGAGCTTCAGCGTGGTTTCGGAAGAGAGTTGTTCTCCTGCCATTTTTCAAGATCCTCCCCGGGCTGTTGAGCGAGATACCGATCGAGCGCTTCGAATTGAGTTCCCCAGAATGCGTGGTACTGGGAAATCCATGCTTCCGCCCGCTGCAGAGGCCGCGCCGACAAGCGACACTGGCGCGTGCGCCCTGACTTTCTTTGCGTGACGAGCCCGGCTTTCTGCAGCACGCGCAGGTGCTTCATCACCGCGGGCAGGCTCATGCGATGCGGGCGCGCCAACTCCGATACGGAAGCCTGCCCCCGCGCCAGCGCCGCAACGATCGCGCGGCGCGTGGGATCGGCCAGGGCCTGAAAGGTGGCGTCGAGTTCGCGATTATACTTAACCATTCGGTTTAGTAATATATGAAGGCGCGGTACGATGTCAACACCAATTCGCGCAGCCCCGATCCCGCAGGATGGCGAACGTCGGGCCGCCTTCTCCCATGGATGTTCCTGCCGGGTTGCCACTGACAGACATTTACAACCGGACTATACTGTTTTGCCCTTGAACACTTGCATTCCGCTGACCGTGGCGTGGGTCACGCGGCGGGCTTTGCAAGTTCAGGCCAGAAAACAACCATGACCAAACAGACCAAATCGATTGTGCTTCTCCCGGGTGACGGCATCGGCCCGGAAATCATGCGCGTTGCGGTGCGCGTGCTGAAAGAATGTGGATCGAAGTTCGGACATGAATTCTCGTTCGCCGAGGTTCCTTTCGGCGGTTCAGCGATTGACGCCACCGGCGAACCGCTTCCCGCGGAGACGCTCGTTGCGTGCCGCGCCGCGGACGCGATACTGCTGGGGGCGATTGGCGGGCCGAAGTGGGACGCCGTTCCGCTGGCGCGGCGGCCCGAGACCGGCCTGCTGGCGCTGCGGAAAGCGCTGGGCTTGTACATCAATCTGCGTCCGATTGACCTGCACGCGCCGCTGCGGGGGCTTTCCCCGCTGCGTACCGAGCGTGCCAGCGACGTGCATATCGATTTTGTGCGCGAACTGGCCGGAGACGTTTACTTCGGCGAGCGCCGCGTGGAAGCCGATCCCAGCGGCGAACGCGCCACGGATGCCGGCTCCTATTCGACAGGGGAAATCGAGCGCGTCGCAAAATATGCGTTCGAACGCGCGCGCGCGCGGAAAAGCCGCGTGGCGTCCGTGGACAAGGCCAACGTGCTGGCCATGTCGCAACTGTGGCGCAAAACGGTGACGCGAATGGCCGCGGACTATCCCGGCGTGAAGCTGGAGCACCTGTACGTCGACAACGCTGCCATGCAATTGGTGCTGGCGCCCGCGCAATTTGACGTGATTCTCACTTCGAATATGTTCGGCGATATTCTCAGCGACCTGGGAGCCGCGCTGGCCGGTTCGATCGGACTGATTCCGTCGATGAGCCTTGGGCCGGGGCCCGCGCTGTATGAACCGATCCACGGTTCCGCGCCGACGCTGGCGGGAAAAGATGTCGCGAATCCTGTGGGAATGATTCTGTCGGCCACGATGATGCTGCGGGAAAGTTTTCAATTGAATGCGGAAGCCGAGGCGATTGAAGCGGCGGTGGACAGACTATTCGCGCAGGGGATCCGCACGCCGGATACGGTGGAGCCGGGCACTACCAAAGTCGGTTGCGTGGAATTCGGCGAGCGGCTGTGCGCGGAAATGAAAAGCGCGTAGAGATCCCGTGGGGCATGCTTTAGCTTGCCCAGTTCGAATGCTCTCCGGATACCGAACAAAACCGGGCAAGCTAAAGCATGCCCCACTTACTGTCGGATCATTTTCTTGATCAGCTGAATCTGCCCAGCGTGATACACATCGTGAAATGCGATTCCGGCAATCAGGCGGAGAGCGACGCTCTTGCTGCCGTGCACACGGCTGCCCAGGCTTTCCGCAGGAAACTGCGCCACAGCTTCGCGTAGCGCACGATGCTCGCGTTCCAGTAGCGCGATGTCCGCGCGCCAGGCTTTTTCGCTGCGATCTTTTTTACGATCAAACCAGTTGCTGCCCGGCAGTTCGAACGAGCCGCGCTTCTCTCCCACCAGCCGGCGCCGCACCGCGTATTTCCAGTACGCCGAGTGAACCACGATTTCCCAAATATTGTGGCGCTTCGCGTTTGGTGACGTAGCCGCCTCACGCGCCGTAACGCCGCGAATCGATCCGCGAAGATTGGGGCCGTGCCATGCAGCCTTGTTGAACCCTTCGTCCAGCAGTGCCAGCAGCAACTCGATTTCCGGATGGGCCATGGCCCCTCCTTTGGCGGCGCCGCTTCCCTGCCGCCTGAACGCACAAGTTCCAGCCGCGCACTATAGCAAAACTGGAAGTTATTTCATAAAGGGTCACGCACTCGAAAAGAACGCCGGCCAGGGGTTAAAGCCCTGTTTTTCTTCGAATCATAATGTCGCGGCTGAAGCCGCGACCCACAAATCACATTCATGAGATGGCTTCTAGGAACGGATCAGTCACTCCGCAAAAAAGCGCGGGGAGCGCTCCCTCTCGAGAAGCGCTCCCCGTTGGCTTCCAGCCGTTACGACGCAGCCGATCGTTTTAGTCGTTGCCGAAATCGATTCCCGGCAACACCGGAGTGCCTTCCTTCTGAACGGCATCCAGATCGTCGGGATCGAGGCCCAGCAATTGAAGAATCGTCGGAGCCACTTGCGTGGTTTCCACAAAGCTGTGGATGGTCCGGCGCTCGAACTTGGGGTTGGAGACCAGCAACATCACGTTGGTGTCATCCCACGCGAAGCCGCCGTGCTCGGACTGCTTTTTCAGGCCGCCGGTGTAAACGACGCCGACATTCGGAAGAACCAGGATATCCGGTGTGCGGGGATCTCCGCCTTCGCGAAGCTTGCAGCACGGGCCGGGAGTGGTAGGCACGCCCGGACGGTTGAAGATTGCGTCGAGCGAAGTGCCAAAGAGAATCTGGCCGAGGCCAATCTTGTTGCCAGCCGCTTCGAGCAGAGCTACTGCATCGGCGGTGCGGGATTCATCGGCCAGCCAGAGTTGGGAGATGTCATCCTCCGCGATGCCCAAACCGTTCGCGGGATCGTTGAAAACAGCCGGGAGAAACGAAGGAATAATCCCGGACGGCGGCGTGCCATTGGTGCCGGAATTTCCCGGGATCGGGAAGAAGCGGGCAGGGTCAACCGGCGACTGCCCGTGCTTGGCGGTGATGATGATAGCGGTGGAATCGAGACCATGCGTGTCTTCCAGAGCGTCCACCATCTGGCCGATGGCCGCGTCCACGAATTCTATTTCGGCCAGCATTTTCGGCCGTGGCGTGCCCTGGGCATCCTCGTAACCGCCCGAGTTGGAGTCGGTGCGGGTTGCGGACGCGGGAGTGATCAACTTCTGCCCAACGCTGACCGCCTGGAAGTTCATTCCGAAGATGGCCGGAACCGGAGCCTTGCCGCCGCCGAGGTGCGTCTTGCCGTTGATTTCGTTCACGATCGCGTTGACCTTCAACTGGTCATAGCACTTGATTGCATCGAAATCGGTGGTCCAGTCGTTGCCGCTCGGGGCAATCTTGGAGCAATCGACGCCGGACTGGCCATTCTCAGCGGCCGTGGTGATGCCGGGCAGGCTGATCTGGTTGGAGTTGACCTCTGGCGCGTAGTAATCATCCACATTGCTGGGCTGGCTCGTGCCGGTTGGACCGGAAACCACGGCGTAGACGGCATGCTTATCCGACCAGGCCGTGTAGCCTCCCGCCTTGTGAATGACTCCGTAAATGGTGTTGGTTCGAACGAAATTCCAGGGATAGACCGGCTTGCAGCCATTGAAGGGATCGCGAATCAGCTTGGCCGGATCGATGGACTTGATGCCGCCGTCGATCAACGAATATCCGGCAAAGCCGCCATTCAACTTGGTCTGGTCGATTTCATCGCCTTCTTCGTACTCGGTCTCGGTGCCGTTGATCGTGTTGGGCACGCAGTTTCCAGCCGGCAAGCCGTTGCCGGTAGCGGTGGCGGGCGGGGCCAGGACGCGATCAAAGGCGACGTCGTAGAAAGCGCCGACGGTGCGCGGCGTTCCGCCCGACACGAGGGCCATCAGTCCGGGAAAGGAATCGGACGGCCGGGAAGTCGAGGTGCGGGTGTAGGT
>Ga0075021_10001945_pt1 | contig 10685 bp, 8 predicted proteins | sample ColStrG_CSR_2012_FD_72749 | JGI IMG/M metagenome (GOLD analysis project Ga0075021, IMG submission 72749) | Freshwater sediment microbial communities in response to fracking from Pennsylvania, USA - Cold Stream Run_MetaG_CSR_2012 | ecosystem: Environmental > Aquatic > Freshwater > Creek >... | reverse complement strand
GTCGCGCACGACGTGCAGCGGTGACGGCGCACAGCCGACGGCGACGGAGGCGACGACCAGCGCGGCTGCGACCGCGCGTGCGACGGGCCTGCGAATGCCAACAGTGGTCACGGGCGGAGCATCTCCCGCCTCGGGCCTTCCGGCACCTCGAGGTGGTGGGGCCTTCCGACCGGGCGACGGTCGCTCTGGTCCCGCGTGGTCACCTCAGGTAGGCAGCGAAGAAGTCGCGGTTCGCCGCGGTGCCGGCAGCGACGCTCCCCGTGATGTAGTGCCCCGCGGAGTTGTACGGCGAGTTCACCACGTGGGGCACCGCCGCGCGCCCCTGTGCGGCGCCGGAGGAGTTGTAGGTGATCGCAGAGACCCACTGCGTGTTGATGTCGAGCTGCATCGCCCGAATCGCACCCGCCTCGCGCAGCAGGGTCGCGAGGTCGGACGCGGTCAGGTAGTGACCGGACACGTACACGAGGTCGCCGGAGGCGGTGATGCCGACGCCCGACCGCCACGGGTCGCAGTGGTGCTGGTACCAGCGGTAGGTGCCGTCGTTGAAGGTGACGCCCCAGTGCAGCTGGCAGTCCGCGCTCCGGACGAGGGGGTTGATGGTGGACCGGTCGACGAGAGGCACCAGTTCCTGACGCACGAAGCGCACCTGGCGGGTCATCGAGACCTCGCGCCCCCAGGTGCCCAGCGCCCAGGAACCGTCGCGGTAGATCACGAGCGACGCCGCACCCACGGTCAGGGTGCGAGAACCGGTGGGGTCGCGTACGACCCCGCTGCTGCCGTCGATGCCGAAGCCGGAGTCCCAGTAGCCACCGTGCGAGTCCCCGTTCGACAGCTTGAAGCCACCGTTGAACGTCGCCACGAGCCCGACCTGCCACGGGCGGACGGGGGTGAGCACCGGCGGCGTCGTCCAGTGCCTGGAGGCACCCGGGTCGGACACGTGGGAGTAGGTGGTGCGCACGCCCGGGTGCAGAGTGAGCCGCAGCGCCGTGCGGGACAGCCGCATGACCGCCACCTGACGACCCGCCCAGCCGCCGGGCCGCGACACCACGACCGCGGATCCTCGTCCCGAGGACACGGCCAGCGCGAGGGCCGAGGTGGTGGCCGCACCGCGCGGCGCCACGACGGAGACCTGCCCCGGTGCTGCCGCCCGGAGGGGCGTCGAGAGTCGTGCCGCGACCGCACCCTGAGGGGATGTCGGCGAAGCGCCCGCGCGCGGAGCGGCGCACGCCGCCAGGAGCGCTACCACCGCGACGGCAGTGGCCGGGACCTTGCGACGTGGTCTGCGCTGCACGCTGGCCATTCCTGTCGACGTCTGTCGAGTGCCGGAGCTGTCGGGCTCCCACGTCAGACCCTGCGGCCACGCGACCTGGGGGGCAAGTCGAACGTCGCCCCACCGCCGACTTCATATCCGGTGCGAGGCGAACTCTCAGGTCGTGTACGACGACGCCGCGTGAAGCCGACGTCAGTCGGCGAGCGCCCCGGCCACGACGGCCCGCGCCTCCTCCTGCACGGCAGCCAGGTGCTCCGGACCGCGGAAGGACTCGGCGTAGAGCTTGTAGACGTCCTCGGTGCCGGACGGTCGGGCTGCGAACCACGCGTTCTCCGTGCACACCTTGAGACCGCCGAGCGGTGCGCCGTTGCCGGGTGCGGCGGTGAGGGTCGCCGTGATCGGTTCTCCTGCGAGCGACGTCGCGGTCACCTGGTGCGGCGAGAGCTTGGCGAGCACGGCCTTCTGATCACGCGTGGCGGGCGAGTCGATGCGCGCGTACGCCGGTTCGCCGTACTGCTCCGTGAGCTCACGGTAGAGCTGCGAGGGCGAGCGCCCCGTCACCGCCTGGATCTCGGATGCCAGCAGGCACAGGATGATCCCGTCCTTGTCGGTGGTCCACACCGAGCCGTCGCGCTGCAGGAAGCTCGCGCCCGCACTCTCCTCGCCGCCGAAGGCCACGGAGCCGTCGAGCAGACCCGGGACGAACCACTTGAAGCCGACGGGGACCTCGAGCAGGCGACGCCCGAGGCCGCCCACCACGCGATCGATCATCGACGAGCTCACCAGGGTCTTGCCCACGGCCGCGTCCGCGGACCACCCGTCGCGGTGCGAGTACAGGTAGCTGATCGCCACCGCCAGGAAGTGGTTGGGGTTCATGAGCCCGGCGTCGGGCGTCACGATGCCGTGCCGGTCCGAGTCGGTGTCGTTGCCGGTCGCGATGTCGAAGTCGTGCTGGCGTGCGATGAGGCTCGCCATGGCCGAGGGCGACGAGCAGTCCATCCGGATCTTGCCGTCCCAGTCGAGCGTCATGAAGCGGAACGTCGCGTCGACGTCCGGGTTCACGACGGTCAGGTCGAGCCCGTACCGCTCTCCGATCGCACCCCAGTAGGCGACGCTCGCGCCACCGAGCGGGTCGGCGCCGATGCGCACGCCCGCGCCGCGGATCGCCTCGAGGTCGACGACCTGCCCGAGCTCGTCGACGTACCGTCCGAGGAAGTCGTACGTGCCGGGAGCGTGCGTCGCCAGCGACACCCGCTTCACGCCGGCAAGGCCTGCTCGCAGCAGCTCGTTGGCCCGGTCCTGCACCCAGCCGGTGATGTCCGTGCCGGCGGGACCGCCGTCCGGCGGGTTGTACTTGAAGCCGCCGTCGGCGGGCGGGTTGTGCGACGGGGTCACGCAGATGCCGTCCGCGCGTGCCCCGCTCGCGTTCGCCACGAGGATCGCGCGCGAGACCGACGGGGTCGGCGTGTAGCCGCCGCGGGAGTCGACCAGCACCTCGACACCGTTCGCCAGCAGCACCTCGAGCGCGCTCACCGTGGCCGGCTCCGACAGCGCGTGCGTGTCGGCTCCCAGGAACAGCGGTCCGTCGATCCCCTGACCGGTGCGGTACTCGCAGATCGCCTGGGTGGTGGCGAGGATGTGGTCCTCGTTGAAGCTGGCCGAGAAGGCCGAACCGCGGTGCCCGCTCGTGCCGAAGGTCACCCGCTGGCCCGGATCCTCCGGGTCCGGGTGCACGGTGAAGTACGCCGTGACGAGCTTGGCGACGTCGACGAGGTCGGCGGAGGTGGCGGGCTGGCCGGCGCGCGTGGCGTTCATGCCCTCGATCCTGGCATCGCGCCGCGGTCCAGGCGAGGAAACCGTCATGCTCCGTGTGCTGCAGCAGGTCGCACGAGGCGGCGCCCCGCGGAACGGGTACGGCCGTCGAGCGACGACTCCGGTCGGCGGTTTGACCCGTTCCTCGCCGGGTACTGCGGCGCCATGACTGACACCGTTGCCACCACCGCTCCCGACCACGCGCCTGCCACCACCGGCACCGCCACCGGACCCCTTGCCGGCCGTAGGGTCCTGTTCCTCACCGCCGACGAGGGGGTCGAGCGAGTCGAGCTCGTCCGCCCGCGCCAGGCCATGCTCCGCGCCGGCGCGACCGTGCTGCTCGCGTCGCCCTCCGGTGGCCGGGTCCAGCTGTTCGACCACCTCGACCACGCTGGCACCGAGATGTCCGACTCGGCCATCTCGGACATCGACCTCAGCGACGTCGCCGGCGTCGTGCTGCCGGGTGGGGTGGCCAACCCCGACCAGCTGCGCATGGACCCGGACGCCGTGCGCCTGCTCTCCGACGCGCTCGACTCCGGCCTTCCCGTCGCCGTGGTCTGCCACGGACCCTGGACGCTGATCGAGACGGGACGGCTCGGCGGCCGCACGGTCACGTCGTGGCCGAGCCTGCGGACCGACCTCTCCAACGCGGGAGCGCACTGGGTCGACCAGTCCGTGGTCGTCTGTACCAACGGCCCAGGAGCCCTCGTCAGCAGCCGCAAGCCCGACGATCTCGAGGACTTCTCGCGGGCCGCCGTCGACGCGTTCTCAGCTAGGCGCGCCGCCTGACGACGGGTCGGCTCTGCTGATCCGCGCGAATCCTCGCTCCGCTCGGGGTTGCTCAGGCAGTGCGGAGCACGAGCAAGAACTGGCCTCCGCCGGGCTCTACCGCCGTCGACACCGCGAGGTCCGGGGCGAACCGGGAGAGTCGGTCGACCAGCCAGGCGGCTGCCGCGTCGGCATCGCCGCGGCTCGGGCACCGGGCGACGACCTCGCGTCCGCCCTTGCGCGAGAGGCGTTCGACGGTCGCGACGATCGGCGCCGGGTCGACGACGAACAGGTCCGTCGACCACGGCACCACCGGCGTGACCTTGCCCTTGCGCGTGTTGCACGCGCGGTGCGCGAGGCGCTCGGTGGCCGTGGACGGCTTGGCGCCCTTGGGCACCGCGCCGCCGTCCACGCTCGGACCGCGGTCCGCGTTGACCGACGCCTCGGGGTCGACGGGCTCGTCGCACAGCCAGCATCGCCAGCCGTCGCGCTCGCCGACCTCGTTCAGGGAGCTCATGTCCTCGAGGCTACGTGGACCGCGCAGCACGCTCCGACCCGGCGTCGGCCTCCGTCCCGAGGCCGGCCTCCCGCGGCCGCGCTCCGACGTCTCCACGCAGGGCGTCGTACGTGACAGGGCGGCCCAGCAGCGACACACTCACCGCCAGCACCGGGCGCACCCGCCCGGGCGGTCCTGCGGGGCCAGGCACGGAGGTGGGCATGCCCGAGACGTCGACCCGGACCGGGACCGGGGCACCGACGAGGTCGTCGCTGAGCACGGGGCGCGTGGTGTTCCTCGTGATCGCGGCAGCCGCGCCGATGGCGGCGATGGTCGGCAACGTGCCGCTGGCGCTCATCTACGGCAACGGTGCCGGACTCCCAGCGGCGTACGTCATCGCGGCGGTCGTGCTGCTGTGCTTCTCGGTGGGATACGCCGCGATGAGCCGTCGCGTCATCAACACCGGGGCGTTCTACACCTACATCGCCCGAGCCCTCGGCAAGCCCTCGGGCGTGGCATCGGCGTACGTCGCCGTGCTGTCCTACGGCGCGCTGACGTTCGGTCTCGCCGGTGCCTTCGGCTACTACACCGCGCTCGTGCTCGACACGCTCGGCGTCTCGATCTCCTGGTGGGTGCTGGCCCTCGTCGCCGTGGCTCTGGTGGGCTTCCTCGGCTACCGGTCCGTGGACCTGTCCGCCAAGGTGCTCGGCACGCTGATGGTGCTCGAGTTCGTCGTGCTCATCGTGTTCAACGTGCTCGTCGTGGCGAAGCAGGGCACGGCGGCCTTCCCGTCGGAGTCGTTCTCGCCGGCCCAGGTCACCAGCGGGTCTCTCGGCATCGCGCTGATGTTCGCCTTCTTCAGCTTCGTGGGCTTCGAGTCCGCCGCGCTGTACGGCGAGGAGACCCAGGACCCGGAGCGCAGCATCCCGCGCGCGACCTACATCGCCGTCGCCTCGATCGGCGTCTTCTACGTGCTCACCAGCTGGATCATCGTCGGTGCGGCGGGTGCGGACCAGGCCGCGAAGCAGGCCGGGATCGACCAGGGCGTGTTCGTGTTCAACCTCATCCAGCGCTACGGCGGCGAGGTGCTCTACGACATCTCCGCCGTCCTGCTGTGCACGAGCGTGCTCGCGGGCTACCTCGCACTGCACAACGCGACCGGTCGCTACCTGTTCGCGCTCGGCCGCGAGAAGGTGCTCCCTCGGCGGCTGGGCCACTACCACCCCGACCACCTCAGCCCGCACATCGCCAGCGTCACCATCACGGTGCTCACGTTCTGCGTCGTCGGCGGGTTCGCCGTCGCGGGCGGCGATCCCTTCGTGGTCATGGTGCCGAGCCTCATCGGTGTCGGGACTCTCGGCATCATCGCGCTGCAGGCCGCCGCATCCCTCGCCGTCGTGTCCTTCTTCTGGGGCCGTACGGACCGCGAGGTGTGGAAGTGCGTCGTCGCACCAGCGATCGGCTTCTTCGGTCTGGTGACGGCGTTCGTCATGGCCGTGACCCACTACCCGACGCTCACCGGGTCCACCGACGTGCTCGTGAACTCCGTGCCGTTCGTGCTGGTCGCCGTCGCGGTCGGGGGTGTCGTCATGGCTCTCGTGCTGCGTCGCCACCGTCCGGCGACGTACGCCGCCATCGCCCAGTCACGGGTGCGCGGCCGTCGCCGTCAGCCCACTGCGCCGACGGTGGCCTACACGCGTCGCTACTGCGTCGTCGGCGCCGGGCCGGCCGGGCTCGTGATGGCGCGTGCGCTGATCGCGGAGGGGGTGCCGTTCGACTGGTACGAGCGGCACAGCGACGTCGGCGGCATCTGGGACATGGACAACCCGGGAAGCCCGATGTACGAGAGCGCGCACTTCATCAGCTCGAAGTACACCTCCGCCTTCGTCGGCTACCCGATGCCCGCCGACTACCCGGACTACCCGTCCTGGCGGCAGATCCGCGACTACATCCGGGACTTCGCCCGCGAGTTCGGCCTCTACGACCACGTCACCCTCGGCGTCTCGGTGACGTCGGCAGAGCTGCTGCCCGGCGACCGCTGGCGCGTCACCCTCTCCACCGGCGAGACGCACGAGTACGACGGCCTCCTCGCCGCCCCCGGAGTCACCTGGCACCCGAACGTGCCGGACCTCCCGGGGCAGGACGACTACACCGGCGACCTGCGGCACTCCGTGACCTTCCGCGACGGCGTCGAGCTGCGCGGCAAGCGCGTCCTCGTCGTCGGCGCGGGCAACTCCGGCGTCGACATCGCCTGCGACGCCGCGCGGCACGCCGACCAGGCCTTCTTCTCGGTCCGGCGCGGATATCGCTTCCTGCCCAAGCACATCTTCGGGCTCCCCACCGACGCCGTCCTCACGGGTGTCATCGACCCACCGCGCGGCGTGAGCCTGTCCGGTGACGCGACGGAGCTCGTCGACACGCTCGTGGGCGACCTCACCCGGCTCGGGCTGCCGGCCCCGGACCACGAGCTCCTCACGACCCACCCGATCATGAACACGCAGGTGCTGCACTACCTCCAGCACGGCGACCTGATCGCCAAGCCGGACGTCGCCGGGCTCACGCCGACCGGTGCGAGGTTCGTCGACGGCAGCGAGGAGCAGGTCGACGTCGTCCTTCTCGCGACGGGCTACCAGTACCTCGTCCCGTTCCTCGACCCTGAGCTCATCACCTGGAAGCACGGGCACCCGCAGCTCTACCTGCACCTGTTCTCCCGCGAGATCGACAGCCTCTACGTGCTCGGCGTCGTCGAGTTCGCGGGCGCGGCGTACACCCGGTTCGACGAGATGGCGCAGATGGTCGTCATCGACATCCGCGCACGGGAGACCGGGGTTCACCGCGCGGAGCTGATGGAGCTCAAGCGCACCGACGAGCCGGACCTCACCGGCGGCATCGCCTACCTCGACACCCCGCGCAACGCCAACTACGTCGAGAATGCGACGTACGTGCACTACCTGGCCGACCTGCGCGACCGCTTCGAGTGGGCCGACCTGGACGAGGGCAGCTACGAGCCGCTACGACACCGGGGCAGCGTCGCGAACACGGAGACCGTCGCAGAGTCTGTCTCGACCTGAGCAGCCCCGCTCAGGAGCGGGGCGACGCCGATGCAGCCTCAGTGGCCGAGGACGACCCAGCCGTGCGCGGGGACCGTCGCGGTGCGGCCCGCTGCCTCGCCGTCGAGGATGCACTGCCCCTCGAGAACCGCGACGGCTCCGGGGGTCGCCACGACGCACGGGGCGTCCGCGACGTTGAGCGCCACCGTGATCGCGCCGTCGGCGTGACGGCTCACCAGCACCACCTCGTGGTTGGTGACGTGCTCGACCGTGGTGCGCGCGCGATGCAACCAGGGATGGCGACGGCGCAGCGCGATCAGACGACGGTGGAGGTCGAGCACCGGTGCACCGACGAGCGAGAGCCCGGACGGGTCGTCGGGGAGCTCGGGACGCACGGCGTCGTCACCTCCGACTCGGTCCTCCTTCTCGCCCCGGAAGCCCTGCTCGTCGCCGTAGTAGACGCACGGCGTGCCCGCCACCGTCATCAGGACGACCAACGCGTGCGCGAGGTGGACGGGATCCTCGAGCCTGCTGGCGATGCGCGTCACGTCATGGTTGCCGACGAAGGTGAGCGGGACGAACGTGTCGAGCAGAGCGTCGTGGCGGGTCAGGGTCCACGCGAGCTCGTTGAAGTTGCGGTCGTTGAGCGAGCTCCAGATCGACTTCCACAGCTCGTACTGCGTCACGGAGTCGAGGCCCGCGTCCCGCACGTACTCGGCGTAGTCGCCGTGCAGCACCTCGCCGACGACGTACGCGTCCGGATGCCGTTCGCGCACCCGCGGGAGCACAGCGGCCCAGAACGACGTCGGCACGGCGTACGCCGCATCAAGCCGCCACCCGTCGGCACCGCGGTCGAGCCAGTGGCACATCACGTCGACGACGTGGTCCACGACCGCAGGGCACTCGTGGTCGAGTCGGACGAGCTGGCGGTGCCCTTCGAAGTCGTCGTAGTCGGGCTCGCCGTCACCGGACCAGCGCAGGTGGAACCACTGGGACGCAGGCGATCCCGGCCCGTCGCGCAGCGCCTTCTGGAACTGCGGGAAGTCGCGACCGACGTGGTTGAACACCCCGTCGAGCAGGATGCGGACTCCGCGCGCTCGCGCCGCCCTCACGAGCGAGTCGAAGTCCCCCTCGTCGCCGAGCCTCCGGTCGATCGCGAGGTGGTCGACGGTGTCGTAGCCGTGCGTCGACGACTCGAACACCGGACCGAGCAGGAGCCCGGAGGCACCCAGCTCGACGAGGTAGTCGAGCCATCCCGCCACGCGCCCGAGCCGGTGCACCGCCTGCTGGTCAGGCTCCAGCCGTGCGTGCTCCGCGCCGACGAACCCCAGCGGATATACGTGCCACCAGAGCACGTGCTCGACCCACGAGGGCTCGGTCACCACATCACGCGCCACGTCCGGTGAGGGTCCACAGGTCGCCGGCCGCCAGCCGCAGGTCGAGCAGGGTGGCGAGCGCGACCGATTCACCGTCGCGGGCTCCGATGCCGGCCTGCAGCCGCGGGTCGGTCGGCACCGGTCGTACGCCGACCAGCACGGACCTGAGGCTGCGCGGCACCGTGAGGACGTAGAGCTCGCCGTCGTCGGCGACCGCGAGCGACCCGTCACGACGCAGGTACCAGCCGACGAGGCCTGTGCGATAGGTCCGTGCGGTGTCGCCGGCGCGAGCCCGGAGCGACGTCATCGTGAGCTTGCGGCGTACGGCCTCGGCCACGAACGCGGTGACGAGCTCGCGCGCCCGGGCGACGTCGTCGGCGCGGGCCCGCTCGGCCCGGACGGCCTGCGCCTCTGCCGCGTCGCGCCTCTGGTCGCGCCACTCGTCGGCCACACGGCGAGTCTGCCAGCAGCCCGAGCCCGCCGGGTCGGCTTCGGAGTCGCAGGATCGTGTCGACGCCGGCAGCTCGATCGGGCGTGGCAGCGGTCGGTCGGACCGTAAGGCTGCGGTCGGTCGGACCGTGAGGCTGTGGTCGGTCAGACCGTGAGGCTGCGGATCCGCTCGAGCAGAGGCTCGAGGTTGTGCATGCCGCGGGCGCGCGTGCCGGCCTCGATCTCGAGCGCGAGCTCGACCATCGCCTGGTTGACGGGGGCCGGACGTCCGTAGCGGGCGAGCCCCGTCACGACCAGTCCGTTGATCTCGTTGACCTCCGCGCGACGGCCCTTGATCCAGTCCTGGAGGATCGTCGAACGGGAGCGGGGCAGAATGTAGTGGGCGACGAGCTCGTCGAGGATCGTGGCCATGTACGTCGCCGGATCCGCTGCCTCGTCGCTGTCGAGACCGAAGATGGGTCGGATGGTGAGGCCGTCCAGCGCTGCCAGCTCGAGGGCCTCGTCGCCCGCCGCGATCATCACCTCGCGCATCCCCGGCACACGCGCGCACTCGGCGATCGAGACGTCGAGGATCGCCGAGGGCACCAGCTCGCCGGCGTTGAGCACGAGCTTCATCCACTTCGGCGACCGGATGTCCTCGACCTCCTCCACGACGCCCGCGATGCGCAGGATCGCGGCCACGACGGGCACGTGGTGCTGCGCCGCCGGGTGGGGCGCACCCACGGCGAACCACGAGCGGTCGTTGGTCGAGTGCCGCTCGACGACGCCGGGCTCGTACATCGCCGCGGTCACCTCGATGACCGCCGCCAGCGCCCGCTCCTCCCCCAGCACGTCCACGACGACGTCGCCCGTCATGCCGTTCTGCACTCCGACGACGACACCCGTCGGTGCGACGTGGGGCCGGATGAGCTCGCAGGCCCAGCGGGTGTCGTAGGCCTTGACGAGGAGGAGGACGACGTCGAACGGCTGGGTCAGGGTCGCGACATCGCACAGGTGCAGCGCGCGGACGTCGGCGGTGCGCACCTCGCCCTCGAGCTCGACCCTCACCCCGCGCTCGCGGATCGCCGCCACGTTCTCCGGCCACTGGTCGACGAAGGTGACGTCGAGCCCGGCGCGGACGAGGTCGACGCCGATCCCGGCGCCGTTGGCTCCCGTCCCGAGCACGGCGATCCTCAGACCGGTGAGCTCCGACAGCGCGGTCATGTGCATCCTTCCGGCGGGCTGTGCGACAGCGGGTGCGGCGCGTCAGGATCCTAGGGACCAGTGGTGGGACTGCCCGCCAGGGTGGCTCGGATCGCGGCGCCGTGACCGGGATCCCGCGCTGCTAGCGTCGCACGCATGCAGGTCATCCACGCGGCGGCACACGCGGTCGCGGAGGCGCCCGTGTGGGACGCCGCGAGCGGAACGTGGCTCTACGTCGACATCCAGGACGACCGCGTCTTCCGGCTCGACCCCGCCGACGG
>Ga0075021_10001944_pt1 | contig 10685 bp, 9 predicted proteins | sample ColStrG_CSR_2012_FD_72749 | JGI IMG/M metagenome (GOLD analysis project Ga0075021, IMG submission 72749) | Freshwater sediment microbial communities in response to fracking from Pennsylvania, USA - Cold Stream Run_MetaG_CSR_2012 | ecosystem: Environmental > Aquatic > Freshwater > Creek >... | reverse complement strand
CGAATTTGTAACCGGCGGGGATTTTGATTGTGGGCTGGACGTTCAGGTTCCGGCGGGCGGCGGCTTGGCCAGCGAGTTGGGCGGCGGTCGGATAGTTCAGGATGCTTTGGTTCTGCCGTTGAGTGACGGCGAAGGCGGCGCTCATGGCGCTCGTCAGTGCCGCGAAGCCCAAAAGGCGCTTGTAGTGATGATCAACTCTTTCGCGCAGGCCCGCGCGGACGCAAGCGCAGAAAACATCGCAGGCGGCGCGAGCGGCGGCCGCTGCCGGGCATGCTGCAGCACATCATCCAATTGAGTTCGACAACGTGGAGCGGTACAGCAACGCCATGTGCAGCGGACCGGATGCCCAGGCAATGGCCGACGTGATGCGCGAGGCCCGGATTGCTCTGCATGCTTGTTAACGATATCACCGAAACACGCCATAAAGAGACTCGACTCGAGCAACGACGGTGGTTGGATTAACGAAGAACCGAGGCGTTTGATGTGATCCCTGTTGGTCGCGGATGATCCAGAGAGTGTATGCACGATCACGATTCGGGTAAGGGTGACGCACGGAAATGTTCGATTGGATGGAGCGTCGCGGTTCAGGCTGCCGGGACTCCGATGATGCTCTGGAGCACTTTAGCGAGTGACGCGCTGTCATCGAAGTGCGTTTGGTCCCCGTCTCGGATGACGCCAAGTTGTGTCCAGAGCGTTGGAAGATCCACTGGGACCGCAGCCGAACCCATCGACGCGTGAAGGTCTGAAAGAACGCTAGTGCGCGTGCTGCGGTCGCCGATTTCCAGCGCCCTTAACAGGGCGATCCTGTCTACCGCGTTTTCCGTTACTGTCGTGGTCGCGCAAGGAAAGTGGGAATTTGGCAGCGTAGTTCAATCTCAACTAGACCCATCCACGCCGTCGGTTACGCAAGAGTTTCGGAACTTGCGCACCGCAGTCGACAGGACGCTCATGCCGGAACTCTCGGCGACGTATCAGACGGTCCTCGATCGATGTTAGCTGGCTTTATTCTAGCGTGAAGACCATCAACGTTCCGCCGAGATTCGTATAATCACCCAGCGAAGTGGTCAGCGCTACCGCGCCAAGTCCCTCCGTCCCTTTGGTAAGGCCTTCCGCCAAACCGATGGCGGCCCAGCCACCCACTCCGGTTAGCACTGCAAGATACTGCTTCCCTTTGTGCATGTACGTCATGGTATTGCCGATGATGCCGGACGGCGCTTTGAACTGATACAACACTTTTCCATTTGCCTGATCGGCCGCCTTAAACCATCCATCCAGTGTTCCGTAGAACATCACGCCGGCATCGGTGGTCAAAGGTCCGCTATAGACTTGCCACTTCTCGTTTACGGCCCATTTGGTCTCACCGGTAATCGCGTTATAGGCGATCAGCCTGCCGCGCACGTCGCCATGATCGGCGGGGAACATGCTTAATGTGGCGCCTACATATGGGAAGCCGCCGCGATACTTGACGCTGAACGCCTGGTAGTCCATGCAGATGTGATTGGTCCCGACGTAAAACAATTTGGTCTTGGGATCGTAAGATGCCGGTTGATGGTTTTTCGCGCCCTGGGCGGCCGGACAGATGTCTTTCACGTTGACGTCTTCCTTGGTCATTTTGTCGGGATTCAAAACCGGCCGTCCCGTCTTCATGTCGATGCTCGAGGCCCAGTTGGTGGATGGATCGAATTTGAAAGCACGCAACAGCTTGCCATTGCGCCGGTCGAGCACATACGAAAAACCGTTGCGATCGAAGTGCGTCAGCGTCGGAATGGTGGCGCCATCGATCACGCTGTCCGTCAGCACGCTCTCGTTAATCCCGTCATAGTCCCAGGCATCGTGCGGCGTCATCTGATACGCCCACGCAGCCACTCCCGTATCCGCATTGCGCGCCATGATTGACGTGGACCATTTGTTGTCGCCATCACGTTGTGAAGGATTCCAGGTTCCAGGATTGCCGCTGCCGTAATAGACCAGGTTCAGTTGAGGATCGTATGTATACCAGCCCCAGGTGGTTCCGCCCCCCAGCTTCCACTCGTCACCCGTCCACGTCTTGAGACTAGAATCTTTACCGGCGATCTGTTGCGTGGCACCATCTATCGTTTTGGCCGGGTCGAACAGGACGTCAGCATCGGGACCTACGTTGTAGGCACGCCAAACCTGTTTGCCGGTCTTCAAATCATATGCGGTGAGAAAGCCCCGCACGCCATATTCTCCGCCAGAGATGCCCACGATGACTTTGTCGTGCGCAATCAGGGGAGCGATGGTCATGGTTTGACCCAGTTGCGGGTCGCCATTCTGGACGCTCCACACAACCTTGCCGGTTTTCGCGTCCAGCGCGTAAACGTGCGTGTCTAGCGTGGAGACAATGATCTTGCCGTCTGCATAGGCCACGCCTTTGTTCACTAGATCGCAGCACGCCACCGATGGCGAAAATTTGTCCTGCTCCGGCGCGAATTTCCAGACGATTTCTCCCACTTTGTCCAGATTGATGGCATAGACGAAATTGGGATAGGAGCTCTCGAAGTACATCATGTCGCCCACCACTAACGGTTGGCCCTCCTGGCCGCGCAGCGTGCCGGTGGACATGGTCCAGGCGACTTTCAGTTTTCCCGCATTGCGGGTATTGATTTGGGTGAGTTTGCTATGGCGGATTCCACTATAGCTTCCCAGCGGCAAAACCCACTGATTGGGATCCTGGGCGTCTTTTTCCAACGCCTCGTCGGCAAACGCGGACGCACCCAGAATTGCCATAGTGCCCAGAACTCTCATCGTATTCATGTCAAACTCCTTTGCAGATTTCAGTTGTACCGCTTCAGTCTTGCTGGCTCAGTCTTGTAATGATGGGGGCCGGCCGGAGGGTACCAGATCAAGACTCCGGCCCTTGGTGTATTGGTAAATGTGCACGATATCGTCCGCGCTGAGGAAGCCGGCCCAAGCGGGCATTCCTTTGTCCGCTTTTCCAGTCACGGCGATGGACGAAAACTGCTGCATGTTCATTCCAGAAGTGAGTGAACGCCGCAAGTCCGGCGCCAACTGCCCGCCGGTCGCATCGGTCCCATGGCAGCGGTAGCAATAGGAATTGAACAGCTGATAGCCGTGGAAAATTTCCTTGGTAACCTTGTTCGCTTTGTCATCCGCACCCTTGGTGTCCGTGTAAACGGGAAAGTCCAGCACTACGGTGGTTCCATCTTTCAGGGTGTGAGGAAACGCGACGTCTTTACTTACATCGCTGCCAGACACTGACAAGATCCACTTCGCCATTTCCACTCGTTGCGCATCCGTCAAATTCGGATGCGGCGGCATGGTGGAGCCGCCGTCACGAATCTTGGTGGCAATTTTTTCAACGCCATCACTTTGCCCGGAATAGCGCTTGGCCATCGCACTATAGGCCGGCCCCACCAGCGCACGGTCCGCCGCGTGGCAGGAACCGCAGTCACTGCCCTTTATCACTTCGGGGATCAATTTGGCGCGGGGTTCTGCCGCTTGCGGCGCTCCCGCTAGACGGACCAACATCAGCACCGACGAAGACACAATGAGCGTCAAGCTTCGCGCGGAGATCATCTCGCCCCTTGCCGCTGGTACAACATCACGCCGTGCTCGGTTAAGATCGCGGTGAGCTCCGCCTGATGTTTTTCGATCACGTCGTCCAGCCGTTTCTTCAGCGCGTCATCACCGGCGCGAACTCCCATGGACATGGGGAAAGAATATTGCTCGGGCGCTCCAAGGGCGCGCTCATTCGGCACCACCAGCACTTCCAGGTCCGGATGATCGCGAAGAAAGACGCTGATCGCCGGCTGCCAGGTAATTAGTACGTCGATGGTTCCCACTTTTAACGCATCCAGCAAAGTTGCCGGGGATATTCCTCTGGCCTCGCCAATTTCGAATGCAACGGCGCCCGGAATCACGCCGCGCATTTTCAGCGCGTCTTCGGCGGGAGTGTCGCGTTCAAAACCCACTTTTAGTTTTTTGAGAACCGGCGAATCCATGCTGGTGATGTCGTAGTGCTTGTTCTTAGCGAAAACGAAAACGTAGGACGAGACGTAATACGGACGCGTGGTCAGTTCGTCGCGGCTGCCATACGGCAGACTCATCACGACATCGCACTTTTTGGCATCAAGCGTTGACGAAAGAAATTGCGGAAACCCGCCGTGCCCGCGATAACTTGCCCAGGTGTACTCCACCGTCTCGCCCAGTGTTTTTGCCACCGCGCTCGCAATCCTATTTTCAAATCCGGAGCCAGCACGATCCGAAAAAGGCAGATACTCGGGATCCGCGCAAACCCGCAGCGCCAGGGCGGGGGCCGTACAGAAAAAGCCCGCCAATACGAAGCGGCCAATCACAAAGTTGAGTTCCATAGGCTCGGCTTGATGTCTTAGAACGCGCATAAGTATGACACAAACTCTCTGCGAATGCTCCCCAGTCGTTTCTCACCCGGTCGTTTCTCGACTGCCGATGCCGATTGACAACGAAGGGGCGCACCTGTACGATCAACAGCGAAATATGCTTAATGGTTTTCGAAGTCAGGTCATTGCGGGAATCGCATCGGCTGCCGTTCTTTTCCTGGGCGCGGCTCCGGGCACCGGTCAGACCCCAGCGTACCGCGCGCTCCGGACAGCGGATGGCAAACCCAATTTGAATGGGATCTGGCAGGCTCTGAATTCGGCGGATTGGGACCTCCAGGGTCACGCAGCGGCAAAGGGACCAGTGTCATCTCTCGGAGCGGTTTTTGCGGTACCGCCGGGCTTGGGCGTGGTGGACGGAGATGAGATTCCGTATCTGCCGGCGGCCGCCGCGAAAAAGAAGGAGAACCAGGCCAACTGGGTCAAGCTGGATCCGGAGGTGAAATGTTATCTCCCCGGTGTGCCGCGCGCCACCTATCTCCCTTATCCGTTCCAGATCGTGCAATCTCAAAAGGAAATTTTGATTTCCTATGAGTACGCCGGCGCTGTTCGTGTCGTCAACATGGATGCTCCTACGAAGTCCCCTGCTGATAGCTGGATGGGCTGGTCCAACGGACACTGGGAGGGCGAAACGCTGGTAGTGGACGTAACCAGCCAGAATGAGGACACCTGGTTCGACCATGCCGGCAACTACCACAGCGACGCCCTCCATGTGGTGGAACGCTACACGCCCCGTAGCGCGGACACTCTGAGCTACGAAGCTACGATCGAGGATTCCAAGGTGTTTTCGCGGCCATGGAAGATTAGCATGCCTTTGTACCGCCGCGTGGAGAAGAATGTGCGGCTCCTGGAATTCAAATGCCCGGAATTCGCGGAAGAGTTGTTGTATGGGCCTCTTCGCAAGAAGGCCGGTAAATAGAGCAAAGAAAAAGGAGGCTTCCATGATCCATCGCGCTGCTACGGGTGTTTGGACTGCGCTAACCACGTTGTTGCTGGTTACGCCAGCCCCGGCCGCCGCACAAACCACGCCGTCCGCGAAGAACTCCTGGACACTCTCCCGGACGCCCGACGGCAAGCCCGACTTGCAAGGCATTTGGAGCGACAACACCATAACGCCGCTCGAAAGACCAAAGAGTCTAGCGAACAAAGAATTCTACACAGATGAGGAGTTTGCCAAGCTGTCGGCGCGCCTCAAAAAAGGCGAGGTGGGCAAGGAAGCCGACCTCGGCGCCGCCCGTCCCCAAGCGGTCCGTTACGATTTGGAACTCTACGGTTTTGACATCACGAAGGCCCGGTTCGCCTCTACCAAACGAACTTCGCTGATTGTGGGTCCGGAGGGCGTCCTTCCTCCCATGCTGCCCGAGGCGAGAGCGAGAAATACCCGGCGCGCCGCGGAGAGGCAAGGGCACGAGTTCGACAGCTACGAGAACCGGCCGCTCGGCGAGCGTTGCATTCTCATGCCCCAGGAACAAATTCCCATGATGCCCGGGGCCAATGAAGGCAATTTGCTGCAGATTGTGCAAGGACCTGGCTACGTGACGCTGCTGCATGAGACCGACCATTCAACGCGCGTCATCCCCACCGATGGCCGTCCGCATATCCCGCAACAAATCCGCCAGTATCAGGGCGACTCCGTGGGGCATTGGGAGAACAATACGTTGGTGGTGGACACGGCCAATTTCACATCTCTGACCGCCTTTCGGGGATCCAGCGAAAAACTTCATCTGGTGGAGCGTTTCACGCGCACCGCGGCAGACACGCTGATTTATCAATTTACGGTGGAAGATCCCAGCACCTGGGACAAACCGTGGACTGTCGAGGTTCCCTGGAGGGCGGAGCAGGGTCCCGTGTACGAATGGGCTTGCCACGAAGGGAACTCCATGATCTCGACGATTCTTCGCGGAGCCCGTGTCGCCGAAGAGGAAACAGCGAAGAAGGAGGCGAAATGACACCATCCATTTGCAGGAAACCAGGGAGCTATCGATGCCTCCTATCTTTTCCGGTTGTGGCGGTCTTTGCCGTAATCGCATCGCCGCCATTCGCCGCCGTGGGACAAGCGTTGTCACCGGCCGCCAAGACTGCCAGCACTAAAAAGGCCTGGACTCCGCCCCGGGCACTCGACGGCCAACCCGATTTACAAGGGGTGTGGACCAACAACACCGTTACACCTTTGGAGCGGCCCAAAGAAGTTGCCGGGAAGGAATTTTACACAGAGGCGGAACTGACCGCGGCCCAAGAGAAGGAGCGCAAGCGTCTGGAACTGAATATCGAGGACGGACGGCCCACTGAACCGGGCACCGCCGATGATGTGCATTACGATTTCAGCCAGTTCGGGCTGGACCGGGGCCAAGCCAAGCTGGCCTGGAACCGGCGTACGTCGCTGATTGTCGGCCCAGAGGGAACCATTCCTGCCCATACGCCGGAGGCTCGCAAACGGAGAGCGGAACGCGCGGCCAAGGCGAAGGGACATGAATTCGACGGTCCGGAGAACCGGCCTTTGGGCGCGCGCTGTGTAGCGCGGCCAAACGTGGGGCCGCCGCTGCTTCCCTCCGCCTACAACAGCAATCTGCAGATTGTACAGGGTCCGGGCTATGTTGCGATCGAGGCCGAAATGATCCACGATGTTCGCATCGTTCCCACGGACGGCCGTCCGCATATCTCCAAAAACATTCGTCAATGGATGGGCGATTCGGTGGGCCATTGGGAGGGCAACACGCTGGTCATCGACACCACTAATTTCACGGACCTCAGCCCATTTGAAGATGCCCAGAACGTCCATGTCGTCGAACGCCTCACGCGGGTAGACCCGCAAACCATCCTTTATCAGTTCACCGTGGAAGATCCGGGGATGTGGACTAAACCGTGGTCGGGCGAGCTGCCGATCAGCAAGATTCAAGGACCACTCTATGAGTACGCTTGTCACGAAGCGAATTATGGTTTGGTGAACACCCTCCGCGGAGCCCGCGTTGCCGAAGAAGAAGCTGCCAAGAGCAAAGTGAAGTAAATGCGAAGGACGTAGACGAAAGGGGAAACAGATGAGAGCAAAGTTATTGGTTCTGATGACTGGTCTTGGCCTGCTGGCGGGCGCGGTGCCGGTTTGGGCGCATCATGCGTTTGCGGCGGAATTCGATCAGAACAAGCCGCTGAAGCTAAAAGGAACCGTGGTTAAGTGGGAAGTGACCAATCCACACTCCTGGATCCACATGGACGTAAAGGGCGAGGACGGCCAGCTAGTCCGATGGATGATCGAAGGCGGCAGTCCGAACAATCTATACCGGCTGGGCTTTACCAAGGAATCCCTTCCGCCCGGATCTGAAATCGTTGTGGAAGGCTATCAGGCCAAGGACAAGTCCACCCGGGCGGTCGGTAAAAACGTCACGTTCGCTGACGGGCGAAAGCTGTTTCTCGGCCTGCAGTCCGGTCCGGAGGGAGAGAAGAAATAGGAACGCGTTCTTTTGCCAAGCGGTCTAGCGCGGCTTCAGCGGAGCCGGTTTGCCGAACTTCGTCTCGTCGACCGCTGTGTTCGTCTTGATTTCATTCAGCACGATCGAGTCGCGTCCCCCGAGCCATGCGTAGGTGATGCGGAATGGTAACTTGATTCCGTTGAGGTCGCGATAATCCGCAAATTCGACTTGCGTCGGAACACGGCCGATCGGAGAGTTCCCATAGCGCAGCTCCCGTAGGAGGAGGCTGGTCTGTTTGTCGAAGTACAGTGTCACGAGTAAACCCCTGGGCCCGTTTCCCTGCACGACGTCGACTACGTGACTCTGCCCCAAAGCTGCGTCGGCCTGCACAGCCGATTGGCTGGTTGGCGCTGGAAGGTCGGTGATCGTGGTTGGCGGACCGGATTTCAAATTCGTGAGAATTTGTTTGATCCGTCCCGGAAACGAGAGCTGTGCGTCAAACCTCGCGCCATCCAGATCGCCCCCTAAAAGCTGAAACTCCCCAATCGCATTGAGCGGCGTTCTCACCCAGCCACTGCGGCCATCGTAGGCGCGAATTTCGTCTCCACGGCCGGTCTGTTCTTTAAAGATGATGATGGTGGCGCGTTTATCGGGGGCTTTTGCAACCAACTCCACGTCGCCGCCGCCTCCGAACCCGCCGAATCCTACGCTGGTCCCCTTGCCGGAAATGCTGGTAAGCCCACTCAGTAGCCGGGCACCACCCGACGCCTGAATATACTTGTCCAAAATGGATTCAGCGGAGGGCAACCCGGGAACTTGTGTGATGACGTCGTCCGGCTCCAGGACGGGCATGCCGTACATGATCTCCATAGTCGGCGTGACCAGCGGTTTGTCGCGGTTACGATGGCAGGTCCAGCACGTCACCATTTGGCGGCCGGCGAAGTTGGTCTTGTTGATGTTGGCGACCATATTCACCATGGCGCGCGCCATCACTTTGCGCGGAGTGTCGGCCGCCCAATCAACCTTATCGGTACCGGCCGCGACATGGCAATCCGAGCAATCGAACTGCAGGGCGGCGGCCATGATCCCCATGGTCTGCAGGAAATCGTCTACCGGAATCCCTTTGAGAGCGCGGATGTTCTTGAATACCTGTTCTGCCATCAGTGGCTTCTCTTGCGGCGCGGGCTGGCCGGCCAGCGACCCGGCGCCGATCAGTGCAACGGCCGCGAACCCGGCGCTAGTGCGTACACCTCCGAACCATGATTTCTTCTGTCTGCGTAGCCCCAAATGCATTACAGTTGTCCCTTCTATGAGTGAACGCCGTCAATATTATAGTTCGTGCCGCGCCTGGCGCAAGGAGTTTGGCAAGAGTTTGTCAAGATTTGTCAGCGCCAAAGTGAAAAGTTCCTAAAAAACAGAGGGTGATAGGGTGAGCTTGGCCGGAAGGGGTCGCGCCTCTGGCAAGGTCACGTCTTAGCGGCTTATTCCACGATTGGACGACCACCTGGAATCAAGCGTATGACGGCATGATGGTATGAAGGCCTTTTACCGCAATAGTCGTCGATCACAGCGATGAGCCAAGGTTTGGCCGTTTTGCCGTCCGGACGGATCAGCCAACTGTCGAGCGGCGTGTTGTGGGTTTACGCAGATGGTGTTGGGTCCCGGCGGACTCTCGCCGATGTCACTTTGCGCTGGTGATGGGGTGAACTAGCAGATGGCGACACCGCGGTCAATCGGGGAATCGGTTCCTTTGATCCGCTATCCAGCATCCCGTTCAGCGCGTTCGATCGGTTGAGGCCGGAACAAGGGCGGGCCGTTAGTATGAGCGGCGCGGCGGGGACCGGCAAGACCGCGACCCTTCAGGAAATCAAGCGCGGCTTGACGGAGGCAGAACGAAAGGTTCTCGGCACCGCTCCAACGATGAGCGCGGTAGAGGAACTTCAGAAAGTCGGGTTTGCCGAAGCCATGACGGTTTCGCGGCTGCTGCAGGATACAAAGGCGCAATCCGACATGGCTAATTCCGTGGTCATCGTAGACGAGGCAGGAATGATCTCCACAGGGCAGATGGCCGCCATCGTTGAACTGGCTGAGAAACAGAACGCCCGAATCATTTTCAGCGGTGACACGAAGCAAATCCAAAGCGTTGAAGCGGGTGCCGCCCTGAGTATTCTTGAGCGAGAATCCCGCTTGAAGACGGTATCGCTGACACAGGTTCAACGTCAGACCAAGAAGGGTTACCGCGAGGCGATCCAAGAACTGCGGGCGCATCCGGAGCGCGGTTTCGCAAGTTGGAGTCAATCGGGGCGGTCCAAGAAGTTCGGTGGGATCAGCGTGCGCAGGCGGTTGCCGAGGCGTATTTGGGGAGCACCGGGCAAAGTTCTCTGGTGGTGTGCGCCACGCACGAAGAGATCCAGCCGGTTACGGACGCCATCCGCGACAAACGCAAGGGAACGGGTCAACTTGGTGACTCGGCAATTCTTGAATGGTATGTGTCGCTGAACTGGACTGCCGCCCAGAAGTCCAATCCCGAAACCTTTCGCCCCGGCCAGATCCTGGGTTTCCATCGCGCCGTTAAGGGCATCGAGAAGAACGAAAGCGTGGAGGTGATCCAATCGGAAACAAACCGCATCATCGTACGCGGCGAAAATGGCGACCGCTCGATCACCGGCAAGCAGGCAAAGAGTTTCGACGTTCTGGAAGCCCGCCCGATAGAAGTCGCAGCGGGTGACCGGCTGCTCATCACGGCCAATCGACGCGAATCCGACTTCCGTGCCACTAATGGTGAAATCGCCACCGTCGCCCGCCGTCGCGACCCCAGAAGAGAATCGCCACCCATGTCTCGATCAAAACGATCGCCGCCAAGCGATTCGAATCAGACGAAGCA
>Ga0075021_10001943_pt1 | contig 10686 bp, 4 predicted proteins | sample ColStrG_CSR_2012_FD_72749 | JGI IMG/M metagenome (GOLD analysis project Ga0075021, IMG submission 72749) | Freshwater sediment microbial communities in response to fracking from Pennsylvania, USA - Cold Stream Run_MetaG_CSR_2012 | ecosystem: Environmental > Aquatic > Freshwater > Creek >... | reverse complement strand
GTCATCGCCCAGCAGAGGCACATAGAACTTTCGTTTCCGCGGCGGCGCGATAGACGGGTCCCGTTTTTCCTCCCTTAGCCCGGCGGCGCTTACACCGCAGTTATCGCAATTGCCACAGCGCTCCCACTTGGGTGTTTCCCCGAAATGCAGGCAGATTTGCCGCTGACGGCAAACCGGCGAATCCACAAACCGGCTGATGACGCGCTTGCGTTCCCAGCATCGTTCCCGCTCCGCATCGTCGGAAATCTTGCCGATGAAGTATTCCAGCAGAACATGATCACGTTTTTGCCAGAGCAGTATGCAGTCGGCGGGTTGGCCGTCCCGTCCGGCGCGGCCCGCTTCCTGGTAATACTGCTCGATCGACTTGGGCAGCGACAGGTGAATCACCGCCCGCACCGAAGGCTTGTTGATTCCCAGCCCGAACGCGATCGTTCCAACCAGCACGCGGACTTCGTCGGACATCCACTTTTCCTGGTTCTGCCGGCGCATCGGCGCTTCCATCTTCGCGTGATACGGAATCGCGGCGATGCCGTTCTCTTCCAGATACTCGACCGTTTCTTCCACGCGGCGAATAGTCGGGGAATAGACGATGACGCTGCCTTCGGCGTACTGGCGCAGCGCGCGCAAGAGCAGGGTCAGTTGGGTCTGCGATTCGCACTCGTGCGTCACATAGCTGAGATTCTTGCGATGGAAGCTGGCGATGTACAAATCGGGCTCGCGCATCTGCAACTGCTTCAGGATGTCGTGCCGCACCTGGCGGGTCGCACTCGCCGTGAAGGCGGCGATGGGGCGATCGGGAAAGCGCACGCGCAACCGGCTGAGCTGACGATAGTCGGGACGAAATTCGTGCCCCCACTCCGAAATGCAGTGCGCCTCGTCTACTGCGAAAAAACTCACCGGCACGCTGGCCAACCAATCGAACGTGTTCTCCGCTGCCAGCCGCTCGGGCGATAGGTAGATCAGTCGGTAGTCGCCTCGCCGGGCGTTGGCCATCACTTGGCTTCGTTCGGATGAATTCTGGAAGCTGTTGATGGCGGCCGCGGGAATTCCCATCTGCGCCAACTGCGCTGCCTGATCTTGCATCAGCGCAATCAGTGGGGAGACCACCACGGCCGTCTTTCCCGAAACCACGGCGGGAAGCTGGTAGCAGAGCGACTTGCCGCCTCCGGTTGGCATCACTACACAAGCGTCGTGTCCGGCGAGCAGGCTGCGAACGATGCTTTCTTGTTTGGGGCGGAATTCGTGATATCCCCAATAGCGCCGGAGCACTTCCGCCAAGTTTGGAACTGGATCAGGCATCGATTGCGTCTTGGGCAGTATAGATGTTCGCTGACCAGGCGCCTTGAGTGCTGTGAGGTGTCGACACTGGACTTGTGATGGATCAGCCGTCGGCTGTCAGGAAAACCTGTTTGGCCCTTGCCGATGCCTCCGTTCTTGCCTGTTTACTCTGGATGTATTGACCAGTTAGTACGGTGGGTACCCCCCTCCCCTCGGTCTTGTGGAATCATAGAGTTAGGTGGTCCAAACACACTCCAAAATCCAGATTCGCAAGGACTTATATGGAAAATATTCCGGAGTAAGGACTTACGGGTGCAAGTCGCATGATCTGCGGACAACTTAGGACATGGGAGTGCACGCCGGACACACCCGGAATCCATGCGCACCGTCCGGTTTTCAAAGAACCACCCCGCGCTATGCGTCCTCCTGAGAGGCATTTTCTACTCTAGGCAAGAGCAAAGAGCACTGAAAATGGGTCTGGGGCAGGGTCGAAGGCCGTCTTGGGAGACGGACACACTTCTCCTCTGCCCCAATCAGGAGAACAGTGTGGCGCAGGTGCGGGCAGGGAGTCTGTGACGCGGGACACGGACGGGAGTGATTGCAGAGGTCAAAGGCCTGCCCAAGCGGAGCTTGAGCGGGGCACCCTCGAGAGAGTGAGTAATGCTCCGACGCGATAGCCCGGGCCACTCGGCCATGCCCTTCCACAAAAGTTTTTTTGGGGTAGGGATCTTTCGACTCCGCAGGGACTTCGCTTCGCGAAGTTCCTGCTCCGCTCAAGATGACAGGGTTGGATGCGCTGAGAAAAATTTGATGGTTAGGTGGTTTCAGCCCTGCGCGGGGCGGGAGGCTGGGGCGGAGTCTAGGCGGGTGCGGGGGCGGCGGAGCCAGAGGCGGGCTCGGTCGACGTAGATGTAGACGACCGGCGTCGTGAACAGAGTCAGCATCTGGCTGACGATCAGGCCGCCGACAATGGTGATGCCTAGGGGACGGCGGAGTTCGCTGCCGGTGCCGGTGCCCAGGGCCAGAGGCAGTCCTCCTAGAAGAGCGGCCATGGTGGTCATCATGATGGGGCGGAAGCGGAGGAGGCAGGCTTCGTGGATGGCGTCGGTGGGGGACTTGCCGTGGCGGCGTTCGGTGTCGAGGGCGAAGTCGATCATCATGATCGCGTTCTTCTTCACGAGGCCGATCAGAAGGATGATGCCGATGAGCCCGATGACGTTGAGTTCGTTTTTCGAGATCAGCAGAGCTAGGAGTGCGCCTACTCCGGCGGAGGGGAGAGTGGAAAGAATCGTAATGGGGTGGGCAAAGCTTTCGTAGAGAATGCCGAGCACAATGTAGACAGTGACCAAGGCGGCAAGAATGAGCAGCGGCTCGCTGGAGAGCGAGTCGCGAAAAGCGGCAGCGGCGCCCTGGAAACTGGCGTGGATGGTGGAGGGGAATCCGATGCTGCGCTCGGCGTCTTCGATGGCGGTGGTGGCATCACCGAGGGCTACACCGGGAGCGAGATTAAAGGAGACAGTGGCGGACGGGTATTGCCCCTGGTGATTAACGGCGAGCGCGATGTTTGAGGGGCCGAAGTGAGCGATGGAAGAGAGTGGGACGGCGGTGCCGTTGCTGCCACGAACATAGATATTTTCAAGCGCTTCGCTACTGCGGGAAAAGTTGGGGGCGACCTCCATGACGACGTGGTACTGGTTGAGTTGGCGGTACATGACGGAAACCTGGCGCTGCCCGAAAGCGTCGTAGAGGGCATTGTCGACGTCGGCGACGGCGACGCCGAGACGGGCGGCGGTATCGCGATCGATAGTGACGGCGGTTTGAAGTCCTTTGTCCTGCTGGTCGGTGTTGACGTCGCGAAGCTCGGGTAAAGAGCGTAGTTTCTGCACGAGACGGGGCGACCACTGGTTGAGTTCGGCTAGGTCTTCCCCCTGCAAGGTGTATTGATATTGAGACTGGCCCATGCGGCCGCCGATGGTGAGGTCCTGGGCGGACTGCATGAAGAGCGTGGCGCCGGGGACGACGGCGAGTTTGCCGCGCAGACGGCCGATGACCTGGTCGGCGGTGATTTGGCGTTCCGCGAGGGGTTTGAGGGTGACGAACATGCGCCCGGTGTTGCCGCTGCCGGCGAACCCGACGATGCTGCCGACGGCTGGATCCTTCATCACGATGTCGACGTACTGGCGCATCTTGCCGCTCATCGCTTCGAAGGAAATGTCCTGCGCGGCCTGGACGGAGCCCATGACGCGGCCGGTGTCCTGCTGCGGGAAGAAGCCTTTGGGAACGAGGAAGTAGAGGTAGACGCTGAGGCAGGCGGTGCCGATGGTAACGGCGAGCGTGAGCGGCTGATGACGTAAGACCCAGTTGAGGCTGTGGCGATAGACGCCGAGCATGCGGTCGAAGATCCACTCGCTGGCGCGGTAGATGGGGTTGTGTTGTTTTTTGCGATTCGGGCGCAGGAATTTGGCGCACATGGCTGGCGTCAAGCTAATCGAGATGAGCAGGGAGACGGCGATGGCGATGGAGAGGACAACGGCGAATTCGCGGAAGAGGCGGCCGACGATTCCGCCCATGAGAAGAATGGGGATGAAGACGGCGATGAGGGATGTGCTCATGGAGAGGACGGTGAAGCCGATTTCGCGAGCACCGCGGTAGGCGGCCTGGACCGGGGTCATTCCGACTTCGATGAAGCGGGTAATGTTCTCGAGGACGACGATGGCGTCGTCAACGACGAAGCCGGTGGAGATGGCGAGGGCCATGAGGGAGAGATTGTCGAGGCTGTAGTGGAGGAGGTACATCACCCCGAAGGTGCCGATGAGCGAGAGGGGGACGGCGATGCTGGGGATGATGGTGGCCCGGAAGGTGCGGAGGAAGGCGAAGACAACGAGGATGACCAGAATGACGGAAACGACCAGGGTGCGCTCGATGTCCGCGACGGAGGCGCGGACGGTGGTGGTGCGATCCATGACGACGCTGAGATCGATGGCGGGAGAGATGGCCAGCTTGAGTTGGGGGAGGGCCGCAATGACGCGGTCGACAGTGGCGATGATGTTGGCGCCGGGCTGGCGGGAAATGATGATCAGGACGGCGGGCTTGCCGTTGGCGAGTCCGATGTTGCGGATGTCCTCGACTGAATCTTGCACGTCGGCGACATCGCCGAGGCGGACGGGCGCGCCATTCTTGTAGCTGACGATGAGATTGCGGTACTGCTCGGCGCGGAAGATCTGATCGTTGTCGCGAATGGCCCAGGCGTTGACGACTCCGGTGAATTCTCCTTTGGGGGAGTGGGCGTTGGCCAGAGAGAGAGCAGCACGGACGGTGTCGAGGCCGACGCCGAGTTTATTGAGAAGAGTGGGATTGACTTCGGCGCGGACAGCGGGCTTGGCGCCTCCGCCGACGAACACCTGGCCGACACCTTCAATCTGCGCAAGTTTCTGCGCGAGGATGGAATCCGCTTTGTCGTAGATCTCGGACAGCGGGATGGTGGCAGAGCTGAGAGCGAGAATCAGGATCGGGGCGTCGGCGGGGTTGACTTTGCGGTAGGTGGGATTGCCGGGCAAGTACGAGGGAAGCTGGCTGCGGGCGGCGTTGATGGCGGCTTGCACGTCGCGGGCGGCGCCGTCGATGTTGCGATTCAGATCGAATTGCAGGGCGATGTTGGTGGAACCGTACTGGCTCGTGGAGGTCATCTGGTTGATGCCGGCGATGCGCCCGAACTGGCGCTCGAGCGGAGTCGCAACGGCGGAGGCCATAGTTTCGGGACTCGCTCCAGGCAGGCCAGCCTGGACTTGAACGACGGGGAACTCGACTTGAGGCAGGGGAGCAACGGGCAGGAAGCGGAAAGCGAGAATGCCGGCCATGAGGAGCGCGGCGGCAAGGAGTGAGGTGCCGACAGGACGCTTGATGAATGGGGCGGAGACGTTCATTTCATTTCACGGGCGAAGGCGAATTCACCACGGAGGTACGGAGAAAGCTTTTCGTGTTCCCGTGACTTTTTCTCATCCCCCACTCCAATGTCATCCTGAGCGAAGCGAAGGACCCATGCATTTCGCCGGCGGTGAGCATGGCGCCAGGGGTCCATAGGTCCTTCGCTTCGCTCAGGATGGCAATTGTGTTCCTGATGCGGGCTTTCATGCGCTCTCACCGGCCGGTTCTTCGATGGGGTTGCCGATCTGGTAGCGGGAGAAGCGGTGCGCCAGACGGTCAAACCATAGATACACGACGGGTGTGGTGTAGAGCGTCAGCAGTTGCGACAGGAGCAATCCGCCGACGATGGTAATACCTAACGGGTGGCGGAGTTCGCTGCCGGTGCCGCGGCCTAACGCCAGGGGTAAGCCGCCTAGAAGCGCGGCCATAGTGGTCATCATGATGGGGCGGAAACGGAGCAGGCTCGCCTGGTAGATGGCTTCTTCAGGCTGCTTTTTCTCGGCGCGTTCGGCTTCGAGCGCGAAGTCGATCATCATGATGGCGTTCTTTTTGACGATGCCGATGAGCAGGATGATTCCGATGAGGGCGACGACACCTAAATCGTTGCCGGTGATGAGGAGCGCGAGAATTGCGCCGACTCCGGCGGAAGGCAGTGTGGAAAGAATCGTGATCGGATGGATGTAACTTTCGTACAGGACTCCTAGGACGATGTAAACGGTGATGATGGCGGCCAGGATCAGCCAGGGTTCGGAGGACAGCGAATTGTGGAAGGCGGCGGCAGTTCCCTGGAAACTGGTGACGATGCTGCGGGGGAGGCTGATGTCCTGCTCGGCTTGTTCGATGGCCTTGGTGGCCTCGCCGAGCGAAACGCCGGGAGCAAGGTTGAAAGAGAGCGTGACGACCGGGAATTGTCCCTGATGGTTGATGGCGAGCGGTGAGTTGCGCTGCTCGAAGTGCGTGAAAGTGGAGAGGGGGGCTTGGGATCCGGTGTTGGATCTGACGTAAATGTGCTTCAGGTCATCGGGGCTGGCCTGAAACTGGGGTCCGACTTCAAGCACAACGTGATACTGGTTGAGCTGCGTGAAAATGGTGGAGACCTGGCGCTGGCCGAAGGCGTCATAGAGCGTGTCGTCGATGGCCTGGGGCAGAATGCCGAGGCGGGAAGCGGTGTCGCGGTCGATGACTAAGTTGGCTTCGAGACCATTGTTCTGCGAATCGCCGGCGACGTCGCGCAAAGCGGGTGCGGCCTGGAGTTTTTGCAGGAGGCGCGGGGCCCAGGTGGCGAGTTCAGTCACGTCGGCGTCCTCCATCGAGTACTGGTACTGCGTGCGGCTCACGTGGCTTTCGACCGTCAGGTCCTGCACGGGCTGCATGTAGAGGGTGATTCCGTCCACCCTGGCTAGTGCCGCCTGTAGATCGCGAATAATCTCGGAAGCAGTCTGGGTGCGCTGATCGCGCGGCTTCAAGTTGATCTGAATCCGTCCGCTGTTGGGCGTGGTGTTGGTGCCGTCGACTCCAATGAAGGAGGCCAGGCTGTCTACGTTGGGGTTCTTCAGAATCACGCTGGCCAGGGCTTGTTGGCGCTGGGCGAGAGCGACAAAAGAAATGTTCTCCGGGCCTTCGGAGATGCCCATGATCACGCCGGTATCCTGCACCGGGAAGAAGCCCTTGGGAACGTAGACATAGAGAAGGAGCGTGGCAACCAGCGTGGCGGCGGTGATGAGAAGAGTTGTGGTCTGGTATTTGAGGACAAACTTCAGGGTGCGACCGTAGAAGGCGATGACGCGGTTGAGGGAATTCTCGGCGGCGCGGGCGAGAGCGTTTCCGCTCCGCTGACGGGCGGGGGCGCCCGTCTCTCCATTTTCTTCTTTGGGTCTAGTTTTTAGGAGCTTGGCGCACATCATCGGAGTCAGCGTCAGGGAGACTACGGCGGACACGAGAATGGTGACGGCCAGGGTGACGGCGAATTCGCGAAAGAGGCGGCCGACGATGTCGCCCATGAAAAGGAGCGGGATCAGCACTGCGATGAGCGAGACGGTGAGGGAGACGATGGTGAAGCCAATTTGTCCGGCGCCTTTAAGCGCAGCTTGCAGCGGGGATTCGCCGGCTTCGAGGAAGCGAGCGATGTTCTCGATCATGACGATGGCGTCATCGACCACGAATCCGGTGGAGATGGTGAGCGCCATCAGGGTGAGGTTATTCAGGCTGTAGCCGAGCAGATACATCACGCCGAAGGTGCCTACAAGGGAAAGTGGAACGGCGATGCTGGGGATGATGGTCGCAGAAAGACTGCGGAGGAAGAGGAACATGACCATGACCACCAGAAAAACGGTGAGCATGAGTTCGAACTGGACGTCGGAGACGGAGGCCCGGATGGTCTGCGTGCGATCGATGAGGATCTGAACCTTGACGGCGGCGGGGAGTGAAGCCTGCAGTTGCGGCAGGACCTTCTTGACGCGATCCGCGACGCTGATGATGTTGGCGCCGGGTTGGCGCTGAATATTGAGAAGAACGGCTGGAGTGGTGTTGACCCAGGCGGCCTGCTTGAGGTTTTCCGCACTGTCCACGGCGTTAGCGACATCGGAGAGGCGGACGGGCGCGCCGTTGCGATAGGCGATGATGACGCTGTTGTACTGCTGGCTGGAGAGAAGCTGATCGTTGGCGCCGATGGTGAAGGACTGGCGTGGACCGTCGATGACGCCCTTGGCCTGATCGACGTTGGCTGTGCCCAGGGCGGAGCGGACATCCTCAAGACTGAGCTGGTAGGACGCGAGGGCAGTGGGATTGGCCTGCACGCGAACGGCGGGCTTTTGGCCTCCGCCGATGGAGACGAGTCCCACGCCAGGGAGTTGAGAAATTTTCTGGGCGAGCGCGGTTTCGGCGAGGTCCTCGATTCGCGACAGGGGCATCGAGTCGGACGTGAGCGCCATGGTCAGAATGGGTGCGTCGGCCGGATTCACCTTGCTGTAAATCGGAGGGTTGGGAAGATCCCGGGGCAAGTATGTGGCAGCGGAGTTGATCGCGGCCTGAACCTGCTGTTCTTCGACGTCGATGTTTTGGTCGAGTGCGAATTGCAGAGTGATCAGCGAACTCCCGAACGAACTGGTGGAAGTCATCTGGTTCAGCCCGGGGACTTGTCCGAACTGGCGCTCCAGGGGAGCGGTGACCGAAGAGGCCATGACGTCAGGGGCGGCGCCGGGATAGAAAGTCATGACCTGAATGGTGGGGTAGTCGACCTCCGGCAAAGCGGAGACGGGCAGTTGGCGATAGGCGACAAAGCCGACCAAGATCACGGCCACCATCAGCAAGGAAGTGGCCACCGGCCGGAGAATGAAAATGCGAGATGGATTCATGACGCGGGTGCTGCGGCCAGGGGCTGCGAAGCGCTGGAGCCACCGCTGCCAGTGCGGCCGCGTGGTTCCACTTTTGCGCCGTTCTGGAGTTTGTCTTGGCCGTCGGTGACGACGACGTCTCCGGGTTGAATGCCGGTGGAGATCGCGCTCTGGTTCAACTGCGTGAGGGCGACGGTCACGGGACGGGCTTCAACAGTTTTGTCGGGCTTCACTACGTAGACGAAAGTGCCTTGCGGCCCACGCTGGACGGCAACGCTGGGAACGAGAGTGGTGTTCTTCTTTACGTCGAGGAGCAGGCGAACGTTGACGAACTGATTGGGCCAGAGGATACCGTCTCTATTGTCGAAAGTGGCCTTCAGACGACCGGTGCCGGTCGTCTGGTCGATTTGGTTGTCGATGGTGAGGAGCTTGCCGGTGGCAAGTTTGGTTTGATCGTCGCGGCTGTAGGCGTCAACGGAAAGAGTGCTTTGGCGCATCTTCCGCGAAACCACTGGAAGGCTGTCCTGTGGCAGCGTGAAGATGACCGAGATGGGCTGGATTTGCGTGATGACCAGCATGGGATTCTGATCGCTGGCGTGCACGATGTTGCCGGCATCGACGAGGCGGAGTCCGATGCGTCCGACAACCGGCGCGGTGATGTGGCAATAAGAGATCAGCAGCTTGGCGTTGTCAATGGCAGCCTGGTCGGCGCGGACGGAGCCCTCGATCTGATCGGCGGCAGCTCTTTGCGTGTCGACTTGCTGTTGTGACATGGCGCCGGAGACCTGGAGGAGATCCTTGAAGCGTTGATAGTTGAGCTGGGCATCGCGGAGCTGGGCTTGGTCGCGGTAGAGCTGGGCTTGGGCCTGTTCGAGCTGTACCTCATAAGGACGGGGATCGATCAGAACCAGGAGATCGCCTTTGTTGACTTGCTGCCCCTCCCGGAAGTTGACTTGAACGAGTTGGCCATCGACGCGGCTCTTGAGGCTGACCGTATTGAATGCGGTGACCGAACCGAGGCCGGTGAGGTACACGGGGAAGTCCTGCTGGATGGCAGGGGTCACGGCAACCGGCACGGAGCGTGGCGCGGCGGCGAGCGCTTGCTTGTCCCTGGCATCGGTGCCCTGGCAGGCGATCCAGGTCAGCAGCAGGAGCAGGGTCCCGAGCAGCTGAAGAAGACGGGAATTGAGAAGGTTGCGCATATTCGAGAACCATGCCTGCCATGGAGCGGCCGCGATGGATAGCCTCGCTCTCCGCAGCGCGATCGGCTCAACTTCGATGGTCGAAGCGGCCCGGAAGCGCCGTTCGGTACCACAGACTTTGTAGCCTGTCCAATAGATGATCATACTTGTCCTTGGGACGGCTCGGAAAAGGAAAAGATAGTAAAAGTTTGTAAATACAAGAGCCTGCGGGGGTCGGCGAACTGCCAGGTGTAAAGCAGCCGGAACCATCCAGAGTGGGGCAGCAGGGTTCGAAGGGAAGAGGGGTGCATTGAAGCCCAGCGTTTGAACGCTCATTGTTGTACAGCCTGGCGAAGGGCTGGGCGCACTTGTTCTTGTTGGACTGGGGATGCGTCCCACCCGCCGCCCAGAGCTTTGACTAAGTAGATTGATGCGACCATTTGTTGACCTAGTAACTGGGTCGCCAGGCGATCGTTATTGAGTAAGATCGTTTGTGCCGTTATCACATCCAGATAAGTAGTAAGGCCGCCGACATAGCGATTGGTGGCGATTGCAAGGGCGCGGCGTGAGTCAGAGACGGCGGCTTGCTGAGTTGTCGCAGCCTGGTTCAGGAGGGCTAGACCGGAGAGTCCGTCCTCGACTTGCTGAAAGGCGGCGAGCACGGACTGGCGATAGTTGGAGACGGACTCGTCATAGGCGGCGCGGGCGGCGGCTAGATTCGCGCGGTTGCGTCCGCCGTTGAAGATGGGTTGGAACAGGTCGCCGCCGATCGACCAGAAGGCGCTGGGAGCGTTGATGAGCGTGGCAATGTCGCGAGATTCCCAACCGCCGGAACCGCTGAGCGTGATGTGGGGATAGAAAGCGCCGATGGCTAATCCGACCTGGGCGTTTTCGAACTCCATCTGGCGCTCGCTGCGGGCAACATCGGGGCGGCGTTCGAGGATCTCGGAGGGAACGCCGGTCGGAATCGG
>Ga0075021_10001940_pt1 | contig 10694 bp, 8 predicted proteins | sample ColStrG_CSR_2012_FD_72749 | JGI IMG/M metagenome (GOLD analysis project Ga0075021, IMG submission 72749) | Freshwater sediment microbial communities in response to fracking from Pennsylvania, USA - Cold Stream Run_MetaG_CSR_2012 | ecosystem: Environmental > Aquatic > Freshwater > Creek >... | reverse complement strand
GTCGCCCGCCATGTGCAGTAGGGCGGCACGCATATTGAGGTCGGGTGAACCGTCGCGCAGGAGGAGCACGGCAACTCCGTTGACTATCAGGCCGAACGATGCGATCACCACCACCACGCCTGCCCGTACGTGTTCCGGATGTTCCAGCCGATGAATGCTGGCGATCACGATGAGGACGGTGACCACGGCGATGAGCGAGGCATTTGCCAAGGCGGCCAGGATCGTCGCCCGATGATTGCCGAATGACCGTTCCTCACTCGGAGGTCGGAGTACCAGCCTTACCGCCACGAGGGCAAAAGCGAGGGCGCCCACGTCGGCGAGATTGTGACCCGCATCGGCGATCAGTCCGGTCGAGTGGGCCGTCAGCCCGAACCCGATCTGCACGATCACCAATCCTGCATTCAAGGCAAGGCTGAAGCCCAGTCTGCGCGTACGGTTCATCTGCACTCCCTCGCCTGATCATACCGGCGGGGGGGCACGGCCGGAGATTGTTCTGGTCGGCGCCACACGTGCGAGGATTGACTCGGACCACTCGTACCGGCGATCACGTATGCGCGACTCGAGTCGGCATGGGGGAAAGACAGCACACTGCGGCCCTGAAATGGGGCATACTGCAGCGGGCCTTGCCCGACGGGTGCGGCACGAGGTTAGGTTTGGGAGCCTCTCCACTCCGTGCCGCCCGCACCGAATCCGGTACAACCGGTCAGACATGGGAGCCGCATTGTCGGGATCATTGGACACAGCTGGGCCGGTTGCGATCGGAGGGGTCGGTGGCAGCGGCACCCGCGTATTTGCCGCCATGGTGTCCAGCCTGGGTTACCAGTCCGGAGCCGATCTCAATGGCCCAGAGGATGACCTGACGTTTTCGGTGCTCTTCAAGCGCCCGAGTCTGTATCGAGATGCTCGTGGTCTGATACCGGTCGATCATCCTTCCGCCGTTGCCGCCACCAAGGCCTTCGTCTCACTCCGCAGCGGACATAGAGGGCTCAACCCGGAGATCCTCCCAATTTTCCCCGCGTGTGCGGCGTTCCCCTTCAGTGGCGTCTACCCGTCTCCGCCGAAGCGATTGCTCTGGTCACTGCACCGGCTGCAGAAGGCGTTCACCCACACCGAACCGCCGGAGCCCAATCTGTGGACCTGGAAGGAACCCAACACCCTTCTCTTCATCCCCACCCTCTTTCAGCAGATTCCTGGGCTTCGCTACATTCACGTCGTCCGGAACGGGCTCTCGATGGCGAAGAGCCGGAACAATTTCCAGCTCAGGAACTGGGGCTTCCTGTTTGATACCCGCCTCGATGAAGTTCGTCCGGAACTGCAACAGCTCGTCTACTGGGCACGAGTCAATCTCGCCGTGTCCGACTTCCTTGCGACTCAGGATCGGTCGTTGGTGCTCACTCACGAACGCATAGTCATGGAGCCGATGAGCGTTCTCGAGGAGATCTCCGCATTTCTGGGCCGACCCTGCACGGACGCGTCTCGCAAGATCGCAGAACAGGTCCGCCGACCAGATGATTTCGAGCGGAAGTTCGAATTGGGCGTAGGTGATCTCACCGACACCGAACGTGACGACCTGGAAAAGGCACTCGATCGATTCGGGTATCGGAGCAACGCTGATTGACCGTGATCGCATTCGACACCCGGAATCGGATCCATCTCATTCGTTCTGTCGCCAGCACGAGGACCACGCCTGTCCGCATCGTCTCGATGATCGACTCCGAGCCACACCGTTTGCATGAGAACTTGCTCGCCGGACAGAACGATCGCATGGCCCATGGCCCATGGCCTAGCCGAATCAGCACCCGGCATTGAGCTACGCGTGACCCCCTATGTTCGCTACCAGGGCCCCGGCCGTCACATTTGGGTGCCAACCACCCCTGTTCTCGGCCGTCTGTCGTGATTGCGAAATAGTTGGACGGCAATGGTTGTATATTGCCTTTGGGTTTGGCTTACCACGCTGGATCAGATGGCGAGGGCAGGAACCGGGGGCCAAGAAGTTGACGTTTAAATCGTACCTACAGTCGGTAGCTTCCAGTGGACCTAAGGTTCTCGAAGCCATTCGCCATCCTCGGGCCCAACGAACCGTCCATTTAGGCGGTCCTAGTCTTTTCCGCGTGCCACCGGACCTGTCCGTAGAATCGAGCGGCCCTCACAAGGTCTTGGTACTCGGCGAATGTGTCGCAGTATGGATTGGCGGTGGTTCTGAAAGTATCGACTGCTCTCACGACTTTATCTTGATCAACAATTACAGTGTCCTTCCGGACACACCCCCGAGTGCCCTCGTTAGCTACGATTTCCAACTGATCCAAATTCCACTGCGGTCTGTGCTTCCTGAGTGGGAATACTTGGAAATACCCTTCTCTGATGAAAATGGGTGGCAGCTTCTTCTAGACAACAGTTGCTCACGTCTTACGCAGGCTTTCGACGGGGCAATGCGCTACAACACGGAGCACGGGCTACTTACATTCGTGGCCGGATTTCTCATCCCCCAGCAGAACCCCATGGGGAGGTTATTGCCTCGGGATGACCCACGAAACCTTGTATTTGTCGTCGAATCTCTCAATCGCCATTTGGTAGCGCTAGTGAGTTCCTCGGAAAATGCTCATTTCTTCGACATGGATCAAATTGCTTCAGGAATCGGAAAGCAATTCATCCAAGACGACGTGGTCAATGCCGTTTCTCATGGTAGTTTTCTCAACACTTTTGACTTCGACCGAGACCAGGAGCGAATTGAGCCGACGAAATCTATCGACAACTACTTCGATATTCGGACCGACCTATTTCGAGAATCTATTTGGACTGAGCTGCGGGCTATGTTTCGAACTCTGCAACAGACTGACCAAGTCAAACTGGTGGTGGTCGACCTTGATGACACCCTATGGAGAGGGGTTGTCGCAGAAGGTGGCAGATCCGATGAAACTATCGAAGGATGGCCCATGGGCATTATCGAGGCACTTCAGTTCCTGAAGAAGCGTGGAATACTCCTCGGCATCGTCAGCAAGAATGACGAAGCGACGATTGAGGCGCTGTGGGAAGGAATATTTGGAGGTCGCCTTCGGCTCGACGACTTTGTGGTGCGAAAGATCAATTGGCGTCCGAAGGCGGACAACTTGGAAGAGGTCCTGGAAGAGTTGAATCTGCTTTCCAGGAGTGTCGTATTCGTTGATGACAATCCCGTCGAACGAGCAGGTATCGCAGCTGCATTCCCCGAGGTTCGTGTACTCGGTTCAGAGCTTTATCACCTGAAGCGCGTTCTCTCGTGGGCTCCGGAGACGCAGGTGGCATTCGTCTCAGAGGAGTCCGGTCGTCGGAGCAAGATGGTGCAAGGCCAATTGGCACGAGAGCGGGAGCGGAGGAGGATCCCACGCGAGGAGTTTCTTGAGGGTCTCGGAATTGAGATTCGCCTGGCTACTGTGCTTCAGGTGGACCGGGCAAGCTCCACCCGCGCGATTGAGCTACTGAATAAGACGAACCAGTTCAATACCACTGCGCGCCGATGGACGGTTGAGGACCTGAATGAATTCCGCGGCATTGGTGGTTCGATCATCGGATTCGAAGTTCAGGACAGATTCACCGATTATGGAATGGTGGGTGTCGTAGTCCTTCGCCGAACTCCGGATGAAATGGAGATCACTCAGGTAGTAATGAGTTGTCGCGTGTTTGGCCTTGATGTCGAGGTGGCGGCCATGACCGAGGTGATCAATCGCATGTGGGGTTCCACTAGTGGTCGGCTTACCGGTGTTATTCAGAGGCGTTCAGAGAACCAACCTTGCTGGGACCTGTTTCTGCGACTTGGCTTCGGCGAGTCCGATGATGGAGTCTGGATCGACAATGGGGGATTCATTCCGAATCGGCCATTCTGCGCATCGGTGAAATGGAAAGCTGGTCGCCAAGATCCCATCGAGACTTCCAGTACTTGACCCGTTGAAGAGGGAAGTCAACTTGGTGAGTTTCGGGGTGTGTCCAGCGGCATGGCTGCCAAACGGAGGGCTCCGTAGGTTCGCCTCACGATGGTGACTCGGATCGGGGTTGGGGAGTCGACCAAATCGAAAGCTTGAACCTCCGGTCTGACCTACACGAAGTCCAGATAGAAGTTCGGGTCGTTGTTGATCTTCGCAAAAATGTCGTCGCCGAGACGGCGGTTCGAAGCGATCTGGCGGCTCCTCCATTTTTCCAGGCGAGCCGTGTCGACCGCTTGGATTGCGTTGCCGAGCACCGGGATCTGCGCACCTCTGGACCACGGTCGAGGTTGATTGGCCCGGATGCTGCGGGACATGGGATCGCGGAAGCCGGCTCCATGGTGGTAGACGATGTCGCCGTAGACGGCGAACCACAGTGGGTGAAGGTTCACCTTGTTCGTACGGGTGATCGGTGTCCACGGGAGGTCCATGCGCTCGAGGGCGGCCAGCAAGTTGCCACCGGAGTCCGTGACCATTTCGCCCGATGAATTCTTCCAGCAATGTCCCATGGACCAGTCACCTCTGATCCGGTCCCAATCCCCGACACGCGTCACGCAGAAACATGGATGGGGCTGCTGGTCGCCTTCGTTCTCTTCCCGTCGAACGGCAATCAGCACTGATCTGTCAAGTGCATCGTGCACCTTGGGCATCGGATCAACAATCGGGAATGCGTCACCGTCGAGGAACATGATTAGGTCATCGGGTCGAGCCTCGGCGACGATCTCGGCCGCCAGGAGGTTGAGCTTGCCAGGATGCCCCTCTTTGGCCGGAATCACTCGATCGAATTTGTGTTCCTGTTGGCCGGGAACAGATTCGAGATTTGCCACTACTCGGTACGGCTCGTGCACGTGGCGCCGCAGGTAGGCAAGTTGGATATCAATCCACTTGTCCGATTTGTGATGAACCGTGGCTACATGAATCATGAACTGAACAACCCTCGGCCCCCTGGCTCATCCGATCGCCATTGACAAGACGGTCGTCACCATCGCATCGTTCGAGACAGGCGAAACCGGAATGGTGGCCGACAACGACTTCAAATGCTACTTGATGGATCGACTCTCACGCAGTTGATCATCGAGGATCACCCTCGGAATGTCGAGGAGCTGCTGATCCCTTGTCGACACGAGTCCAAGCAGTAAATTCTTGCGATCGGCGCCAGAATCGTCAGCCCGAGTGGACCTCACATGGTCAGTGTCATCGCCGCGAATCTCCCCTAACGTGGAGTCCGTTGAGACGCGCCCACCTTTCTCCCTCGCTCCGATCGGGCCTACTTGGGAACCGGTGGTACTGCGATCCCAACTTGCACAGCGAGGGGTGAGGTGCTGGCTCTCACTTTTTGGGACCGACGCCCAAGGAAGTGCAGGTCCGAATCATTGCATCTATCGCATCTTGAGCATCCACACCGTTCTTCGCGTGCAGAGCGGCTTGAAGAGATTGCCCCTCGCGTCGAAGGTCGGGATTGTCGGCCGCCAGCGAGTGGGTGACCAGCGTCTGCGCTTTCGCGGGAGTTACGCTCGCAGGGTCCGTGGAGAAGAGGTCCACATCGGCGCAGGCCAGGGCGTCTGCCGCAGTGTGGGAAGTTGGCGCCGTCGTGGTTTGAGAGCCCGACCCTCCATGCCCCGTCCCGCCACATCCGGCAAGGACGATCGCTCCCGCTGTCACGAAACTTGCCACCACGGTTCTCACCATGTGGCATGTTCTACCTCAATTTCTCCCCACCGTGAAGACGGACCGCCGGCAGTTCCAAGCGCCGATCGTAGGAGCGAAGAAACCATGAAGCGCCTTTCCCCTTTGTCAACCCTGGGAAGACGAGGGATTCGACTGGTTGAGCGAATCGGCCACATCTCGCATCGAGAGGGAACGCATGCCCTCGCTGTCAGCCAATAGGTCGAATTCGTCGAGCAACTGGTTCAAGAATGTAAAGCTCTCGCCGGGGTGACTGGCGAAGTTGTGTGGGTGCCACCACAGATGGAATATCCGGCCACGACGGGCGGCGTCACGCAATCCGGAGACCAACCGGCGCATCTTCAGCGATTCCAGATGTCTGAGCCGAGGGTTGAAGGGCCGAAGGAACGCGCTTGCAGGAATGTCGCACAACCCGTCGTCGCGGAGTGCATGGTCCCAGGCAATGGTCGGTGGTGGGGAGAGTCCGCCGTAGCTGTCGACCAGGCGCGCAGCGCGGTTGGCTAGGCCGTGATCGCCGTGGGGGCGGGCATGGTGTCCCCACGAAGGTTGAGGACCTCGGAAACACGTGAAGCCACTCTCACGCACGGCGTCGGCATAGCGGGGATTCCATTGGTTGCGGGGAAGAACCAGACTGGTCAGTCGGAGCCCTCGTAGACCGGCGATGGCCTGGGCCGCAGCCAGGTCGGCCCGCAGCTCTGCCTCGCTCTGGCCGTCCTCGAGGCAGTAGAAGTGCGAAAAGGTGTGGGACGCAACTTCTTGACCCGACGTGTCCGCTAGCTGGCGAACGAGCGACCCGGCCAGATGTTCGGGGTCCGACGTTTCGTCAGCGCCTATCTCCTCGGAATAGGGATCGAACTCACGGCGTCGGTAGGAGGGCTTCGCGTCGGGCAGATAGGACGAAAGTTCGGAACTCGTGGACGCGAAGAGGAATCCGACTGTGGCCCAAGTCGCCCGAATACCGCGATCGGCGAATAATGAGGCGAGGTCGGATACCACTCGGCGGGAAGCGGAGAGTTGAGCGAACGCCGGGTCCTGGCTGTCGAGACGATCGCGCATTCCCCAATGAAGTTCGAAGTCGAGCGAGATCACCAGGGCCCCTGGATGTGTCGACCGGTTCAATGCCACGACCCACCTGTCCATCTATGTGAGAACACTGCGCGCGCAAGGGGTACGCGCGTCTCCTCGCCGAGGGCGTATGAGGAATCCCCCTTCATCGTACGCCCTTGATCATCCGTTGGCGGACGTATTCCCAAAGGGTGGGATGGAAGTAGAGCCGAGTCCCATCAGGTGGGATGTCCTCTTCCAGGGGGGAAGGTTTTTCGCCTGCCAACACCCGGTTCACTTGATCAGCCAAGTGGGGTAGGCCGGCCACGAGATGCAGGTAGGGATAGGTGACTACCGAATCGTCGGGCGAAATGTCGAACGTGGCCCGAGCGAGGACTCCTCCCGTATCGATCCCTTCGTCAACCAGATGCACGGTCGTACCGACCATGTCCGGTCGGCCTTCGACCAATGCCCAGTAGCCACCGTGGACGCCCCGAAAGCGCGGAGTGACCCCGGCATGCATGTTGATGAACGGGCAGTCCATCGCATCGAGGACCTCGGAGGAGATGATCCTGGTTCCGTTGACGACGATGACAGTCGGACGCATCGTTTGTAACATTCTGACCGTATCCGGCCCGTTCACCGAAGTGACGTGGCGTGTCCCGGGGTAGGGCGAGGTCACGAGTCCCGCACCGGTCTCGATGGCCGCGATGCGGTGCTTTCCTCTCCACCTGAGGAATGGCTGCGCCGCAACCACGAAGATGACCTGACCGATGACTGCGGTCAGACCGACCCGTTTGGCTCGCCGTCTGGCCATCCGGATGCGTGACGGATGCTCCTCGACAATTACCTCGAGATTGGGAACCCGCGTAGCCAGGTAGTTGGCGACAATGTCCGACGTATCGTCTGCTCCAGCCAGGAGAACGACGGTGCCCTCCCGGGCCGATGATGGTCTGGGCACTCCGCTCCGCCTCTACGAGGCTTTGCCGGACTCAAGGTTTTCGAAGTCGCTGCTGTTGGCGATCGCCACGGCGGCAAGTTGCGACCGGACCCTTAACTTGCGAAGAACCGACCGAATATGGGATCGCACCGTGGTCAAGGACACGACCAGGTGCTCGGCTATGTCCTGTGCGACCCATCCTCTGGTGAGGTAGTACAGGACCCGCCGCTCGCTGGCCGTGAGCCCGACGAGTGCCATGAATTGGGAAGGAAGGCCTTCGTCGGTAGCGGGGCGAGGTCCTTCACCACTGCACCGTTCGAATGTTCGGAGAAACTCCGGTAGCCGATCGAGGGTGGACATGGCCTGTGCTCCGTTGGCCACACAGCTGGCCACGGCACCGGCCCCGGCACCGGCGCTGATGGCAAGTACCGGCACGCCAGCCATTCCGTAGGAGGAGGTCAGACGCGCGGATATGTCCCAGACGCCGGACGACCAAGCGGATGACACGCCCGCTATCCCGCCATCCAATACCAGCACGACCACGTCGAGGCCGACGCCATCGACCGTCAACGGAAGTGGATCGTCAGAGGGAAAGGCCACCAATCCGGTTCGGCAACCTGCGCCTTCGGCGAGTGACGCGGCTGTCTTGGCGGCAAGCCCGAAATGACCATGTCTCGAGGCGATCGGGTCGATGACCAGTACGGTCAGAGAGTCACTCGAGCCTTCGGGGGCAGGTGTCAGATGGCCGCCAATCCCATCCGATAGTGGCTGGATCACGGGAGTACTGCGACCGGGCCCGTCTTCGTATCGGTAGAGACTACGTCGACGAATCGAATGGACAGCACTACCGGTAAGGATTGATGGTGAACGCCTGCCCAGAGGCCGATCGAACGTCATGACCGTGGCCGACCCGTCTGTTCCGTCCAACTGGACTTGCTCCATATGCGATCTGCCGGCCTGGGCTGCCGACAATGCTCGGCGAACAGTGTCATGGGGCCCGAGATGGTGCCCGGGCGTTGCAATCCCCACGGAGACGGCGAGGCGGGAACCGGTGGTACCGGACCCGCTGTTCTGGGCAACAGCCCGTGCCAACCGATCACCCAAGACCTGAGGCAGGACTTCGATCGCCACGGAACCGAATTCGACAGCTACGCATGACGTTCCGACAGGGCAGATGCGGTCATCGGCCCTGACGGCCTTCTGTATCTGACGGAGCCCGGACTCGAGTGCGACCGCATCCGACGCTTCACCGTCTCCCGTGGCGCCGGCCGCCAATCGGACATCGATCCATGCGAGTGTGCCGGCTGGACGCCAATGGGCCTGCGCTCCCGAATTGCTTTCGACACCATCAAGCATTTTGCCCCCACACGCGGACTGAGTGCTGCCGCGTCGCCCTAGCCCTGAAGAGGCCGAAATCGCCCCACGGCTCCACTGTTACCCACGTCGGTGCAGAGCGCAAGTGGTCCTCATCAAATTGGAGTAGGCCGGACTTCCTCTGTGGGAACGTCCCAAGGCCACTACTTGATCGGATGACCCCGGTGGTGGGGACTCGCCGGTTTGAGTACCCACCGGCCGGATTCTGGGGCGAGATTCGTCGACCCAACTCAGCCGCCGTCCTGCAATGACGGTTGATTCAGATCAGTGGGTCCGGCGCAATGCAGGAATGCGGTGTCTGATCCGCCTCACCCGGGCGACCTGGGACCGGGCACGGGCGAAGCGCTTGTGCTGACCTCCCACGGCAGGGACGAAATCTACCGTCGGGTCGATCGAAGGGAAGTTGACCTCGTGCGAGGCGGTGGAAACCAGCCGCTGGAGTACCTGTGACTCAAGTTGGTGCTGGATCTCCGCGAAATCCTCGGATCCGGCGAGGTTTGTCGATTCATCGACAGATCGATCGAAGAGAAGATAGGTCTGTCCGGATCTGTTGAGTCCGATCTTCCATTTATCGGTGACCAGCATCACCTCACCGGCGAACTCGGACAGCACCTCCGTCCGGTGGGTTGGCCTGGGTTCCCCCCGGATCAGTCCGGCCACCGACTTGGCCATCCGAAAGTCTGTCCCGCTTTCGATTCCAGCCAGTTCGAGCACCGTCGGGCCGACATCCATGAGTTCGACAAGCTCCGTGACTTCCGGTGTGGGTCGGCTCATGGGATCTCGGATGATGAGCGGGACCCGTACCGCACTGTCCAGGAAGACCTCCTTGTAGAGAAGGCCGGCATCTCCGTTCATCTCCCCGTGATCCGAGGTGAACACAATGATCGTGCGATCCCACTCCCCCCGGTCGCGAACCACGTTGAGGATGTCACCCACCAGGTGATCGATGAGACCGACCTCGCCGGCGTAGTTGGCTCGCAGTGCGGCGATTGCGGCGCCGTCGATAGGCGGGAGATCGTCCAGCCGTGCATCCAACTCGCCACGCGGACGGTCGTCAGCCAACGACCGGGGCGGCTTCGTCGGTTCAGGCATGTCCTTCGGGTCGTACGCCGTCGCCCACGGAATCGGCGCATCCCACGGCTCATGTGGGCCGGGGAAGCCGACGTAGCAGCACCACGGTTCCGGTCGGTCGTACTCCTTGAGATATTGCGCAGCCTGCCTTCCGACGTACGTGTCGTAGTAGAGGTCGAGGCCCAGTGGTGACGGCCGGGCAACCCAAGGCTCTTCGAGCTGTCGCTCCGCGAGGTCGTCGCGAAAGGCAGTCAGCACACCTTGCCGGTCCCACAACTCGGTCAGGTCTGTAGTTCCCTGCCGCATGGACCGAGGCCCACCTACTTCGTTGACGTCATCGAAACCGATCTTGTGCGCATGGTCCACCTTCCTCCGCAGATCTCCGCGCATGGGATGGAGATGGATCTTTCCGAACATGCTGGTGCGGTACCCATGCGTTCGCAGTCTTCCGATCCAGGTCTCGAGCCAAACCGGAAAGTCAAGTGGCTGATTGCGCTGTACGCCGAGGTTGTGGGGATACAGCCCCGACATCAGGCTGTATCGGGCCGGGACGCAGACGGGACTGTTCGTGAAGCAGCTGGTGAAGAGGGTCCCCTCCTTGGCCAAGGAGTCGAGATTTGGGG
>Ga0075021_10001939_pt1 | contig 10694 bp, 12 predicted proteins | sample ColStrG_CSR_2012_FD_72749 | JGI IMG/M metagenome (GOLD analysis project Ga0075021, IMG submission 72749) | Freshwater sediment microbial communities in response to fracking from Pennsylvania, USA - Cold Stream Run_MetaG_CSR_2012 | ecosystem: Environmental > Aquatic > Freshwater > Creek >... | reverse complement strand
CCCATAACCGAAGCAAGCAAGCAGGTGACAAGACATGCCGCGCGTTTCTGAATCTTCCACACCCAAAGCACACGCCCCAATTGCAGGGGTGCAGCGCATGACCGCAGAGGCATTTCTACGCTGGGATCACACCGGCATCGCCGAGTGGGTCGATGGTGAGGTATCCATCCAGGCGGTCACCAACGAACACCAGCGCATCGTTGCTTTTTTGATTCAGTTCATGGGCCTCTTTTGCCGCGTGTTCAAATTGGGCGTGGTGCGCAGTGCACCGTATGCCATGCGCAGCCTCACCAGCTGCATTCGCGAGCCTGACCTTATGTTCATCAGCACGGCCAATCTTAGCGGTATGCGACCCGAGGCGCTCGACGGTCCAGCCGATCTCGTCGTCGAAGTCGTGTCTGAGGAGAGTGTGGCTCGCGATTACGATGAGAAGCTCAGCGAGTTTGAGGCTGCCGGTGTGCAGGAATATTGGCTCATCGACCCGCGAGCCAATCGGCAGCGCGCTGCGTTTTACCAACGCACAACAAGTGGCCGCTTTCAACCGGTGCGAACCGACGATAGGGACGTGTATTCATCGGCCGATCTGCCCGGCTTCCGACTCAAGCTCGAATGGTTATGGCAGAGCGAGCCTGAGCCAGATGCGCTGACCGCACTAGCCGAAATCATCGGGTCGACAAACTCGCCGCGTCGCTGCGCAGCCGGCAGTAAGCAGCTTGCCAAGGATCTGGCAAAACGCGGTGACGCGGCGAGCACGTCCATGTCTGATGCGTTGCTATCCAACTCGGCTGCCAGCGGATTTACGCGCTGGCCGTCAAGCAGCGCGCTCAGCGAGCCCCGAGCACCCAGCGCCACTGATCATGTGTTCTCCGCGGTTCTGGGCCTCGCGTTCATAAGACCAATTTCCTGTTAAGGACAGGAGCACATATTCTGTGTAAAATCTTGTGTCAACGGGCCAAGTGCATCGGGTATGCGTGCGGGTAGCCGTTGCTACACCCTACGAGTTGCGTTAGACTTATGTCCTTGCATCATCGCGCTGGGCGCTGGTCTCGCCGACTGCGACACATGGCCTGTATCAACTGGGCGGGTGCGCTCAGGCGGATCTTTGGCATTGGCACAGAGAAGAACATCATGAAGAAGCTCGGACAACTCGTGGTCATCGCATGTGTGCTATCGATGACGTTTAACTTGCCTCGCCCGGCATCGGCGGCTGTGCTTGGCGGGCGCCAGACATATACCTTCGAGCAAGGTGATTCGCTGCCGGACATCGCCGGCCAGTTCGGCGTGACGCTCAAGACACTAAGGCGCGCGAATGGCCTCGTGAATAACCGGGTCATCCCCGGCACAGTGCTGACGATCCCAACGGCCGATGCGCCCAATATCGTGTCTCCCCATATCGCGCGCGCCATCAATCCCCAGCCCGGCGATGGAAAGGTCATCTACATCAGTCTCGGCGAGCAACGCATGCGCGCCTATGAGGGGGATAAGCTGATGTTTGACTATCTGGTGAGCACGGGCCTGCCGACCACCCAAAATCCAGATCGTGACACCCGGCCAGGCGTGTTTCGCGTTAAGACCAAGCTGCCCGAAGCCTATGCTAGCTTGTGGGATTTGCGCATGCCATACTGGATGGGTATCTATGACTCAGGCAATATTGAGAACGGCATTCATGCGATGCCGCTCTTGGGCAATGGCCGCCAGGTGAGTTGGCGGGTAGGGACGCGCGGTTCGTATGGGTGCGTGGTGCTCACTACCAAAGACGGCAAGGCGCTCTATGACTGGGCCGAGTTGGGCACCCTGGTCGTCATCAGAAGTTGACTATAGACGCTTCATTTGGCGCATCCCCTCGGACAGCGCATCGCTCAGGCCGCATCAGATCGCCTTCGATCAATCGCGCTTCGACCGCTAAACATCTACTGTCTTTCACCATCCATTGATCCTCTTTATTTCCCCACACCTCGATGATATTGCCCTGTCCTGTGGCGGCTATGTCCGCCAGCTCGCGTCTCGTGGTGCTCAGGTCACGATCGCCACCGTCTGCACCGCTGACCGACCGGTCGGCCAGCCTTTGAGCGACACGGCGGCATTTGTGCATGGGGAATGGCAATTGGGGGATGATCAGCCCTATGCGTTCAGGCGGGCCGAGGATGTGCGGGCCTGTGCCGTGCTGGGTGCGACGCCTATACACCTGGATCTACTCGATGCGATTTACCGGCACGACGACGGTCCAAGCGTCCAGCCGCTGTACGCCCGTAGCGCCGCACCGGACAGCGGGCGACGCAACTTTATCGGCGGAGATGTGCATCCGCATGACTGGCGCTACTTCGCGCTGCGCGTGAAACAGGCGCTCCAAGTGCCCATGTGCGACGCCGAGCATGTCTATTGTCCGCTTGGTATCGGTGGTCACGTCGATCACGTCATCGTGCGCGGCGCAGTCGAAGCGTTGGCCATTGCCAGTCATCTCACCTACTACGAAGACTACCCATACGCCGACAAACTCGACTGGCGTGACAGCGACGTAACGGCTGGGCTCGCGCCCACGCTGGTCCACCTGGGTGAGGCCGAGATCGCGGCCCGTATCGACGCCATCGCCTGCTACGCTTCGCAGCAAGTGGCCCTGTTCAAGCCGGCCGAGACCATGCCCACACGCGTCCGCAATTACATCGCCGCAGCTGGTGGCGAACGCTATTGGAAGCGCAGGTAAACGCGGGTCATGAGCGAACGCCTATCAGTCGAGTCTGCGGATATCGCGCACACCTAGGCCTACCAGGCCAAGCCCGATAACGACAATGCCTGCGGCCAGAAACAGGCCTGATGCGCCCACCAGGTCGCCATACCAGCCAACCAGCCCAAAGCCGATGGGCAAAGTGCAAATGAGCCGAGCGAATCCAGGCTGATGACCCGGCCAAGCTTGTCACGCGGGATCATTTGTTGCAGCGTGCCGGTCCAGATCAAGCCGAACAAGGGTGGGGCTAGGCCCAAGAGCACCATGGCCGGCAGCGCACCGGCAACCGTCGACTGCCTGCTCATCCAGACCAGGCCAAGACCGGCGATGATGTGGGCGGCGTAATAGCTGATACCGCGCCAGCGTAAGCGCTTGACGCTGCCCAAGATCACGGCCGATGCCATGCCCGCGATCGCAGCGGTCGTGTTTAATAGCCCTAACCCCTTCACGTCGCTATTCATGACCACCTTGACCACTAGCGGTATGCCAATCATGCGCACCGAGCCAAAGCAGATATTACCAAACGCGGCGACAATGATCGTCACCCACAGCCAGGGTGAGGTCTTGATCGCACTGAGTCCCACTCGCACATCTGAGACAGGGCCGAGCCGAGCGAGAGGTGCGTGCCTGTTTGACCTGCATCTGGGCTGACTGGAACGACCTGCGGCTCGACAGGCATGATCGCTAGGGCACAGGCGGCGCCGATGAAGAAGGAGAGCGCGTTCAGGGCAAATGCAAAACGGATGCCGCCGGCCGCGACGATCAGCGCGCCGAGCGTAGGCCCGACAATCGCTTGCAGTTGCCGGCTGAGCGATTCCATTGCGTTCGCGCTCGGCAACAACTCGCCTGGTGTCAGGCTTGGAATCGAGGCGACGAACGCCGGTTCGAAAAAGGCCTCGGCTAGGCCAAACGCCGTGCTGGCAATGAGCACATGCCACACCTCGAGCGCGCCGCCAAAGGCCAGCATCGTCAACAGGAGCGTGATGATGCCGCGGGCCAGGTCAGCCCAGAACATGACCCGCAGGCGCGGCAACCGGTCGGCCACCACACCGCCGATGAGCAAGAACACCAACATGGGCGCGAAGCTGACGATATAGACGCTGCCCATGGCGGCGGCTGAGCCGGTTTTGCCGAGCACCCACCAGCCCAGCGCGAGACGGTAGAGGGCGTCACCCAAGCGCGAGATCGTCTGCCCGCTCCACAACACGGCAAACGGGCGATGACCCAGGGAGCGCACAAGCATCATCAGACAAGATTCTAAGACGTCCGCGCCGGTATATGCTGTCGCTGGATAGCCGAGGCATCTGTCGGACAAATGAAACAGCTTGGCCCCTGTTGGCCCTGCCGCATTATTCCCTCACCCGAGGCCTGTGTTTATAGGGGCGAATAGACATGCAGCCGACGTCCTATGTGCGCCAAGATGATGCCAGGTGGACAGGGGTCAAAAGCGGACGTGCCCTGGCTATGCGCGGCCGTCTGAGCCACGCGGCGACGACACCTATTTGATGTCTATGACCGACCGCTCGAGCGGCTGCTACGACCCGTCGCACCCGAAGCGCAGTCAGCCCTTTCAGCACAGCAGTGGTCAGTGGCAGTGTGGCGGTGCATGCCAGTTGGCGCAGAAGCATATGTGCTAGAGTCATCCCCCGTGTGATGCCCATTCGTCGCTATTTCGCCCCTGGCTGGGCTGAACGGTCACGCTCGCGTCGCCAGCGACGCTTTGAAAGCATACATCTGGGCAGCGTTCCGCAAAAACGGTCATCTGCTCGAGGGCCACAAATGACAGTAGACGAACTCGAGTCACACATATTCGCTTTGGATGCCGAAGGCAAAGCGCGGCTTTTTAAGATTTTCGTGCCATCGCCTACGTTTGTCTGCCCAGGCATCGAAAAGACCCCAGGTGTGTGCGGCGGTGATGCGCGAATCGCAGGTGCGTGCATTCCAGTATGGCTTCTCAAATCTTGGCGGCGGCTTGGACTAAACGAACAGGCGATACTAGAGAACTACCCTCGGCTGACGGCGAACGATCTGGCGAATGCATGGACCTATGTTCGCGACCATTTGGATGAAATTGAGACTGCCATCAACGAGCACGCTCGGGCCTAGCAGTGGCGCGCCTATTGTTTGTTGAGGATTATTCGCGCACGTGCTTGTAGTCAGGACATCAAACGGCGACGTGGTCACGCTGTCCGTGAGTTAAACGATTTCTATTTGCGCACCATCAGGATTTCTGACGAGGCAATACTTAACCTGGCGATCGATGAGCGGCGTGCGATCATGACGTATCACCGTAAGCGCTGCAAGACGCTGCATGTGCGCAACCGTGATCGCTTTGGCATTATTTCGTGCACCGAAGACAAAGACTTGGCTGTGTTCGCGGGCCGGATTCATGCCGCTATCGTGACCAACGAACCGCTGCCAGGCAAACTCGTCTGCGTCGTTCGCCCGAGCGGATGACGCTTTTAGGACTTATCTCTTAGGCCTGCGCAAAATTAAGCCCAGCACGCCGAATACGGCCCGCATCGGTATTTATGGCATCTGACATTGGGAATTGCACAAGTTGTTTTGCGCAGGTCCTAAACCTATTGAAGGGCGCCAAAACTCGTGCAAAAACAGAACTTGCCTGGGGTTAGCGCTAGGCTCCTCGCGCATGCCGATGTAGGTGCCTTAACCTATGCCCTTAAAATCGGCCTCACATGGCACGCGAAATTCCCATTGCAGTCGTCAAAGGTGCAGGCGATTTAGGCACCGGTGTCGCATATCGCCTATGGAAGTGCGGCTTTCGTGTGTTGTGCGCGGATTTGCCGGAACCGCTCGTCATTCGCCGCGCAGTTGCGTTTGCCAGCGTCCTTTATGACGGCCGGGCCGTGATCGAAGGCGTGCAGTGCGAGCGCGTGTCTTACGCCGACGAGGCGATCTATTTATGGCAACGCAATACCTTGCCCGTCGTTGCCGACCCAGTCGGGCGCGTCGTCGAAAGCCTCAGGCCCGAGATCGTGGTCGATGCCATTCTGGCTAAGCGCAACTTGGGCACGACGATCATTGATGCGCCGTGCGTGGTGGCGCTTGGACCAGGCTTTAGTGCGGGTAAGGATTGCCACGCAGTGGTTGAGACCAATCGTGGGCATGACCTGGGCCGTGTTATCTGGCAGGGCAGCGCCGAGCCGGACACGGGCCAGCCGGGCAAAGTCGGCGGCGAGGATAACCGGCGGGTGGTGCGCGCGCCACGTGACGGCATGTTCTATGGCCGCAAAGCCATCGGCGATTTGGTCAAGGCGGGCAGCGTGATTGGGCAGGTGGACGTCGAGCCGGTGCAAGCCACGATTGACGGCGTGCTACGAGGTCTGCTCCACGACCGGCATCCGGTCACCAAAGGCCTGAAGATCGCTGATATCGATCCGCGCAACGAGCCGCGCCACTGCTTCACGATCAGTGATAAGGCGCTGGCCGTTGGCGGCGGCGTGCTGGAGGCGGTATTTATGATGCGAACAAGCTGGCAGCGCTGACACACGGGTGACGGCTGCCTCATTCATGCGCTGGCCCAGGTGCGCATCGATGTCACCGGCCATGTTGCCGCGCGCCTGCCGCAGCGCACACGCCGTCCCGCCCGATATCTTGGCTGGGGGGTGCCAGCCGAGGCCGTGATGGCCGGCTCAAAACAGCGCATCTGGCCTGGGGCGAGCGGCACCGTTCAGCGCTTATTCGTCAGTAACGCCCGCAACTCGTGATACGCCCGTTCGACTTCATCGATGGGTGGGGGACTCATGCTCGCGAGGATCTCGCTGGCTAGCTTCGCACCCTGCTCATCCAGCCCACGGCCAAGCATGGCGATTTGTGCCTCGGACACCGCAATGCCAGTGGCAGTCATGAGCGTGTCGTCAACGGTGATGGGTGCGCCCATTAGCGCCGCTAGTGCCAGCGCATCACTTGGCCGCGCATCCACCTCCGCCGTCTTTCCGTTTATGTGCAATGTGACCGTCGCGTAGAACGTATCGGTTCGCAGTGCAGCAATATGGACCCTCGCCACGGTCGTGCCAGCCGCTCTGAGCAAGTTCGCAGTGAATTCGGCCGTCATTGGCCGCGGTGATGGCCGCTGCCTCAGGTTCCCCTACCCAAATGGGCAGGATGCGCGCCTTCGTCGCATCGAGTATGGCGATCATGCGGCCCTTTACCATGGGAATTCAAATATATCCGCTACCGTTGTCATATCTTTCCTATTCTGGTGTTTGGATGGGCGCGCCTGTGGCCGGGACCGACCGGCGCTCATGCCGGTTTCAAGCCGCTGCCGCAACAGGTCGCGCGCGTTGTGCAGATGCACCCGAACCGCACCGGCGCTGATGCCAAGCGCGTCAGCCACCTCGCGCACGCTCAGTGCCTCGAAGTAGAACAACAGCGTCGCCTGACGGTCCTTCGCTGACAGGGCTTCGACAGCGCGCAGCACCGCCGCCGTCATTTCTCGTTGTTCGAGCCGCTCGTGTGGGTCGAACTCGCCATCATCTGGGACCAGTTCCAGACTCCCACCCTGGGCGAGGACGCTCGCGCCACCCGTCAGGCTAGTCTTGGCTAGGTCTTCGTGGACTCGTGAGCGCACTTCACCGTGGCGCAGCGACAGATACGCTTGCAAGAGCGACTCCTGCACGACGTCCTCGGTCAGGCCATCACGGGCGACGAAGCGCCACGCCAGCCGGCGTGCCATGGGCATGTAGCGATCGGCGAGCTGCCCAAACGCATTCTTGTCGCCCGAGCGCGCCCGCTCGGGCGAGCGCAGGGTCGGATTCGTCGTCTGTCATTCGCCCCTACTCATCAGGAGTGTGTCTACCAAAGTAGTGGTCCGCACGCCTGAAAAGGTTAAGCCGCCAGCCGCAACATTTCAAACGTCCCGGCGGCCAAAGGGTGGCTTTGGATATCGCCGTCTGATTATCTTGACCACAGCCTGCTCACGTGGGCAAGGCCCAGACAAACTGCGAGTCCTGGCGTTTGGTGATCCACTCACTCGGCCCTGCCCTGAGCGACACGTCGCTTGGGTAGACCTTCAGGCTGAAACTTGCTGCGCTTGGCATTCCGCGATCAACCCAGGTGCGTAAAGCGCGGATCAGTTGCCGCTCAGCGTCCGTGCTCACATACGACGTCAGGCTGGTCTCCCGGGCCAGCACCAAGGCGTTGGTGCGCGTATGCCAAAGCCCAAAAAAGACGTCTGGCCGCGCATGTGCGCCCGAGCCGGTGATCTTAGTGACAAATGTTCTGAAGTGCGGCTCAGTGATTGCCAAATACGAGCGGATACCCATCGTCCACCAGCTAAAGCCGTCATGGCCCTTGCCACCCCACCAGAAGGGCTTGGTCTCGACCAATCGGGCTTCAATCTCAGGCCACACCGGCCAGTCTTCAAGGCAAATCGGCTCAAGTCCGGCCGTGGCATAGTGGCCGGTCATCGGAACGAAGCCGCACTGTAGCGATGCCAAGGACTCAAAATGGCCGCCGGTCTTGACAAACAAAAACAGAGTGTCACCACCGCCTTGGCATTTGATGACAGCCAATAGTAATCCCCCGTCTCTAGTTTGTTCATAAAACTGTTTTGGCAGGTCGTATGTGCCCGCGGTAAACACCACGCGGTCAAATGGGCCACCCGAGATATAGCCATGACCCCCATCCGACGCCACGACCGTCACGTTGCCGACCCCGTGAGCGGCTAGGTTTGCCTTGGCGATGGCTGCGACTTCAGGGATGATCTCCGAGCTGAACACGTGACCCGCTGGCCCAACGATGTGGCCGATGAGGGCGGCATTCCAGCCACTCCCCGCTCCCAGTTCGAAGACGCGCTGAGCGGTCTGCAGCTTGAGCATGTCCAGCATATACAGCACGAGTGAGGGCTGAGAGATCGTCGACGGAATGGTTGTATCGTCGCTGCTCCAACCCGGGCTCCACACCCCGAGCGAGCCATTGGCATAGATCACGGCCAAATGGTCTGCCAAGTTGGCTGGGGTCACGTCATGCCAGTCTGGGGTGCCCCACTGCTTATAGCGCTGCACAAAGTGGTGACGGGGTGTCGCCAGAAATGCGGCTTCGGTCGTGGCCGCATGCGCGTCCAGACCGTTGCTCTGGCGGCACTCAAGTAGGAGTTTGTGTTGATAGCGCTCGACCAAATCTGTGCTCATCTACACCTCCGCTAGGGCGTGTGCTGGCGTGCTGGCGCTGGACTGCCTGCCGGCACTGCGGCCAGAACTGCGACGCATACAGCCGATGCGGACATGCTTGTTCTGACGTAACGCGCTGGCTCGAAAGGTCAGGCAGTCCAACTTAGCTCTTCAAACGGCACGACACCGGGTGCACCAGCGGCATAGCGGATGCGTTTGGTTGTCAGCTCGGCGACGCACGACCACAACGTGGTCAGCGCCCCATCCGTGCCGCACACCGGTGTGGTGCGGTCGGCCATGATGTGTTCAGCTTGCTTGAGCAGGGCATCGGTGAATTGGCAGGGCTCAAACGATGCAGACGACAGGCGCACGGGCGATGACAAGAAGGACAAACGGCACGCCGAGTTTGAGGAGGCACGGCTGCCTTGAAGCGAGCGCATATCCGGGTGCCGGAAATGATTGGTCGCGGCAAGCACCCTGCCTATTGAATCACGGTCAGGGACACCCAGCCCCTCGAACGGGCCGCACGGCCTTTGAGGGGGTGGGCCGGTGCCGCCGATGTCGGACGCACCGCGTTCGATCACGCGCACACGCCTTGGGTCAGCCTCGACCACGAACGCCTCACGGGTATCGGCGATGAGGTAATTGAGTGAGCTTAGATGGGGCAGTCGGGCCACGAGCTCTGCGGCTTCGCGCGCGGTGTGACAAATCTCAAGCGCGATGCGCACGATCAGGTGAAACGGCACACCCGGCTTGACGTCATCTTCGTCGGGCGTGCTGGTCATGACCACATGCAGCGAGGCGAACAGGCCATGGGTGTTGAGGCCGTCATAGCGCCCGCACGGCACGCCCCCGCGTGCGCCGATGCTCGCGAGCGCACCATAGTCAGGCGCGAAGCGAATGCGCTGGCGACGCATCTGTTGCGGCAGGTAGTCGTAGTTGCGGCCAATGATCACCGCATATTGACCCTGGTCCTGTCCCTGGGCGCAATTGAGATAGTGCACGAACGTTGAGCAGCCTTCGGTTGAACCCTCTAAGCCATCCGGGCTGGATGCGACGGCCCACGGCTCCTGTGGAAGGCGAACACGCGCTTTTAGGTTCACCCGGCAGCACTGTTGCCAGAGTGTGCGCACGTTCAGACGCTGGGCGTCGGCATAGGCGTCGAACTCGTCCAACACATGTGGGTGCACATCATGCACCGCGTCGCGGCATGCGGCGGCAAAGGCCGGGTGGGGCGGCGGTGACCACCAGAATTGCTTCTGGAATGGCGGGTCGGCTAGGCCAAGCGCGAAGCCAAGTTGCGCATGACTTCCGGCGATGTCGAACGTGCGGTAGTCGGGTTGTTGGACGTCGGACGGTTGACCGTTCAAGCCGAATCATTATCGCATTGGGCTTGTATCGCACCCATTTTCGTTGGGACTTTGGGCCTGGGTCCGTTCGGCATCACCAATGACTATCTACGTTCGTGCAGTCGCTTGCCGGCGGCATCTTCGTTATTCCGTCGGCGCGCACCCAACTTAGCTGCAAGCTGACGTCCGCGTTCCGAGCGCTGGCTAAATATTGGTAGCGCTTTTTGACGTACTACAAGGTCAACTCCGTCGCCCGCTATTGTCCGTGTAGAACTTGCTTGATCGACATGTTGCGCTCCCATACGTCGACAATGAAACCCCCACCTCGCCTGAGACCGTAGTCTCGTGGCCCGTAATTTATCCGCCAGAAAGTATCTCGAGTTTAGACAAATGTCTGACACAAACGTTCTAATTTCTTGCGCTCAGACAAAGTATGATCGGCGCGTCGGTGAAATGGCGCGCTAAGAGAACTGCAAAGAAAGAGTAAATAGG
>Ga0075021_10001938_pt1 | contig 10695 bp, 10 predicted proteins | sample ColStrG_CSR_2012_FD_72749 | JGI IMG/M metagenome (GOLD analysis project Ga0075021, IMG submission 72749) | Freshwater sediment microbial communities in response to fracking from Pennsylvania, USA - Cold Stream Run_MetaG_CSR_2012 | ecosystem: Environmental > Aquatic > Freshwater > Creek >... | reverse complement strand
ACAAAAACGAAGTTGCCGCTCTGGCTGCGTTGAACCGCGACGGTTGGCACTACGATGCTGTCCTCGGTGCGGATGATGAGTTTGGTGGCGACCAGAATGCCCGGCCACAGCGTTTCATTCGCATTGTCCATGATGCCGCGAACGGTGACCATGCCGGTGGTGGAATCCACGGTATTTTCGACCATGGCGATCTTACCTTCCTCGGAGCGCCGATGGCCGGGGATCGTCGCGATCACCTTGGACGGACCGACCGCCATGGCGTCGCGCAGATCGACCAGCACCCGTTGCGGGATGGCGAAGGTCACATACACCGGCACCATCTGGTTGATAACCGCAAGCGGCGCGGTATCTGCCGGGCGCACGAAATTGCCAACCTTCACATTGGCCGCGCTGATCCGCCCGGCAAACGGCGCGCGGATCGCGGTGAAGCTCTTCTGGACCTTCAGATTATCCAGCGCGGACTGATCGGCCTTGATGGTGCCCGCGAGTATATCGGCCGCGGTCCTGGCGTTATCGAGGGTGACCTGGGTGGTGGCCCCCTTGCCGATCAGTTCGCCATAGCGCCTCAGATCGCGCTGCGCGCCTTCGAGCTGCGCCTGGTCCTTGGCCAGCACCCCTTCCGCCTGTTCGATCTGCGCTTCGATCTGACGGGAGTCGAGTGTGAACAACAGGTCACCCTCGTTGACCTTGGCGCCGTCCTCGAAATGAACCGAAATGATCGTGGTCTCCAGCCGCGATTTCAGCGCCACGCTGGAAATCGGCGTCACCGTCCCGATGGCATCGACATCGACCGGTATCGGCTTCCGTTCCGCCTTGGCCAATTCGACCGAAACCGTCCGCGGCCGCTGCGGTCCCTGGGCACTGGCCCCGCCGCCCATCCACGAGCTACGGGTCAGGAAAGCGGCGACCCCGGCAATGCCGATGACGCCCGCGACAAACATCAGGTTGCGTTTTTTCATATTTATTAAAGTCCTCGGTCGGTCAGCCGGGACGGTCGGTATCCTGCCCTGTTCGCGGCGAGTTTACGCCTTGGTTCCGAGAAGGTTACCACAGCCTCGCGGCTCGTGGTATGCCACAGCGGCAAAATGTTTAACGCCGGAGTCGGGTCTCTTTCATGCGTATAGCCACCTGGAACGTCAATTCGGTTCGCCAAAGGCTCGACCATCTCGTCACCTGGCTGCGGGATTGCTCGCCAGATATCGTCTGCCTGCAGGAAATCAAATGCGTCGATGAAGCTTTTCCGAGAGAGGCGATCGAGGCGCTCGGCTACAACATCGTCACGCACGGTCAGAAGACCTTCAATGGGGTCGCACTGCTGTCCAAGCTGCCGTTTGAAGAGACCAAATCGGGCCTCGCCGGCGACGACGAGGACGCCCATGCGCGATTCCTGGAAGGCATCGTCAGCCTGAGACACGGCGTGCTGCGCGTTGCGTGTCTGTATCTGCCCAATGGAAACCCGCCCAATACCGAAAAATACCCCTATAAGCTCAAATGGATGTCGCGACTTCTTGAATATTCCAGGGAGCGACTCAAGACCGAAGAACCGTTGGTGCTCGCAGGCGACTTCAACGTCATTCCGGCGGCTCAAGACGTGTATAATCCCTCGGCCTGGGCGGACGACGCCCTGTTCCGCCCGGCTACCCGCGAAGCCTTCCAGTCGCTGCTCGGGCTCGGGCTGACCGATGCGCTGCGTGCCGTCAGCGATGACCCCGGGCAATACACTTTCTGGGACTATCAGGCCGGCGCCTGGCAGAAGAACTGGGGCCTGCGAATCGACCATCTGCTGCTGTCGCCACAAGCCAGCGACCGGTTGATCGATGTCGGGATCGACAGCTATGTCCGCGCTTGGGAAAAGCCGTCCGACCACGTCCCGGTCTGGGCGGATCTCGATCTGGAAACGGCTTAGCGCCGGTTCACTACGCGGAACGGCACGACGCGCTCAGTCCTTGCGGCCCTGCACCCAGTGCTCAAGCATCTCCAGCGCCATGGCGCGGTCGTTGTCGGATGCCTTGGCGATCGCCCGGTTGTAGCTTTCCTTGATCCATGCCTCGTCCGGAGTGGCGCTGTCCCGCGCCAGGGTCAGCCACATCAGCCCGCGGGCGCGCTGCGGCGGCAGCCGGTCGCCATTGAACAGCATCTGACCGAGCAAAGCCTGGGCCTGGTGCTGCCCCTTTTGGGCGGCCAAGCCGAGCCAGCGCGCGCCGTAGCGAAAATCGTCCCGCGAGGCATCCGGCGTCTTCAGATAGAGCCGGGCCAGATCGTATTGCGCGTCCGCATTGCCGAAATAAGACGCAGCATAGGAGAACATCTCCCGCGCCCGGTCCGGATCGGACTTGATCTTCGAATTCGGTATGCCGTTGAGGTAATAGCGCCCCAGCGCCACGAAAGCGTTGGCGACGATCGCCGCTTGCGGCGCCGACGGGCTGTCTTCCGCATGGGCGCTGGCGATGCGGCTGAAATATTCGAAGGCCCGGAGGTCGTCCTGGGTGACGCCGTCGCCGTCGGCATACATCCGGCCCAGTTTCCATTGGGCAACGGGATGCCCGCCCTCGGCGGCATATTGCAGCGACGACAATGAATTGGCCGGCGGCGTCGCGGGCACAACCACCTTTTTCAAGGCCGACGCGGCAGGCTGACCGGGAACCCCCGGAACTACAGTATCTTGCGGCTTGGCCGGCGCACCATCAAACGCGAATCCGGGACCCGCCACCGGCGCGGCCCCCAACATCAACGCAAAGATGATCCCCCTAGATGTCCGCATAACACTGCTTCTCGTGTGCGCCGCCCGGATGGGTAACAGCCCCATCCACTGCCGGCCCAACCTGTTGGGCATATTTCCACAGCGCACCCGACGTGTGATTAGTCGCTCGGGGCACCCATTTGGTCTTGCGTTCGGCCAATTCCGCGTCAGTTAATTTTACGTTAAGCGTCCCAACGTCAGCGTCGATCTCGATGATATCGCCGTCCCTAAGCAACGCGATCGGGCCTCCGACCGCCGCTTCCGGCCCGACATGGCCGATGCAGAAGCCGCGGGTCGCGCCCGAGAACCGGCCGTCGGTGATCAGGGCGATCTTGCCGCCCATCCCCTGTCCGGTCAGCGCCGCCGTGGTGGAAAGCATTTCCCGCATGCCGGGTCCGCCGCGCGGTCCCTCGTAGCGGATCACGATAACCTCGCCCTCTTTGTAGGTTTTCTTCTGGACCGACTCGAAGGCGTCTTCTTCCCGGTCAAAGCAGCGCGCGGGCCCGGTAAATTTCAGATTCGAGATACCCGCGACTTTCACGATCGCCCCTTCTGGCGCCAGATTGCCCTTCAGGCCGACGACACCGCCGGTGACGGTGATCGGCTTGTCGGCGGACCGCACCACGTCCTGGTGGGGATTCCATTTCACGCTTTTGAGGTTTTCAGCGATCGTCCGGCCGGTCACGGTCAAGCAATCCCCGTGCAGGTGGCCATGATCGAGCAGCGTTTTCATCAAAAGCGGTATGCCACCAACCTCGAACATGTCTTTGGCAACATAACGGCCACCCGGCTTCAAATCCGCGACATACGGTGTCTTTTTGAAGATTTCGGCGACGTCGAACAAATCGAACTTGATCCCGCATTCATTGGCGATCGCTGGTAGATGCAACGCTGCATTAGTCGACCCCCCGGAGGCGGCAACCACCGCGGCGGCGTTCTCCAGCGCGCGGCGGGTGACAATGTCGCGCGGACGGATATTGGCTGCGATCAGCTCCATCACCTTCTCGCCGGCGGCGGAGCAAAACGCGTCGCGGATTTCGTAAGGCGCAGGCGCGCCCGCCGAGTAAGGCAGCGCCAGCCCGATCGCCTCCGACACCGTCGCCATGGTGTTGGCGGTGAATTGCGCGCCGCAGGCGCCAGCCGAGGGACAGGCCACCTTTTCGATTTCGTCGAGATCGTCGTCGGACATCTCGCCGACCGAATGCTTGCCGACCGCTTCGAACATGTCCTGCACCGTAACCTGCTGGCCGCGGAAGGTGCCGGGCAGGATCGAGCCGCCGTAGATAAAGATCGAAGGCACGTTGAGCCGCACCATCGCCATCATCATGCCCGGCAGCGACTTGTCGCAGCCAGCCAGCCCGACCAGGGCGTCATAAGCATGTCCGCGGACTGTCAATTCGACGGAATCGGCGATGCACTCGCGCGACGGCAGCGACGAACGCATGCCGTCATGGCCCATCGCGATGCCGTCGGTGACTGTAATGGTGCAGAATTCCCGAGGGGTGCCGCCGGCCGACGCGACGCCCTTCTTGACCGCCTGGGCCTGGCGCATCAGCGCGATATTGCAGGGGGCCGCCTCGTTCCAGCACGACGCCACGCCGACAAACGGTTGGTGTATCTGATTGGTGGTGAGCCCCATCGCATAGAGATACGACCGATGCGGAGCGCGTTCGGGCCCTTCCGTGACATGACGGCTCGGCAATCTCGTCTTCATGTTGCTCTTGGCGTCCATCTCAAATCCGCTTCCCCGGCCATCTCGTTGTCGACCCTGGGGGAATCCGATATTCCCCTTCGCCTTCACGAGCACCGAGGCCATCCGCCTGACGGGTTAATGATTTATTCAGGGGTGTGGCTAAAAAGCGGCGCAATCAATAGCCGGCTTCAAAGTGGGTCAAATGTTCATCGAGTGTTGCGCTCCAGCAACAATCGTGGCCATCAGGCAACCATTCTTTAAGAGCTGGCGCGAAGAGGTCTATGTCGCCTGCAACCTTGGCGGGCATAGTTTTAGGATGATCGCCTACGCCGGTACCCCCAATCGTCTGCCGGGGCAGGATCGTCTGAAAGCGGATGCCAAGACCCTAACTCCGTTGGCGTATCTGGCCATCAACCAGAGCATCCGCTTGGCGCCGGCATAGCCGCCAGACAGTGGCGATCCGTGCTCGGCCGCGCCGCTCGATCCCACCACGACCCGGCTTGCGGGCTTGAGCGGAAGGTTGAGCGCCGCCTGCAACCAATGGAAACCGGCCTTGACGTCGGTCTCCCAGGTCGCGGTGAAATCCGCCCAGTTCATCCGATCCAACGAACCCATTCGCGGCGTTGCTCCTGCGTTAAGCACGAGGATTTCAGGACAGACCTCCGCAACAATGCGGTGGGCTGCGAATCCCATCGGCCCCACGAACCCAAAACGTTCGGGGCCGCGGAAAAGAGTCACCGTTCGCGCAGAATCCTACTTAGGATCAAGCCGCGAACGGCTCGCAATACGCCGAATGCCTGTGTAACTCTTTGAGAGACATATGAAGGCCCAGCGCTCGTGACTTCCCGCGACTGTCCATCTGGGAACGCTCACGGCGCGTCTTGAAAGGCTCGTCGAACGATCTGGCAATCGCGAAACCACCGTGTATTCTGAGCCGGGGAATTTTTCATGGCGCCAGCAGCGGACGATATCTATCGCGGCCTGTTTCCGGTGGCACCGACGCCGTTTACCGAATCCGGCGACCTCGATCTCGAGGGACAACGGCGCGTGCTGGATTGCATGATCGACCAGAGCGTCGACGGGATCTGCGTGCTCGCCAACTATTCGGAGCAATTTCTGTTGTCCGATGACGAGCGGAACACGCTCGTCGATCTCTGTCTGTCCCACGTTGCAGGCCGTAAGCCGGTCATGGTCACCTGCAGCCATTTCAGCACGCGGATCGCGGTCGACCGCGCCAAAAGGGCGGCGGAACGCGGCGCGCGTCTTCTGATGCTGATGCCGCCTTATCATGGCACCGGCCTGAAGGCCGACGAGAATGGAATGCTGGAGCATTTCAGCCGCGTCGCCGAGGCCGCGCGTATTCCAATCATGGTGCAGGACGCTCCGCTCAGCGGGGTCACGTTGTCGGTGCCGTTTCTCGCCCGTCTGGCGCGCGAGGTACCATTGGTGCGCTATTTCAAGATCGAGGTGCCGTTCGCCGCGGCGAAGCTGCGGTCTCTGATCGAGGTCGGCGGTGCGGCGATCGTCGGTCCATTCGACGGCGAGGAAGCCATCACGATGATGGCCGATCTCGACGCCGGCGCCACCGGAACGATGCCCAGTGCGCTGTTGCCCGACCTCCTGCGCCCCGTCATCGATAACCACGCGGCGGGACGGCGCGCGGAAGCCGTGGCCGCCTACGCGCGCGTCCTGCCACTGGTGAATTATGAGAACCGCCAATGTGGATTGCGTGCCACGAAAAGCGTGATGATGGAGGGGCGCGTGATCAAATCGGATGTCGTGCGCCATCCGCTCGACCAGATCCACCCGGGTACGCGCGCCGGCCTGATCGAGCTTGCGCGCGCCGTCGAACCGCTTGCGCTACGATGGGGCCATTGATCAGGATGGAGCGCCTGGCGTCCGGTTTGCGCAGACTTCGTCGTACTCGGCGTGCGGCTGGTACCGAAGCCGCGGGCGGCGTGAATACCCTATGACGTTGGCTACCTTGATGATCGGCCACGACTTCGCGATCTCGGCTTTCTGCCAGGCGCCCAACGCTCGGTGGAATCTGAAGGCCAATACTCCAGTGTTCAATCCGTCTCGCTCAATCGCTTGTACCGAAAGTCGCAGTGGCTGGCACCTTGCATGATGGTTTGGGTGCGCGTGAGGCTGATGTCGGGACCAAATCCTTCGGCCACAGGAAAGTCCGCACCGCAGACCAGCAGGAAGCCGAGTTCCGGCTCACCCAGTTCCTTGTAGAACTCGGCGTACCGGCATTCCGTAACATCGAATTCGAAGGCATCTTCTGACTGCTCGATCACTCTGTATTCGAGTGCGTTGTCGCCGGCATAGGTTACGAACGCTGACGCCACGACTTTCCCGAGATTCTTCTCATTTTTCTTCCGCCAGAACGCCTCGCCGTAACGACGGTAGATGTCACCCAAGGCCGTTCGAACCAGATGGTTTGCTCGTTCCTCGCCCAATTCCGCCTGCAAGGCCTTCACCAGCGGAACCAGAACCTGAGCCTGGATTTTGGCTTGTTGGATGACAGGAATACCCACGAAGAACCTCTCGTTCTTGCTGCCCTTCCCATCGCTCGGACAGCAGCGACGCTGAAGAATAGTTGCGGCGGCCAGGTCGGTTTGCCGGAGGGGCTGAACGCAGCAATGCTACTATGTCCTACTCGGCCTTGATATTGGCCGCCTTGATGATCGGCCACCACTTCGCGATCTCGGCCTGCTGCCAGATACCCAATGCTTCCGGCGAGAGCCGATCCTGCGGCGGCATCTGCAACCCGAGATTTTCCAATTGATTTCGCACGGCAGGATCGTTCAGCGCCTCCACCGTCGTGGCATTGAGCCTCGCGACGATTTCCCTCGGCGTATCCCTGGGCACCCACATGCCCGACCACAGCGTCATGTGGAAGCCGGGCAAGCCCGCTTCATCCACGGTCGGAACGTCAGCGGCGGACGGCACACGTTTGCCGGCAGTGACGGCATAGGCGCGGATGTTGCCGGCACGCACCTGGCCGATCGAGTTGGAGGCCTGATCCACTATCAGGTCGATCTGGCCGGCAACCAGATCGTTCATGGCCGGCGCGGTGCCGCGATAGGGCACGAATTGCAATTTTGCCCCTGTGATGTTTTCAAGATAGACGCCGGCGATGTGGCTTCCAGAACCGGCACCGGCTGTGCCTGCCGTCGCGGGCGTCGGGCGCGCCTTCAGCCACGCCAGCAATTCGGTCAGCGATTTCGCAGGCACCGTGTTCTTGCTGACGATGATCATGGGGTTGCTCGGCAGCAGCGAAACCGGCGCAAGATCGGCGACGAGATCGTAGCCGAGTTTGTAGATTGCGCCGTTGGCGACGTGGGTGCCGAGGTGACCAAAGCTGATCGTATACCCATCCGGGGCAGCACGCACCGCGCGGCCAACGCCGATCGAGCCGCCCGCCCCCGTGACGTTCTCGACCAACACCGCCTCGCCGAGCGTGACCTTCATGCGCTCGGCCAGGATCCGCGCCATGGCGTCGGACGGACCGCCCGCGGAGAACGGCACGATGATGGTGATGGGTCGCGAGGGATAGTTCTCCGCCACCGCGGCGCTGCCAAATGCCATCACGGCGAGCACGGCCCAAATCAACTTTTGCATCGAACGCTCCATCCTGCCGCCGCGTTGACGTCAGAGCCTCGCGTAGTCGATCGGCTGATGGCGATCCAGCGTGCGCGTCACCGGCGGCAACGGATATTTAAGCCCTGTCGCGCAATTGAACAGCATCACACGATCGCTTTTCGACACGCGTCCATCGGCGATGCTTTGCTTGTAGGCGGCATAGGTCGCGGCCCCCTCCGGACACAGCAACAAGCCCTCCTCGCGGGCGACTTCGTTGAGCGCCGCGGAAATCTTCTCATCGGAGACCGCGATTGCGAATCCCTTGCTCTCGCGGACCGCGCGCAGGATCAGAAAATCCCCGATCGCCTGCGGCACGCGGATCCCCGAGGCGATGGTGTGGGCGTATTCCCACCGCGGCGCGTGCTCGGTGCCGTTCTCGAACGCCCGCACCATTGGCGCGCAGCCCGACGCCTGCACCGCCACCATCCGTGGCCGCTTCGAGCCGATGAAGCCGATTGTCTCGAGTTCGGCGAACGCCTTCCACATGCCGATCAGGCCGGTGCCACCACCGGTCGGGTAGAAGATCACGTCAGGCACGTCCCAGCCGAGCTGTTCGGCGAGTTCCAGGCCCATCGTCTTCTTTCCTTCGATGCGATACGGCTCTTTCAGGGTTGAGGTATCGAACCAGCCGGCCTTGGCCTTGCCCTCGCCGACGATCTTGCCGCAATCGTCGATCAATCCGTTGACGCGATAGACCGTGGCGCCCTGCAACTCGATCTCGCTGACATTCACCTCCGGCGTATCGGCGGGACAAAAGATCGTGGTCCTGATGCCGCAGAACGTCGCATAGGCCGCGAGCGCGGCGCCGGCATTGCCGTTGGTCGGCATCGCCATATGCTTGATGCCGAGCGCCTTGCCCATCGACACCGCCATCACGAGGCCGCGCGCCTTGAACGAACCGGTCGGCAAACGCCCCTCGTCCTTGACGATGATCTCGCCGCCGCCGAGCTTCTTCCCGAGCTTCGGCAGGCGGATCAGCGGAGTCATGACCTCGCCGAGGCTTACGATGTCGGCGCATTTGCGCACCGGCAGCATCTCGCGATAACGCCACATGTCAGCTGGCCGCGACTGGAGCATCTCCTTCGTCAGAGCCTTCTTCACGCCGGCGAGGTCGTAACGCACCAGCAGCGGCTTGCCGGCCCTGGACAGATTGTGCACCTGGTCGGAGGAATAGTGATCGCCCACCATCGCGCATTCGAGATGGGTCACGAACGTCGGACGTTCGATGGTCAGATTGTCGTTGTCTTTCACGGAATTGCGGACTCGCTTTTCGCCGGATGCCTGTTCAACGATGATAAATAAGCCTCGTTCCACATGTCGTCAGGACCAGCAAGTACAATGGACCGTGACTCTCGAACCGCATTTACGCAGATCGCAGAACCCAAGGAAAGCGAACAGAAAGCAAGCCGGCCGTCGAGCCGGCTCAAGGGTGTATCGCCCACGAAAGCCTAGTGAATCGCCCCTCGCGAAATGAGGATTGGCTGACCGCCGTTTTCCCGGATGATGGCTTCGGCCGCCGTCGAGCCAAGGAAAGCCATAAAGCGGAGCGCGACCGCGGAAGGCTGCGGCGGCTTGACGACATGGATCGTGGTCTTCAACGGAAACGTCCCATCTTCCATGGACTGTAACGAGGGCACCACGCCATCAAGGGCTATCAGCCGCAGTTGCGGCCGTTCGGCGACGTATTGAAGCAGCGTCATCGGCGCAAATGAATTCGGAATTTTTTCCGCAGCCATGACAGAGTCTTGATCCGTCGGGGCGACCGGCACGTCGGGCCGCTCGCGCAATTTGTCCATCGCCGCCGACATGCCTGCGAAGTTTGCCAGCATGAAAAGGGTCACGGCATCGCTCTTCGGCCGCAGCACGGGCTTGATGGCCTCGCCATCGGGCCACTTAGTCAATTCGCCGCCGTAGATGGCGACAACGTCGTTCTTGCTGAGCGAAAGACCCGCCGGACCAGAAGTGACAAAGGTAAAGGGTGTTTCGAGCAAAGGGAAGCTTGCAAGGCCCTTGGCCCGCTCGGCGCTGTTCAGCACTCGGCCGCTGGTCGAAAGGTCCAGCACGCCTTCCAACAATGCCGCAATCCCCCCGCCGCTGCCGAGTCCCGGAATAATCTCGACCCGATCGCCCGGATTGGCTGTACGAAAAGCGGCGCTCAGTCGCTGCATCAGAACATAGGCCGATCCGGTTCCGCCGATGCGCAATTCGTCGCTTTGCGCGACGCTTGTGCCAGCGCAACAGAGAATTGCAATCGCGCCGATCGCCTGTTTGATCACACCCACACCCGTTGTGCCTCTCATGAAATGGAAAATGTCAGCGAACCCGCCGGTAAAACCCGATGATACGGCGCAAATAAAAACCAATTTGTTAACGAATAACCCCAGCGGTCACACTCCTCCGCCCGGCTTCATCGATCCTTAGGATAAACCGGTTCCAATGCGACAATCGACTGATGCGCTGCGTTGGCCCGAGCCGTGAGTTCAGAGCGTCGAGAGAAAGTCGTGGCAAGCGACTGTCATCGGACAGCTCGGGTGGGAGAGACGACCGAATGTTGCCGGTTTCGCTGCGGCGCTGGATCAGCATCATCGGAACGAGCGCGGCGGTCGTCACGACG
>Ga0075021_10001937_pt1 | contig 10695 bp, 7 predicted proteins | sample ColStrG_CSR_2012_FD_72749 | JGI IMG/M metagenome (GOLD analysis project Ga0075021, IMG submission 72749) | Freshwater sediment microbial communities in response to fracking from Pennsylvania, USA - Cold Stream Run_MetaG_CSR_2012 | ecosystem: Environmental > Aquatic > Freshwater > Creek >... | reverse complement strand
CCTCGAGCGAGCTTCGGATCGGCAGCAACTTCATCACGCAGGGCGACATTGATCGGGTGCAGGATACCCAATGTGCGCACTGGCTCGAAACGGGCAGTCAGCGCGGTAACGGGTGCCAGTGGTGGCGTGACGGCACTGCATAGATTGCAGTGATCGCAGGGGTAACCTGGCGCGATGGGGCCACGGCTTGGGGCCTGCTCGGCCGGCGCTGGGGTTTCGCTGTGACAGATGATCGTAAAAGGGTCGACGGCCTGAGCCGCGGCGAGCGGCGCAACGGCGACCCACAGCACGGCATGCATGGCGATCGCAAAGGCAGACGCCACGCTCAGAAACTGTCTGGTGCCCGCTCGCATACTGTCCTTGGCCCCTCCGAGCTAGCCTAACATAGATATAGATGCCGCAACCCTCGATAAATTCCCGAAAATGCGGCCGAGCCCTTGTGTTTTTGCAGCCGTTCCGCTTTCTCTGACCTCGTCATCAGCGAATCTTTCAAGAAATCCATGCGCCTGTCCCGCTTTTTTCTACCCATACTGCGCGAGACGCCGAAAGAGGCGGAGATCGTCTCACACCGGTTGATGCTGCGCGCTGGCATGATGCGGCAGGAGGCCGCGGGCATCTACGCTTTCCTGCCGCTTGGGTTTCGTGTGTTGCAGAAGATTTGCCAGATCGTGCGCGAGGAACAAAACCGATCAGGCGCGATCGAACTCCTGATGCCGACGATTCAGTCGGCCGAGCTCTGGCGCGAGAGCGGGCGCTACGAAGCTTACGGCAAGGAAATGCTGCGCATCCAAGATCGTCACGAGCGCGACATGCTCTACGGTCCCACCAACGAGGAAATGATCACCGAAATCTTCCGCGCCTATGTACGCTCATATAAGGACGTGCCGCTCAATCTTTATCACATCCAATGGAAATTCCGCGATGAAGTGCGCCCGCGCTTCGGACTGATGCGCGGACGCGAATTCTTGATGAAGGATGCGTACTCCTTCGATCTCGACCAGGCCGGCGCGACACATTCGTACAACAAGATGTTTGTCGCTTACCTTCGTACTTTCGCGCGCATGGGATTGAAATCGATTCCAATGCGTGCGGAGTCGGGTCCGATCGGCGGAAATCTCTCGCATGAGTTCATCATCCTCGCGCAGACCGGTGAATCGGAAGTCTTTTGTCACAAGGACTATCTCGACATGGCCGTGCCAGCGGCCGACGTTAATTTCGATGACGTCGCGAACCTGCAGGGCATCGTCAACAAATGGACGTCACAATATGCCGCGACCTCGGACATGCACGACGCTGCTACCTTCGCCAAAGTGCCATCCGACAAGCAGGTATCGGCGCGTGGTATAGAGGTCGGCCATATCTTCTATTTCGGCACGAAATATTCTGACGCCATGAAGGCCGTGGTGGCGACGCATGACGGCAAGGAAGCGCCGGTGCACATGGGCTCTTACGGAATAGGGCCGAGCCGCCTGGTGGCCGCTATCATCGAGGCATCCCATGACGATGCCGGCATCATCTGGCCGGAACCGGTAGCGCCCTTCAAGGTGGCGATCTTGAACCTGAAGCAGGGCGCGTCAGAGACCGATGCTGCCAGTGAGCAGCTTTACCGCGACCTCACCATGAAGGGGATTGAGGTGCTCTATCATGACCTTGATGAGCGTCCGGGCGCCAAATTCGCCACCGCGGACCTGATTGGAATTCCCTATCAAGTGCTGGTGGGCCCACGCGGGCTGGCCGAGGGCAAGGTCGAGGTCAAAAAGCGCGCCGATGGCAGCCGGGAGAACCTCAGCCCTGCGGCGGCGCTCGATTTGCTGTCACGCTGACTTATCTGTCCCCATAATCCTGTGTGTTGCCAAGGGCTTTGCTCTCGCGCCTTCGGCACGAATCCGCCAGAATCGGTGTGAACAGTCGAGCGCGGGACCAATCTTCAATGACCGAGCCCAACGGGACGCGGCCCTTCTCGCCGTTCGAATGGATGCTGTCGCTGCGCTATTTGCGCGCCCGGCGCAAAGAAGGATTCATCTCGGTGATCGCCGGGTTTTCCTTCCTTGGCATCATGCTGGGCGTCGCCACGCTCATTATCGTCATGGCGGTAATGAACGGTTTCCGAAAAGAGCTGCTCGATAAGATTCTGGGCCTTAACGGTCACCTCCTCATTCAACCGCTGGAAAAGCCTCTCACAGACTGGGAGGAGGTGGCGGCCCGTGTCGCAGGCGTTCAGGGCATTCGGCTCGCGGCGCCGATTGTCGAGGGGCAGGCACTTGCGTCGTCGCCGTTCAATGCGGGCGGCGTATTGATACGCGGCATTCGGTTGATGGATCTTGAGAAACTTCCCTCGGTCGCCAACAACATCAAGCAAGGCTCGCTCAAGGGATTCGATGATGAGCAGGGCGTTGCGATCGGGCGAAGGCTCGCCGACCAGCTTTCATTGCGCTCAGGCGACAACATCACGCTTGTTGCCCCGCGCGGCGCCGTGACTCCGATGGGCACGACCCCGCGTATCAAGGTCTACAAGATTGCCGCGGTGTTTGAGATCGGCATGTCGGAATATGACAACGCCATGGTTTTCATGCCGCTCAAGGAGGCACAGGCCTATTTCAACCGGGCCGGCGACGTCACTGCCATTGAGATCTATACAGATAATCCCGACCGCGTTGATCGGTATCGCAAGGCAGTGCAGGATGCCGCGCAGCGGTCGATTTTCATGATCGACTGGCGCCAGCGCAACGCGACATTCTTCAACGCGCTGCAGGTTGAGCGCAATGTGATGTTTCTGATTTTAACACTCATTGTTCTGGTTGCCGCGCTGAATATCGTGTCCGGCTTGATCATGCTGGTGAAGGACAAGGGTCAGGATATCGCCATCTTGCGTACTATGGGCGCGACCCAAGGTGCGATCATGCGCGTATTTTTGATCACCGGCGCCTCCATCGGGGTGGTCGGCACCATTGTTGGATTCATGCTTGGGGTCATCATTTGTTTTAACATCGAGAGCATCCGGCAATTTCTGTCTTGGCTTACCAACACCGAACTGTTCTCGCCTGAGCTCTATTTCCTTTCGCATCTACCGGCTGACATGGATTCGGGTGAGACGACGGCGGTCGTAGTAATGGCGCTCGTGCTTTCGCTGCTTGCCACGCTCTATCCGTCGTGGCGCGCTGCGCGTCTCGATCCGGTGGAGGCGCTGCGTTATGAGTGAGACATCTACCGCCGCCAAGGTGAAAATGGTTCAGAGCCAGGAACCGCCCCCGCAACCGCGGCAGGATGAGGCGGTCCCGATTCTGTTCCTGCACGACGTAGAACGCCATTACCGGCAGGGCGACGAGACAGTGCATGTGCTCAGCGGCGTCGAGCTCGCGCTCTGGGCCGGACAGTCGATCGCGCTGGTAGCACCTTCGGGCGCCGGCAAGTCAACGTTGCTGCATATCGCCGGCCTGCTTGAGCATCCCGACCATGGTGACGTCTACATCGAGGGCCGATCGACCGCGATCCTGACCGATCATGAGCGGACCCGCATTCGCCGTAATGAGATCGGCTTCGTATACCAGTCACATCACCTCTTGCCGGAGTTCTCGGCGCTGGAGAACGTGCTGCTGCCGCAGATGATCCGCGGGCTCGCGCGTGTCGAGGCCAAGTCCCGCGCCATCGAGCTGCTTGAATATCTGGGGCTGGGCGGCCGGCTCGCTCACCGGCCTTCGGAGTTGTCCGGCGGAGAGCAGCAGAGGGTGGCGATTGCCCGCGCAGTCGCCAATGCACCTCGCGTGCTTTTGGCGGACGAGCCGACTGGCAACCTGGATCTGCACACCGCCGAGCACGTTTTCCGCGCGCTGTCACAGCTGGTGAAGGCCTCCGGACTAGCGGCCATCATCGCGACCCACAACATGGATCTCGCCGCCCGCATGGACCGGCGTGTGACATTGCGGGAGGGGAAGATCATCGAGATGGCGTGAGGGATAGGAATCTCGTCGACGAAGCTCCACGCCGGGCATGAGGATAACTCATTAAGCTTTTGATTATGTTCATGTAATTGTCAAAAAATCACCTGCTTGACTCTAGAACAAATACTGAACTATGTTCTCTCTCTGTTCCGGGGAGAGAAGCCATGTTGAAAACTGTGTTCCAGGAAGCCGCCGCGCTGGCCTCGCTGTCGTTGTTTATCGGGATGATCGCCATCTGGACCCAGGTGCTGGGTAACCTTTGAAAGTGCTCCGTCGCGCACCCCGAGGTGTACGACTTGCTGCGTCGTGATGGATGATAACCACGCCGTCGCAGGATGACGGGGAAAGGTTGATCACCTTGCGAGCGAGCGGTGGACAGGCCAGCGCGCCGTCCCCACTCTGGGCGTAACAAGGAATCACCTGTGGCTGGTCTCGATTTCGTGCACTTGCACGTGCACTCGTCCTATTCGCTGCTGGAGGGCGCGCTCACGATCGCGCGACTGGCCGAATTAGCGAAAGCCGACCGTGAGCCAGCGCTCGCATTAACAGACACCGACAACATGTTCGGTGCGCTGGAATTTTCCGAAAAACTCTCCGGATACGGCATTCAGCCGATCATCGGCTGCGCGCTGGCGATTGATTTTGGCGACAGCGATCACGGAACTCGTAACGGAAATGCCCAACCCGAGCGTGCGCGTATCGTGCTCTTGGCGGCTCGGCCTGAGGGCTATCGCAGCCTCATGCGACTCAATTCGCGCGCCTTCCTTGACACGCCGGCGAATGAGCCGCCGCGGCTCAAACCGGAATGGCTCCAAGGAGAAGCGACGGGCATTATTGCGCTCTCCGGCGGGCCAGGCGGCCCCCTCGATATGGCAATTGCCGCTGGGCAAAACCATCTCGCGGCCGCCCGTCTTGACGCGCTACTCGGGCTGTTTGGCGACCGGCTCTACATTGAATTGCAACGCCATGGCACACCGGCGGAGCGGCGCAGTGAACCGGTGTTGATCGATCTTGCATATGGCAAGAGCGTGCCGCTGGTCGCGACCAACGAACCATACTTCGCGACGGCACAAGACTACGAAGCGCACGACGCGCTGATCTGCATTGCCGAAGGCCGGCTACTGGCGGAAAGTGATCGCCGCCAACTGACGCCCGAGCACCGTTTTAAGAGCCGGGCTGAGATGGCCGAGCTGTTTCGCGATATGCCGGAGGCGCTGGCTCACACCGTCGAGATTGCGCAGCGCTGCGCATTCCGCCCGCGAACGCATCTACCCATTCTTCCGCGCTTCTCAACCGGCGATAATGGAAACGCGCTCGATGAAGCGAGCGAACTGCGCAAACGCGCGGAGGTGGGCCTCGAACTGCGTCTCGAAACCGCGGGTGTGGCGCCTGGCCACACCGTCGATGAATACCGGGAGCGGCTTGATTTTGAACTCGGTGTCATCGCCGGCATGAAATATCCCGGTTATTTTCTGATCGTCTCCGACTTCATTCAGTGGGCGAAGAAACAAGGCATACCCGTTGGTCCTGGTCGTGGTTCAGGGGCCGGCTCACTCGTTTCATACGCCCTCACTATCACCGACCTCGATCCCATCCGCTTTGGCCTGCTCTTTGAGCGGTTTCTCAATCCCGAGCGCGTGTCGATGCCGGACTTCGATATCGACTTCTGTCAGGACCGGCGCGACGAGGTCATTCGCTACGTGCAGGAGCGTTACGGTCGCGACCAGGTGGCGCAGATCATTACCTTCGGAACGTTGCAAGCGCGCGGCGTATTGCGCGATGTCGGCCGCGTGTTGCAGATGCCGTACGGGCAGGTCGACAAGCTCTGCAAGTTGGTGCCGCAGAACCCGGCCGCGCCAGTCTTGCTCAAACAGGCGATCGAAGGCGAGCCGCGCCTGCAAGCCGAACGCGACGGGGATCCGGTGGTCAAACGCGCCTTCGACATTGCGCAGAAGCTCGAAGGTCTGAACCGCCATGCCTCCACCCATGCCGCGGGCATCGTGATCGGCGACCGACCATTGTCCGAGCTGGTGCCGCTCTATCGCGATCCGAAATCGGACATGCCGGTCACCCAGTTCAATATGAAATGGGTGGAGCAGGCGGGGCTGGTGAAGTTCGATTTCCTCGGTCTGAAAACGCTGACGGTGTTGCAAACCGCGGTTGCCCTGGTGAAGCGGCGCGGCGTGGACATCGATCTGGCTGCGATCCCGTTGGACGACAAGAACACCTACGATCTCCTGGCCCGGGCCGAAGCCGTTGGCATCTTCCAGCTGGAGAGTGCGGGCATGCGGCGGGCGCTGCTCGACATGCGGCCCGACCGTTTCGAAGACATCATCGCGCTTGTTGCACTTTATCGCCCGGGCCCGATGGCGAATATTCCGACTTATTGTGCTCGCAAGCACGGCATGGAGCACCCGGACTACATCCACCCCAAGCTTGAGCCGATCCTGCGTGAGACCTTCGGCGTCATCATCTACCAGGAGCAGGTGATGCAAGCCGCGCAGATCCTCGCCGGCTTCACCCTCGGTCAAGCCGATCTGCTGCGTCGCGCTATGGGGAAGAAGATCAGGAAGGAAATGCAGGCGCAGCGGCATGACTTTGTTTCCGGCTGCGTCGAGCGCGGCGTGGAGCGCTTTCAGGCCGATGCGATCTTCGACCTCCTCGAGCGTTTTGCCGAATACGGCTTCAACAAGAGTCATGCGGCGGCCTACGCGTTGGTCGCCTATCAGACCGCTTACATGAAAGCGAATTTTCCGGTCGAGTTTCTGGCCGCGACCATGACGCTCGACATGGGCAACACAGACAAGCTCGCCGAATTCCGTGCCGAAGCTGAGCGCCTCGGTATCAAGGTTGATCCGCCATCGGCGAACCGCTCAGGGGTCGATTTTGAAGTCGATGGCAACACGATCATTTATGCACTTGCTGCGCTTAAGGGCGTTGGCAAGCAGGCGGTCGAAGCGATCATCGGGGCGCGCGACAACCGCGCTTTTGCCGACCTTGCCGACTTTGCTGCACGCGTCAGTCCACGCGCCGTCAACAAGCGCGTACTGGAAAGTCTCACCGCCGCCGGAGCGTTCGATGCGTTCGAGAAGAACCGCGCGCGCGTCTTCGCCGCGATGGACGTCGTTCTTGCCCGCGCGCAGCGTGCGCATGACACCGCGGCGGTCGGCCAAAGCGAATTGTTCGGTGGCGGAACGACGCGCGAGCAAATAGCGCTGCCGCAAATCGAATCTTGGCTGCCGGCCGAGCGGCTGCGCCGCGAATATGAGGCGGTGGGGTTCTTTTTGTCTGGCCATCCGCTCGACGACTATGCTGCAGTCCTCAAGAAGCTACGCGTCCAGCCGTGGGCAGAATTTGCGCGCGCGGTGAAGGCGGGCGCGACGGCGGGTCGCGTCGCGGCAACCGTCGTCTCGCGAACCGAGCGCCGTACGCGCACAGGCAGCAAGATGGGCATCATCGGCCTGTCGGATCCCAGTGGTCATTTCGAGGCCGTGATCTTCTCGGAAGGTTTGGCGGAACACCGCGATCTTCTTGAGCCCGGCAACGCAGTGCTTTTGTTTCTGTCGGCGGAAGTGCAGGGTGATGAGGTGCGTGCGCGCATCCAGTCGGTCGAGCCACTCGATAACGCTGCCGCGAATTTGCAAAAAGGCTTACGCGTGTTCCTGCGCGATGGTGCGCCACTCGAGGCGGTTGCCAAACGGCTGGAGCCGGCGCCGCGTGCGGCCCATGCGAATGGCGACGGCGAAGTCAGCGTGGTGCTGCTGCTCAAGCGCGGCACCGAGGTCGAGGTGAAGCTGCCGGGCCGTTTCAAGGTGTCACCCCAGATTGCCGGCGCTATCAAGGCCGTGCCAGGGGTGGTGCAGGTCGAGGCGGTGTAGGCTTTTCTCCGCTAGTGCGGGAACTGGGCAAGCCGGGCGCGCGCTGCGTTGGCTAAGGCCTTGCCGCGCCTTGCATCGCGGGAAGTGCACCTATATAAGCCCGGCATCACTCACGCGGACGCATGGCTTTAGGCCCCGACAATGGGTCAAAAAGGCCGTCCGGTGGCCCAAAAGGGCTCACAACCGTCCGCGGCGGATCAACCGGAGAAGATTATGACGATTCCTGACTTTTCGATGCGTCAGCTATTGGAAGCTGGCGTGCACTTTGGCCACCAGGCCCACCGTTGGAACCCGAAGATGGGTTCGTACATCTTCGGCACACGCAACAACATCCACATCGTTGACCTTGCCCAAACCGTGCCGATGCTCCATCGCGCGTTGCAGGCGGTGAGCGACACCGTGGCGAAAGGCGGCCGCATCCTGTTCGTCGGCACCAAACGCCAGGCACAGGACTCGATCGCCGATGCTGCCAAGCGCAGTGCGCAGTATTACGTGAATTCCCGGTGGCTCGGTGGCACGTTGACAAACTGGAAGACCATCTCTGCTTCGATTGCGCGGCTGCGTAAGCTCGATGAGATGCTCAATTCCGGTGAAACGGGGGGCTACACCAAGAAAGAGCGCCTCACAATGCAGCGGGAGCGCGACAAACTCGATCGTTCGCTCGGCGGCATCAAGGACATGGGCGGCGTGCCTGACCTCCTGTTCGTGATTGACACCAACAAGGAGGACATTGCGATCAAAGAGGCCAAGCGCCTCAACATTCCGGTCGCGGCCGTCGTCGACACGAATTGCGATCCGGCGGGCATCACCTATATCGTGCCCGGCAATGATGATGCGAGCCGCGCTGTTTCGCTCTACTGCGATCTCGTGGCCAAGGCGGCGATCGACGGTATTTCGCGTGCGCAAGGCGAAATGGGCGTTGACGCCGGTGCTGCCGAAAAGCCAATCATCGCGGAGCGGATACCGACAGCCCCTGCGGCGGCCAGCCTTGGGTTTGAACCATTGCCCGGCCCGCGCGGCGTTGCAGATGATCTCAAAAAACTTCCGGGCGTGTCGCCGGCAATCGAGAAACAGCTCAACGATCTCGGCCTATTCCACTACTCGCAGATTGCCGAGTTCAATGAAAAGGCGGCGCACAATGTCGGCGAAGAGGTCGGCTTGCCCGGCCGTGTCGACGGTTGGATCGCCAAGGCAAAGGAATTGACGGCGGAGTAACCGTTCTTGTCATGGCCGGGACGAGCCCGGCCATCCACGACTTGGGTCCGGCAGAGTGTTTTGGATGCCCGGCACGAGGCCGGGCATGACCAAGCGAGGAAAAGATCGATGGCCAATATTTCTGCACAAACGGTGAAAGAGCTGCGCGAGTCGACTGGCGCCGGCATGATGGACTGCAAATCAGCCCTTACCGAGACCAATGGCGACATGACCGCCGCGCAGGATTGGCTGCGCAAGAAGGGTCTGTCCAAGGCCGCGAAGAAAGCCGGGCGGGTTGCCGCCGAAGGGCTTATCGGCGTTCAGGTGAAAGGCACCAAAGGCGTCGCAGTCGAAGTCAACTCGGAAACCGATTTCGTCGCGCGTAATGACCTTTTCCAGGGCCTGGTGAAGATGATCGCCGACGTCGCGCTATCGGTCGGCACCGATGTCGAGAAGCTCAAAGCCGCAAAAGCCGGCAGCATCACTGTGTCCGATTCGATCTCCGACACGATTGCGAAAATCGGCGAGAACATGACGCTGCGCCGCGCTGCTATGCTCTCGGTCGGGAAGGGCGCTATCGGCTCCTACGTACACAACGCAGTAATCGATGGCTTAGGCAAGATCGGTGTGATTGTGGCACTCGAATCGTCCGGTAAAGTCGACGAACTGGCCGCTATCGGCCGTCAGGTGGCGATGCACGTGGCCTCAGCCAATCCATTGGCGCTTGATGCGGCCGCACTCGACCCGGCGGTTGTGGAGCGCGAGAAGAATGTGCTTGCCGACAAGTTCAAGCAACAGGGCAAACCGGCTAACGTGATCGAGAAGATCGTCGAATCGGGATTGAAAACGTTCTACAAGGAAGTTTGCTTGCTGGAGCAGCCGTTCATTTTCGACGACAAGAAAAGCGTCGCGCAGGCGCTGAAGGAAGCCGAAGGCAAAGCGGGCGGACCGATCAAAGTCACCGGTTTCGTTCGTTATGCACTCGGTGAGGGCATCGAAAAACAGGAAACCGATTTTGCCGCCGAGGTCGCTGCCGCCGCCGGTCAGAGTTGATCGAACGTCGTCCGCGTTCGCTCTCGGCGATCCCATGAAGGATCGCAACGGATGAGTGATCCGGTCTATCGTCGCGTCATCGTCAAATTGTCCGGCGAAGCTCTGTCGGCCGCCAACGGTTTCGGTATCGATCAGGCGACAGTTGAACGGCTGGCTGCGGACCTGGCGGCGGCTGCCAGGCTCGGCACTGAGCTGGGCGTCGTCGTCGGCGGCGGCAACATTTTCCGTGGCGTGGAAGTGTCTGAACGCGGGGTACCGCGGCCCGTCGGCGATACCATGGGCATGCTGGCGACCGTGATGAATTGTCTGGTGCTCGAAGCGGCAATCGAGCGAGCTGGATGTGAGGCGCGCACGTTGTCCGCTCTTGCTATGACCGCGGTGTGCGAAACGTACAATCGCAAGCGTGCTATGAAGAATCTCGGGAAAGGCCGCGTCGTTTTGCTCGCCGCAGGGACTGGCAATCCGTTCTTTACAACCGATACCACGGCGGTGTTGCGCGCGGCGGAACTTGAGGCGCAGGCAGTGCTCAAAGCCACAAATGTCGATGGTGTCTATACCGCTGATCCCAAAAAAGATCCGAAAGCGAAACGTTACGACAAGCTCAGTCATCAGGAGGCGATTGAGAAGGACCT
>Ga0075021_10001935_pt1 | contig 10706 bp, 6 predicted proteins | sample ColStrG_CSR_2012_FD_72749 | JGI IMG/M metagenome (GOLD analysis project Ga0075021, IMG submission 72749) | Freshwater sediment microbial communities in response to fracking from Pennsylvania, USA - Cold Stream Run_MetaG_CSR_2012 | ecosystem: Environmental > Aquatic > Freshwater > Creek >... | reverse complement strand
CTTGCGTTACTTATCTTTGCGATTCTGTGCGATCAGTCGCGATCTGTCCTGACTTGCCCGTCGGCCCCGTTCGAGTATGAAGCATGGCCGCATGGCCGCATGGCCGCATGGCCGCTCGATCCCCTTCAGGACGCCATCAGCGGCACACAAATGGTCACGATGGTGCCATGACCGGGTGAACCGGTGATGGTCAGGTCGCCTGCCACCTCACGCAAGCGCTCGCGCATGCCCATGAGACCCAGTGACTTGCCCGGTCTGAGTGCTTCGGAGGATATGCCTCGCCCGTCGTCGCGCACCATGAGCACCGCTTGACCCTCGTCAAGGGTTAGCGTGACGGTAACAGTTGCAGCTTGGGCGTGACGGGCGATGTTGGTCAGCGATTCCTGAAACACCCGGAACACGGCCGTGCGCTGGTCGCGGTCTAGCTTTACCTCGTCAGGAGGCAACTCCACCAGACACGTGATGCCAGTGCGCTGCTCCCATTCACGCGCCTGCCATTCGAGCGCCGCCGCCAAACCAAAGTCGTCCAAGATGGGCGGCCGCAGGTCCGAGGCGATCCGGCGCACAATCTGCACCAACTCATCGGCTTGACCGCGGATGTCTTGCACCCTGTTCGTGAGCTCTGTGTCAACCTCGCGGCCCTTTCTAACCCTTGCCAGGCTCATCTTGAGCGCCGTGAGCGAGCCCCCAAGTTGGTCGTGCACTTCGCGCGCGATGCGGGTGCGCTCTTCCTCACGGGCGCGCTCAGCGCGGGTCGAAACCAGACGCAGTTGCGCCTGGCTGTCACGCAGTTCGGCCGTGCGCTCGTTCACCCGTGCTTCCAGCGTCTCGTTCAGTGCTTGCTGCTCAGCTGCAAGCCGCATGGTTTCTAGCGCAAGCCACATGCGCTCGCCGACTGTGCTTAGGAGCGCGGCTTCGCGCTCATCCCAAGCGCGCGGCATGTCTTCCATCACCCCGATTGTGGCTACCCACCGCCCCGCACGCAGCAGCGGCACGAACAATGCGGCCCGGATGCCGAGAGGCGCGAACGCCGCCAGATATCGACTAGCCGTGCGCGGATCGGCCTGCACATCGGCACGCGTCACCGTGCGGCCGGCGGTGTAGTCAGCCAGATCCACCTTGATGAAATCGGACAGCCGGTATTCACCGGTAAGTGAGCGCAGCTCACGGGCGTGATAGTCGTCACGGACAATGATCCTGTCGTGCTTGACATCAACTTCTGAGATCAAGCAGCGGGCGGCGGAGAAATGCTTGGCGGTAGCCTGCGTCACCGCTGCGATCAACTTGGCTGGATCGGCGATATGTGTGATCCGTTCCCCTAGTTCAGCGAGGAAGCTGGCGTCCAGTTCAGCTAACTTGTGCTCATGGATGTCGGTTGAAGTGCCATACCAGCCGGTAATGTGACCTGTCGCACCCTGCACCGGCTCACAGCGAACCAGGAACCAACGGTATGCGCCATCATGCCGTCGCAGGCGTAGCTCATACTCGAACGGTTGACCGTCACTAAGATTCTTGGCCCACGCTGCTTCAGCGACGGGCCGGTCTTCGGGATGAACCGGCGCATTTGTGTCGCGCAGGCTCTCGGCAAGTGACAGACCGGTGTAATCAAGCCAGCGCTGGTTGAGGTAACTGATCCGGCCAGTAGCATCATTGATCCACACGATCTGCGGCATGGCATCGGCCAAGTCGTGGAAGCGCGCTTCGCTAGCTCGGATCGCTTCAAATAGCCCCGTGCGGTCGAGCGCCTGAGCACATAGATCCGTCACGGTCGTGGCGAAGCGGCGCGTATCGGTGTCGAATGTGCATGGCTGTGGATAGCTGATTCCTAGCGCGCCTAAAACACGCTCGCCAACCACCAGGGGCAGCCCTGCCCAGGCCTGTGCCAACGCCCAGGTGTCATGACCAGGCAGGAAACCATAGCGGTGCTGGTAGTCGGCCGGTGACGAGACCCAGATGGCTTGCCGGGTGCGAGCAGCCTCGGCCGTTGCGCTCTTGGCTGAAAGTGGGTAGCGCCTCCAGGCTTGGATGATCGTGTCCGGGTAGCCGTGGCTATCGACGATCTCGAGTTCATCACCGTCTAGGCGCATGACCGATCCGGCCGTGGCGCCAAGCGCGGGTAAGCCGTCATCCAACACGGCGCGCACGACCTCACTTGGCGTCAGCGCGGAGGCCAGCTTTGCTGTTAAAGATTGCAGCCCAACGGCCCGCTCTTTGGCCCGTTGCTCAGCGTCAGATAGCCGGGCGCGTTCATAGGCGATCGCGGCCCGATCAGCGAGCGTCAGGGCGAAGGCGCGTTCGGCTTCGTCCCAGGCCCGTGGCGCTGCAAAGATCAGACTGAGCACGCCGAAGACTTCGTCACCGCGCTTTAGCGGCAAATGCGCGCTGGCTTCAATCGCCGCCGTGCGTGCAGTGTCAGCCCAGTTGTAATAACGGCGCGTGAATTCATCCCAGTCATGGATATAGACGCCCAGACCTGCCCGGGCGGCATCGCTGGCAGGATGCTGGACGTCGAGTGGCACCACATCGGGTGGCACAAACGTATGAGCCGGGTCAGCCTCAACACGCTGGAAGGAGCGTTGAAAGGTATCGAGCACGAGCCCTGTATCGGTCACGAGCCGCATCCCGCCCGCGCTGGCCCCAAGCGCGACGAGCACATCACCCACAATCACCTGACGCACCTCACCCAATGTTTGCGCTGCAGCGAGGCTAGCCGTTGCCGCTTGCAGGTGCCAGAGCCGCTCTTCAACCGTCTTGCGGGCCGTGATATCCACGATGGAGCCGACGATGCGTCGCGCTTGGCCTGCCGCATCGCGCACCACTGAATTTTCGTCGAGCACCCATAGGTAATGTCCGTTCTTGTGGCGGATGCGATATTCATAGCGCGTGCCGGGCGCGCCGGTCTTCACGGCGTGCAGGGTCGCGTCGTGCACACGCTGGACATCGTCGGGATGGATGAGCGCTTCCCACAGTTCGCCACCGCCTGGCACGTCGTCTGGACTATATCCAAGCACATGGATGAAGTTTTCGCTTCTTTCCTCCGCATACGTCGCTAGGTCCAAGTCGTAGATAAAGCCATTTGAGGCGTCTTCGGCGATGCGGAAGCGCTCGTTGACCAGACGCAGCGCTTCTTCAGCCTGCTTGCGCTCGGTTGTATCGAGCACGGCGCCGATCAAGCGCCGGGGTATGCGCCCTGCCGGTGTGCCGTCGAACAGGGTTTGCGTGGCGAATGATAGCCAGGCGATCGACCCATCGGGCCGCCGCAGGCGGAGTTCGACGGTTGCATATCCGTCACCCGCCGGGTCCAGGTTCGCTTCTAGTGCGCGCTGGGCGAGCATGATATCGTCCGGATGCACAGCACCAAAGGTCCGCTCGAGGGGCGAGTTTTCTTGACCAGGCTTGCCGAGTATCTCATCTGCCCGGGGTGAGCGCTGCACCATCTGGCGTTCAAGATCAATCTCGAATGTGCCCAGCCGGGCAGCCTGGGTGGCGATACGCAGGCGTGTCTCGCTGTCGCGCAGGGTTGCAAGCCTCTGATGGCGGCTGATGTGGCTCCCGATCACCAAGGCGTATAAGCGAGCTAGCTCGCACCAGGCGTTGGTAATGGGTCGGCCCGTGATGAGGTTGTCGGTGCTCAGGACGCCGACGATGCGCTTGCCATCCCACAGTGCGACTATGGCATGCGGACAGATGGCGCCGTTGCGGTCAAGCTTGTTCACCGGATGCCCTTCAAGGATGAATCGCTCGCCGCCCAGCAAAATGCGATTGATCCCGCTGTTAGATGAGGGGCCATACCAATCCCGTTCGTCGCGGGTGTTGCCAGCGGCGTCGGTGCCAAATGTGCCGCGCACGATGTTGGGTGCTTCTTCCAGCAAAATGATACCGATGCGTTCAAAGCCGAGGTCGCGCCGGCCACGCTCGACCGCCAGGCGGCACAATTCGTCGATGGTCGGCACATCAGCCAAATCCAGGGAAATGGTGTGCAGGGCGACCAGGCGTTCGTGAAAGCGCCCGTCGTCGTCGCCTGCCGCGTCTTGTCTGGTATGTGGCTCACCTGGCTGGTCACAGTTGCTGGCGCCATTTCCGGAGTGGGGAACCGCTTGGGCCGCGGCGTGCACACTCGCCAATTCGGCGCGCAGCCGCGCGTTCTCGCGTAACAAGGCAGCCAAAGATAAAGATTCAGACGATGGAGGGATAGACATGACAACTGGACACTGGTCTTTTATAGCCCGGATGACCACGCGTTGACTGTGAAGACGGTCAGGGTCGTGGTCACGATTTTCGAGCTGCTCTCGAACCGGCGCTTACCGGTAGGAAGATATGCTGCGATGGTATCAGTTTTACTGTGTTTAGCCTGTCAGTCTGCGGCGCTGCTACGCATCGGTGTTTGTCCTACATTTCCCGTGAACTTGAAATGCCTGCATAGGTGAGCCACGTAGGCACATGCAGGCGTGGGAAGTGTGCACGAGTAACTCTCCTACATGCGCTTACAAAAGGCTCTGACAGATTTAAGCCTTGGTGCGCCTATGCTCTGCCGCCAATGACAATGAATGAAGGCATGATGGCAAACACGGCCACTGCTAACACCGTTCCAATGATGGACTGGCACCGGCTAACAGTCGAGGAAGCTATGCTGCGGCTGGAGACCAACAGTGCCTCTGGGCTGACAGTAGATCAAGCCAGCCAACGCCAGCAACAGTTTGGGCCAAATGAGCTAGCGGAGAGCGCCGGTCGCAGCCCATTGCGGCTACTCTGGGAGCAGTTTACGGCCACCATGGTGCTGGTCTTGATCGTGGCCGGCACCGTGTCGCTGCTACTAGAGAAGTGGCAGGAGGCGATCGCCATTTTTGCCATCGTCATCCTATTCGGCTTGCTGGGCTTTGTCCAAGAATATCGCGCCGAACGCGCGATGGCGGCATTGAAGAAGCTATCCGTTCCGCAAGTACGCGCCCGCCGCAACGGCCTCGTGCAGGTGCTCTCTGCCAGGGAGTTGGTGCCTGGTGATCTGGTCTTACTCGAAGCGGGCAATGTCGTGCCAGCAGATATGCGCTTGAAAGAGTCCGCGAATCTGCGCATTCAAGAGTCTGCGCTGACCGGCGAATCCGAGGCCGTGGACAAGGACACCTTGCCGGTTAGCGCAAGGGATGTGCCGCTGGGTGACCGCACGAATATGGGATACATGGGCACGATGGTGACACGTGGCCGAGGCGAAGGTATCGTGACCGGAACTGGCATGCGCACGGAGTTGGGCCATGTCGCGACGCTTCTGCAATCGGTCGCGGACGAGCAGACACCGTTGCAAAAGCGGCTTGATCGGGTAGGTAAGGTCCTGGCGCTGGCCGGGATCGTCATCGCATTCGTGGTGGCCGCGTTTGGGGTGTTACGGGGCGAGTCGCTGGCTGACATGTTCCTGGTGGCAGTCAGTGTGGCCGTCGCCATCGTCCCCGAAGGCCTGCCAGCCGTCGTTACCATCACGCTCGCACTGGGTGCACGGCGCATGCTGGCGCGTAACGCGCTTATTCGAAGATTACCGGCCGTCGAGACACTCGGATCGGTCGATGTGATCTGTTCGGACAAGACCGGCACCCTGACGCAGAACAAAATGACAGTCAAGGTGCTGGACATTGCCGGGCACACGCTAGAGATGAGCGAGCGGCCTGCACACCCCAGCGCCGAAGACGCCTCGCATGCGATGTTGGCGCTGGCCGGTCAGCAGTCTGGGATGATGGTCATCCACGGACAGGCAATGACCGTATTGCTCGCAGCCGGTGCACTCGCGAACGACGCGCACTGGCAAACTGATGCCAGCGGCAAGTCGTATGCAATCGGGGACCCGACCGAGGCTGCGCTGGTCATCGCGGCCGCGCACTTTGGTCTCAAAAAGCACGATTTGGAGGGGGCCATGCCACGGGTGATGGAATTGTCGTTTGATAGCGACCGCAAACGCATGTCCACCGTGCATGCCGTTCAGCAGGCCCGAACACAGGACAAGGAATCGGACAAGGATGGTCCACTGGCTCAAGTTGCTGAGTTCACAGCTCAAGTTCGTAGCCCTTTCATCGTGTTTACGAAAGGCGCAGTGGACAGCTTGCTCGCTATCTCAGCCCACGCTTGGGTGAACGGCCAGACGCAACCAGTGACCCAGGACCTGCGCCGGCGGATTGAAGCGGCGGGTGAGCAACTGGCGCGCGAGGGTATGCGCGTGCTTGGTGTCGCATTCAAACCCATCGACGAATTGCCAGCCAAGGCCGATGTGTCACTTGAGCGCAATCTGACCTTCCTCGGTCTGGCCGGCATGATTGACCCGCCCCGGTCGGAGGCACAGCGTGCGGTCGCCATCAGCAAACAGGCCGGCATCCGAGCGGTCATGATCACGGGTGATCACCCACTCACCGCGCAAGCCATCGCACAGGAGCTTGGCATCTCCGAAAATGGGCCTGCTGTCACCGGCCAGGCGCTCAATAACATGAGCGATGGGCAATTAGGCGACCTTGTCGAACAGTCAGCGGTATACGCGCGCGTCTCGCCGGAACACAAGCTGCGCATCGTCGAAGCGTTACAGCGTAAGGGCCACGTCGTGGCGATGACGGGTGATGGCGTCAATGATGCACCGGCGCTCAAGCGGGCCGACATCGGCGTGTCGATGGGCATGAGCGGCACTGACGTGACAAAGGAAGCCAGTGATATGGTGCTACGCGATGACAACTTTGCCACGATCGTGGCTGCAGTCGAGGAGGGCCGGGTGATCTATGACAACATCCGGAAGTTCGTTAAGTTCTCGGTGGGTGGCAATATTGGCAAGGTGATGGTCATGCTGCTTGGGCCGGTATTGGCCCTGCTGCTCCCTCGCGCAGCGGTCGATCCACTGGTGGTGCCCTTATTGCCACTGCAGCTCTTGTGGCTGAATCTGTTGACCGACGGCCTGCTGGGTGTTGGGCTCGGCGTGGAGCCAGCCGAAAAGAACGTCATGCGCCGCCCGCCAGTTGCTTCCAACGCCAGCATCTTTGGTGATGGTCTGCTGGGCCAGATGATACGGATCGGGGGCCTCATTGGCGTGATTGCGCTTGGCATTGGGCTATATGAATGGTCCATTGGCAACGAGAACTGGCAGACGATGATGTTCACGACGCTGACGTTTTGCCAGGTCTGGCAGGCACTGGGCATTCGCTCAGGCAACGACTCGCTCTTTCAAAGCGGACTGAACAGCAACAAACCCTTGCTCTTACTGGCTATCTTGGTGATCGCCTTGCAACTCGCGGCGGTCTATGTACCGGTGTTTCAGACTTTTCTGGGCACACGGCCATTAGTCGTAACGGACGCATTGATGTGCGCCCTGCTGAGCAGCCTGGTGTTTGTTATGGCCGAGACTGAGAAGGCCACCCGGCGCCGGTTATATCGGGCGCGCGAGGATGATACGCACTCACCACCCACAATGGCAGTGTTGGCATGAGGTTTGAGTACGCTGGGGTGAGCAGTGAGTCGCTTAGCACAATCCGTATGACCCGCAGCACGAACCGTGGTCGATACTGCGGGCCCTAAGCCACGCGCCGGTGAGGTTAGCAGCGAAAAATCGTCTGCCGCGTCCGCTCTAAAACCTCGCGACTGGCAACCAGCGTGAGCACATCGCCCGTGGCGACAACGGTACTGCCAGACGGCACGAAATGCTCATGACCGCGCTCGACTAATACGATCAACACATGTTCCGGTAAGTGTAAGTCGACAAGCTGCTTGCCAGCGGCGGGTGATGTTGGATCGATGCGCACGCTAGCCGTCTCGGTCTGTAGGGCGTCGGCCAGCCGTAGAGGCGATGCCCCGCTTTGACTGACAGTAGCTATAGCCCGAGTCGCCGTGTCACCTACGACAGACTCGTGCCCTGAATCAGCACCGAAGTTAGCACCACAAAAAACACCAAATTGAAGATCACGCTGGACACCTTGATGCCAGCCACCAGCGGAAACGTCGCCATGATGATCGGCGTAGCCCCCCGTAGCCCTATCCATGACACCAGCACAGTTCGCGAAGTGGCATGCGGGCCCAACTCAGCGACACCAGCACCGCGATTGGGCGAGCGAGGAAGATTAAGACGGCCGACATCAGGAGTGCCACGCCCGCGACTGGGATCAGGCGCGATGGAAATACCAGCAGCCCGAGCGTCAGGAACATGACGATCTGAGCGATCCACGCCAGGCCGTCATGAAAGCCTTTCAGACTGCGGCGATGGACGAAATCGCTGTTACCCATGACGATACCGGCCAAATACACAGCCAGAAAGCCGCTGCCGCCAAGTGCGGCCGCCGCGCCATAGACCAGCAATACGACCGTCAGCGTGACGATGACATACAAGCCATCGACTTTGAGCCGTAGATGATTTATGACCCACACCGCGCCGCGTCCGATGCCTAGTCCCAGTGCCGTTCCCAGCGCCATTTCCTGCACAAACAAGGGCAGCAGGCTGACCGGGCTTGCGCCGGGTGTGGTGAGCAAGGTGACCAGGCCCAATGTGAGGAACACGGCCATCGGGTCATTGGTACCACTCTCGAACTCGATCAACGGTTCAAGCTCACCGGTCAGGTGCACATCCTTCATGCGCAACACGCTGAATACAGCCGCCGCATCCGTCGATGAGATGACCGCACCCAAAAGCAACCCTTCGACGAGCGAGAAGCCGAGCACGATCATGGCAAACAGTGCGATGAGTGCGGCGGTGATGAGCACACCCACGGTCGCTAGCGCCAGACCTCGGGCCACAATGGGCGGACGCGTGGCCAGGCTGTGTCCAAGCCACCCGAAAACAGGATGAACGCAAGGGCCGTTACGCCGACCACCTGTGTCAGGTGGGCATCGACGAAGTAAAGACCGCCCGGGCCATCCGACCCGGCCAGCATGCCGATGACCAGGAATAGCACGAGTGCCGGAATGCCAAGCACGCCGGCAGCCTTGCTGGCAAGTACGCTCAGCCCCAGCAGTGCGGCAGCGATGAGCATGATCTGCTCGATCGGCATCGATGCACCGATATGTAGCTCAAACATGGTTCCTCTTTTGTGCTTTGAGACTGGCCCTCGAATGCGTATCTGGGGGGTGCACCTCAGAAGCCGCACACCGCGTTGCGTGCCCGCTTGGTCACCTGCTTGACTCGCTCATGCCGCTCGTGTCACCGAGTGTTATGCAAGGGGAAGCCCCCTGGGTGTTCGCTGGTTCAAGCAATAGGCGGGCTAAGCGAGCCCATACCTTCACTCGACTGCTCCATACGCGAGTGTCCAGAAGTCGGTAAAGACCTTCGGAGTAACCGGCGAATCCAAAAGACGCTGGGTAAGGAGGATGCCGATCACCTCGTTTGCTGGGTCGATGTAGGCTGTCGTGCCAAAGCCACCGGTCCACCCAAATCGGCCTGGCATGTGAAAGATATCGCCCCGCCCGATGTCAACCGCCATACCCAGACCCCAGCTCGAGTGTGTGCCAAAAAAGATACCCGCATCCGCCCGTTGCTCGGGCGTGAGTTGATCGGATGTCATCAGCGCTACAGTGGCGGGTGCGAGAATTCGCTCACGACCCAACGTGCCTCTCTTCAGCAGCATGCGGCTGAAGGCGAAATAGTCGTCGATTGACGACACAAGCCCGCCACCGCCCGATTCGAATGCCGGCTCCTTCCACCACGCGCTACTCGACACATCGTCAACGTATGCCAGCGCATGGGTCTGGCGGTTGAAGAAATAGAACGCGGGCATGCGGTCGCGCTTCTCGGGCGGGACATAAAACGATGTGTCCACCATCCCGAGTGGCTCGAAGATGCGTGAACGCATAAATGCTCCCAGCGATTGGCCTGAGGCACGCGCGATCAGGGCGCCGAGTACATCGCCACTCACCTGATACAGCCACTGTTCACCTGGCTGCGCAAGCAGTGGCAGCGATCCGAGCCTACATAGCCACTCATCCATGCTTGGCGCTTGCGAGGGCAGCATCGGACCATCGCCGCCGATTTGGTAATCGCGGATCGCCTTCTGGATTGGATATGTGTCGGGTGCGGCCATCACGCTGCCAAAGCCCATTCGATACGTCAGCACATCACGGACGGTGATCACGCGTTTGGCTGGCACGGTGTCATCAAGCTCAGAGGGAATAGACTTGAGCACAGGGCGATGTGCAAGCTCCGGCAGCCAGGGTTCGATTGAATCGTCGAGCCCTAGTGTGCAGTCCTCGACCAAAATCATGGCCGCGACTGCGGTGACAAGCTTTGTGAGTGATGCAATACGAAAGATCGTGTCGTGCTTCATGGGAGACGGGTTATCAAACGCGAGCGTGCCAAGCGTCTCTAGATGAGCCTCATCATGACAGCTAACGAGGGCAACCAGACCCGGCATTTCCCGGCGTTCGATGTATCCCGACAATACTTGGTGCATGCGCTCAAGCCGCGGCTTCGAAAGACCTGTTGTATTCACATCCATTTCAGATTCTCGTCTCTTTCTGGTTATTGCAGGATATGGGGTCGGCGGTATATCAGCTTCGATACCTGTCAGCGGTTGTTAATGGGGGCACGGGCTTTGATCATCGGGATACGCGATCTTTAGATGTCGAGCGTCATACGGCCTAAACGGATTTCTGACGCTTGTCACCTACGCGTAGCCCTGACTATGAGACGATGTAATGACGACGGAATGGTGTGAGCACCTTGCACTGGCTTCACATAGTTGTGCATGCTCCCAAGGTGTTTG
>Ga0075021_10001934_pt1 | contig 10707 bp, 12 predicted proteins | sample ColStrG_CSR_2012_FD_72749 | JGI IMG/M metagenome (GOLD analysis project Ga0075021, IMG submission 72749) | Freshwater sediment microbial communities in response to fracking from Pennsylvania, USA - Cold Stream Run_MetaG_CSR_2012 | ecosystem: Environmental > Aquatic > Freshwater > Creek >... | reverse complement strand
CCCCTCGGCCGCACGATCGGCTACCTCGTGCTCGGCTTCGTCGTCATGGTCGCCGGCATCGCCTCGCTGACCTCATGAATACGAGTGAGTCGCCGAAGCACCGGATCGAGACGTCGGTGGTCGCCGCCGCGCCGATCGACGTCGTGTGGGCACGGGTTGCCGACATCACCACGTGGTCGGAGTGGGGCGAGTGGGACGAGACGACACGCGACACCGAGGGCGTGCCCGCGCCCGACGGTGTCGGCACCGTCCGCCGGCTCCGTCGTGGGAAGCGCACGAACGTGGAGGAGGTGGTCGCCTTCGAGCCGCCGGTTCGCTTCGCGTACGCGCTGCGCTCGGGGTTGCCGTTGCGCGACTACCACTCCGAGATCACCCTCGAACCAGTCGGTGGCGGCACGCGCCTGCGGTGGGTGTCGACGTTCGACGGTGAGAACCCGGTGGCGGGATTCGCGGTGAACGCGGTGCTCCACCGGTTCCTGCCGCGGACCGCTCGCGCGTTGGCCGCCGTGGCCGAGGCCGACGCGTCGCAGTGACCTACGCCGAGCCGATCGGCGCGGGCGCGCGCGACGGCCCGCTTGCCGGCGTCCGTGTCGTCGACCTCACCCGAGCGCGCGCGGGCCCGACGTGTGTGCGTCAGCTCGCCGACCTCGGGGCCGACGTGGTCGCGTTGCAGAGTCCACACGGTGGCGGCGCGTTCTCGTCGCTCGGTGCCGACGGCGCCAACCTGCATCGCAACAAGCGCGCCATCGCCGTCGACCTCGCCGCCGATGCCGGTCGCGCCGTGTTCTTCCGCTTGGTCGAGCAGGCCGACGTCGTGGTCGAGAATTTCCGCCCGGGCGTGAAGTACCGCCTCGGGATCGAGCCCGACGCGGTGTGGGCCGTCAATCCGCGCGTGGTCTACGCGTCGATCTCGGGGTTCGGGCAGAGCGGGCCGTACTCGTCGCGCCCCGGCGTCGACCAGATCGCGCAGGGCCTGGGCGGCCTGATGAGCGTGACCGGTCCGCCCGGTTCGGGCCCGTGGCGCGTCGGCATCGCCATCTCCGACACCGCAGCGGGCACGATCCTCACGCAAGGCGTGCTCGCGGCGCTCATCGCCCGCGACCGCACCGGGCGGGGGCAGTGGGTGCACACGTCGCTGCTCGAGGCCATGGTGAGCTTCATGGACTTCCAGGCGGCGCGCTGGTTGATCGACGGTGAGGTTCCGGGGCAGGAGGGGAACCAGCACCCGACGATGGTGCCGATGGGTGCGTATCCCACAGCCGACGGCCATCTCAACGTCTCCGCGTTACGCGATTTCGGTGAGTTCTGCGCGCTGCTCGGCGCGCCCGAGCTGGCCGACGACCCGCGTTACGCCGACTTCGCGTCGCGCGTGGCGCACCGCGCCGAGCTCGACGCGGATCTCGCGCTTGTATTCCGCGCGCGCCCAACCGCGGAGTGGGTGGCGCGACTCGCCGAATCCGTGCCGTGCGGCCCGGTGCTCGCGGTCGACGAGGTGTTCGCCGACGAGCAGGTCGTACACCTGCAGCTGACGCGCCGCGTGGAGCATCCGACACGGGGCGCGATCGACGTGCTCCGGCCGCCGCTCACGTTCAGCGACACACCCGCGACCGTGAGGTCGGGACCGCCCGCCGATGGCGCCCACACGCGCGAGGTGCTGGCCGAGCTCGGCTATTCGCCGTCGGAGATCGATGCGCTGCACGCGAGCGGAGTGTGCGGCACGAGGGAGCAGCCATGACCACTGTCGACACCGGTACCGACAAGATGCTCGCGCACGCGGAGGGCGGGATCGGCTGGATGACGTACAACAATCCCGCGCGCCTCAACGCCATGTCGTACGACATGCAGCTTGCCGTGCCGCGGATCCTGGGTGCGTTCGCGGCCGATCCCGACGTGCACGTCCTCGTGGTACGGGGTGCGGGTGAGCGAGCGTTCGTTTCGGGCGCCGACATCTCCGAGTTCTCCGAGAAGCGCACGACGGTCGCGGCGCGCGCCGACTACGACGAGGCCCTCGCCGTCGCCTGGGCGTCGTGGCGCACCGTCGACAAGCCGATCATCGCGATGATCCGCGGGTACTGCATCGGCGGCGGCTTGATGACCGCGATGAAGACCGACATCCGGATCGCGGCCGCTGGGAGCGAGTTCGCGATCCCGGCGGCGAAGCTGGGGCTCGGGTACGGGTACGGAGGCGTCGAGGAGCTCATCGCGCTCGTCGGGCCGGCGTGGGCGGCGGAGATCCTGTTCTCGGCGCGGCGGTTGAGCGCGGAGGAAGCGTTGCGCATCGGACTGGTCAACCGCGTCGTGGCCGTCGACGAGCTGGAGCCGGCGGTGCGCGAGTTGGCCGCGACCATCGCCGCCAACGCGCCGCTCACGGTGAAGGCGGCCAAGGCCGCGATCCGCGAGGCACAACGTGATCCATCAGCTCGCGACCTCGACGCGGTGGAGCGCCTGGTCGAAGCGTGCTTCCGTTCCGCCGACTACCTCGAAGGCCAAGCTGCGTTTGCCGAGAAACGCGCGCCGCGGTTCCGGGGTGAGTGAAGGCCGTCAGGACGACGGCGGGCGGCCGGCGCGCGCCACGACGCTGAAGCCGTAGAAGAGCAGGAACGCGCCGACCGCGATCGTCACGAGGTTGAAGCCCGACGCGCCGCGGTTGGCGGCGTCGATCACGTTGAGCGCGAGGACCACCAGTCCGCTGATCGCCATCACGATTCCGCGGTTGCGTTCAGGCATCGCGGAGGCCTTCCCAACCTGCCGGCGGGGGTGCGAGCATCCAGAACTGCTCACCGACGTTGCCACCCAGGCGCTCGGCGAGCGCGTGGTCGCGATTGAGCGGACCGAGCTGCGACACGTAGCACTCGATCGCGGCGCGCTTGCGCGCATGGTCGGTGACGAGCGGCAGGATCATCGGCGTGGGCCAGAGGTCGGAGCGAAACAACTTCGAAACCCGCCAGGCCAGCATGCCCGGCAGGTGCTTGTAGCCGGCGTCCTCGTAGCAGAACCACGTGAGGTCGTCGCGCGTCGCGGCGACGAGCAGTCCGGCGTCGTGGGTGACGACATGGTCCGGGTTGGCGAGTCCCATCGGCAGGATCACCGCGGTGGGTTGCACGGCGTCGATCGCGGCCGCGAGCGCGGGTGCGACGTCGGCGGCGGTCGGGCGTGCTTCGGGCTCGAGGTACTGGTGGTCGACGAAGTCGAGCCAGCGGTGCTGGGCGCCGAGCATCGCGAGCGCGGCGAGGTCTTCGTCGCGCCGGACGGCGACGACGTCGTCGCCCGCGACGAATCCACCCAGCGCGTCCCACTCCGTCGGCTCGTCGGGGTAGCGCGCCGGCGGACCGGCGAAGACCGTCGCCACCGCCGAACCGGGGTGCGCGAGCAGGAGGTGGCCGGCGCCCATCGCCGCGTCATCGAAGTGCGGTGAGAACACGAGCAGGCGTTCGAGCACACCGTCGGGAAGCACGCCCCAGGTGAGGGGATCGAGGGCCACGGCGGCACACTACCCAGGTGACGCGGAAGACGGATCGAATCCCTGCACGCGGATGAACACACCCTCGGCGCGTGCGGTGACGACACCGTCGACGCCGATGGTACCGACGGTGAAGACCTTGCGGCCCTCGGTGCGCTCCACCCAGCTCTCCATCGCGAGGTCGGTGTCGATGGGCGTGGGTCGCTCGAAACGGATCGTGAGCGTCCCCGTGAACGCGCCGAGGCCGAGGCACGCGTTGACCGCGCCGAGGAGCTCGTCCAGCACCATCGCGACGACGCCACCGTGCACGGTCCCGGGCGGGCCGACGTACGCGGCGGGGAGCGCGCCCGTGCCGTGCAGTCGCTCACCGTCGAAGGTGAAGGTCAGCGGAGGGGCGATGGCGTTGAGCGACCCGATCACCGGGCTGTAGGGGAAGAACCGGCCCGGATCGGCGGTCGCGAATTGGTCGGTGCCGGCGGCTTCGATGCGCAGCGCGGTCTGACCCGGGGTGGTGTCGATCCGGTGCGGGGCGAGCAGGTCGGCGGCTTCCGCCGCGAGCGCGGCGACGCGCTCGAGCACGTCGACCGGCGCGTCGGCGACTCGCAACGCCGCGATCAGCGTCCGTGTCGCGGCGACGGTCCTCGCGGTGTCGATCGGGTGGGCGACCTGGGGTCCGAAGGCACCTGCTGCGCTCATGGGGCTCCGTCGTGACGCCGCGGCGGGCGGGACAGGGAGCGGGACCTTACCGCGACGCGAAGCACACTCGACGTGGGTGTGCCGGCCCGCTCGCCCGACCCGGGCGGACGTGGTGCGGCTACGATCTCGCCTCCGCGCGGGTGTAGTTCAGAGGCAGAACATCAGCTTCCCAAGCTGAGAACGCGAGTTCGATTCTCGTCACCCGCTCCACCACCCGGGAGCCCGCCTTGGAGCGGGCTAGCGGCTTCTTCGCCGTGGTTGGCTCGTCGCTTCAAGCGTTCCATCGCAGGTCCAAGGTTCCGTCGTCGACCACGTTCACGCGTCGGCCGAAGTGCAAGGTTCGCTGGGCGCACCAGTAGGGTCCGGAGTGACGATGCACTGGGGCCAGGACCTACAGCTACGCCTCGTCGCACCCGATGGAAGCCTGATGCCCGATATCCCCCGCGAGGACGCGCCGAACGCACTGGTCGTGCGCGCGATGGCCGCGGGCTCGAACGAACCGGCCCCGATACGCGCGGTCGACGCGACCACGATCGGGCGCATGGCCCGCCGTGGCGTGCCCTGGGTCATCGGCGGCGCCGTCATCTATCTGCTCGCCCCGTCGATCCTCGGGGTGTTGGCCGCATCGGATCGTCTGGTCGAGATCGACTGGTACTGGATGGCGGCGCTGCTCGTCTGTCAGGGCGTCGTGCTGTACCTCACCTGGTTGTTGCAGCAGCTGTTGATCAACGACGGGAAAGGTGGACGTCCTTCCCTGTCGCTGATCGCATCGACCCAGCTGGTCGGCAACGCGGTCGCGACGGTCGCACCGTTCGGCGGTGCGGCAGGAACCGCGGCGCAGGTGCGTGCCCTCGCACGGCGAGGAGTCGACCCGCGCCGAGCCACCGCGGGCATCCTGGCGTTCTCGCTCTTGCAAGTCGCTTCCATCGGCGCGCTCGCGCTGATCGGACCCGTGATGGTCATCCTCGGCATCGCGGTGCCCGCAACCCTGGGACGCACCGCGATGCTGGGATGCGCGGCGCTGGGGCTGATCACCGCGTTCCTCGTCGCCGTGTTGCGAAGCGACCACGCGGCCGACTGGATCGGCACCGCCGTCGGGCTTGTCGCGCGTCGCGATCCCAAGCCCATCATCTTGATGCTGCGCCGCGAGCGCCGGCACCTCCGCCGCGCGATGGCCGGACCCGGCGCACCCAAGATCCTCGGCGTCGCCCTTGCCCGATCCATCGCCGACTACGCCTGCCTGCTCGCGGCGGTCGCCGCGGTCAGCCCAACTCCTCGCCCCGCGTTCGTGCTGCTCGCGTTCGTCGCGGCCGCGGTCCTGCGTCTGATACCGCTGACCCCCGGTGGTCTCGGACCGGTCGAGGCCGCGCTCATCCCGCTCCTCGCGGCCGCTTCGACAACGCGCTCCGGCGCAGTGCTCGCCACACTCGCCTACCGCATGGCGTCACTGTGGATCCCGCTGCTCCTCGCGGCGCCGGCCATGTGGTGGCTGCAACGCCACTCGCAGGCACCGACCACGCCGGCGCTCACCTGACGCACGCTGACGTGTGATCCGGCGTTGATGCGCCGTTCAAGGCGAGGCGAAGTGCGCCGAGAACACTGGCCTTTCCGCCGACATCGGTCGCCGACATCGGGAGGTCATATGACCAGTACGCCGATCGAGACGCTGTACGTATCGCGGACCGTTCCCCTCGCGAGCTCTGAGGTCACGAGAGCCCTGTGGCGGCTCCCGACGACGTTCGGGTGCAACGCAACGTCGTTGGTGCTCGGGGATGCACTCCAGCCCCGCTGGCATCCGCGGCGTTCACCGCCGCCGCACCGCCGGGCCACGTTGCGTTTCGCGTTGCTACCAATGATGCGGTTTCGAGTCGAGGTCGAAGTCGTGCCGTGGTCGCTGCGCACAACCGAGATCGCGATACGTCCGGTCGGTCGACGATGTCGTTGGTGGCCACACCACTACTGCCAAGCGGCTCACACGATCATCGACCACATCGTGGGCCTCACGATCTTCCAAGCCGTGCGCGCCGGATCACCGCTTCCGGCACCGCAGCACTTGCGCCGCGCCTCGTGACCTCACCGGCGAGTTCAGGACGGTGGTGCGAAGAACTCGAGCGCGATGCCGTCGGGGTCGCGGAAGCTCACGCCCGAGCCGTAGCTCGCGTCCTTGATGCCGCCGTGCGCGACACCGAGCGCGTCGAGGCGAGCCGCCCACCGCTCGAGCTCGGCGCGGTCGGCACACCCGAAACCGACGTGGTCGAGACCGACTCGGTATTCGCTGAACTCGCCGGCGGGCGCGGGCGTGCCGTGTTGGTGCAGGCCGAGGAGCGTGCCGCCGCCGAGGAGATAGACGGTGTGGTGCATGTCGGGGTCGGTGTCCTCGTCGAGCACCGGTTCGGCGTCGAGCAGCGCCTGGTACCAGGGAACGCTGACGGAGAGGTCGCGCACGGTGAGCGCGACGTGGGCGAGCGCAGGGAAAGCCGCCATCGAAGACACCTCTCTCGGGTCTCAGGCCGTGTTGGCGCTGAAGTCAGGGCTCAGTATCCACCCCCACGAGCGGGTTCGCCATTGGCAGACCCCTTCACCACGGCGAGCGGGCGGCGCGTCAACCAAACGTGGGGACGACCTTCGCCAGGTCGAAGGTGGTGCGGATCCCGGGCTCGGCATCGCACACGACCGGAACCGCGTTGACCGCGGGATGCGCGGTGAAGCCGGGCGACACCTGCGGATAGCGCTCCGGCTCCACCGGGAATCGGATCTCGACGTCGAGCGGGGTGTCGCCGAGCACCTGCACCCGCCAGCCGGTCTCGCGTAGGTCCCAGGCCGGGTCGAGATCGGTGGTGACGTACCAGTTCGCCCGGAAGCGCAGCAGGGGCTCGCCGTGGCGGAGGCCGATCGCCACGGGGCGCTGCGCGGCGACGGTGCCGGCCGCGACGGTGCCGGCGGCGATCACGACGTCGCGCGTGGCCACCGCGATCTCACCGCCCGACTCGACCGAGTCGATCGGCAGGTCGATGGCGTCCGCCAGCGCCGACAACGACGGGCCGAAGGCCTGCGCGATGTGACCGAAGCGTCGTACGTCGAACTGCGCGGGGTCGCGGCCGAAGCCCATGAGCTGGAACAGCATGTCGGGCGAGTTGCGCGACGACATGTCGGCGAACTCGTCGATCTGCAACTGATCGAGGCGGCGCTCCATCGACAGGAGCACGAGTGGGAGCGCCTCCGAGATGAATCCGGGGCTGCTTCCCGTCGAGTGGATCGAGGTACCGCCCGCCGCGCACGCGTCCTCCACTCGCTTCCGAAGGGCCGGGTCCATGCTCGAGGGGCGATGGAAGTCGCCGAGCGTCGTCACGATGTTCGTACCCGACGCGAGGATGCGGCAGATGTCGTCGAAGTCGCAGCCGCGTTGCATGTACAGCACACAGTCGGCGTTGAGGGCGAGGATGTCGTCGATCGAGTTCGTCGCGACCACTCCGGTACTCGCAGTGCCGCACACCTCTCCCGCGTCGGTGCCGACCTTGTCGGTCGAGTGCACGTAGAGCCCGACGAGCTCGAGGCGAGGGTGCTCGATCACCGCCCGCAACGACTTCGTGCCGATGTTCCCGGTGGCCCACTGGACGACGCGATAGTTCGTCGCCCTCATGTGTCGGCGGGCGTGAACTCGATGTGGAGCTCACGCAGACCACGGAGGACCCACGTGGGTTCGTACTCGAACCGGCGATCACCCGCGGGGCCGTGATGCTCCTCCGACAGCCGGATGTCGCGCATGCGATCGAGGATCCGTTCGACGCTGATGCGACCCTCGGCCCGGGCGAGCGGCCCACCGGGGCACGAGTGGATCCCGCGCCCGAAGGCGATGTGCTCCTTGGTGTTCGGCCGGTCGATCCTGAACTCGGCGGGGCACTCGAACCGACGCGGATCGCGGTTGGCGGCACCGTTGAGCAGCATCACGGGCGTCCCGGGCGCGATGTCGACGCCGCCGATCGTCACCGCGCGACGCGCGAGTCGGAAGTCGGCCTTCACCGGGCTCTCGATCCGCAGCGCTTCTTCGATGAAATCGGGAATGCGTTCGCGATGGGTCCGGAGCTCATCCTGCAGCTCGGGATACTCCGCGAGGTACTTCAACGCGGTGGCGAGCAACCGAGCCGTGGTCTCCTGGCCGGCCGCGAACAGGAACGTCGCGCTGCGCACGACCGACATCACGTCGGGCGTGGAACCGTCGGGATACTTGGCCAGCGCCATGTCGGTCAGCACGTCGTGGCGGGGCTCACGGCGACGGTCCTCGATGTACTCCGCGAAGTAGCCGTCGAGCCACTCCAGCGCGTTGAGTGCTTGGTGCTCCTCACCCGCGCCGAGCTCGCCCGGCCCGCTGCTGAGCAGGCCAAAGCCCTCGCGGAACCGCTGGTGCTCCGACTCGGGAACGCCGAGGAGGTCGGCGACGACCAGGAGTGCGAACGGCTGGGAGTACGCGGAGATGAACTCGCAGCGACCGAGTGCGAGCAGCTCGTCGAGCTGCTGGTCGGCGAGGCGCCACATGAACTCCTCGTTCTGGCGGAGGCGCAGCGGCGTGATCAGACGCATGAGCAGCGCCCGTTCGCGAGTGTGATCCGGGGGGTCCATCGTCACCATGTGCTCGTTCATGGGGAGCTGGTCGCGATACGTGTCGATGATCTCGCTGATGTCGTCACCGACGAGGGGCACGGGGAAGGGCGCGAACGGCCCGACCACCGAGTTGCACGACGAGAACGTCTCCGGGTCGCGGTAGATGTCGCTGGCTTCGTCCAATCCGGAGACTGCGATCACGCCGTGATGTGCGAGAGGTGTCAGCGGGCACTGCGAACGCAAGTGCTCGAAATACGGATACGGGTCCTCCAGCAACGAGGCGTCCGAGAAGAAATCGACCTTGTCGTAGTCGGTCATCAGTTGTCCATCGCTCCGAGCGCGCGCGTGATCAGCGGATCTGTCCGATCAGTGTTGTACTCGATTCGGCCGGGCTCGTCAGACGGAGCTCGGATTCGTGGTGTTCGAGGGCGCTCCGGGACGACTCGGGAGCAGGACTCCGCACGTCTGGTTGGCGGCCTGGAAGGCAGGGTCGTTGCGGTTCAGCGAACGCAGACTGCCGTTCGCCGGCACCTTGACGCCGTGGTCGCGCAGGCAGCTCAGGTACGCCTGGAACTGCGGCGTGTTGCGCGCGCCGAACCCGAAGCCACCCGCGGGCAGCTTGCTGGCGCACGCCTTCTGCGCCGCCTGGTACTTCTTCAACGAGACGCCCTTGGGAAGGTTGCGAGGGACGAAGCCTCCACCGCTGCGACCGCCGCCGAAGCCGCCACCGCCGCCCGATCCACCGGGGTTGTCACCGGGGTTGCCACCCGCGCCGCCGCCACCGGATCCGCCGGCCGCACCGCTGCCCCCGAAGGTTCCGCCCGAGCCACCACCCGCCGGCCGGGTACGCGCCGGCAGGTTGACGCCGTGCGCCTTCATGCACGAGCGGTATGCCGACAGGGCCTTGGATCGTGGTGTCGTGGTCGTGGTGCTCGCGGCGAAGGCGGGGGTTGCCATCGCGAGGGCAGCGAGCGCGACGGCGGTCAACCCGGCCGCCATCACGCGAATCGTCTTGGACTTCATGGTGAGCGTTTCCTCCTAGGGCCCGGTCTGGGCGCCGTTGTCAGTGAGCGATGTGGCAGTGACCGTGCCGTCGGCCGCGGTCGCGCCGCGCACCACGACGTTGTCGCCGAGCTTCAGCGCGGTGATCGTCGTCGGTTGCGCGGTGGAGATCGTGGAGCTGGGAGTGGTCGAGACCTTCACGGTGTTGCCTTGCGCGTCGACGACGTAGATGTTCGTGCCGTCGATGAGCTTGATCTGGCCGGTCGTGGCACCACCGAAACCGCCGCGGCCACCGGCGGCTCCGGCGGCGGCGCCGGCTCCGGCCGCCGCGCCCGTACCCGCGCCGAACTGCCGCGCCAGTGCGCCGAATCCTCCCGCAGTGGCCGCCGTCGATGCGGTGCTGCCCTGATGCTTCTGGAGCAAGACTCCACCGAGGAAACCAGCCGACACTGCCAGCATGACGAGCAGTCCGACGGTGAGTCGCGTCGCGCCGGCTGACCGCCGCGCAATTGGCAACGACTCGCGCACCGCCAACGGTTCCTGTTCGTCGAGGAGGGTGTTCGAAGCAGACATGCTCATCCTGGATCCTCTTACTCGTGGCGCAGCGCGTCGATCGGCCTGAGCGACGCGGCGCGGTTGGCGGGATAGATACCGAAGAAGAGGCCGACGGCGACGGCCACGCCGAACGCGAGGAAGACCGAGTACGGCGCGACGACCGGATCGATGCCCACGACCTGGAACCGGCTCCCGATGAGTCCGGCCACGACCCCGAGGATTCCGCCGACCATCGTGAGCAGCATCGCCTCGATGAGGAACTGCCCGAGGATGCTGCCGCGCTGCGCGCCGAGCGCCTTGCGGATGCCGATCTCACGTGTTCGTTCGGTGACGGTCACGAGCATGATGTTCATGACGCCGATTCCTCCGACCAGCAGTGAGATCGCGGCGACGGC
>Ga0075021_10001933_pt1 | contig 10708 bp, 15 predicted proteins | sample ColStrG_CSR_2012_FD_72749 | JGI IMG/M metagenome (GOLD analysis project Ga0075021, IMG submission 72749) | Freshwater sediment microbial communities in response to fracking from Pennsylvania, USA - Cold Stream Run_MetaG_CSR_2012 | ecosystem: Environmental > Aquatic > Freshwater > Creek >... | reverse complement strand
CTCCCCATGGTCCAGCAGCGCGTCCAGGGCCGTCTCCAGCATGCCCCGCGCCTTGCCCAGGACCCCCTCCAGAGCCCTCTTGCCGCCCTCCCTCACATAGGCGTCCGGGTCCGTGCCTGCCGGCAGCGAGGCCACCTTGGCATCCAGCCCCGCCTCCTTGCACGGCCCCCACGCCGCCGTCGTGGCCTTGCGCCCGGCCGCGTCCCCGTCAAACAGAACCGTCACGTCATGCGTGAACCGTTTGAGCAGCTTGGCTTGCTGAACCGTGAACGCCGTGCCCAGCGGCGCCACCACGTTTTTGAGGCCCTGCGCGTGCAGACTCACCACGTCAAAGTTGCCTTCCACAAGGGTGACGCTGCCAGCCTCCCGGATTGCCTGTTTTGCTTGAAACAGGCCAAAAACGTGCTCGCCCTTGGTGTAGATGGGCGACTCTGGGCTGTTGATATACTTGGCCGGTGGCTGCTTTGGCGGCTGTAGCTTGAGCGAGGCCATTTCAGCGGCCGTCAGCTCAGCGAGCGCTCTACCGCTGAAAGCCACCACGCGACCCATGACGTCGAGCACAGGAAACATGAGGCGGTGACGGAAGCGGTCGTAGTAGCCTGGTCCGCTGGGCCTGGGCACAAGGAGCCCAGCCTTCTCGGCGGCACCTGGTGAGATGCTCTGCTCACGGAAGTAGGTGGCCAAGGCGTCCCAGCCGGCGGGGGCGTAGCCGAGGCGGAAGCTTTTGATGACGGGCCCCAGCGGGTCGGGGGTGGCCGGGTCGGGCCACAGCTCCCGCTTCTCAAGCTCCTCCTGGGCGTACAGGCAGAGGTCGTGCCCCCAGTACAGGCAGCGCTCGTAGAACAGCGCGGCTGCATTGTTGACCGCGTACAGATCGTCCCTGTCACGCCGCTGCGTAGCTGCCTGCGTACGGTCTTGCGACGACTCCTCGATTTGGATGTTGGCGCGCTCGGCCAGGTACTTGACGGCTTCGACGAACGTGTAGCCGTCTTGGTTGATGAGGAAATTAACTGCGTCGCCGCCTGAATTGCAGGCAAAACAGTGAAAGAAGCCACGCTCAGGATTCACATGAAAACTCGGCGTTTTCTCCTTGTGAAACGGGCACAGGCCCACGTAGCTACGGCCGCGCCGAACGAGCTTCACTGTCTCGGAGATGAGCGCGACGATATCGGTGCGGTCTTTGACGGCGGCGACCGTAGCTTCGGGGATCACTTATGCCGCCTTCCTGGCTGGCTTTGTAGGCGGCTTCTCTTGTGCCTCCCTGGCCTTCTTGATGGCGGTCAAAATCACCGACACCTCAGGCAAGTTGCTGTACGCGTTCCATCTGCGCGTCAGAGCCTCCACTTCGCCCAAGAAACGATCAAGCAGGTTCTTAGTCTGGTTCGCGCTCTTGAGGATGGTTTCGGTGGGTACGTAGCCCGTGCCCTTGACGTGCTCAATAGCGCGCACCCGCTGCTCTGTTCCACGAGTGTCCACGCGGACGATCTCAATCGAACGAATCATGCACCTGGCCTGATCCAGCCGATGCTTGTGAGCCGCCTTTGAGTCGTCCCACTCGAAGTATCTGTGCAGCGGCGAGCCGGTGCTCTTCGCCTGCTCGATGATCGCCTCAGGCAGCTTCGCCGGATCTGCCTTACTGACGATCTTTTCGAGTACTGGGCCAAGCTTCTTGGCGTCCTTGTCTGAGAATGGCGTGTTCGCCTTCGCTACGTATTTTGCTGTCATGATTCTCCTAGTCTGCAAAACCTCACCTAGCCTTTGCGCAACAAATCGCGCCAGGTCCACCTGGCTCGCCCCGCGGTGCCTATACCTACCACTCCGTTATCCGCCCTACCTGCCAAACATGCCAAGCCTCTCGGCACCAAGTACGGCCAGACCACACCTCTCCACTCTGCCAAACCTCGCTTCGCCCATCCGTAACCAGCCGATTCGAACCACGCCATTCTGCCGGCCTGTCGTAACTATGACACTGGCCGACCGTGTTTCTACGGCCGGCCAGTGTGCTCGCTCTAGTTGTCCTTGACTTCTGTGGCCGAACCGCTGATGTCGAAGCGCCCGAACTGGCCCTTCTTCTCAGGACGCCACTCGCAGATGCCGACCGAGAACCCTGCCAGCTGCACCAGGTTCAGAAGCTGGTCCAAGCTGATGACGTTGGCGTTGAACTGGATTTTGAGCTTGGCTCGCCAGTTCTGGTACTCGGCCCGGTAGCGGATATCTGCGGTCCCGGTGCCAGGTCCCTTGCCGCCAACACGCACCATGTCCTCGCGCATCACGCACTTGTCGTGCTCGATGACAACGAGGTCGTCCAAGAAGAAGATGGAGCCCGTGATCTTGGTCATCGGGATACCATCGGAGAACCGCCCCGCCGAGACGATGGCGTTCCGGAAGGCGCCAGCGGGCACGCAGTCTTGACCCTTGGTATTCAGGTACTTGGAGCTGAGGAAGTCGGCCTCCGGATCCTTTGCCGTCTTGGCCATCTTCCCGAGCTTCTGCTGCTTCTCGCGCATTTCGCGCTTGGCCTTCTCGCCCCATGCGTGAACGATGAGTGGGCTCACCCCCTTGACCATGACATTCACCGTGCGCTTGTCGATCTTCGGGAGGTTGATGGTGGCGCCCTCGCGCTCCTCACTATCAACCATCTGAAGGTTCTTCGCCGCGTTCTTCCGTGCCGTGCTAGCCGTCTTCATTTTGACATCTCCTACTGTTTTCACTCACGAACCCACTGTACCTGCACTTTAAGACATATTCAAGTGTATTGCCTGCCGCGCCCGGTCATATCAGGCCTTGACCTTCCTCTTCGTGCCATCCTGCCAGTCTCGCCTCGCCTGGACATTACGGTCCCGTCCGAGCCTATCCTTCCTGCCGCGTTATACCTCGCCTTGCGCCTACTTGTCTCACCACACCGCGCCTGCCGTGACATACCTAGCAACGCCGTAAATCGCCTGTACGAGCCACTCCTGCCTTGCCCAGACAAGCCTTTCCACGACCTTTGCGGACACGCCATCCTGCCCTTCCCTTGCGGGCCGTTACGGTCCCTTCCGATCCCTTCCTACCTGCCACGCCATCTCATGCGTCTCCGCACCTTGCGATCCTGCCTCCGCACCTTGCGATCCTGCCTTTCCCTTACGTGCCGTTCCTCTCCTTTACTAGCCGTCCTGCCGTGTAGGCCCGCACCCTTTGCGGGCACGCCTACCTGCCACGCCTGGCGTATCCACGCCCATACGTTACTGTCCCGGCCAACCTGCCATGCCGGTTCGCACCTTGTGATGCCTTGCCACGCTCACCTGCCCTCCCTAGCCTTGCGGCCCCATCCTACCCAAGCCCTCCTGCCTTACCTGCCCCGCCGAGCCTTTGCTTCGCTTTCCGGACCACGCCTTCCTGCCCACACAAGCGGAGCCCATCCTGTCCGAGCGGTGTCCACACGTGCCACACCTGCCAGTTCTGTCTAGTCATTGTGGCACTCGACCACCTCTTCCGGTGTCAAGCCGATGCTTCCGTCTGCGTTTTCCGGTTCTTGGTCGAAGGAATTCCACCACACTCCCATGAGGTCCACTGGGAACACGTGGTAGTATTCGCTCATGTACTCCTCGTTGTCGTCCGGTAGCGCCTGGCACCGTGACAGCTCTTGATCGGCCGCGTCCGGATCGCAGAACATGACCAGCGGCGTGCCGTCGCCTTCCACGTTGAAGATACCGTAGTACCTGGCGAAGAACGGCTCTCTGCGCTTATCCATCAGCTCCTCCCCGGTGGCTTCAACGGAAGCCTCTTCAGTACCTCTGGCGTGGGCACCGCCTTGCCTGCGGGCACCTTCCCGCGTGAGTGCAAATTCGCGACATCACCAGCGTCCAGCTCCAGCCGCTTGTACACGTCGTCCACCCAGCATCGCTGCTTGTGCGACAGCTCACCTCCGCGTGCAATGCGAGCGCCCATGCCGCGGAAAGCATAGGCCTCGGTATCGCTGAGGCGATCGTCTGAAAGGAGCGCCATGAGCTTGTCGCTGTCGTTGATGACGATAGGCTTCATAGCCAGCTGTGCGCGGCCCAGCCGAAGGCCAAGCGAAGCAGCGGTCCAACGTACCCTTGAAGCACGTGGTCGGTGAGTGACTTTTTCAGTTCCGGCGTTTCCTTGTCGGCGCTCGCCTTCTCTCTGAACATGTTGACGATAATGCTTGCCCCGACTGCGCTCATAAGAGACAGATGCGGGGCACCCATAGGGACCACGAACCAGGCCCAGAGGCGCGTGAGCACGTAGCCCTGCCAGATGATAGACGGGGTCACCATAGCCATCAGGATGGGCGCAATTACGCCGACTACCATTACCGTCCCGCCGAATCCAAGTCCCTCTTCGTTTCTACTCATTGCTTGCCTTCTTTCGTCCACCTTCGCCACTTGCAGCCAGCTCCTCCAGGTCTTCCTCGGTGCCGTCAAACGGCCCGAACCTGGTATATGCCGGCCAGAATGTAGCCGGCACGGTGCCCAGCGGTGCTCCGCGGTTCTTGGCTACGATCAGCTCCACAAACTCTTTCCCAATACCTTCGCCGTCTGCTCTGTATGAGCCTGCCCTTGCATGGTAGCTCGGGTTGTAGATCAACACAAGCTTATCCGCATCGTTCTCGATGGCCGCCGACTCCCTTGTGTCCGAGGCCCTTGGACGGCGCTTCTCCTTGGTCGACTCCTTATTGAGCTGACTCATGAGGACGACCACAACGCCCAGCTCTTTGGCCATCTGCTTGGCCTCTCTGGAGACGTTGGCCACCTCCTCCTCGCGGCTGCGTTTGGAGCGCTCTGTGACGATCTGGGCGTAGTCGATAATGATGAGCCGCAGCGGCGTATCCGCCTGCTTGAACCGCAGCTGAACCCGCTTCGCCTCCGTGCGAATCTGGGCCATGGTGGCGCCGGCCCTGTCGTCGCAGTAGAGGCGCTCCACGCCGAGCTTTTGGGATACCGCAATTACGCTGCGCCAGTCATCCTCACCCATGCCCTTGTCGAGCATCTTGGTGTCCACGCGAGCCTTGGAGAATACGAGGCGCTCTGCGTACTCCTCCTTGGTCATTTCCGCGGACTGGATGTAGACGCCGCAGGCTAGACCCTCGGCCATCGCTTCCGTGGCTACGTAGTCGGCGATATTGGCAGCGAGGGCGCTCTTGCCAAGTCCAGAATGGGCTCCGATGACGATGAGCTGCCCCGGCCGCATCTTGCGGAAGATGGCGTCAAGGGCCGGAATTCCGGTACCGATGGCCCATGCGCCCTGCTCCGGATGGAGCCATGACTGGATGAGCCCTGAGATCGTCTCCTTGGCCGAAGCCCCCGTCTTCTTGGTCGCCCCAGCCGTGACCTCTTCTACTCTGGCGGCCACTCCGCTGTACCACTCCCGGGTGTCCCCTGTGCCGGACTTGCCCTCCAGGTAGAGCTGCTGCCCTAGGGTCATGACCGCCCGTTTAACGGACAGGTCGAACAGTGTTTCCGCCGTGCGCTCTAGCAGCGGCTCGTTGATGGCCCCGTGGCGCATCACGTGAACCATATGCGCCTCGCCTACTTTGGCCCATTCGCCGCGTGACTCTAGGAGTGCCTTGGCCGCCTCCCACGTAACTGAACCGTTGGCTGAGACGATCTCGCCGATGACGCCGTAAAGGAGCGCATTTCGCTGGTCGAAAAGCCTCTCTGGCGTCAGCCAGTCGCCAATGTCGTACCAGCGCTGTGGGTAGCGCATGAGGGTGCTGATGAGGCACCACTCTTGCTCCAGACTGTGCGGCAAAACATCGGTCACTTGGCGACCGATCTGGCTTTCATTAGGCTGATTACAAGCTGAGCGAATACTAGCGCCCTGACCGGCTGCTTCCTGTTACTCGCTTCGTCCGCGAAGTCAGCCAGCCACTCAGCGATCCGATGGCGCTCTTTGCGAACCCCAAGTGCGAACGCACTTTGGAGCAGTGGCATAATCACTGGACCGACAGCGCCCCAAAGCTCCTCGTCTGCGCCAACTTTTCTCAGGAAAGCGTGGCACTCATCGGCGTCGATGGCCACCTTGGCGAATTCGCTCGGGTCCGGGTGTCCAAGGTCGATTTTGACTTCGTTCATGGTAGGTATCTGCACTTGGTGACGATGCAGTTAATCACGTCGTAGCACGCGTTGTCCAGACAGCTGTTCGCGCATGCCATGTACTCCTGGTTTACGCGCCTGGTGCCGTAGGCCTCGCCCCGGTACGAGGCGGCGGTGTTGACGCACTGGTTGTAGTACCGAGCCTTCTGTGCGGACGAGAACGTGTTGCACGTGGCCATCTTGTCGGTCACCGCCGTACAGTAAGTGATTACGATAGGGCCGTGGTACTGGCAGCTGACAATTGCTAGTAACAACGCTGCGCTTTTCATCAGACTACCTTTCTGAGCACTGGATGACAATCGCCCTGTCGTCAGTGAGTCGCCTAAGCATACCGCCGCCGTACCAGTCACCGATGCCTACCGTATCGCTCTTGGTCCTTGCCGGAAGCCCTGTTGTGACGATGGTGTGGAGCCCGGCGCTTCTACGCCCGTAGATCACGTGGTATACGGCCCCCTCCGACTTGAGGGGGTCCAGGCCCATCTCGTCCAGCACCAGCAGCGACGCCTCGTGACATAGCTCTACCAGAGGTGACTCCCCGTGTCCGAGTGGGTGTCTAGCCCGGTCCCGGATAAGATCCAGGCAGCTGACCCAGTGGGCGTCGCGGGCGAGCTGGCGTGCCTCTTTACCGCCGGCTAGCGCCGCCTTAACCATTGTGCCCAGCATGGCGCTAGCGAGCGTGGACTTACCTGAACCCTGGGAGCCAGCGATGGTTACAACGGGGGCCTGGTACCAGCCGAACGCCTCCGCAATGGCCTTTTGACGCGTCACTCTCTGGGCAAGCTCCGGGGACTCTAGCGTGAGTCCCCGGTACTCGGTTGGAATCTCGCTAAGAACAGCTGAGAGCTGGGCGCCCCGACGCAGCTGCTCACTGCGCTCTTCGGCGCGTTGGCGGGTCGCCAACCCATGGGTAGCGAGCGCAGCGTTTTCGGCTTCGCACAGTGGGCACAGGACAACGCCAAACATGGCCGCCGCGCGCTGGTCGGGCACGGTAGCGCCACAGCCGGAGCAGCCCGGTTTGCCGATGTTTGGGAAGATGTCCGCGAGGCTCATTTGTCTGGGTCTAGTCTGTTGGCTACACTGTGAAGCACGTCCGCGGCGCACTTCTTCGAGCATGCGTCGAACGTCTGGTCGTCGCCAAGTGTCTGGGTGCCTTCAAGCTTGATGAGAATCCACTTGCTACCGATATGTGGCCAGTCTTTGGCGATGGTCGCCTTGCAGCCGTCGCAAGTTGTGTTACGCGCTTTAGTCATCCCGCGCCCTGTTGCTTCCTGATAATGCCAGCGATATCTGGACCTACCCACCCAGGCGGTTTGCCTCTTTTCCCGAATTCGTTGATTGGCCCGTCTTTTTTCAACATGTTGGTCCGCTGAACCTCAGCGTGGATTGGCCCGGAGTCAATCCCAAACGCCAGGAAGGCGCCTTCGCACACGTACTCGATGTCAGCGAGACCATCGGCTACTTCGCCGAGGTCGACCTGAATCTGAGCAGTCTCGATCAGCTGCTTTAGAGCTGCTTCCGCAGTACGAATTTGCTCGTACGCGCTAGGTTGCACTGATCCAACGTTGAACATGGCTGCGATGGTCTCCAGGCACTCCTCCGCGATGAGGCTTGCCCGGAGCCTCACGATCTTGCCGTCCGGCACGCATGGGCGCTTCTCGATCGGCACGTCAATGGCGAGGTGAAAGGCGGTCACGTTGGCTTTGAGGTTGGTCACGTCGTCTCCTTTGGTCGATCACATGGTCCTTGCGGACAGAAGCACCAGCCGGAGCAGTCCGCGTGCTGGTCACGTGAGCACGCGCCGCACTGCAAACCGGCGCCCGGGTGCCAACCGTCCGGTTTTGCTTTGTACAGTCTCTTGGCGATCCAGTGGAGCGCAAGTCGCGCCCGCCCGCCAGGGCGGCGGACCCCATCGACAAGACGAAAGTCTTTGCCCATGACGCCGCACGGTGGGTCCGACATGATGGACACGGCGAACCAGGAGTCCGGGTTTGCGTAGACGCCTAGCACGTCCACGGCGAGGAAAAACAGTCTTCTCTGGACGTCTGCTGGCATGGCGTCCCACGCGCCTTCTGGCGTTAGCTCCTCGGGATCGTCCATCTAGTACACCCTACATGGCTTCGTCTTGTGCATGTGCGTCAGCTCGCCGGTTGTGAGATTGACGATTGGGTAGTGGTATCCCATGTCGTTGAAGTCGGACGCGAGCGGATCGACGCCCCTGTATGCTCTCAGGCCGTTAGCAAACACTCGCATAAACAGCCCGTCGTAATTGAGCATGAAAAACGGGCGCCCTGGCGCGCAGTCGGCAAGCTCGGTGGGATACTCCTTTCGATAGGTCATGCCGCAGCCTTCACTACCTTGTACACCCCTCTGCTAACGCGGTCAACGAGTCCCCTTGAATGGAGGCGCATGAGGCATACACTAACGCTGCCCTGCTGCGCACCAACCGCGTTGGCAATGTCCAGAACCCTGGTCCCATTGCTGGACATGGCGCTAAGCACCTTAGTTTCCAACCTGGAAAACTGTAGCTTTGCTACCTCGCCAGGTAGCGCGACTAGCTCCTTTCCCACTGGAGCAGGCGGCAGCACACCCTTCTTCGTCAGCTTTTCAAGGAACCACTTGAGCGAGTCCTCGGAAGCCGTGAGCCGCTTGGGAACGTCTTCGTTGCAGATGTGCGCCTTGAGAATGCGAAGTGTCTTGAGGGCGTTGCTGATGCGCTCTGAGCGACCTCCGGCCGTAGTCAGTAAGCCGTCTGCGAAGGCCCGGTTCCAGAGCGCCGCTGCGCTACCGGGGAGGGCGGCCCCTTCTCGGATCTGGGCGGCAAGTTCAGACGTCTTGCTTTTGTTGACCTTCCAAGCCATCGCGAAGGCCGCGCGCACGTATGCCCCGCCGCGCTTCTTAGGAATAGCGGTGATGCACCAGTTGACCTCTTCCTTGTGGGCCTTGTAGAAATCGCCCATCTCCTGGATATCAAGAATGACTGCACGGGGACCAAACAGGTCCCGAAGCACAACGCATACGGCGGTGAGATCCCTGGAGTCCTCTGGGGACATGGTCCCGCCGATAGCCAAGCCATCAGCCATCGAGCGGCTGCGGCCGGAATCGAAGATGCCCATGGCTAGCTCGGCTTCCGAGGAAGAACTGTAGCGGCTCACCAGGCCGGTGAAGTCTGTCCTGGATTGGGCGTGAGCCGCGAAACGGTGCTGGCCGTCGATGATTTCACCGTGCGGGTCCAGAGCTACGCCCTGATGCGTGATGTAGAAGCGTTTGCTAGTCACGGCTCGCGCAAGCCGCTCTACGCGCTTTACCGACAGCTTGCGGTTGCGCACCTTGCAGTTCTGGACAAGGCGCGCGCAGTCTTCCCACGTGATCGTTTCGATGGCGAACGTGAACGGTGCTTTCATGATTTTTCTCCACTTACGGTCACTTGAACTGTGGCGCCTGCCCCTTCGAGCATAGCTCGCGTCGTTTCCACGATGCCCTTGTCACTTGTTGAAACGACCAAGTGAGGCGCGATCTCAACGATGTCCTTGGCTTCCTTCAAGCCCAAGCCGGTAAGCTCGCGGATAGCTTTGATGACCTGAATCTTGTTGGGCCCCGCGTGGGCGATTAGCACGTTATGGACCGCGCTATCTTCGATAGCGATACGCCCTGCGCACCCCCAGCTTTCGCCTACCAGGATGAGGTGCGCGAGTTGCGATGGTGTCAGCCCACTGAAAGTCATTGAAAACTTCATCTTTTTCTCACTGCGCCTTGGCGCTCAAAACTTCTTGTACCCCTTGGCAGCTTCTTCGTCAATAGGTTGAACGCCACGCTTATTGTTTTGCGAGCTTGTCACCGTGGCGCCCTGGCTGTTGAGCCAGATGACGAAGTGCTTTGGGTGCCAGCTTTGCGTGTACTTTGCGTCGTTGACGGTCGATCTGGCACGACGGAATTCAGCAGCCTTTTCTCGCAGCCAATCTTTTGGCTCGTACTTTCCAACGACGGTGAACGCCGACAACGCGTTGCTTAGCAGCTCACACATTTCAACTCCATGAGGAAGAGTCCATGGGTTGGATGGGTCTGCATCTCGAATGCCGGCTTGGTATGCATCGCGAAGCGGTTGCTCGAAGCTGTCGCCCATGGCCGGGCTTGGCGCGGGTGTCCTTGCATGAAAGCTGAACTGCTCAATCTTTTGACTCACGTGGCGCCACATGGGCGGTCCAGACATGCCGGTAGCTTCAGCTGCAAGCGTGCTCGCAGCGCGGTCGATGGCGGCGGTGTAGGCGGCTACAGGCTTGCCCGAGCTGTCACGCATGCCGGCGACGTGCTCGGCCAGCTGGAGCACGGTGGGGCCAGCCCCGATCTGGGTGCCAGCGGCAGCCTTGCGGATGATGGCGTGGGCCCACATGCAGGCCGCGAGCTGGGTCACGGTGGGGCTGTCGGAGATGGGGGCGGGGCCAGGAAGGCTGTGGGGTGCGGCACCTACATGTGCGGCGACGCGGGCACGGAGACCGGCGACGGCGGCGGTGATGCCCGGCTGGTCGACCCCTAGGGCGGCGAGGCGCTCCACGAGACGGGCCTGGGCTGCCCGGTAGGCGGCGTGGTCCTTGACCTCGGAGGCGGCGACGCCG
>Ga0075021_10001932_pt1 | contig 10718 bp, 10 predicted proteins | sample ColStrG_CSR_2012_FD_72749 | JGI IMG/M metagenome (GOLD analysis project Ga0075021, IMG submission 72749) | Freshwater sediment microbial communities in response to fracking from Pennsylvania, USA - Cold Stream Run_MetaG_CSR_2012 | ecosystem: Environmental > Aquatic > Freshwater > Creek >... | reverse complement strand
CATGGTTACTGGCATGCGCTTCACCCTCAAACGCGGTGATGAGGAAGATAAACCCCAGCCAGTCCTCGCCGTTTTTGCCAAAGCCGGGCCAACTGATCGTGCCCCGTAACTGCATCGATTTGACTTCGATGCCAGCCTCTTCGCGTATCTCGCGGGTCATGCAAGCTGCGACATCTTCATCGCGCTCCATCTTGCCACCCAAACCGTTATACTTGCCAAAGGCTTGGTCGTCGGGTCGCGCATTGCGATGGATCATGAGAACCTGTTGACGATCAGTGGAGAGCACATAGCCAAGCGTGCCAATAATGGGGGTATAGGGCATGGGCTTGATGTTAACCCGTATCACCTGTTGTGTATATCCAAGCGCAAGCTGCAAATACGCATATACGCGGCCAATGCCGCCAATACTCACGCCGGTGAACGATGTTTGAACCATTTCGGCCACAACTCTCGCCGCGCGAGGCGGAGGTTATCCAGCTTGTCGCTGACGGATTAGCCGACAAAGAGATTGCAGCGCGCCTGAGCATCTCGCCCCGCACCGTCGCTGACCATATCACTAACATCCGCGACAAGCTGGGCGCCGCGAACCGCACTTCGGCCGTCTACCGATATTTCTTTCGTGCACTCGCGCAGCGGACACAACCGACGCATGCCACCCCAGGACAATACCCACCCGTCATGACCGAAGTACCAAAGATCACACTGCGTCAGGCCTTTCCAGACAGCGATATCCCGGAACTGGCGCCGACTGCGTTCCAAATTTTTTCGTCTACATACTACGGTTCGGGCTCGTTTTTTAACCTCGTCACTGAGAAAACGATTGTGGGCCGTCTGGCCGAGGGTATGGCTGATCCACACAGTCGCTTTCGCATTGCAACCGGCGAAGACGGGCGGGTGTTGGGATACAGCCAACTCGGTCACGAGCCACACGATACAAGCGGCCATTACAACGTGACCATCATCGTTAAGCAGGACCAGCGCACCCGGGGTGTTGGCAGCGCGCTGCACGACGATGCGTTGATGTATTGCGCGAGCACCGGCGCCGGACAGCTACACATGCTCATCGCCGACCACAACCGCGCGGCGCTGCGTTTTGCCTTTAAGCGCGGGTATGTCCCCATTGACCATTTTCTGGCCTTCGAGCTGGATCTGACCCGCTTTGACGAGAGCCGCTTCGGGGGTCTTATGGATTTTGTCGCACAGTCTGGTGTGCGCATCACCAATGTCGGGGAGTTTGCAAACAGCGCGGACGCGCGGCGCAAACTGTTTCAATTGAATGCTTGGTGTGCGACGCTCGACCTGCCAGGTGTGAAGGACAAACCAGCCTGGGACTCGTTTGAACAGTTTAACGAAGCGGTATGTAAATCAAGCTGGTATCAGCACGAGGGTCAGATCGTGGCAATCGACACGGCCACAAACGAATGGATCGGCATGGCGGCCACGACGGTCAACGCAAATGGTGCGAGCAACTTACACACCGGTGTTGATCGCCGTTACCGTCATAACTCGCTTATCGGACAAGCGCTGAAGCTAGCCAGCATTCAATACGCCAAACGCAAAGGTGCAGCCCGCTTACGCGACGACAACACGACGCGCGACTCAACAAACCTCAGCATCAATTTCGTCATGGGATACGAGATCAAGGCTGGTCTTATAAAACTGGAAAAGACATTGAAGTCATAAGCAAAACCCCGGCCATATGGCCGGGGCTTTTTCACGACTCGCTCGACTCATCCTCTGTGGGCGAGGGCTAACTTGCGTCATCAGCCTCTTGCGCTTCACTCAACGAGTTAGCGGGCGGCAGGTTGTCTGATGGCGCCGTGGCTGGTGCCTGTGGTTTGGGTGATGGCGGGGGGACGGGTGAACTTCCGGGCTCGGATGATGGCCCACTTGACGGCGCCGTGGCCTCGACACTCGTCGAGTCTGCTTGTGCGTCTGCATTGGATGGGGCTGGCTTCACAACGGGTGGCGGGCCACCTGATCTCACGACCGGTGGCGGTCCGCCCGACTTCACGACCGGTGGCGGTCCACCCGACTTGACAACTGGGGGTGGTCCACCTGATCTCACGACCGGTGGCGGTCCGCCCGACTTGACAACTGGGGGTGGTCCACCTGATTTCACGACCGGTGGCGGGCCACCAGCGGGCTTGGCTGCACTGGCTGTCGCCGGGGCTGCTGCTACTGCCGGGGTTGGCTTTGCGGGCGGTGGGCCACCGGCCTTAGCCGCAGCAGCGCGCTTCTTCTCATCCTCAGCGGCTTTGTCCGCTAGCTCGCGTGCCCAATCCGTTGGGTGGATCGAAGCGTGATATGTATCGGGCTTGAGCAACTCGTTCTTATCCTCCACCAGACGCGCATGCGGCTGTTGCTGGGGGTAATAACTCAGCTCGTAGTCGTGATCCATCTTGATCGCATCGAACGGGCAGAACTCAGCGCAGTAGCCGCAGTTCATGCAGATGGTGGCGTCGATGAAGAAGTCATGCGGCTGTGGCACCGGGCGCTTGGTGACCGGGTCTTCGGTGCGCACGATCCAGATACACTGCGGCGGGCACACTTTGGCACAAATACCGCATGACGTGCATTTGATGTCGTCGGCTTTGGTATCTTGCACCAGGAACGGCACGTAGCGGAAGTTCTCCGGCAGCGGCAAGCGCTCCTTTGGATATTCGACCGTCACCATACCCTTGTGTTTGGGGCTTTGGCGGCGCAGAGGACGGGGTTGTTGCACCCCACCCTTGTTTAGCGCATACATTAGGTCGGTGGCGTAGGTGTCGATGAAGTGCCGAAGGGTAACGCCCATGCCCTTCAGAATGCCAGAACCCATTAAACCCATAAATACCTCACAACCAAGTTCAGTGTCACGTCTCGTAATTGAATGCGAATCCACGCTCACCCGATCAGACGAACATGCATCCAGCCGCCATCCGCTCACCAAGCCCAAGCGATCATCTGTCAACCTCACCCAGCACGATGTCCAGCGAGCCCAGGATGACGACCGCATCGGCCACCTTTTGGCCGACCGTCATCTCCTTGAGCGAATTCAAATTGATAAATGAATTCGAGCGCACATGATAGCGATACGCGTTCTGACCGCCGTCGCTAATGAGGTAGAAGCCCAGTTCACCTTTAGGCGTCTCCACCCGCCCATAGCCTTGTCCGGCTGGCACGCGATGGTTATATGCCTTCTTGCCGGCCTGAATGTCACCTACCTTTGTTTGGTCAAGCACGTTCAGCACCTGCTGCAAAATCCTGACTGATTGGCGCATCTCGGCCACGCGCACGCGATACCGGTCATACACATCTCCGCCATACAGCACCGGGATGTCAAAGTCGAAGCGGTCATAGGCGCCGTAGGGATCGCTGCGGCGTATGTCAAATTTCACGCCCGCGGCCCTTAGACACGGCCCAGTCAAGCTATAGTTCGCGCTTCGCTCAGCACTCATATACCCCACCCCAATCGTGCGTGAGCGGATGATCTCGTTGTCGCTGAGCAGCTCTTCCAGCTCGTCGATCTTGCGCGGGACACGGTCAAAGGCCAACTCCCGCGCGCGCGCGATCTGCTCGGGCGTCAAGTCGCGTGCTACACCGCCAAAGCGCAAGTAGTTGCACATCAAGCGGCTACCCGTGACGCTCTCGAACAAGTCGAGGATGAGGTCACGCTCGGTGATGAAATACAGCGCCGGGGTGTAAAACGCGCCCAGGTCGTTTAGCAAAAAGCCAATGCCCCAGAAGTGGGACTCGATGCGCGTCAGCTCGGCCATGATGATGCGCAACAGTTCGACCCGCTCGGTCGGCTTGATGCCCATCATCCTCTCAACCGTCAGCACATACCCCCATTCGTTCGCCAGCCCGCAGATGTAATCGAGCCGGTCGGTGTAAGGGATGTTGTGCAGCCAGGTGTTGCGCTCGCCGATCTTCTCGTGGTTGCGATGCAGGTAACCGAGCACGAGCTTAAGGTCAGTCACCGTCTCGCCATCAAGCTTGACCACCATACGCAGCACGCCATGCGTGCTGGGATGCTGTGGGCCCATGTTGACGATGATCTCATCGGTCTTGAGTTCATCGATGTCGGCGATACCGTTGTAATCGCGATCCAGCACCGGCACGCTCGCGCCGACACCCGTCGGCTGACCGGCGAAGGCTGGGCCGTTGCTGTTACCGCTCGCAGTGCTACTGCCATTCTGGTGCCCGACCGATGCGCCGGGCACGTTGGCAGACATCGTGTCATACAGGCCGGCATCAGGATCAGCCTTGAAGTTGAGCGGGTCGAAGCCGGGCGGGTAGTTGACGTTGTCCTCCCACGGCACACGCTCCTCGACCAGTTTGTGGTCACCACCAGGCCAGCGGCTCTCAAACGGCTTGGTTTCGCCTTCGAAATAGGCCTCTTTCCAGTCCTTGCGCATTGGCCAGCCGTTAAAGCCTTCCCACAATAAGATACGCCTGAGGTCAGGGTGATTGCCAAATGGCACCCCATACATGTCATAGATCTCGCGTTCCTGGAACTCAGCGCCGGCGTAGACCGGTGTGAGCGATGGCACAGGCTCAGTAAGATCGTTGCCCGAGGGCCGTGGCACACGCACTTTGAACGTCAAAGGCTCGCCACCCTTGCTACGCTGGGCGTGATACACCACCTCGATGGCGTGATCCTTGATGTAATCGACGGCCGTGGCTTGGTCGAGCATGTCGTAGCCCAACGCATCCCGCAGGTATGTGGCAAGCTCGACCAGCTTGCTTTTGTCGTTGACCATCAGTCCCGCAAACGGGGCAGGCGCAACAACATCCGCGCCAAATTTCTGCTGAATCTGCGTCATCTCTGGCGTCATTGCCGCGAGCGCCGGAGCCTTCGCTGCGCTGGCGCCATGTCCACCGGCACCGGCAGGTTTTGCAACGCCAGCCCCAGCCGCTGGCTTTGTAGCCGGTGGAGGGCCCGTTGGTTTAGCTGGGGGGGGACCCCCCGATGACGTAACGGGCGGCGGGCCACCTGGCTTCACCACCGGCGGCGGACCCCCCGATGACGTAACGGGCGGCGGCCCACCCGATTTCACAACCGGCGGGGGTCCGCCTGATTTCACAACCGGTGGTGGACCCGACTGTCCAGCGGGTTTCGCATCAGGCGTTGGTGCGGGTGTTATTTCGGCAGGTGTATTCTCGTCTGCCGCAGGAGTCGTATTTTCTTCAGACATATTTTGAAGGCGGTGCCTCAACTGAGTATGGCCTTCGCGGCCGCACCTTGCTGTTATCGCCGGTCTTTGGCCCAGCCCAGCCCCTCGAACGGGCCGCGCGGCCTCGGAGGCCACCTCGGCCCAGCCCAGGCGGGCTGCAGAGCCTCGCTACGCCGCCGGTGACACGGGCGGTGTCACCGACGCCGCTGGAAGTGGAAGTGCGGCTTTCTCCTTGATCTCCGCGGCACGCCGCATATCGACCAAATCGGGACCAAGCGTAGGGATCGGCACCTCATCCCCTGCCCCCTTCTTATACCAATCCACGGTGCGCAACGACTGTTTCTCGATCTTCTCTTGCAGTTTGATAAAGCTGTGCAGTAACGCCTCCGGCCGCGGCGGACAACCCGTAATATAGACATCAACCGGGAGAAACTTGTCAATGCCGCTGACGACGTTGTAACCTTCTTTGAATGGGCCACCGGCGGTCGCACAGGCACCCATGGCGATGACGTAGCGGGGCTCAGGCATTTGGTTATACAGGCGCACGATCTGAGGCACCATCTTCTTCGTCACCGTGCCAGACACGATCATCAAGTCCGCTTGCCGCGGGCTAGCCCGCATCAATTCCCAACCGAAACGCGACAAATCATGGCGGCTGGCTGCGGTGGCAATCATCTCGATAGCGCAGCAGGCCAGGCCGAACAACATTGGCCATACACTCCGCTTGCGGCCCCAGTTGTAGATCGCGTCGAGCGTGGTGATGAAGATATTATTCTGCAAATCGGCGGGAACGCGAGGATCGTTCTGCAGCGTTGGGGGGGTATTCGTTTCGGCCATCTCACACTCCAGTTAAAGCAGAGCTGGATCTGTCGCTTGTGTTGGTTTGCTTACAAGCTGCGGATTTAGACATATCAAACTTCGTCTCACTTCAACTCAACCCATTCTGCTTGAATTCGTTCAAGCCACTCGACCACAGCTGCATCACTCTCATCGGCAAAACCGTCGAGTGTCACAATCCAGTCCTTCAGGGTCCACAAGGCCACCGTGCTTGGGTCGGTCACGTCCGGATGCGTTGCGTTCAGCGTCAGCGCGATCGGATAGGCATCGTCCCAATACAACGGATCAGCCATTGTGAAACTCTGCACGATTATACCGTGCCGGGCGGTTTTCGGCGGGAGACAGTCTTTGCTTGTTCGCTGTTTTGAAGGGAAAATAGTGGGTGCAGTCATCGTCCTACATCAACCATGGCCAATCGCCATTATCTGTGCACGATTCACGCCGTGCCCCATGCGGGCGGGCACGCTTTTGGTAAAGGCCGATCAGCAATTTGGCCAGTGGAACTTTAAGCTCCGAATGCTGCACCCAAACGGCTCAATCATGCGCGATGTGACGGTGGTGACACGCCGCTGGCGTGAGCCATGGTCTAGTGCCGTGCGCCAGTTCAATGATCAGTCGCTTAGGCCCGGCCCACGGACATCTCTGGATACTCGTGTTAGACAAGCCTGGGTCGCACTGATTTTTGCCAGGGCATCCGTCGTACAGTCTACGCACGTGACCCAAGCGAGTCGAGCCAGGGGTGCGCCTAAGCAGTGCTAGAATCCTGCCCAAGGAAAGTGCGAATGTGTCGCGCGAAGGTTTTGTCCCAAAAACGGAGGCGCGTCCGGTTAGGAGTAATTTATGGCAACGGTTGATCTGATCAAGCCTGATATCAAAGTTGAAACAGTTGTGGCCGACGAGACGCCTGCAATGATGCTGACACCAGCGGCCGAGGTGAAGCTGCGTGACCTATTACACCAGCGCAACATCCCCAACCACGGCCTGCGGGTATTTGTGGCAGGCGGCGGTTGCAGCGGGCTGCAGTATGGCATGGCGTTCGAGGCGCAGGCACGCGATTTCGACACGGTCGTTAACCAGAACGGTGTGAAGTTGTTCATCGACCCGACCAGCCTGATGTATCTGGGTGGCGCGTCGATCGATTTTATCGACAGCCTGATGGGTGGTGGTTTCAAAATCGACAACCCGAACGCAGTGTCAGCCTGCGGGTGCGGCAGCTCGTTCAAGACCAAAGACAGCGGGAGCACCGAAGAAGGGGCCAGCTGCGGCCCCGGCTGTGGTTGCCACTAAAGCGCCAATCGAAACTTAGCCGCGAGGCCACAGAGGCCACAGAGGGTTTGCCTCGTGACCTCTGTGGTCTTTTTTCCTCATGTTCAAAAACCTGTTCAACTCAAAACAAAAGGCTGACGGCAAGGAGCCAAAGCGTTTATGGCTTGACCTGGGTGATATCGGCGATCTGGTGGACCCAGCCGGGCCGCATGAGCAGTGGCAAGACCATGGCATGGGTCTTCTGCGCACCATCTTGCATCAAAACGGGGTGATGACCGACATGTTTAGCACGCGCCAGTGCACCAGCTTCGAGGAAGTCGAGAAGCGCCTGCGCGGCTATGACATGCTCATCATGAACGTGCGCAGCTATACCTTCCCAGTCGCGCTCAAGTCGGCCCAGATTTTCAAGAAGGTCAATCCGCACGGCATCGTCTTGACCGGCGGCTTACATGCCACCGTCGCACTCGATGAGATGCTACCCGTGAGCGAGTTTGAGAAGATCTGCCAGGGGCCCGGCGAGAACATCATCGTCAACTTGGTCACCCATCCGGAGGCCTTCCCGCGCGTGATCTTGGGCACCGGCGCTAGAAGCATGGCTGAGTGGCCGATGATCGATCGCACACTCTGGCCCCAGCCGGCGAGCGCCAAACTCAAGACCAAATTTGGCTGGCCGCTTGAGCCGGAGTGTGGCTGGGGTCCTGGGCCGGTTGTCACGCTGCTGACCAGCCGGGTATGTCCGTGGCAATGTGCCTTTTGTAACGAGAACAGCTATATCCCCAACATGGGCCGTCGACCGGTGGATATGGTCATCGACGAGTTAAACTACCTCGATGAGACCTATGGGCCGATTGGCTCGTTTGTCATCCACGACAGCATGTTCTTTCAGAACCCCAGTTGGCTGGAAGAGTGGGTCGAGAAGTATCCAAAGAACGCCAACAAGCTGTGGCCGTATTGGGCAGCTGCTCGGGCCGATACCGTGCGCCAATGGCCGGATTTGTTCGAGGCCATCGTGCGCAAGACGAACTGGTCGACGGTCTCGATAGGATTCGAGAGCGGCAGCGACCGCGTGCTAAAAATTCTCAACAAAGAATGCACTGAGGAAGACAACTATTTCACCATCGATCTGCTCACGCGCATCGGTGACGAGATGGAAGCGGGGGGCCAGAAAGCGCCGGTGTTTTGGAGCAACGTTATGTTCGGTATCCCGGGCGAGACGCGCGAGGATGCCTTCAAAACCATGCGCATGATGAAATACACCAAGCGCCTCATGCCTTCGATTTCAATGTATGCCCCTTACCCTGGCAGCGCGCTTGGCGATCAACTCATCGCTGAGGGCAAGAGCAAGTTGACGAAGGAGAACTACCATCGCTTCCCCGACGACGAAAAGGTGCGCGGCGTGGATTACCAGTTTTACCGCGAACTCATGAGCGGCAAATTCAACGCCGATATCGAGCAAGGCATGCCCCAGGTGCGTCAAGGGCGGGCAGACTATTGGAGCGCGCTGGCAAAAGCGTAGAAAGCAAGAAATCGAGCCGGGCTGGCACGGCTGCCTGGGCCATATGTGCACGCACGCACACGCTGGCGCGCGTTAAATGCGTTGAAGCGCGTCGATGCGCCCTAGGACACGCCAGAAGAGCCAGGCGGTCCTAGCAACCCCACTGAACCCAGGCTTGTGCATTACTTGACCCGTGCCGTAAACAGACGTAAACGGGCTTGATGAATGAGGACAGGCGGTCAAGCTCAGTGGACCCGGCCTGTGGGGCGCTACGGCGCTTAGACCTCTGAACGCGCTGGGAATTGACCAAGGGCGAGCCCCAGCCGCCAGTGGGGATGACAAACCCGCCCGGCGGATGTGCCCTGTGTGCCCTCATAGCAAAGCTTCTAAGTGTGACTTCCGATGAGTTCTTTTAGTAACCCGCACTATATGTATCTGTTCGAGATGAAGAACGGCAAGAAAAAGCTGGTCTATGGTCAGTCGCCGGAAGATGCCCTTAGCATCCTGTCTTACCGGCTGACCGAGGAGGAGATGGCCCAGATCATCAAAGACCGCTATACCAAAATCAACCAGCGTCAGTTACAAGAGCATGTCCACGAGCTGGGATAGTCAGGTCAGCGTAGGTTTCGCCCGTTACGGCGGCTGTTTGCTGCGCCGGAAGCGGTTTCAATTGATCGCCAGAAACGAAACAGATCTGCATCTATATTCGGTTTGTTGCAATGCGTGGGTCAGGGTCCGCAACCCTTCGCAACCCTTCGCAACCATGCTCGCAAACTACGCATAGATGTTGTGTGATAAGCGTCCAGTTACTTAGACCAACGCATGATAAACATAGGGGGAATACATATCATGCAACTGATCGTCTTCTCTGGTTTGCCAGGCACCGGCAAAAGCGCCCTCTCAGAAGAGACCGCGCGCAAGATTGGTGCGCCCGCTTTCGCCAAAGATTGGCTCGAAGCGTCCATCGTTCGTTCGGGCATGACCGAGAGCGCGGAGGCGCGCCAGCAGTTGGGTTGGGCAGGCTATGAATTGCTGACGACGCTAGCCGAGCGCCAGTTACGCTTGGGCCAATCGGTCATCCTCGATTCGGTGGCTAGCACCGAGAGCATCCGATCCGCTTGGCGCAGCCTGAGCGTGGCTTACGGCGCGGAATGGCGTGTGATCGAATGCGTGTGTTCGGACGAGAACGTACACCGCGCCCGGCTGGCGCTACGCAAGCGCAACATCCCAGCTTGGCCGGAATTGACCTGGAGTGAGGTCGAGCGGGTGAAGGCCTATTTCACGCCCTGGCGCGATGAGCGGCTGACCGTCGATGCCATGTTGCCCATGCACCAGAACCTCATGTCGGTGCTGTCGTATCTCCATGTCCTCGACTCTTTCCGGCCGACAGATGCAGTTGTTGCAGAACATTTCGCGCGGCTTGCGGCTTAAGGATCATCGCGATCTCGATGGCCGCAAGCGCTATGTGCTGCACCGGTCAGATGACAGTGGCGACGTGATCGACCCAGCCGATGTCACCGCGCTCGTCGACGCTGGGCTCATCAGCAGCAACAAGAAATTCCCGGCCGCGACCTACTGGCTGACCGAGGCTGGTCAGCGCCTCATCGGCGGGCTAGTATCGTAGCCAGCGCCCGGCTCAATCTCGTGGCACAATCGCGCCCTCATGCGCGGAATCACCGTCTTCAGCGGCAGGGCCCATGTTGGACTGGCAAACGAAATCTGTCAGTATCTCGGCCTGCCCCTCTCACCCGTCGACGTGCGCCGGTTTAGCAATGACTGTATGCAGGTGCAACTACTCGCCAGTTGCCGTGAGGCCGACGTATTCTTCATCCAGCCTTTGTGTCCACCGGTCCACGATCACCTGATGGAGTTGCTGCAGATGCTGGATGCCGCTCGTGGCAGCGCAGCTGCGCGGCTGACGGCCGTCATGCCGTATTACGCCTATGCCCGGTCTGACAAGA
>Ga0075021_10001931_pt1 | contig 10719 bp, 8 predicted proteins | sample ColStrG_CSR_2012_FD_72749 | JGI IMG/M metagenome (GOLD analysis project Ga0075021, IMG submission 72749) | Freshwater sediment microbial communities in response to fracking from Pennsylvania, USA - Cold Stream Run_MetaG_CSR_2012 | ecosystem: Environmental > Aquatic > Freshwater > Creek >... | reverse complement strand
GCGGAAGGTCCGGCCGGCCCCGTCGTCGTCATCGACGGCCAGTTCGGCCACTGCGAACCGTTCGCCACCGAGTTCGATCTGGTGGGAGGGGCGACGCAGGCACACTTCGACGAATGACGGCGCGGCCAGCGCCGCAGGGTCCAGGATGATCCCGGTCCCGAGGACCCGTTCGAGTGCCCGCCCCACCGATGGGTTGGCCAGCAGTACCACCAGTCGCACGTCAGGGCGGGCCTCGCGCACCCGCATGGCGATCTCCAGTGTCGCCAGCTCATCGGACTCCACGCAGATCACCGCCTGGGCCCGGTCGAGGCCGGCGCCGACCAGTCCGTCGCCGATGCGGGCACTCCGACGGATCAGTGTCACCCCCCAGGTCTCGACGATCTGGGCCAGTCGGGGGTCGGGATCGTCGTCGACCACCACTACCGGCACCCGGCTCTGATGGAGCTGTTCGACCGTGCGCAGGCCTACGCCATGTAGCCCACAGACGATGACGTGGCCGTCGGATCCCCAGTTCCCGTCAGGCACCGTCGTCCTCCGTCGGGCAGTCGTGTCGGCCCTCGGCCATCAGCGCTTCTGACGCCAACCCCGTTCGAAGGGTAGCCTCCACGAGCGAGGTGCGATCAGGTCGTGCATGGACGGTGGCCCCCATGATCCGACCCGGTAGAGCTGGACCTCCGGCGGGTCGTCGAGCAGGAGTTGGGAAACCTCCCACAGGCGCTCGATGCCCTCGGCGTTGGTGAAGAGGGTCTGGTCGCCGCTCATCGAGTCATGGATGAGGCGTTCATAGGCTTCGAGGACGTTTTCGGACTCCTCGGTCTCGTGCAGGGCGAACTGGAGGCTCAACTTGTCGAGCTTCATGCCAGGACCCGGGCGTTTGCCGTAGAACGAGAGCGAGAGCCTCGACGCGTCGGCGAGGTCGAAGGTCAGATGGTCCGGACCTTGACTGCCGACACCCGACCCGGCCGGAAACATCGACTTCGGAGGCTCGCGGAAGGCGATCGACACGATGCGGGCGCCTTCGGCCAGGTGCTTGCCGGTGCGCAGATAGAACGGGACACCGGCCCACCGCCAGTTGTCGATCTCGCACCTGAGGGCGATGAACGTCTCGGTGTCCGAGTCGGAGGCCACTCCCTCGACATGGGAGTACCCCTCGTACTGCCCGCGCACCACGTTGTTCGGGTCGATGGGCCGGAGCGAACGGAACACCTTGTTCTTCTCCTCGTTGATCGACTTCGGCTCGAGTTCGGTCGGGGGCTCCATGGCCACGAACGCCAACACCTGGAGCAGATGGGTGACCACCATGTCGCGGTAGGCACCGGTCTGCTCGTAGAAGGCGGCCCTCGACTCGACGCCGAGTGTCTCGGGCACGTCGATCTGGATGTGGTCGATGTGCTGGCGATTCCAGATCGGCTCGAACAGCCCGTTGGCGAATCGGAATGCCAGGATGTTCTGGGCCGCCTCCTTGCCCAGGAAATGGTCGATCCGGAAGACCTGTTCGTCGTCGAATACTTCCCCGACCTGGGCGTTGAGGCGGCGGGCACTGGCGAGATCGGTTCCGAACGGCTTCTCCATGATGATCCGGGCCCGATCGGTCAGACCGGCCTCTCCCAGGGTCCGCACCACCGAGTCGGCGGCCTGGGGCGGGATGCTCAGATAGTGGAGACGCCGGGGCTCGACGTCGAACGTCGCCTCCAGACGCTTCACCGTCTCGGCCAGCCCGTTCACTCCGTGCTCGCCCGGCACATAGACGATTCGGCGCTGAAACGCACTCCAATGTTCGTCAGTGATCCCACCACGGGCGAACTCGTCGCAGGCCTGGCGGGCGATGCCGTGATACCCGTCGTCGTCCAACAGTTCGAGGGACGTGGCGACGATGTGACAGTCGGGCAGCATGCCGGCCCGCGACAGATGGAACAGGCCGGGAAGCAGCTTCCGCTTGGCCAGATCGCCGGTAGCCCCGAACAGGACGATCACATGGGGATCGGACGGTGCATGCCCAGCCATTCCGGTCGGGAGTGCCTGATCATCACCGAGGAGTAGCGCGACCGGAGAGTCCCCGAGGTCCGGGGCAATCTGGTCCTGTCTATGGGAGGCCATTGCTCGGTTCTACGTCCTTCCCTACTGCACGCCGGATCACTACGAGGGCCTCCGATCCGGTCCGCCCCGGATCCGTCTCGTCGGTTCGAGGAACGTGGCGTCCCGCCCCTCGCCATGCACGGTACGCGCCGATCGTTTCGGGAAGATTGCCGGCGTGGATGCATCGTGTGAACCCGGTTCAGTCGGGGTCGGGCCCCATGGGTAGGGTGCGGGTACGGGTACGAGGAGGGAGCCACGGTGTCGGACAACTTGAAGATTTTGGCGGAGTACAGCGCAGCTATGGAACGGGGCGACAGCGAGGCGGTCTTCGCCTTCTGGGCGCCCGAATTCCACAGCCACGTCACCAACCGGGTCAGCCCGGAGAAGGTCGGCTCCGACGTCCGAGGCGAGGAGCAGAAGTGGTGGCAGAGTGCCCGGGCCGCTTTTCCGGACATGGTCTTCACCGTCAACCTCCTGATAGAGCAGAACGATCTGATCGTCTCCAACTGGACCGTTGAGGGAACCCACACCGGAGCCTCGTTCTATGACGTCCCGCCTTCGGGCGAACCGGTGATCATCAACGGCACGGCAATTCTTCGCATGCGCGATGGAAAGATCGTCGAGCACTGGGGCGGCCCACACTGCCAGGAGGGCCTCGGTCTCATCCGCTGATCCGGGGCCGAGTGCCTCGATGTGAGCGTCTCGATGAGAAGGGCCGGACCCGATCGGCGGCACACCCGTCGTACAATCGACGCCGGACCGGGTGTTCAACTTGCGGCGGACCGGACACCTACTTGCGAACATCAACGACCGCTGGGCGCACGCGCTCTGGTTCCGAACCGAACCACCAGGAGAGGAGCCCCGGCACATGACCGAGTACGACATCATCGGCGACGTCCACGGGTCCGCGGACAAGCTGGAAGGACTCCTGCGATCCCTCGGCTACAGCGAGGTCGACGGTGCCTACCGTCTCGATGGTCACCAGGCCCTCTTCGTCGGTGATCTCATCGACCGGGGCGACGACCAGGTCCGGGTGGTGGAGCTCGTCCGGGCCATGGCGGAATCCGGATCGGCCCAGGTGGTGATGGGCAATCACGAGTTCAACGCCATCGCGTGGGTTACGCCGAACCCTGACGTGCCAGGTGAGTTCATGCGAACCCACCTGGGACGGCGTGGCCATCACAACCGGCACCACCACGCCAGGTTCCTCGACCAGATCGGTGAGGGTTCGGCGCTGCACCTGGCCACCATCGAGTGGTTCCGCACCCTTCCCCTCTATCTGGACCTCGGCGAGTTGCGGATCGCCCACGCCTGCTGGCACCCCGCGTCGTTGGCCGTCCTCGACGCATGGACGACCCCCGGGCTGCCGATGTCCGACGAGTTCGTCATTGCGGCCAACACCCGCGACTCCGAGGCCTTCGACGCCGTCGAGGTGGTCCTCAAGGGGCCCGAAGTTCGACTTCCCGAGCGTCTGGCCTTCCTCGACCCTGAGGATGCCCCTCGATGGGCGGCCCGGATCACATGGTGGGACGACACCGCGACATCACTTCGGGACGTGGCCATCATCCCGAGCGGGTCCCGCACTCTCGAAGGGGACCCACACCCCGGTCTGCCCGATGTGCCCTCCGGCCACGCCGACGAGTTCCGCTATTCCGATCCGGTGCCCGTCTTCTTCGGCCACTACTGGTTTCGGGGGCCACCGCGTCCGGCCGCCCGGCATGCCGTCTGCGTCGACTACAGCGCCGTGCGGCCGGACGGAACGCTGGTGGCCTACCGGTGGTCGGGCGAGGAAGTGCCCACGATCGACCGGTTCGTCACGTACCCCGTCATCCCACGCGATCATGCTCCGGGACCCAACTGATCGATTCGGGGCTGATCGCGGCTAGACCCCCGGCAGGACGACGGTGGCGCCGGTGTCGATCATCGCCTGGGCACCGGCGACCAACGCCGAAAGCTGTCGCTCGTCCAGTACGGACAGCAGTTCGGCCATCCGTCGATCAGTGGCCCCTTCGGCGGACGCCCGGGCAGCCAGGATCTCGGGCGTCTCGAGTACGAGGTCACTGTCGCCGTACCCGTGGAGCCTGTAGTAGTCCTCACCCTGGTCGAACTGACAGGCCTCCGCATCCGAAAGACCGGCAGACTCCACCTCCTCGCGGTGCACCCCGCCCCGCAACTCGCGCAGGATGACGGCGCGGAGGTAGGCGCTCGCCATGGGGTCGGACGGGACCGCCACCGCCCGATAGCCGTCCACCAACAACCACCGTCCGACAGGGAGTTCCTCGATGACCCGCGCTGCTGCGTCATCGAACTCCCCGAGCACGACCGGATCAACGCCGCTGAACGTGGTGATGGCGAAGTCCTCGGCGGACCCGACGTGGGCCTCGAGGATGACCGATGGGTCTGTGGATGCCCGGGTAGCTTCGACGACACTTCCGATCAACCCGGATTTGAAGAAGAAGAACACCTCGTCGACTTGGGCCGGCGTGGCGTCGCCGAGCACCCCTCCCCGTCCGGCCGCATACAGACTCACCACGTCGATGCCGATACCTGCTGCACGTTCCGACGCCTCCGGCGAGAAGTAGAAGGCGGCCCCGACGGTTCCAAGTTGCTTTCCGATGGCGGTTGCGGCGGCGAGGGCGTCCATACCCGGAACCCTAGCGATCCAGATCTGTCGACACCCGGGATAGCTTGGACACGTTGCCGACCCGACGGGAGTGTGTCCGATGGTGACGTCCGTTTACGATCTGGACCTGCCGGAGCTCGATACCGCCGGCATGGCCCGCGATCAGGCGATGGAGGCCATTGCCGTGGCCCGGTCGCAACACTGGTTGGCCAAGAGCCCGCTCGGATTCTCGCTCAGCCGTCGGGAGGACTGTGTGTCGCTGCTGCGGGACAAGCGGTTCCACAATGCCCTGTCACTGCTCCGCCAGATGAACGGGATGGAGCCTGCCGACCTGCAGGATCAGCGGCGCCAGTCGATCCTGTCCATGGAGGGTGACGACCATGCCCGGCTCCGCCGCCTGGTGGCTCCGGCCTTCACTCCCTCAGCGGCCGATCGGCTCCGCCCCTTCATGCGCGAAGTGGTGGGCGGCCTGGTCGACGTCTTCGCCCCATCGGGCCGATGTGAAGTGGTCGCCGACCTCTGCGAGCCCTACCCCATCCCCATCATCTGCAAGCTCCTCGGTGCACCCGAGGAGGATTGGCGGCAATTTTCGGCCTGGGCCACCGATATCTTCCGGATCTTCAACCAGAACCTTGTCGAGGATCTGCCCCTGATCGAAGCGGCCAACGCCGCCCTCGAGGACTATCTGGCCGATCTGATCGCTGCCCGGCGGGAGTCCCCCGGCGATGACCTACTCAGCACCCTGATCGCCATCGAGGAGGAGGGCGACCGTCTGTCGACCGACGAGTTGGTCTCTTTGGCCGTGGCCGTCCTGATGGCAGGAACCGACACCACCCGCAACCAGTTGGCCTGTGCTCTGGCTCTGTTTGCCGAGTACCCCGACCAGTGGTCCGAACTTTCCGAGCGGCCGGAACTGGCACCACGGGCCGTCGAGGAGACCATGCGGTACCTCGGAGCCGTGCGGGGGACCGTCCGGTTCGCTCCCGAAGATGTCGTCTTCCACGAGGTGCTGTTCCCCAAGGGGACATTGGTCTTCGTATCTCTTGCCGGCGCAAACCGCGACCCGGAACGATGGGAGGAGGCCGACTCCTTCGACATCACCCGCGAACGCACCTCCCAGCAGATGACGTTCGGGTCGGGCATCCATCACTGCATGGGGGCCGCCCTGGCTCGCGCAGAACTCCAAGAGGCGCTGGTTCTGCTGTCACGCCGACTGCCGGGCCTCGCCTCGGACGGGCCCGTCGGGTGGAAGCCCGACACCTTCGGGATCTGGGGGCCGGCCCGGCTACCACTCCGATTCACCCCTTCGACCAGCTGATTTCCCGACCGGGGGAGCTGGACGGCGGAAGGCTTGGTCCGGGGGAGATCGATCACACCATGTCGGCCGACCAGATAACTCAGACCCCGAGCTCCGCCAGTCGGGGCACGACCTCCTCACCCAGACGGGTGACATAGCTGACCGGATCCTCGACCAACGGCATCACGTCGACCATGTCGATTCCGAGTGCCGCATACTGCTCCATCGAGGCTACAAAACCGTCGACATCGGCCAGAGGATCTGCCATGCCCAGGATGGTGCGACTGATGGCGGACGGATCACGCTGTTCGTCAGCGCAGTGTCGGTCGAGCACCTCCAACTTATGAGCCACCTCGGCCAGGTCCGTCGCGAACAGGTTGCAAGCGTCGGCGTAACGGGCAACCAACCGCAACGTCTTCTGCTCGCCACTGCCGCCGATCAGGATTCGCGGGCGCGGACTACGGACCGGTCGGGGTGAGCAGATCGTCTCCGCCAATTGATAGTGGGTCCCGATGAATGGCCCTTCGTCGTCACTCCACATCTGATGGCAGATCTGGAGGGTCTCCTCCAACCGCTCGAATCGCTCGGACAGTGGAGGGAAGGGGATGCCCAAGCCGAGGTGCTCACGCTCATACCATGCAGCACCGATGCCGAGTTGGGCACGGCCGCCCGACACGACGTCCAGCGTGGTGACGATCTTGGCCAATAGGCCCGGATGGCGGTACGTGACGCCCGTCACGAGCAGTCCGAGCGTCATCCGCTCCGTCCGGCCGGCCAGGAACCCGAGTGCCGTGTAACCCTCCAGCATGGCGTCGTGCCGGTCGGCGAACTCCTCCATCTGGAAGTAGTGGTCCATCAGGGTAAACGCCGCACAACCACCTTCTTCTGCCGCCTGGGCGGTCCGACCCAGAACCGGTCCGATGGCTTCCGGACCTCCGGGCAGGGTGAAATTGGCGAAGTGGATACCGAGTTCCATGGGGATTCCTCCGAGTTCCGGCCGTCAGGACCACAGTAGGGGAGTCGTTCGCACGGCCGTCCGAATCCAGAGTGTCGGTTCAGGTGCTGTCCGCCGATTCGGTGGCACCCTCCAAGACTCCCAGTATCTCGTCACCCCAGCGCTCGAGGCGGATCGGACCCATACCCCGGCACTGGCCGAGTTCGCGCAAGGTCGTCGGGTTCCGCTCGGCTATCCCCACGAGTTCCCTGTCGTTGAGCACCACATATGCGGGAACACCTTCCTTGCGAGCAACGGACGAACGCCAGGCTCGCAAGACAGCCTCCCCGGGGCCGGCAGTGCCCGGTGCAGTGCCCGGAGACGATGAAGAGGCACGCCGTCGCCGATCGGACCCGGAAGGTGCAGCCGGTCGCGCCGCCCCCGGTGACGGTGGGGGTAGGTGCGGGGCCGTACCGTCCAACTCGGACAGGAACGGCGACGGGGCGAGGCGATCGGCCAGGATCACCGCCTGACGGCCGGCGCGAGTGAGGGCCACATGGAATACCCGCCGTTCACCCTCCACATCCTCGCTCAACCGGTGGGGGAACAGGCCGGCCGACGCCCCGAAGATGAGGACGTGGCCCCACTCCTTGCCCTTGATGCGATGGATCGTCGACAGCTCGACCCCGGGCCCAGAGGCGGGCGGGCGGCCCAGGATCTCGCGCAGCCAGTGGGCGAACGTACCGGCATCGGGGTGGAACGGGGCGATCGACTCCAGCGCGGCCAAATCGTCCGCATGGGTGGACCGGTCGGCGCCGGCCCGGGATGCGTCGAGGGTGTCGAGGGTCACGTCGAGACCGATACCCTCCCGGATGGCTCGCAGGGCGTCGCCCGTCGAACGGCCGGACGCTTCGACCACCACCTCGAGATCGGCGGCGTACGCCAGGATCTTCGGAACGTCCCGACCGGACAGGCGTGAGGCCAGACGTCGGAGTTCGACGATCGACGTGGTGCGCTGCTTGGTGATCATGTCCACCACCATGGGAGCGATACCCCGTGACGGACGGCGGATGGTCTCCCGCACGTCCTCGCGCCGGATGGCACCCGGATCGGCGCCGATCCGCAGGTAGGCGAATGCCGTGCGGATTCCGGTTCGAGCCAGCACCTGGGTGGTCAACGGCGTGGTGCACGGCACGCCGGACTCGAGGAGCGCCACCTGGACGGGAAGAAGCGCTGAATTCACCCGGGCCAGCACGGCGATGTCGGCGGGATCCACTGCGTCGGACCGCCACGCCTCGATGATCTCGACGCACAATGCGGCCATGGAGTCGGGCGGAGCCTGCTTCACCACCACGGGACCGGCACCGACCAGCGGGACACCCGCTGTAGGGATCGGGTCCGTCCGGCCCTCGGGGCTCCTGATCGCTTTGACCACCCGTTCGTGGTTGTACGTGAGCAGGTGACGGGCGGCGTCGACCACAGCCGGCGGGCATCGGTAGTTCACTTCGAGAGGGTGGTCACCCGCCCCGGGAAAGTAGTCAGCGAAATCGATCAGGAATTCCGGTGTGGCCCCCGAGTAGCCGTAGATCACCTGGTCGTCGTCTCCCACTCCGAAGCAGTCGTAGCCCGGCGCCACCATCAGTCGGATGAGCAGGAGATGGGCCGGAGTCAGGTCTTGGAACTCGTCGACCAGCATCCTCCGGCACCGGGCCTGGGCCGAGGCTCGGGCCGTCGGGTCCGAGGCCAGGATCTCGATGGCCCGGTAGATCTGCTCGTCGAAATCGACCAGACCGCGGTCGGCCAGCGTGGCCCGGTACCCGTCGAACCCTTCGGCGATACCCGATGCGTCGGGATACACCTCCTCTGCGGCCGTCGGAGACACCAGACCGAGCCGGACCAGCGACAAGGCGGCCAGGTACGGTGCGGTGGTGTCGGTGTTGGCCTGTCGCTTCACCTCGAACAGCTCACCGATGAGGTCGCGGACGCCCATTTCATCGACCACCCGGACAGGGCCGGTCGGCCCCAAGGTATTGCAGATCCAGTGCGCCAGGCTGTTCAGCGTTCGGACGTGGGGCCCAGCGGGGTCGATCACGTCGGCGGCGCGTGCGCGCATCTCCTCGGCCGCCCGGGTGTTGTAGGCGAGGGCCGTCACGGCGCCGGGATGGGCACCTCGCTGGACAAGGAGGCGGAGGCGCTCGGTGAGTACCCGGGTCTTGCCGGACCCGGCTGGTGCGATGACCCGGGCCGGGCCGGCAGCATGGTCAACGGCAGCCAACTGGTCCGGGGCCAGGTCGGCCTCGGGGGGACGGCGGGTCGACGTGGTGAGTCGACCAGCTTCGGCCGTCCAACGGTGGATCACTCCGGTCCCGTCGCCCGGGTCCGGGGGATCGGGCGGGCCGCCGTCGACCCAGAGCGGTGTGCCGTCCGACCGGGTCACGTCGGCCGGACCGGCCTCAGCCACACCCGCTTCGGCCAGGCTCCGAGCCACCTTGCGCCCGTGCCACCACACCACATCGCCATCCCGAGCGTCGTAGGCGTTGGCCCAGACCAGAAACTGGAGCCGCTCGCGCCAGAACGTGAACCGGGGCGTGAGGGCATGGACCGGTCCCAGGTAGCGTTCCGGGTCCCGTAGCTCATCGGGGTCGACACCCAGCTCGATCACGACCGGACGCCGCTTCGTCCACGCTTCGTGCAACAGCTCCACCACCTGTGTGGGGGCAACCAACGCATCCTGACCGACCACGATCCGTGGAAGTGCCGCCCACGCCTCGGGCGGCTCTACGCCGGGGCGGACCACCACGCTTCTGCCCAATGCCGCTGGTCCGGGATGTGTCACCTGGCCCAACCTACCCATCGGGAGTATCACGCCCTCGAGTCGGAGTAGGGGCCCAGTCAGTGATCGACCATCACCCGCCGTAGGCGGGAAATGGTCGTTCGTCCCCGTGGCTAGGGACTTTCGGCCCTGTGGTCATCCCGTTGACGTCCGTAACCTCCGTATCGGAGGTCAATCCATGTCAACCATCGCTCTCATGTTCGGGACCGTGTTCGGAAGCCTGATCGATCTGAACCACCCGGGCCACTACATCCACTGGGGATTCATCCAGATGTCCTACGGCAACCTGATCGTCATCGTCCTGATGGCGATCGTGTTCTTCGCGGCGATCCTGATTCCCTTCAAGAGCCACAAGGGAGGAGAGCGATGACCATCGTCGACCCGAAGACCGAACGACCCGACCAGGCCGACCTCGACAAGGCGGCCGGACGGCCTGAAGACGCCGACCAGTGGACCGCCAAGATCCGCAACTCCGCGGTCGAGGCACTACCACCGCAGAAGCTCCTGCCCGACCGCCAGCCCGCCTACGTGGCGTCCTGGATCTACGTATTCGGGGTCACGACCATCGCCGCTCTGATCGTGGTGATCGGCACCGGTCTCGTACTCGCCATTTTCGGGCCGAACTGGTGGCACGTCTCGTCCACCGGACTGTTCGTCAATTCCCTCCACATGTGGTCGGTGGAAATCTTCATGTTCGCCATGGTGATCCACCTGTGGGGCAAGTTCTTCATGGCCGCGTGGCGGGGAAAGCGGAAGGCCACCTGGATCACCGGGGTCGTCTCGTTCCTCGTTTCGGTGGGGGCGGCATTCACCGGCTACCTGAGTCAGCAGAATTTCGACTCCCAATGGATCAGCTCCCAAGCCAAGGACGGGATCAATTCGACCGGGGCCGGCGCCATCTTCAACGTGACCAACTTCGGCCAGATGATCATGTGGCACATCGTGCTGCTGCCCCT
>Ga0075021_10001930_pt1 | contig 10722 bp, 10 predicted proteins | sample ColStrG_CSR_2012_FD_72749 | JGI IMG/M metagenome (GOLD analysis project Ga0075021, IMG submission 72749) | Freshwater sediment microbial communities in response to fracking from Pennsylvania, USA - Cold Stream Run_MetaG_CSR_2012 | ecosystem: Environmental > Aquatic > Freshwater > Creek >... | reverse complement strand
GTTTAGCACGACCGGAAACTTCACCAACACCCAATTCGTGCGCAACGAGTCGCACCCGGTGACCCGCCAGGTCGATTGGAGAACGGTCAATGTGCTGGATGCGCGCGCAGTCAATGCACCCAATTGGCTCAGACCCGTGGTTGAGGGCCAAGGCGGTGGGCTGGTGTATGCGGGTGAATCGAGCGAAGGTGCATTTCGCCGGGTCGTGCTCGTTCCGTTCGATCTGCAACGCAGCGACTTGCCCCTACAGATTGCCTTCCCCATTTTGATCGCAAATAGCGTCGATTGGCTAGCGCCACCGCAGGGCATCAATGTGCCCTTGAGCGTGAAGCCTGGTGAGGTCGTTGCCATGCCGGCTGGGGCCAAAGTCACATTGCCTACTGGCGAGACAGTGGTCAGCACTCAACGCGGCTTTGCTCAAACTCAGAAGCTCGGGCTATACCGTTTCGAGGTCAATCAGATCCATGGGGCGTTTGCGGTGAACTTTAGCAATGTGGCCGAATCGCATATCCAGCCCAACCCAACGCTCCAGGTTGGAACCGGCAACGCGGCTGCCGCACAATCTCAGGTTCAAACCACCTCCCAGCGCGAATTTTGGGGTGTCCTAGCGCTGTGTGCCCTGGCGCTGCTACTGGCCGAATGGTGGATTTACCAGCGGGGCCTGCCGTTCGTCCGGCAGCGCTAGCGGCGCTAATGGCGCTAGCGGCGTGAGCGACGCTTCCGGGTGCGACCCTCGAATCCAAGCGGCCCATTTGTCGCCCGCCCATTCGTCCAGTCGTCCGTCCTGGTTGACGGATGTCTTCGGACAAACCTACTCGACCGCGATCAATTGCAGTTTCTTCTCGCGTGGCAGCCGCTTGATGCTGCGCTCGGTTTGCATGGCATCCTTCCACGTCGCCACTTCGCGCTGCCAGACCAATTCGACCGGCAAATGGGTCGATGTGTATTTGCCGCCACGACCAGCCTGATGTTGCCTCAGCCGGCGCTGCACGTCTTTGGCGATGCCGGTATACAGCGAGCCATCGCCGCAGCGGAGGATGTAGATATAGGGCATGGTGAGTCGTGTGTCTGGCGCAGTGCGGTGTGTGTCGTGTCCTCAGTATCGATCCAATCGGCAATCTAGAACCAAACCGGCAGACTATGGGTGGGATGCTGGGCATGGTATCACCACTACCCGGATGCATGAGCGGCCATTGCGCCATCGCCGCTGGGCCGGTCGATTCACATCCAAACCGAACCCGGCACTCGAGCCAATATCCACGCAGGCGTTCGAGGGCCTTGATATGGCCCAAGCTTGTTTCGACGTCACGTTGACTGGGCCGCTTCAGGCGTAGGCGCTCAAGTGTTTAGCGTTCGAATATTCAAGCGACGAGCGGCCACTGGACCGAATTTACCTGCCCGATCCCACCCTTTAGGGTATATCCGGCGCTTTGCATAGGAGCGATATCCGCGGCACGAAGCCGAAGAATCGACCGGTGGCCTCTCGTGTTATTGATTCCCTCGCCCCGAAAGCTGGAGACGTCGTAGCGTTAGCGCTGCTGCGACGTCTCCGGGGATGATAACGTGGCGATGCGTTTGGAACGCTGGAGTGCAAACGTCAGATGAGGCACGTCGGTCTGGGTCAGCGTTTGGAATGTCTTTAGAGACGCGCCCAAAAGCCGAAGCTGTCAAGTGGGTGGGCGTCCCGCGCGGCACGTCTCTATCCTACGAAAACCCTGACGTCATCAACCCCCCTTCTTCCAGGCGTCAAGTTGCTTTTGCATCTCCTCGATGATCTTCGACCCGCCCACGCCATTGAGTTCGTCAATCAGCTTTGGCAACACGGACGACGGCTGGCTGACCGGATAGGTGGCCGAGTATTGATCGAGGATGGCCGGGATGGACGCGAGTTCGGTCTTCACCGGCTCGCGGTCAAACACGAAGCCGAGCGTGGGTGAGGGGGTGGCGGTGTCGTTGATCTTCTTGGTTGCTTCCCACGAACCCACCTGGCGCGCATCGCGATAGTAGGCGTTGAATTGATTGCCAAACATCCAGTCGGTGGTCGGGTTATAGGCGCTGTCCTTGACCTGCTCGATCACCAGCTTGTCCTTGTCCTTCCAGTTCCAATGCTTGCCCTCGATGCCGACGCACAGGAGGTTGTAAACCTCCTTATCGGTGTTGACCAATTCCAACCATGCGGTCGCAACATCCGGATTCCCGGTGCGGCTGACGCCAGTCAGGGTAGCGGTGATGCCAGCCGTGGTGATGACGGATGGCGCCAACGCCTTTAACACCACGTCCTGGCCGTAAATCGCCTTGGCCTCGAACTCGCCGCTGGGTTTGGTCACTGGGTTGAAGCTGAACGCGTGCTTGCCGGCCTTCCATGCCTCGCGCTGCGTTGGCGAATCGGGGTAGGCCTCCTTGGGCATATAACCGGCGTCGTACCAGCGTTTGCGCAAGTCCCAATTGGCGACGAAGTCCTTGTTCGCGTATTTGTTGAACACCTTGGCGCTCTTGTCTTGCGGATCGACCCACACAAACGCTACGCCGTCGTCCACCGGCACATAGCCGTTCAACTCCGGATAATCCAGCCCATCGCCGCTGAACGGCACCATGTTCTCGCCCTTCTTGACCTGCTCCAGAAACGGCTCGAAGTCGGCCAGCTTATTGATCGCATCCAGCGGGATCTTGTATTTGTCGGCGATGTCTTTGCGGATGATCAAGCCGGCTACCTTTGGGAACATCTGCTGGTTGATCGCGCCGTAGATCTTGCCCTTCACACGGGCGGCGTTCCAAGTGGTTGGCGGCATGCTGCTGTAGAACTTGGGCGCTTTGCTCGTGAGCAAATCGTCCAAGGCCACATACACGCCGTTGGCGACGTCCTTGTAGTAGTCGTTGGTCCAGTTGGCGGTGTAAGCCAGGTCATACTTCTCGCCGCCGGCGTTGATCAGTTGCATCTTGTCGTTCCAACCGCCAAAGTCGATGCTGTTGAGCTTGATGCTGAAGCCGCCCTTGGCCTGCGTGATGGTGTTGAGGGCCTCGTTCACGGCGTCCTGATCTTTGGGCGCGCCGCTGAAGTTGGGATAGTGATACAACAGTTCGACCGACCCGGCCGGCTTTGGGTTTTCCGTCGGTGAAGCCGTAGCCGCAGTTGGCTCGGGTGCTTGCGTGGCGACGGGGGCCTGAGTCGCTTCGGCTGGGGCCGAGGTGGCCGCCGGCCGCGCCGGTGCAGCAGGGGCGGCGCACGCTGCGGCCAATCCGCCCGCAACTGTCATGCCGGCCATCATCAGAAATCGGCGGCGCGACAGGACGTGAACTTTGGATGACATAGGTTTGGTCTCCTTCATAGAATGAACGGTCAAACGGTCAAACGGTCAAACGGTCAAACGGGTCAAACAGTCAAACGTCACGAAATTTGGAAACGAAACACGGGTGTGGTCACACTAAAACGTTGCGTGTGTGCACGTTCGCACTGACATCACCTCCTCGTCAGTCTCTACCTGACCATCCGAAATCACTTGAGGCTGCCGATTGTGATACCGCGCACCAGATATTTCTGCAGGAACAAGTAGGCGAAGGCAACCGGGCCGATGGCCAGCACGGCCAGTGCCATGCGGGTCGATTCCGCCGGCAGCTTCGTCGTGCCAAGCTGCGCAAGCACCTGTGGGTTGTTATTGATCGCCTGAACGCTTTGGCTGATCTGATATAGGAGGAATTGCAGGCTGTAAAGCTCTTTCTTATCGATGAATAGCAACGACATCCACCAATCGTTCCAATAGCTGAGCAGGATAAACAAGCCCACGGTCGCTAGCACCGGTGTGGAGAGTGGCACCGCGACCTGGAAGAAGATACGCCACTCGCTTGCCCCGTCGATTCGGGCCGCGTCGAGCAGTTCTTCCGGTAGTTGCTTGAACGACGTGCGCAGCAGCAACACATTCCAGCCGTTCACCAGCAGCGGCAAGATGAGCACCAGGATGTTGTTCTTCAGCTGCAGCGTCTGCACCACAAACAGGTAGAACGGGATCAGCCCGCCGTTGAACAGCAGCGTGAAGAACACCATGAACGACAGTGGTCGGCGCGCGCCGAACGAATTGCGCGAGAGCGCATAGGCCAGCATCGAACAGATCAACAGGCCAAAGATCGTGCCCGCCGCCGCCACGAACGACGTCAGCGCATAGGCCCGCAAAATTTGCGTCGGGTCGCCCAAGACATACCGATAGGCCATGGTCGAGAACTCCGTCGGCAGCAACGTGTAACCACTCTTAAAGATTGACGCGTCGGTCGAAAACGAGGCCGAGATCACCAGCAACAACGGCACGATGCACGCGACGGCGAAAAGCGCCAGCACGGCATCCACAAACGCGCGGCTGACAGCGGCTAGGGCGTGGGAGTGCTTGGGGTGTGTCATATCCCGCGTATTGGTCTTGGCGACAGATGCCATCATTCCTCCTCAAAAAAGCGACTTGTCCGGATCTATCCGGCGCACGATGAAGTTGGAAACGAGCACCAGCAGGAAGCCGATCAGCGACTGTGCAAACCCGGCGGCGGCGGCCATGCCGGTATCGCCGAGCGTGCGCAGGGCGCGGAAGACGTAGGTGTCGATCACTTCGGTGGTGGCGCGCAGCGGGGCCTGGTCGCGTGTGACGACAAAGAACAGCCCAAAGTCGGCGTAGAAAATGCGCCCGATGGCCAACAGCACCTGAATGACGATGATGGGCGACAGCAAGGGTAATGTGATGTAAAAAATTTGCTTGACTTTGCTCGCGCCGTCGATCCTGGCTGCTTCGTAATACTCGGGGCTGATGGCCAGCATGCCGGCCAGATACAGGATGCTGCCAAACCCAGCCGACTTCCACAGATGGACCAGCACCAGGATGACTGGCCAGTGCTTGGCCTCGCTATACCACTTCACCGGCTCGCGCCCCAGGTTGATGAGCAGGCGATTCAGCAAGCCGTTGTCGGCGCTGAGCAACGCGAACACCAGATAGCTCACCACGATGGCTGACAGAAAGTAAGGGAAGAACATGGCCGTCTGGTAGAACCGCGCCCGTAGCTTGTGATGAATCTCGTTCATCAGCAATGCCAGGAACATCGACACCACGGTGCCGCTGATGATGAACAGCGCATTCATGAACAAGGTGTTGAGCAGCACCCGCCCGGCTAGCGGCGTGCGAATCAAAAACGCAAAGTTCTTCAACCCCACCCACTCGCTGCCCCAGATGCCAAGGTTGTATTTGAAATTCTTGAACGCCAGGACGATGCCTGGCAACGGCGCATACGCAAACACGAAGATCAAGATCAACCCCGGCAGTGCCATCAACCAATACGCGCCGTTTTTGCGAAAGTGCAGCCGGGCGCGTTGCCATAACGTCCTGCGCGGCGCTAGAGCAACCAGCTGCAGCTGTGTCACCCTCGCCATAGGGGCCTCCTAAACAATGTCATTGGATGAGGTAGGCGCAATGGCCACCCCGTCGGGTATCGTCGACCTTGGCAGTTGGCGGGAGGGCTCATCGTGCAGCGACCACGCCCTCGCGTTGCACCGGCAAGGCCCGCGAGCCGCTGAGGTAGGGGAAGCGCGCCTCGAGATCGCGGGCCAATTCGGCGCCCAGCCCCGGCGTGTCGGGCCGTAGGGGCAAATGGCCGACCTCGATGTGTGGCGGATCTTTCAGTCTCGCCCACTGCCATGGCCTCTGGATCATGCATAGCTCGCAGAATAGCGGGTGCAGCAACGCGGCGACGAAGTGCTCGATCAGGTCGTACCAACCCAGGTCGGTCTGGGTGATGTCGTAGGTCTTGCGCTCGAAGGGGTCGCCGCCATGGATCGACACCTTGACGTTGGCGACGATGCAGGCATAGCCATCGATATCCGTGTGATAAATTGCGGTAGTGCGGTGCTGGCGTTGTGGACGAGTCGAGCGGGTCATGACCGACGAGCAGGGGTGCGAAATAGGTCACCCAGTTGCGAATTTGATCCGGCTCGCTATACGCATATGCCTTGGCGATGCCTGATATATCAGCATCGGTCTCGACGATGACGACGACCCCGTCGGCCTTGACGCAACAGAAGATGGCCGTGCCCCACTGATTTTCGGGTTCATGAATGCCCTTGAGGCCCAGGGTACGCAGATCGGTGATCCTCATGAGTGGCGTATACCATGCCGCAAGCCCGCTAAAAGTCAAATTTAGCGGGCTAACAGCGGCGCGAAGAGTTGCCACGGCGACACAAGCATTGTGGCCGAATGGCCAGCGATTGGCTGTGTCGTGCCATCGAAGATGATCTGCCCCTGCACGTTGTTGACGCTCGGGGTGAGCGTGGTGCTGATCGAGAATCTGATGGTCACCATCATGGACGGCGCGATGGATGGCAGACTCACCAAATAGTATTGCCGCTAACCATGCCAGTCGGGTTTGACGAGAGCACCGTGGCCGAGCTTGGGGTGCCGCTCGTGATGACGGCCATTCGTCGTCGATCAGCCTGTTGCAAGTCGCAAGAGCGCATCCACATCCGCTCATGCTACGTTGCGCCGGGTGGCTAGCCGCAGCTTTTAGCACTTCCGTCCAGCATGCTACAGTCTAGGGAAAACCAGATAGCCAAAGACGTCCATGAAGGTCAGTTGTTGCGCGGTCAATAGTGGTTTTTTCATGTCAAGCTCAGTTTAGCTAGGCTTGAACCATTGTCGAATCAAACTGGCTCGCCGTCTGGCTCGCCGTCGTTGACCTTGACCTGGCCAATACGTCCGTCAAGCTGCACAGCATTTGTGCGTCGGTCAACGGCTCTTTGGCCAACTTGAGCATGACCTTCGTCGGAATAGCGATCGATAACTTGCCTTTCGCGCGCCTGCGTGCGCGGCCAGGCGTGTGGAAAGCGCGGGTTGGCGACGACGTTTGGCCCAGGGATAGTCGGGAATCGTTTCTCCAGATCGGGCGCGAGCGTCATGCCAAAGCCAGGCGCATCCGACAGCGTGATGGTGCCGTTTACTGGGCGATAGGGCTCGACAAATAGGGCCTCGCGGAACGGGTTGGGGTAAAGGAAGTATTCGCACATGTGCCCGTTCGGCAGGCCAGCAACCGTGTGCAGATTGCACATCGTGCCCAGGCACGAACTCCAGTTGTGGGTGACCAACTTCACGCCATGTTGTGCGGCGGCGCGTGCGATCTTCCAGTTCTGGCTGATGCCGATGATGAAGCTGTCGGACTGCACGGCGTCGTATACACCCGTCTGTATCCATGGGCGAGCTTGCTCCAGACTGCGAAAAGACTCGCCGCCCCACAGCATCACGCGCGGTATGCGTTCCTTGATGCGCAGATAGTCCTCAAACTGGCCGGGCCCAACATCCATCATCGGCTGTTCAAAAAAATGAAAGCCCAAGTCGTTGATGATCGGTGCCATCTCCAGGCACTGCTCGAGCGTCCAGGTGTCGTAGCCCTTCTTTTCGAGACCGAGCTTGAACTCAGGGCCGACCGCGTCGCGCAACTTGCGGCAATCCTCACCCAGACCTGCAGGCGTGATGCCAGCTCCCTCCCAAGTCCGTACCCGGCCGCCACTTGAAGGTATCGAAGCCCATGGCTTTGTAACGTAATGCCTCTTCGATAAGGGCATCCGAGCCGTAAGGTTGGCCACTACCCTGGTCGTAGAAGGTCCACATTACGCCGCTGCTGGCGTAGACCCGCACAGTTGGATTGGGCACGTTGTCGATTGCCAACAACCGGTAAACCGGCTGGCCGATGACTTGGCCGATGATGTCCCAACAGGCTACGTCCAACCCAGCAGGTAGATGGCTCAACAGCACATCAAACGGGTTTGTGCCAATCAGCTCGGCATGATCGGATGGGTCGTTGACATGACCGGAGTCGATGCCGGTGATGCCTTGGTCGGTGAAGACCTCGACAATGCCGACGTCGACCTTGGTCAGCACCACCGGGCCACATTCATGCACATATGACCCGTCAGTAGGTTTGTGTGTCAAGCGCGTGGTCTTTACACCGGTAATCTTGATCGGTGGGCGAGCCATATGCTCTATCACCACGTGCGCTCCTTCAACATGTTTTGAATCGCTTCTTTCGCTACCGGTAGCTCGTCCATATGGGTCTGGAGCCAGTGCGAGAAGTCACGCTCGATGTCGTCGGCCCAGCGCGTATCGATCTGACCCGAGGTGTATCGGCCCTCGGCCAAACGCTGTTTGCCGAACTTGTCGCGCACAGCTACCAGCTCGGCGGTCTTCACCACCTTCTCGGCCAGATGGGCCGGTATGAAGATCACGCCATCCTCCTTGCCCAACACCAAATCGCCAGCCATCACCGTAACACTGCCGATGCGCACGGGGCAGTTGATGCCTATGAGCATGATGGTGGGCGAAGCGAAGCTGGGATACCAACCGCGCACGTAGCTGGCGAAGCCCGATAGCTGTTTGATGCCATCCAGATCGCGTATGGCGGCGTCATACACCACGCCGTTGCCGGAGTTCGCATAGATCGAAGTAGCCAGGTTGTCGCCGATGATCGGGCCGTGCTCGATCTTGCCGTAGACATCGGCTACATACACATCGCCGGGCACGAGGCGGTCTATCGGCCACGAAATCTGGTCGCCGATGCAACCGACCTGTGCGCCACGCTCTTCCATCGGCGTGCGCATGGGGTGGCGGCGTGGCATATACACGGCGGTGAGGGCACGGCCAGCCAACACCTGGTCGGGATGGGTGCACATCCAACCGCCCTCATACGGGTGGTGGCAACCTTCGCCGCGCAACACGCCCTACGCGCCAGTGACACTGACTTTGCGCGCACGCTCGATCAGTGGATCGGGGGTTTTGGGTCGGCCGTCGTCGAACCGTTCGCCAGTCCATTCGCGCGTCATGTTGAAAGGGCAAAATTTTTCCGTGTTGATTCAGCCAGCTTAACGGATGCGAAGCCGCGTCCGCACGCTCACCGCTACCGCGACCCTACCTTCGTGATCGCCGACATCGCCTTAACGATCATCCAGTGCCGCATCGGTCGGTGGCTTAAGATCGTACCCGCGTAGGCTGTGCTTGAGAAACGGGTTGACCAGTGTTCCGGCGTAGCCAGCGGTGCCAATGCTGAGCACATTCATTGCGTGCTGCTCCAGAACGGCGCGACCGAGGCCCGCGCGAATTTCTCAGCCCAGTCCGGCGAGCCATCGTCCTTACGCACGTGCATGCGCACCCCGCGATCCTGCACTGGGATGTTGCCAGCCAAGGCATCGGTCCAGGCTTGCTGAATGTTGCTGTAATGCCGAACGCGGTTGCCGGGCCAAACAACCGATAGCAGCAATTTCGGTCGTGGCAGCTCATACGGTGGCTTTAGTGTGTATTTGACGAGCGCCTGCTCATCCACCTCGATGCCGAGGCCGGGCGCCTGTGACACGTGGGCATAGCCCTCGTGAATTTCGATCGGGTTCACGATGAGGTCGTCGGCGTAGTTATTCAGGCAATTCACCGCCGGCCATTGCGCCATCGGCAACACTGCACCCAGCTGCACCGACAACGCGGTGGTGATACCTGCGCCCACGATCTGCAGAAAGAAGGGTTTGTCGAATTGCGCCGCAATCGCACCCTCGCGCAGCACGCGGCTGACGCCACCGCCGATCACAAAGCCATCACACACCTCGCCCCGCACAGCCGCCGGAAAAGGTGGATCGCCAAAGTGCAAGGCAATGGCCTTGTGCGTTTTTTGACGCAGCAACTTTTGGCCTTCAATATCACGTTGCATGATCGGCGACTCATACAGCGCCACCCGCTCCTGCTGGTCTAATTCCATCAACACCGGCACGGCATTGCTGGCATTGAGGAGCATCTGGTTCCAGTCCATGTCAATCTTGAACTGCGGTGGGGTGACGGCGCTCATGGCATTCACCTGCTCGTAGACATCCCACCACGGCCGGGCCTTAGTCTTGAGTGCGGTATAGCCGCAGGCCAGTGCAGCCTTGGCCTCTTCGGCCAGTGCCTCGGGCGGGAAGTCTATGTTCCACCACGCTATGGGCACGGCTTCGCGCACTTGCGGTAGGTTGAACAGGCGATGGGCTGGCACCTCCAAGGCTTTGCCCACCACGTCATAAATCGCCATTTGCAAACCTGCACCCAATGAGTCATCGCCCAAAAAGTCGGCGGCGCCAGCGCCCTGCACCCGCGCCACGGCTTCGTCCGTCACGCGACCCCAGGTGTAGTGCGGCAAGGTCTCGCCATAGCCCACCAGGCCTGCGTCGGTGGTGAGGCGCACGATCTCGCATATGCACCACTGCCACACTTCACGCGCATTCCATTCCTCGCAGCGTGGTGTCATCGGCGCGCGCACCGTGATGCGTTCGATATCGGTCACGATCAGTTTTGTAGATTGCTTCTTCAAGGTGTATTCCTCATCGCTATTCAAGACGACATCCCCACTGGGCAGTCTTGTGTCAATTCTGCGGAGCAGCGTGCGCCCCCAGGCTCTCCCAGTTACCCATGCTGGGCATCAAGAAGACATAGGAACCGGAGCGAGGGGGTCAATCAAACCAAGCGCGCGGAGCTCGTCCCAGAACGCAGTTGGGATGGGCGCGCATAGCGCAGCCAGATTCTCATCCACCTCCTGTGGCTTGACCATGCCGACCACCAACGATTTGACGGTGGGATGCGCCAACGGAAATTGCAGCGCCGCCGACTTGAGAGAAATCTTGTGCCGGGCGCAGACCGCCTCGATCCTACGTGTCTTGTCCAGGATGTGGGTTGGCGCCTCAGCATACTGGTAGCG
>Ga0075021_10001929_pt1 | contig 10722 bp, 9 predicted proteins | sample ColStrG_CSR_2012_FD_72749 | JGI IMG/M metagenome (GOLD analysis project Ga0075021, IMG submission 72749) | Freshwater sediment microbial communities in response to fracking from Pennsylvania, USA - Cold Stream Run_MetaG_CSR_2012 | ecosystem: Environmental > Aquatic > Freshwater > Creek >... | reverse complement strand
ATCCCACAGCTTTCCGAGAACGTCGAGTTCCTACGGGCTTCCGGTGAGCAGTTGCGCCAGATGCAGCGGGTGGTGGCGCCACTGGCCCGCACCCTGGCGACTCGGCTGGCGGCACGCCGCCGCCGCACCCGCGCGGGTTCGATCGACATGCGTAAAACGCTGCGCAAGTCGATGTCTACCGGCGGCGTGCCCATCGATGTGGTGCTGGCCAAACCCCGCCCGGCGCGCCCGGAGCTGGTGGTGCTGTGCGACGTCTCCGGTTCGGTCGCCGGGTTCAGCCACTTCACCCTGCTGCTGGTACACGCCCTGCGCCAACAGTTCTCGCGCGTTCGCGTCTTCGCCTTCATCGACACCACCGACGAGGTGACCCACATGTTCGGCCCGGATGCGGACTTGGCAGTGGCGATCCAGCGGATCACCCGTGAGGCGGGCGTCTACAGCCGCGACGGCCATTCGGACTACGGTAACGCGTTCGTCTCGTTCGTTCAGGCCAATCCGAACGTGTTGTCGCCACGCAGCTCGCTGTTGGTGCTCGGCGACGGGCGCACCAACTACCGCAACCCCGAAATCGATGTGCTGGCCGACATGGTTACCGCCAGCAGGCACGCGCACTGGCTCAACCCCGAGCCCCAGCATCTGTGGGGCAGCGGCGATTCGGCAGTGCCGCGCTACCAAGAGGTAATCACGATGCATGAGTGCCGGTCGGCCAAGCAGCTTGGCGGGGTGATCGACAAGCTGCTGACGGTGTGAGGCGCGGCGATCGCAAGCGCGGCGCAGCCGGGCGCAGCGGGTCGCCGCCATAGGCTAGCGCGTCTTTTGGAACACCAGCCAGCGCAGCTCGATTGGGCTCTCGTCGCGCTCGACGGGGAATATGTCGAGGCCGCTGATCCAATTGGCGTACCAACTGGTAGGCGGCCAGGCACCTTCGGGCAAATGCTCTTTCTCGTAGTCGTACACGGAGTCGTCGGCAACGAGCTCGAGAGGCAATCCGGCTGCCGCTTCTGACATTTCATATCGGGTGAATATGCTCGTGTACTCCTGCTGCCCGAACTCACGCGCGGCGTCGTCAGGTGCATAGCCCTGGTGCGCCAGGAAGACGTTGAAGACCATGCGTGCACCGGGAGCCAGACAATGGGCGGCGAGTTCGAACAGAGCCCGCAACTGCTGCGTCGTCCGGAAATCCGAGACCACCTCGGAAAGCACAATCAGCTGATAGTCCTGCCGCAGATCATCCATGGTCGAAAAGACGTCACGGGCGAAGACCTGCACGTCCAGGGATTCCCGTTCACTGTCGGAGCGGATCATCTCGGCGAACTTCGGGGTGATCTCGACGACGTCGACCGGGTGTCCACGTCGCGCCAGCGCAAGGGCGTTGCGCCCTGTTCCCGCCCCGATTTCGAGTATCCGATGCACTTGGGGGTGGGCGGCTTCGTTGGCCAGCGCCCATACCCGAGCGTCGGGTTCGGTCCCGAACAGCGGCGGCTCCCGGGTGCTGATCCATCGCTCGTAGGCGCCCTCTAATGTCCACCATTTGGCTTGGACGTGGTAGTTCAAGGTCGGGCCCTGGGGTGCGGTGTACGAGATGGTGATGGTCGAACGCGGGGAGATCGAGTAGGCCTCAGCCAACTGCTCTTGGAGCACCGCCCTGAGGTGGTCGAGTTCTTCGGCGGTGAACTCTCTGCCCACGGTCGCAAAGAGGACGCCGCACATTTTCACGTACTCGTCGATCATGCTCGGGACGGCCGGCAGCGTGATCTCGCCGGTGACCTCCGATCGGCTGTAGAACCGCCGGGTCATGGAATCGTTCGGCAGCTGTGTCGGCTCGTCAGACAAGAGCGGTGCATCATCCACAGAACACTTCATACACACAACCGAGTGCGCTGGCGAGGGGTGATGGGCCAGGGCATGTCGTCCGGCCTGGGGTTGGGTCCGGAGCGCGGCCCGCTACCTCCGCCCGGTCCGCGCAGCTGAGCTGCGTCATGTGCTCAAGTAAGCTGGCAAACCGTGCCAAAGCGTCTGCGCAGGATGGGAGTGATGGGTGGGACGTTTGATCCCATCCATTACGGTCACCTGGTTGCCGCCAGCGAGGTGGCGCACCTGTTCGAGCTCGATGAAGTGGTGTTCGTGCCAAGCGGCCAGCCCTGGCAAAAGGGCCGGCAGGTCTCCGCCGCCGAGGACAGGTACCTGATGACAGTGATCGCCACCGCGTCGAATCCCCGTTTCTCGGTAAGCCGCGTCGACGTCGACCGCGCCGGCCCCACCTACACCAGGGATACGCTGCATGATCTGCATGCCCTCAACCCCGACTCCGAGCTGTACTTCATCACTGGTGCCGATGCGCTGGCTTCCATTCTGTCGTGGCAAGGCTGGGCGGAGCTGTTCGAGTTGGCGCGATTCATCGGGGTCAGCCGGCCCGGTTATGAGCTGCGTCAGGAGCACATCACCGGCGTTTTGGGTGAGCTGCCCGAAAACGCGCTGACCCTGGTCGAGATCCCGGCGCTGGCGATCTCCTCGACCGACTGCCGTGAGCGCGCCGAACAGCGGCGTCCGCTGTGGTACCTGATGCCCGACGGCGTGGTGCAGTACGTCTCCAAGCGGCTGCTCTACCGGCAGCCGCGCGACGGCGAGACCAAGGCCAGCGTGAGCCCGCCTTCGAGTCCGCCCCGGCCGAGCCCGGCCACCGGAAACAACGCATGAGCGCCACGCAGGAAGCGATCGACATGGCGACGGTGGCCGCAGTGGCGGCCGCCTCGAAGCTCGCCGACGACGTGATCGTCATCGATGTCTCCGGGCAGCTGGTCATCACGGACTGCTTCGTGATCGCCTCGGCGTCCAACGAGCGGCAGGTCAACGCCATCGTCGACGAGGTTGAAGAGAAGATGCGCGAAGTGGGCTACAAACCGGCACGCCGCGAGGGGACCCGGGAGGGCCGCTGGACGCTGCTCGACTACCGCGACATCGTCGTGCACGTCCAGCACCAGGACGACCGCAACTTCTACGCCCTGGACCGGTTGTGGGGCGACTGCCCGGTGGTGCCGGTGGATCTTAACGCCAACTCCGACGGCTCCGATGGTTCCCCGGACCCGGCGAGCACGCAATGAGGGGCCGTCGTCTGGTGATGTTGCGGCACGGGCAAACTGACTTCAACCTCGGTAGCCGGATGCAGGGCCAACTGGACACTGATCTAAGCGAATTGGGCCGCGCCCAAGCGGTCGCCGCTGCCGAGGTACTGGGCAAGCTGCAGCCCTTGCGGATCGTGTCGTCGGATCTGCGCCGTGCCTATCACACGGCGGTCATGCTGGGGGAGCAGACCGGCTTGCACGTCCAGGTGGACCAGCGCTTACGGGAGACCCACCTCGGCGACTGGCAGGGGTTGACCCACACCGAGGTCGACGCCGAGGCCCCGGGTGCCCGACTGGCTTGGCGCGAAGACGCGACATGGGCACCCCATGGCGGGGAGAGCAGGGTCGATGTCGCCGCGCGCAGCGTTCCGCTGGTCGCCGAGCTGGTATCCGGCGAACCGGACTGGGGTGACGCTGTCGAACCGGATCGCCCGGTGGTGCTGGTGGCCCACGGGGGACTGATCGCCGCGTTGTCGGCGGACCTGCTTAAGTTGCCGGTCGCCAACTGGCCGATTCTGGGCGGCATGGGCAATTGCAGTTGGGTGCAGCTTTCCGGTCATTCCTACGATTCGGATTTGGACAGCCTCGATGTCATTCGGTGGCGCCTGGATGTCTGGAATGCCTCCGCGCAGGTCTCCAACGATGTCCTCTAAGGAACCATCGAAGCCCACACTGCTGGTCTTCGCGGACTCGCTGTCGTACTACGGCCCCACCGGCGGGCTGCCCGCCGATGATCCACGCATCTGGCCCAATATCGTTGCATCGCAATTGGGCTGGGACCTGGAGCTGATCGGTCGCATCGGCTGGACCAGCCGGGATGTCTGGTGGGCGGCAACCCAGGACCCACGGTCGTGGGCGGCGCTGCCGCGGGCCGGCGCGGTGATCTTTGCCACCAGCGGGATGGATTCGCTGCCCTCGGTGTTGCCCACCGCGATGCGTGAGCTGATCCGTTACGTGCGGCCACCGCGGCTGCGACACTGGGTCCGGGACGGGTACGGCTGGCTGCAGCCCCTGCTCTCGCCAGTGGCACGGTCGGCATTGCCGCCCCATCTGAGTGCCGATTACCTTGAACAAACCCGTGGCGCAATCGATTTCAACCGTCCGGGCATCCCGATCGTGGCATCGCTGCCGTCGGTGCACATCGCGGAGACGTACGGCAAGGCTCACCGTGGTCGCGCCGGGACCGTGGCGGCGATCACGGAGTGGGCGCAGAGCCATGATGTTCCGCTGGTAGATCTCAAAGCCGCTGTCGCCGAACAGGTTATGAGCGGGCGCGGCAATCCGGACGGCATTCACTGGAATTTCGAGGCCCACCAGGCGGTCGCGGAGTTGATGCTGAAGGCGCTGGCCGAAGCCTTCCAGAAAACCACAGTGCCGACCGAGAAATCGCGCGGCTGAGCCATGCCTGTCGTGATGGTAACCGATGCGTCGTCGCGTCTGCCGGCCGACCTGCTGGAAAAGTGGTCGATCCGCGTCGTCCCGTTGCATATCCTGCTCGACGGCGTCGACCTGCGCGAAGGCGTCGATGAGATCCCCGATGACGTCTACGGGCGCAATGCCACGACCGCGGCGGCCACCCCGACCGAACTCGGCGCGGCCTATCGGCAGGCGCTGGCCGACGGCGGCGGCGACGGCGTTGTCGCGGTGCATATTTCGTCGGCCCTGTCGGGAACCTATGGCGTCGCCGAACGGACCGCCGCCGAGCTCGGCCCGGCTGTGCGGGTTATCGATTCGAGGTCGGCCGCGATGGGCACCGGTTTTGTCGCGCTGGCCGCCGCGCGGGTCGCGACCAGCGGCGCCGATTTGGACACCGTCGCCGACGCCGCGAGTGCCGCCGTGTCCCGAACCCACGCGTTCATTGTGGTGCACCGGCTGGACAACCTGCGCCGTAGCGGACGCATCGGTGGCGCCAAGGCATGGTTGGGCACCGCGCTGGCGCTCAAGCCGTTGTTGCGCATCGATGACGACGGCAAACTCGTGCTGGCCCAACGGGTCCGCACCGTCAGTAAGGCGACGGCGGCGATGATCGACAGGGTCTGCGAGGTGATTGGCGATCATCCGGCCGCCCTGGCGGTGCACCACGTCGCCAACCCGGACGGCGCCAACGAAGTAGCCGCGGCGCTGGCGCGACGGCTACCGGCGTGCGAGCCCGCGATCGTTACGCCGTTGGGGCCGGTGCTCGCGCTGCACGTCGGCGCCGGGGCCGTCGCGGTTTGTCTGGACGTCGGCGGGGCGTGATGTCACCCCGAGATTGCGCGGCGGGGTTACGCTGACGGCGTGGCGTTGGCTGGCGCCACGGCTTTCGGTTTGGCGTAGTCACCGCGCGCATAGACCACTTGCGGCCACCAGAACCACCGGCCCAACAGGGTGGCGATCGACGGCATCAGCAACGTGCGCACGATCAGCGTGTCCAGCAGCAGACCGATGCAGACGGTCGACCCGAACTGACCGAGCACTCGCAGGTCGCTGCCGAGCATGGACGCCATCGTGAAGGCGAACACCAGACCCGCGGCCGTCACCACCCCACCGGTGCCGGCCATTGACCGGATGATTCCCGTCTTGAGCCCGGCATGGATCTCTTCTTTGAATCGGGAGACCAGCAGCAGGTTGTAGTCGGAGCCGACGGCCAACAGGATGATGACCGACAGCGCCATCACGATCCAGTGGACTTTGATGCTGAAAAGGTCCTGCCAGATGAGCACGGACAGACCGAAGGACGCGGCAATCGAGCTGGCTGCGGTGCCGACGATCACCAGCGCGGCAACCATGCTTCGCGTCAGCAGCAGCATGATCATGAAAATCAGCGTGAGCGCCGACAACACCGCGATCATGAGGTCGTATTTCGCCCCGTCGTGCATGTCTTTGAAGGTTGCAGCGGTACCGCCGAGATAAACCTTGGCGTCCGAAAGGGACGACATCTTCAGCCCCTCCTGCGCGGCGGTCCGCTCCGAATCGACCCGCGAGATCCCCTCCGGGGTCATCGGATCGCCTTGGTGGGTGATGAAGAAGCGCGCCGATTTACCGTCCGGCGACAAGAACATTCGCAGGCCCGTCTGGAAGTCGGGGTTATCGAACGCCTCCGGCGGCAGGTAGAACATGTCGTCGTTCTTCGACGTATCGAAGCTTTGCCCCATGACGACCGCCGTGTTGCTCATGGCCTCCATCTGGTTGATCATCGCCGAGAAGGTGGCGTACATCGTCAGCGTGAGGCCGTGGGTGGTCTTGAGCGTATCGATCATCACCGGAAGCAACGGCAGCATCTCGTGCGTGGCCGCGGCGGTGCGGGTGATGTCATCGGTGAGGGTGTGGAACTGCCCGGCAAGCTGGTCAAACCCGTCCAACGAGTCGAATAGGGAACGCACGGACCAGCAAACGGGAATATCGAAACAGTGCTTGTCCCAGTAGAGGTAGGCCCGGAAGGGCCGCCAGGTGTCGTCGAAATCCGAGATGTGGTTCCGCAATGAATCGGTGATATCCCGGGTTGCCGCCGTGGTCTTCGCACTGTCATCGGCGGCACTGGAGAGCTCCTGGGTCACCTGGTACATCTTCTCGGTGACCCCGATCATGGTCTGCATTTCGTCGGCCATCTTGAGCATGTCTTTCATGCGGTCTTTGAGAAAGTCCATATTCTGCATGGTCGTCTGGCTTTGGATGCTGTTCTGAAACGGTATGGAGCTGTGTTGAATCGGAATGCCCAGCGGCCTGGTGATGTCCTGGATCATGGCGATGCCAACCGTGCGCACGACGTTTTTGGCCACCTTGTCCAGGACAAGCATGTCGGCCGGATTGCGCATGTCGTGTTCGGATTCGATCATGAGCAGGTCCGGGTTCATCCGGGCCTGCGAGAAATGCCGGTCCGCGGCCTGTTGCCCCAGATTGGACGGCGCACTGGTAGGTAGGTAGTACCGGTCGTTGTAGCTCGTCTTGAAGCTGGGCAGGGCCACCATGCCGACGAGTACGACGGCGGCGCTAACGGCCAAAATCGGTGCGGGCCAACGTACTACCGCGGTGCCCACCCGCCGCCATAACCGGCCCTGGGACGCCCGCTTGGACTCGAACAGGCCGAAACGGCTGCCGAGGAAGACAACGGCCGGACCCAATGTGAGCCCGGCCAGCACCACGACCAGCATGCCGATCGCCACGGGCGCGCCCATGGTGTTGAACCAGGGCAGCCGGGCGAAACTGAGGCAGTACGTCGCCCCGGCAATGGTCAGACCCGACCCGAGGATAACTGGAGCTACTCCACGAAATGTTGTGTAATAGGCAGTTTCTCGATCCTCGCCGGCTCGGCGTGCCTCTTGGTAGCGGCCCACCAGGAAGATTCCGTAGTCCGTTCCGGCCGCGATCGCCAGCATCGTGAGGATGTTCGCGGCGAACGTGGTGAGCCCGAATGCGTTGCTATCCCCGAGGAGCGCGATCACTCCGCGCGCCGATAACAACGCGATAAACGTCATGAACAGCTGGATCACTGTGGTGACGATGGAGCGATAGACCAGCAGCAACATGATCGCGATCGCACCCAGGGTGAACAGTGTGATCTTGGCCAGGCTTGCGTTCCCAATGACGTGCGTATCGTCACTGAGGGCCGCGGGACCGGTGACGTAGGCCTTCACCCCGGGCGGCGGCGGCGTGTGGTCAATGACTTTGCGGACCGCTTCGACGGAATTGTTTGCCACAGTCGTGCCCTGGTTGCCGCCCAGGTTCAACATCACATAGGAGGCTTTGCCGTCCGCGCTCTGGGCTCCCGCCGCAGTTAGCCGGTCGCCCCAGAAGTCCTGGATGTGCTGGATATGTTTGGGATCCTGTCGCAGCTGGCGAATGAGGTCGTCGTAGTAACGGTGAGCGTCGGGGCCGAGGGGTTGTTGGCCTTCCAGCACGATCATGACCGTGCTGTTGGAATCAAATTCCTTGAAGTTGTGACCCAGACGCATCATCGCCTTCATCGACGGCGCGTCCAGGGGTGCCATAGGTGCCGAGTGTGCTTCGCCGACCTTTTCCAGCTTGGGAACGGCGACGTTCAGCAGGACCGTCACAAATACCCAAATCAAGATGATCGGCACCGCGAATATCCGGATGGCGTGTGGGATGTAAGGCCGATGGCCGCGCTCGGGCCGCCCGGCCTTCTCGGTTTTGACCGGCCCCGGGGTTTCCGTGGCTTCGGCGCCCCCGTGGGTTTTATGGTTCAGGTCGCTCATGCGGACTTCACCAGGCAGAACGTCTGCGCGTTGTGGCCGTCGAAATTCTGCTGCTCCCGCACGACACCGTCGACCGTGATCCGGCAGCCGATCTGGTTGCCATCGCTTTGAGCCATGATATTGGCGCTGACCGCCGGCAGCGTCGTCGAGATCGTGAAGGACCAGGGCAGCGGGGCCGCGTTAACCTGGTGTGTGTTGGCATTCTCGTCCCAATAGTTGATGTTGGCGGTGCTCCCAACGGGGCCGGACACCTCGTAGACCACAACCTTGGGGTTGAACTGGACGATTTCGATTCCGGCGCCGGCATTTGCGTTGAGGTCTTGCGAGCCGAAGACCTTATGCAGTCGCATCACGCCCAGCGCCGATATGGGGAGCACAACCAGCAAGACCAGCGGAATCCATGCCCGCTTAGCCGCTCGCGCAATTGACGAAGTAGCCCTCACCTGACCGCCTTCCGCTCATCAATCAAGGTGCAACGCCCAACCGGAAGGTTTGCTTCCATCGCCGTCCGTAACGATGTCGTGCAGAAACCTTTGCTCAGCTAACAACTCTAAACCTTAGTGCACGGCAGCGTTCCTCCGGGTCTTTGGATGTGGCCAGCGCCACAGGTCTAATGCGCCACCCTGCCGGTGACCGGCGGCAGATCTGCCAGCGTCAAAATCCCCGGGCTGGCGGCGACCACCGCTGGGACCGCATTGGTGACCGGCATCGCGGTGTAGATCATGCCCAGGCCCATGAAACCGGGCTCAGTCCAGTCCTTCGGTGGCAAACAATGCAGGACCGTACGCATGTTGGGCATCCCGAACACCTGAATAACGTGGCCGTGCTCGAGCGGCTTTGGCGGGACGACATGACTGCCCATCGTCCAGTTGAATCCGACGCTGACGATGTTGCGGTCGCCTACCCAGCCGCGGTGGAAGCCGTAGACACCGCCGACGGTTCCCGCCGGGATCTTCATAAAGCCCAGATCAGAGTCGGCGGTGGCGACGCTGAAGGTGACGTCGAAGGTCATCTTGTCCAGCTTCGCCCCGATCGCGTCGGCCATCATCGCGGCCGACTCGGCGAAAACCTCGCTCTCCCGCTGTACGTTCTCCGCCAGCCCGGGAGTGTCGGGATCCTGAGAGAACCCCATGGCCGTCTGAGTTTCCGCGGATTCGTAGGTCGAGCAGTCCACCGACTCGGTGATCCGGATCTCGTCGACGCGCTCGCAGGACGCCGTCAGCACCATGCCGACCATGTTGGTCATTCCGGGGTGCGCGCCGCTGCCGAAGATCGTCGAGCTACCGCGCTTACAAGCGTCTTCGATGCGTTTACGGTCTTGCGGCGTCTGCTTCCCGCCGGTGATCCAGGCGGCGCTGGAACATACGTTGACGCCCGACTCCAGTAAACGGACCAATTCGTCGATGTTGGGCCACAACGGGTTGTAGCAACACGCGTCGGCGCCCAGGGCGATCAGCGCGTCGATGTCGTTGGTCGCCTGCACCCCGGTCGGCTCCGGCCAACCCGACAACTCGGCGGCGTCGACACCGACCTTGTCCGCCCCGTGGGCGTACACGCCGACCAGCTCCATGTCGGGTCTGCCGATGATGGCGTGCAACGACCGCCTGCCGATGTTCCCGGTCGTCCATTGGATGACGCGCAAGGGACGGTCTGCGCTGGTTGTGCTCATCGGGGCTCCTTTGCCGGTGTATTGGACCCATTATGTTCAACCCCGCCAACGTGCACGCGAGCCGGGCGTCGGGCCGGCTTAGGAGTCCAACCGGGTGAATTGGTCCTGGCAGTATTGCTCGACATGAGCCCAGCCTGCATGGAGCCCAGGAATGCCGTGACGTAATCCAGGGATTGGGGAGCCAGGATGACTGCCCGGTCTCCGACCTCACCGTGAAGGTCGAGCTCGCGGGCCATATCTCGCGGGCCATATTCAGCGTTCGGCGGGATAACTGCGACCACGTAAGACTCTCGGGAACACCGGCAAAGTCGTTGTCGTAGTTGGTGAAAGTGAACGCTATGTCATCCGGACGCAGGCTGGCGCGTCCGTGCAGCATCGAGAGAATCGATGACTGGGGAATAGGCGTCAAATCACGTCCGTACTAGTTCGTCGAATCCGTGTGGCCTGGAATCAAGTGGAGTCAGGGGCCGGCTTCGCCTGCGCCGTGCGACAACACGGACGTGGCACCGCTGAGGATCTGCGAGAACGGGTCAGCGCCGCCGCCGAATGTCGCCTGGTTGGCCGGTGCAGTGGCGGCCGCTGGGTCGAAGCCGTGCACCGGGTCCACCTGAAGGGGAGCGGTTGACGGGTCGTCGTTTCGCGAATAGCCCGCATTCACCCGGGGCATCAATATCGCGTCAAGCTTGTTCAGCGTGTCTTCCGGGATCCCGATGTAGGAAAGCGGCATGACCAGCGG
>Ga0075021_10001927_pt1 | contig 10726 bp, 7 predicted proteins | sample ColStrG_CSR_2012_FD_72749 | JGI IMG/M metagenome (GOLD analysis project Ga0075021, IMG submission 72749) | Freshwater sediment microbial communities in response to fracking from Pennsylvania, USA - Cold Stream Run_MetaG_CSR_2012 | ecosystem: Environmental > Aquatic > Freshwater > Creek >... | reverse complement strand
TCCCACCTAAGGCCGGGGGACATTCCGTCCCCCCTATTCCTTTGGCGCGTTTCGCTAGCGTCGATTGTCTATGAGTTTCGCGCCGGGGCTTCATCGGAGACCATTCGCCATAACTTCCCAACACTATCTTTGGAACAGATCTACGAAGCCATCACTTTTTACCTGGGTCACAAGAACCAGACTGCGGCCTACTTGGCTGAACAAGAGGGAATGTGGAAAGAGCGAGAACGTACGGTTAAACCTGCAAGCTCGGAGTTACAGATACGCATTGATGATGCCCGCGAACGTGCGCTGGCATAAGCGAAATCAAGCGATAGATAGAGGATCTGAGTCTGATCCGGGAAACCTTAGATCCGCACGACCTTGAAATCGAATATGCTTGCTGCCGAGCATAGTAATCTACGCGCCTTGAGCTACCCCTGCCGCAAACGTCTTCGATATCACCGCGCGCGCTTCTTCTTGAATCCGCCGCAAATGCTCTTTCCCCAGAAAGCTTTCCGCGTAAATCTTGTAAACATCTTCGGTTCCCGACGGCCGCGCGGCGAACCAACCGTTCTTCGTCACAACTTTCAAACCTCCTAGCGCGGCTCCGTTGCCCGGCGCGGTAGTCAACATCGCCTCGATCTTCTCGCCGGCCAGTTCTTTGGCGGGAACCTGCTCCGGCGAGAGCTTTTGCAGAATCGCTTTTTCGGCCGCCGAGGCGGGCGCGTCGATGCGCTCGTACACCGGGTCGCCAAATTGTGCGGTGAGTTCTCTATAGCAAACGCCTGGATCTTTGCCTAACTTGGCCGTGATCTCCGCCGCAAGCAAGCCCATGATGAGCCCGTCTTTATCGGTGCTCCAGGGCGATCCGTCCTTCGCCAGAAACGAAGCACCGGCGCTTTCTTCGCCGCCGAAGCCGAGCGAGCCATCGAGCAGGCCGTCGACAAACCATTTAAAGCCGACCGGCACTTCAAGTAAGGGACGCTTCAGGTTAGCCGCCACGCGGTCAATAATGCCGCTGCTGACAAGCGTCTTGCCTATGCCGGCCTCTGCTTTCCAACCGGGCCGATGCCTAAACAAATAATCGATGGCGACGGCCAAATAGTGATTCGGATTGAGCAAGCCAACGCTGGGCGCGACCACGCCGTGGCGGTCATGGTCGGTATCGCACGCCCACGCAACATCGAAGCGGTCTTTCAGCGCAATCAGGCTAGCCATCGCATACGGCGAGGAACAATCCATGCGGATCTTGCCGTCCCAATCGAGCGTCATGAAACGGAACGTAGGGTCAACCAGGGTATTGACCACCGTGAGCTTAAGGCCATACTTCTCGGCGATGCGCGGCCAATAGGCGACGCCCGCGCCCCCTAACGGATCAACGCCCAGATTCAGACCGCGTAGCGCGTCCATATCCAGCACCGTACCGAGGCCGTTGACATAACTCGAAATGTAATCGAAGCGGTGAGTGGTCGCCGCACCGCGCGCTTGCGAGTACGAAACGCGCCCGACACCGCGCAAACTATCCGCCAGCAAATCGTTGGCGAAATTCTCGATCCACTTCGTCGCGTTGGTGTCGGCGGGGCCGCCATTGGGCGGGTTGTATTTGAAGCCGCCGTCGCCCGGCGGATTATGAGAGGGAGTGATGACGATGCCGTCGGCCACACCATCTTTGCGCGCGTGGTTGTAGGAGAGGATGGCATGCGACACCGCCGGCGTCGGCGCGTAACCGTTATCTTGATCAATCATCACCGCAACGCCATTGGCAGCGAGCACTTCCAGTGCCGTGATCTGCGCGGGTTCCGAAAGTGCGTGGGTATCCATGCCCAGGAAGAGCGGGCCCGTGGTGCCCTGCTGGCGGCGGTACTCGCAAATGGCCTGCGTGATGGCGAGGATGTGGTTTTCGTTGAAGCTGCTGTCGAGCGACGAGCCGCGGTGGCCGGACGTGCCAAAGGCCACCCGCTGCGCCTTAATGCCGGCATCGGGCTTTAAGGCGTAGTAGCTGGAAATGAGTCGCGGGATATTGCTGAGAGCCGCTGGGTCGGCGAGCTTGCCTGCGCGTGGATCGGTTGCCATGGCTTTCTATTCTATGTGAAAGCCTGCCGTTGCGCCGACCCAATCCAAGTTTTTGTTGAAATCGACACCCATCATTTTTCCCCGCCCCGACCGCACGACGGTGGTGACCGCTCGCAATCCGCTATCATCCCGAACGTACATGATGCGCACTTCTATCTTGGTCATGCCGCTGGGCGTTTCAATCGTCGGCACGAAATCCATTTTCCGCTGCAGGACATAGTCGCGGCGTCGCTCTAGAGGGATCGCGGCAATGTCTTGTTTGCTGGGATCGATCTTCACGCCAAGCCCCGCGAAGGAGTAGAGAGGCTTCAAAACGTAGTCGGGCAAATTCTCGGGCAGCGGATCAATGTCGCTTAAGAAGCGTGTCTCCGGCACGCATTCATGCTTGAACCAGGGTAGGGAGTATTTGCTCAATAGGAAAAACCAGTTGGGATGGCCGGCCCATTCCACATCCACCTCATCTCGAAAATCGAATCCGCCGCGCACGTTCTTCCGCACCAGTTCGTCGACAATCACGCGATTGTAGATGCGCTTAACCGGCTTGCCCTCGAAGAAGAGTTTTTGGCCTTTACGCTGCACATCGCGGATGCAGGCGATTTTGATGCCGAGGCGCTGTCGGGTGACAAAAAAATCGGGCGATGTTTTCTGGCGATAAGGGTCGATTTCAAGTAGGATGACCTCATCGGGTGAGTGGCCGTTGAGAATCACCTTGCGCAGCAACTCGAAGTAGCTTTTCTCTTCCAGGCCGCTGAGAAACGGAGTGAGGTTCTCGGGCAGGGAGAAGGCGCTTTGGTATTGCCGCGCCAGCGTGATTTGAAACGCGTAAATGGAGGGGAAGCCTTGAATCTCGACAAGCTTGGGCGCAAGCGAGCCGTCCGGCTCACGGATCAAACCGAAATCGGCTTGTACAAACAATGGGTGCTCGGTCGCACCGGGAACGCGGAACTCAGGCGGAATGGTGGTATCGGCAGTCTTGCGATATGCGGGGTTGCCTGCGAGTTGTCCGTAGAGTTCCTGCCCGTACCGGACCATTTTCGCGAGGAGATCGTTCGGGAGGAAAACGGGTGTTTCGCTGCAGCGGAATTCGACATGGGTTCCGGCTGCTTCGTCCAGATCGCGCAGGAATTTCGCGTAGCGGTCCGCGGTCCACGTTCGGTTGAATGACACACGCAGTTCAGGGATCACGACCGCTATACCAAAAACTTACCGCCGCTCATAATCTGCACGTCGTCGGCCCAGATATCAAAGTGCTGCCCTACCACATCAATGTGCGTAGTTGAGGTCCATTGCGCCCCCGTATGCGCGCCGTAGGGATCGCCGAAGGCCATGTGAACACCGGGAATCTTCTCGTCCTGCAGTATGTTTCCAACAACGCGAGAAAGCGCCAGGTTCGTGCCAATGGCGAATTCACCGACCCGATCGCTGTTGCCGTCGCGGTGAGTGTATTGCCAAAATTCCTGCTCGAGTTCTTTATTATCGGAACGGGCTTCGGCGAGGCGGTTTCCTTTGACAGTGAGGGTGAGTGGCGCTCCCCCCAAGTCGCCATATTTGGCGCAGAGGTAGTCGCCCACCACGCCGTCCACCACGAAGCGGCCGTTGACTTCGAGCGGCGAAGTAAATGTTTCGCCGCCCGGCAGATTGCCCCATTTATCGCGGCTGATGATGCCGCTGGTTTTGATCCACTTGTAGTTGGTGGTCAAATCGGCTGTGATGTCCGTGCCGGCTGGTGTGGTGGCGCGAATCCGCCTGGCGCGGTTGACAATGTTCATCACGCGCAGAGTCAGCTCATCGACCTTTTGAAAGTCGGCGCGCATGCCTTCCAGCATGATTTTCTTTTCGATGTTGACCATGTGGGCGTGACGAAGTTTTTGCTGGTTGACCACGTTGCACATCTGCATACGCGTTTTCAGCTCGTTCACCTGTGCTTGCACTGCGAAAATGCTGACTTGGCTGGTAGCCATGTCGTCGAGGATGACTTGCGGCATGGCGAGCAATGGCCGCGGCGCCAGTTCTTCCAGGACGAAGTCTTGATGGCGGCAGCCGCAGGCCTTCAGTTCCGCCATGAGGCTAGCGGCGATCTCTTTGCACGCTTCGTCGGTAATCAGCGTGACTCTTTCTTCCGGCTGAACTTTGAGACAAACGAACACAGCGTTGCGCGCGCCTTGCGAGAGTTCCGGATCAAAGGGTAACGCGCCAAGTTCGGCGCTCATTGCACAGCTCCGGCGGTGACGGCTTCTTCCTTAAGGCCGGCTTGCGTCTCGTAGACGATGTAGTCCACCACCTTGGTCAAATCGCCTGTTTCTTGGAAAATACGCAACTGGCGGTCCGCGCCGGTACCCTGCTCAAGGATGCGGTGAATATAGTTGATCTGCTGGCGGGAGCCGAGCTCATCCACCACGTCTTCAATGAAGTGCAGATATTCGTAAATCAAGTCGCGCACGGGCACTTCGGTTTGCTTGCCGAAATCGATCATCTTGCCGTCCAGCCCATAACGCGCGGCGCGCCACTTGTTCTCCATCAGCAGCGCGCGGCGGTAAAGGCGAAAGCCCTGATTGGCGGCATGCAGTTTATAAAGTTTGGCGACGGTGGCCTGAATGAGAGCGGCGATGGCGATGGTCTCATCGGCGCGCATGGGTACGTCGCAAATGCGGAATTCGAGCGTGGGGAAATTCGGATGCGGTCGGATATCCCACCATATCTTCTTGGCGTTATCGATGCAGTTGGTCTTCACCAGCAGCTTGATGAAGTTTTCATATTCGCCGTAGCTGGGGAAATAATCGGGAATGTTGGTGCGCGGGAATTTGTCGAACACCTTGCATCGATACGACTTGAGGCCGGTATCCATACCTAGCCAGAATGGCGAGTTGGTGGAGAGCGCCATGATGTGCGGCAAGAAGTAACGCGCGGCATTCATTAAATGAATGCGTGTTTCCGGGTCTTCCACGCCGACGTGAACGTGCAGGCCGAAGATCAGGTTAGCGCGCGCCACCATTTTGAGATCCTGCACGATGGTGACGTAGCGGTCGTCGGGCGTGATGTCCTGCTTACGCCAATCGGCGAACGGATGCGTGCCGGCGGCGGCAAGGCGCAGATTGTTCTTGCTGGCAAGCTCGGCCATCTGAAGGCGCAGCGATTTCAATTCGGCGGCGGCCTCCGGAATGGTCTGACAGATGCCTGTGCCGATTTCCACCACGGATTGGTGCATTTCGGATTTTACGGCTTCTTTCATTAGCTTCTTGCCTTCCGAAATAATCTCGGTATCGATATGCGAGCGCAGATCTCTGGTGACCGGATCGACGGTCTGATATTCCTCTTCGATGCCAAGGTTGAAGCTGGGTGTCGTCATCGCTTTTCCTACCTATGAGCCTCGCGTGCCCGCCGCGGCCGATTTTTTCTCCGCGGCGGCCAGAAAACGGCCCCAATGCATTTCGCGGCTGGGCTCTTCCTGGCTGAGCGCTTTGTCGATCGCCAATTGCGCCATGTTTTCGACGATCCACTCAAAGTTCTCGTCGCCAACGGAATTCACGTCCGCATCGGGCGCGGGATTCAGAAAATCGATGGCGTAAGGAATGCCGTTTTCCACCGCGAATTCCACGGTGTTCAAGTCGTAGCCCAAAGCGCGGCAAACGATGAGGGCGTCTTTCACCACGCGATCGTGCAAGGCCTGTGAGCTGGCCGCGCCATCTCTCACGTAGCGCAGATGGTGCGGCTGCCTGGGATCGTATTTCATGACGCGAACCTTCTCTTGGCCCACAACGTAGCAGCGGAAATACTCATCGAAATCCACCGCGGTTTGCAGCGTCATGCACAAGACGCCGGTTTGGTCGTAGGCGGCGAAGAACTCCTCGCGCGAATTGACCTTGAAGACATTTTTCCAGCCGCCGCCGCTAAACGGCTTTAGAAAAGCCGGGAAGCCGACGTAATCGAAGACTTCTTCCCAGTTCAGCGGGAATGAGAGATTGCGCATCGACTGCACCGTGGTACCGGGCGGGTGCGTTTTGTGAGGCAAGATCACAGTCTTGGGGATAGCCACGCCCAGTTTGCTGGCCAGGGCGTAGTTGAAAAACTTGTCGTCGGCGCTCCACCAGAACGGATTGTTGATCACGATGGCGCCACTGAGAACGGCGTTTTTCAAATAGGCGCGGTAAAACTCAATGTCGTGAGAGATGCGGTCGACGATGACTTTATAGCCGCTGGGCTCGGCCATTTTGATGCCGCCAATGTGAATGTGCTCGGCGATAACACCCGGAACATTCTTGCCGTTGATGCGATCAACGAGGGCGCACGGGAAGCTGTTCTCCATCCCATAGATAATTCCGATCTTCGGCAAAATGTGACCTCACTAGCGCAAAGGGCACGGCTGCGCGCCGCCAAACAAAGGAACTCGCCATCTCTTCGGGCGGCGCGCTTGACCCGTGCCCGTCTTGCGCGAGTTCCTAAAAGAATTTTACCGCCATGCGCCGCCATAGCGGCCAATCGTGCTTTTCGCCCCCGGTCCAGACGTCGAACCAGTGTGGGATGCCCTTCTTGCCGAGAATCTCCGCCATGCGGAAATTCTCGCCCAGGCAGATGTCGTGATCGCCCGCCGCCAGGACGATTTTCATTTGCCGGTAGTGGTCGAGGAACCAAGAATCGCTCATGTTCGGCACATAATCGACAGGGTTGTTGAAATAGAAATCGCTGTCATAATAGCCGTTCATAAACTGGCGCATATCGAATGAGCCGCTTAAGGCGACGCAGCCGTTCGTGAGATCCGGATGTTTCAGCGCGAAGTTGAAGGCGTGATAGCCACCGAAGCTGCAACCGGCGGTTGTGATCTGCTGCGCGCCGCTCAGATTTTTCATCAAGGGCGCGACTTCATGGATGATGTAGCTTTCGTAGGTGTTGTGGCGCACGACGCGATCATGCGGATGAATCCAGCGGTTGTACCAGCTTTCCGCATCCACGCTATCCACGCAAAAGACCTGCAAGTGGCCGGCGTCGATTTTCCCGGCGAGTTCGTGGATCATGCCGTTGTTTTCAAATTCGAAAAAGCGCCCCTGCGAGGTGGGAAAAACCAGGACGGGGTTGCCAGCGTGGCCATAGGCCAGCAATTCCATATTTCGGCCCAGGCGGGAGGAGTACCAATTGTGATAATCGCGTCGCATAGCGGTGATTCCATATTTGCAGACGCGGCCTTGAGCGAGATGTTTATTAGACCTCGACACAATCAGGTCACCGCCGGGGGGAAGAAGGTACGCAGGATTCTCTTTGTGTCTATTCGATTGGCGGACAAAAATGCCACGCATTGTCACTTGCTTGAACAACCGGGTAGTCGGACGGGCTCTTTCCGCCGAATTTTCAGGCGATGTCGGTCTTTGTAAGGATAGTGAGCCTTATGGACTCTCCGAGGTTTCATTTTCGAGCAGCGGATCTCAGTTCAACATCGAATGCCGACCTGCGCGGCAGAGAGGTGAGTGGCGAAGCGATGAAATCGTCACCTCCCGAATCGAGCAGAGCAACCGCCGGCCGCATCTTCGTGCCCGCCGCCTGGCGGAATGGCTTCCGAATCAAAAGCTATTGCTAGTTCCGCCGCCACTATATTTTGTTGGTCGCATCGCTTGGTGCTCGTCACCCATCCCTGCTCGGGCGCTAGCTAGCTAGTACTACTGCCAGACTAGGGCTCTGGCGATTGTCAACGCATAGAGCGATTGATTTTGTTGCGGGCATGCCGCGAAACTATTGCTTGTTCGAGGCCGCTCGGCCGAGGGGCGCGGAGACTTCATCAATGAGTTTCAACAGAAGGCTCGAACGCGCCCTGCTCAAGATCTGCGCTCTCAAATGCTCCAGTAGTTCCCTAGCTATGTCTAGTTCGCCGTTTGCATGTGCCACCAATGCAAGTCCATACTCAGCATACATGTGGCCAACTGTAATTGGACCGAAATTACGCAGTTCCTCGAAGTGCCTCTTTGCCTCATCCAATTTTTGCAAGCCGATACATGCAAATCCCAGACGCGGTGCAATTTGATAATCATGCCCTTCCCCACCATATTTTCTGACTTCAGTTCCGCAGCGTTGATAGTGCTCATAGGCATCATTGAATCGACGCTGTTTCATCGCCACATCGCCAGCGGCCATATTTACGCGATGCATAATCCAAGGGCTGCATGGCAGACTCATAGCTGTCGAGATCAGATCCGTGACTTCAAGAGACTCTCCCAGTTCAACCATGACGCGCGCCTTCCAGGCGAACCCAAGGGCATTTAGGTCCACTTTGTCATGACCCTCGACGAACTCGTTTGCTATCTCGAGACCCTTGACAATCTCGCCTAGCGCCTGCCTTAGTTGATCTGCCTCTACAAGCGTCCAGCTTAGGGCATCAATCCTCAACAATGCCTCTTCGGTTTTGCGGCCAGATCGAACCAGTGTGCTCAACGCACGAGTGACGCAATCGATCCTTTCCGCATTTAAGAATCGACTGTCCAGATAGTGAGCCAATAGCATCACGAAGTCAACGAGTTCGTCATCGGAAGCCCAGCCCATCGCGGCCTGTACGCATGACCACTCTGGATCGATGTCGCGCATACGGTCACTTACGAGAGCGCCCCAGTAGGGAACTGGCGGTTCATCACGTGTGATCTTCTCCTTTGCGAACTTTAAGAAATACGTTACGCAAGCCTTCTTGCCGCTCTTGCCGAGTTCAGGCCTGCTGTCCAGATTCCTTCGGGCGAACGCTCTCGTCATCGAATGTGTAACGAATCTACCGTCATGAGTTGGTTCTAGCAATCTAAATTCGAGCAACTGATCCAACGCGCGGTCAAAATCGCCCTGCTCGATTCGGCTAACCTCATAGAGCGCTTCCAGGCGACTGATGCTGGTTCCCACGAATAGAGTGGTGATCATAAGCAGCTTTTTTGCGTCATCAGAAAGCAAGGTCCAAGACCATGCAAACAATTTTTCCAAAAGGTTGTCATGAACCCGCCTATCCGCGATTCCACGCAGTTGTTCGACCACATCGGGCAAGCTAGTGGTTCCCCCACCCACGAGTCCCAGGGCGAGCTTTATTACCTGTGGATTACCGCCCGACACGTCGCTAAGAGACTCGATGTCCCGTTCTTGTAAGAAGTTCAGGAATCCCAACGACCTTGCATGGTCTCGCGCAAACTCCATTGCCTCTGCCTTTGCGAGACCGCCTAGTTGAACATGCCAGCATCTCGGAGTCTGCAGTGACTGCACGCGCCTTGTGGTAACAATTACTTTGGTCGGTTCTGGTAGATTCTTGATCCAATCAGCAAGTTCGTCGTCATCGATCAGCTCGTAGTTATTAATTACGATGAGAACTTTCTTCCCACGAACGAGCTGGTATTTGTCGCGCCTATACGCCTCTCTGTTTTCAGGCAGGCGCTCGCCAGTCATTGTAATTGCCAATGTGTTCATTACCTCATCCAGCCAAAGCTTCTGATCGGGCTTGTTCGCTGAGACCCAAATCCCGTAGTCAAACTTCGGCACAAGACTATGAGGGGACAAGGCAGCCATTCCAACATCGTAAGCGAGGGCTGTTTTCCCAACGCCCGTAAACCCAGAGATCGAAATCATCGAAACTTCTGGCCTCGCCAGAGCGTCAGACACAGCCTCAGAATCCTTCTGCCGCCCCAAGAGCCGACGGTGTGCCGCTGCGGGGAAATTATGGTTCGGAATTGCGCCCTTGTCAACAGCGACCCCTGTGGCACCTGAGAACTCCCTGATCTTCTGATGCAGATCCCGAAGCCACTCGCTAACTGCCTCATTACGCGAGGCAGCATCCTGATCGCTTTGAATGGATATTACTCGGAGACCTCTCCGCTGGAGATCCTTAACTACCGGATTTCTGGGGTTGACTTGCACGGTATAATGAGATCGGCTGAAGCGGCCGTTCTCATCCGTAATTCGCCGAAGCATCATCCGCAAGTCCAAGTCGTTATGACTATAGCCGATAAAGAGCACGGTACCGGTCTGAAATTCAGTAGTGATTAAGCGAGTCAGGCCGGGATTTTTTCGGAAGTAGGATTCATAGTCTTGAGCAGTGATAACATAGGACTTAGGTTGTTCCAGATCGCCATGCAACTTAATAATATTTAAGCGGTCTCGATCAAACGACACCTGCGGGTCGGTATTGACTATTCTTCGGAAGCGCAGCCCGTTTGTTTTCGCCGCCGCCTCTATCAGCCCGTCGTAGTTTGTCGTGTAGATACGGCCCGCCCGTAAGAGCCCGATCAGAGACAAATGAAGCGCCGTGGGCTCTTGGGCAGATTCCTCAAGTCTCTGTCGGATTTTCTCTGTTAGCCTAGTTCGACCAAATTCATTTTCGTAAAATTGTGCAACGTCCACGAAGGAGACACTATGAGGACAATCTGGAATTTCAGCCCGGAGTGGCTCAACCAATTGAGCCCAGCTTGGTAGTCCTGCTGCAATTGACGCGCCAGCACCGACGAAAACCGACCCTGCCCCGGCTGCGATCTGTTCCACTAAATCCTTCGGAATATTCTGCACAAACTCTCGCTCCTCGCACTGTACTTTATCACCTGAATTATGTATGGTATGGCTGAGGGCGTGAGGCCCTAAACGCAGCCAACCATTTGGTGACCCCGAAAACATGGGGTAAAACAGAGTGTCGGCCGAAGTTGGCGCTTTGACCGACCGACCCCAAGGAGGT
>Ga0075021_10001925_pt1 | contig 10739 bp, 5 predicted proteins | sample ColStrG_CSR_2012_FD_72749 | JGI IMG/M metagenome (GOLD analysis project Ga0075021, IMG submission 72749) | Freshwater sediment microbial communities in response to fracking from Pennsylvania, USA - Cold Stream Run_MetaG_CSR_2012 | ecosystem: Environmental > Aquatic > Freshwater > Creek >... | reverse complement strand
CTCTATGGCACCGACCAGGAAGCGAATTCCAGCACCCGCTTGTTCAACGTGCACTCGACCTACCAGGTCTCGGGTTTCCGCCTCAACGGATATTTCGATCGCAATAGCTCGAACTCGATATTCCCTCAATTCCTGGTGGGCCACGGCGAAGCGGTGCAGGATTCCACCGGCCACGATTTCGGTTTTGGCGGACAGCACAGCCTGCCGCTGCACGGGACGTTTTACGCCACCTACAATCGGGCCACGGCCAGCAGCGATTACCTGTCGAACACGGGGCAGAACAACACGACCTCCAGTATTTCGAGCTACACGGACAGCGCCGAAACGGCGAACGCCAGTTTTCACCCCACGCAACAGCTGAGCTTCAACGTCACCCAGAACTACACCGACAATCTGACCGGCTACCTGACACAGAGTCTGGTCGGCAACGGGGTAGCGCCGCCGGGACTGAGTCTGGGATCGGGCTCGCATTCCTCGACCTTGGGCGGCGGAGCAAACTACCAGTTCACAAAGTTCCTCTCGGTTTCGGCGCAGGCCACTTACTACGATCAGTTCTACTTCGGGAAGAGCTATACGGGCGAGTATCTGAGCGGCACGGTGAACTACGGCAAACGGCTGTTCGACATGTTCACCTTTTCCGCATCGGTGATCGACAGCTCGAACGGTCAGGGGAACAACGCGCTGGGATTCATCGGAAACGTGAACTTCTTTCGCCGCATCGGGCGCTGGCAGACGTCGGGCCAGTTCAGCTATGCGCAGAACGTCCAGACGTTGCTGATTACCTACACCACGTCCTACTACAACTACAGCGCCAATCTGCATCGTCGCTTGCCGGGCGGCATGACGTGGACGGCGGCTTTCAACGGGACACATAGCGGCTTGACGAACTATCAGGGCACCACCAGCCATAGCGAGGGCTACTCGACCTCCCTGAGCCTGCGAAGGTTGTCCATCAACGGTCTGTTTGTTCAATCCAGCGGCCTGTCGCTATTGGGCAATGGTGGCTTGCAGACGCCTCCGCCCACGCCCGGCCTGAACAATCTTGTCCTGTTCAGCGGAGACAGTTACGGCGGTGGGATCTCGGTAACACCGATCCGGCGGCTCTCGATTTCGGGGAGCTTCAGCCGCTCGATCAGCAATACGGTCGCGACGATGGCCTCGCACAACAACACCGAGATCTTCAACGCCCAGATGCAGTACCATCTGAGACGGATCGGGCTGCAAGCCGGATACACGCGGTTCACGCAAGGCATCAGTGCAATCGGTGCCCCCGCCAACACCACGTCGTACTTCTTCGGGATGAGCCGATGGTTCGACTTCTTTTAAGCGCGCGTGGTAAGTCCGCAATCTGCGCAGGACTGGCCGCCGCGGCGCTGGCCTTTGTGTTGGCCGCGCCCGCCGCAGCCTCCAAGCGCTCGAAGCAGACGATGAGCCTGCCACCTCCGCCGGATGTTTTGCTGGACGGGGGACGAAGACTTTCCTTTGAGCGCGCCTTCAGCCTGGAACGCGAGGTCAAGCCCAAACGCAGTTTCTGGACGCGCATGGTGGACGTCATCGCGGGCGAGCCGGATTTTCACTACCTGGTGAGTCCCTACAGCGTGGCGACGGATTCACGCGGGCGGATCATTGTCACGGACTTAGGCGCGGCCGGCGTGCACATCTTCGATTTCACCCAGCAGAAATACAAGTTCCTGACGCGCCGCGATGCCGGCAAAGATCCGATGCTGACGCCGCAGTGCGTGGCGGTCGATGCTCAAGACAATATCTATGTGACCGATTCGCAGACCGGCAAAGTGTTTGTGTTCGATGCGAACGGGAAGTTCCGGCGCGCGATCGGGAGTTTGAAGGGTGGCGAAGGATATTTCAAGCGGCCTACTGGGATTGCGGTGGATTCCGCGGCGCAACGGATCTACGTCAGCGACACGCTGCGCAACAAGATCTTCGTCATGGATATGCAGGGGAGCGTGCTGCAGACGATTGGGAAGACGGGCACGGGAGAGGGCGAGTTTAATTTTCCGACGGAGCTGCGGCTGAACAGCTCGGACCTGGTGGTGGTCGACGCCATGAATTTTCGGGTGCAGGTACTGGATCGGTCGGGCGCGTTCCGTTATGCGATTGGGAAGGTTGGCGACGGGGCGGGATGGATGTTCCGCCCGAAGGGGATTGGGTTCGACTCGGAAGCGCACTTGTACGTGGTCGATGGGCAGTGGGGCATTGTGCAGGTCTTCGATCGGGAAGGGCGCTTGCTGTATTACTTCGGGCAGAAGGGGACCGGAGCGGGGGAATTTCAACTTCCGACGGGGCTACAGATCGACAACCGGGATCGGATTTATGTCGTGGATTCGTTCAACCGGCGGGTCCAGATCTTTCACTACTACGGCATCGGTCAAGAGGCAGACGGGAGGAAACAGTGAAGAAGATCCTCTTGCTGGCTGGCGCGATGGTGGTGGCGATTCTGGCCCATGGCTCCGCCGCGGCGCAGCCACCGGTGAACGGCGATGTACTGGGTGTGCACAACCTGACGGCGGCGAGTGGGGCGAAGGTGTATTCGCAGGGAAGTCTCGGGTGCACGTTCTGCCACGCTCCGCACAGCGGATTGGGCGCCAATACGCCGCTGTGGAACCAGAAGTTGTCGACCAAGTCGTACACGCCCTACACGAGCACTACCTATTCGCAGCAGGGGAGCACGCAGCCGACGCTGGGAGTGACGAGCAGTCTGTGCCTGAGTTGCCATGATGGCACGGTGGGAGTGGGGCAGTCGGCGGCGTATGGCCAGTTGCCTACGGTTGGGTCGTTGAATAGCGTCGATTCGTTTGGGACGACGCTGACCGGTTCGCATCCTTTCAGCCTGGTGACGCCGATGAAAGATGCGCCGAACCTGGTGGCGTCGCTGGTCTCGCAAGGGAAGACCGCCGATCCTACCGGTGCAGTGAAGCTGGTGGGCGGCAATATTGAGTGCACCAGCTGCCATGATCCGCACGTGCAGGCGATCGACAAGATCGCGCAGAATTTTCTAGTTCGGGACAGCTCGAACGCGCAGATGTGTCTGGCCTGTCATGATCCGAACCGCCTGGTGCAAGGGCAGATCAACCCGCTGGCCGGCTGGGCGGGGAATATTCATCAGACCGCGACCAACCAGGTTTCACCGGATGCTCACGCCGGTTCTTATCCAACGGTGGGAGTAAATGCATGCACGTCGTGCCACATGTCGCACGACGCAGTCGCGCCCGCACGGCTGCTGCGCCCGGCTACACCGGCTGCGCCGGCAAACGATCCGGCAACGCAGGATTGCATGACCTGTCACAGCGGGGGCACGCTGTTGTCGCCCGCGCCTCCAAGTGTTATGGCCGAGGTTGCGAAGACCGGCCATCCGCTGCCGTCCGGAAACAACTTCCACGATGCGGCGGAAGTTCCGTTGCTCAACAACAACCGTCATGCCACGTGCGTCGATTGCCACAACGCTCATGCTTCGAACCAGGTGATTCAGTTCCCCGCGCCGCCCGCTCTACGGCTTTCGCAGACGGGTGTGACTGGGATCAGCGCGGCGGATGGGGTTACGATCCTAACGCCAGCGATCAACCAGTTTGAGAATTGTTTGCGCTGCCACGGCACGAGCACGGGCAAGCAGCGGCTGATCGTGTATGGGTATGCGCCGACGCGGGTGGTGTCGGCGGCCGATCCGCTGAACATAATTCCGGAATTCGCTGCCACGGCAACGTCGAGCCACCCCGTAACTCATGATCGGACCAGCCCGCTGCCGCAGCCGAGCCTTCTGTTGAACATGCTGAATCAGAATGGAACGGCGTCAGCCCGCGCGGTGGGCGCTCGCATTCTCTGCACGGACTGCCACAACAGCGACGACAATCGTGAGTTCGGCGGCGTCGGCCCGAACGGCCCGCACGGATCGGCCAACTCGCACATCCTCGAGCGCAACTACCAGTTCAGCCAGGCCGCAGTGCCGGGCGGGGTGGTCACCAGTCTCTTCCCGAACCCTGACCTGACGGTGGCCGGGCCGTATGCCATGTGTGCGAAGTGCCACGACTTGGCTCAGGTCCTCGCCGTTACAAGTTGGCCGCGGCACAGCAGTCATGTGTCGACAGACGGTTTCTCCTGTTCGGTCTGCCACACGGCCCACGGCATGGGCGCAACTTCCCCGAGCATCACCGGGGAGCGGATGGTGAATTTTGATGCCAACGTTGTAGGCGAGAACAACGGCGCTCCGATCGCGTACAACCGCGGGAGCAACACCTGCACGCTGACATGTCACACGATCGCCCACAACGCCGATGGCACGATCACTGCCGCGGCACAGCCGATCCCCAAGGTGAGATTGAAGTAGGCCCGAGCCACGGTTCAAGGCTCGCCTGCAACGGCCAAGCCGAGGTGACCTGGAGTTTTGGCACTCCCGATGCACTGAACTAGCGGGACCTCCGTGGGTGTTTGGATTTCGGCTTCCTCGGCCTGACGTTATCCACCGCAAGATGTCTAACGTCTTGCCTGAGGACTGGGCAGGGCTGGATCACAACGGGTTTGAGTACGCGGTTAGGCCCACGGAATCAGATCCGATCCGGCCCTGTTTCGTCAGCAAGGCTTCGATCACAGCCAGCGTGGCGGCCGCCGGAGACTTGCGAAGAATTCGGCATTAGACTAACGCACGAATGACTGCATCAACCGAACCGGAGCCAGTTCGCGGATGGCGCTTCTGGGCGCCTCGCATTGCGACGTCGATCTTCATTCCGGCGCTGCTGCTCGGCATTGCGGAAGGGGCGTTGCGCCTGTTGGGCGTTGGGTTTTTGACCGACGTCACCGTGCCGTGCACGATGCGGGGCCGGCCTGCCTCCTGCTACAACCTGTTTTTCCCGGCGCCGTTTTTCCCTCCGGGCATGATCAAGACGCCACAAGCGTATGCGATTCCGGCGGAGAAACCGCGCGGAACGTTTCGAATTTTTGTGCTGGGAGAATCCGCTGCGATGGGGGACCCCGACCCGGCCTATGGATTCAGCCGCTACCTGGAGATGATGCTAGCGGAGCGCTTCCCGTCCATGAAGTTCGAAGTCGTCAACACGGGCAGTGTCGCCATCAACTCCCATGTGTTGTTGCCGATCGCCAAGGGCTTGGCGAACCAGCAGCCAGACCTGTTCATTATTTATTCGGGGAACAATGAAGTTGTCGGACCGTATGGTCCCGGCACCGCGCTGACCTCCTCCAGTATGACCCTACCCGTGATTCGTTCCAGCATCTTCCTCCGTTCGACTCGTCTCGGCCAGCTTCTTACCAAATTGGGGACGCAGAAGCGGGAATGGGGCGGGATGGAAATGTTTCTGGACAAGCAAGTCCCGGTGCGCTCGCCGCTCATGCAGCATGCGTACTCAAACTTCGAGGCGAACCTGCGAGACACGGTTACCATCGCTCGCGACTCGGGTGCCCGGGTCATCGTCGCCACGGTAGCTACGAATCTGAGAGACTGCGCACCCTTCGCGTCCTTGCACCGCGAGGGTCTAAGCCAAGATGCTTTGCGCTCTTTTACAGAGTTGGTCCGGCGGGGATCGGAGTTAGAAAGCGGCAGGGCGTATGCGGAAGCGCTGAAAACATACGAGTCCGCGGCGCAGATTGACGATCAATACGCCGAGCTTGAATTCCGGATTGCCCGCAGCCTGTGGATGCTGGGAGACTACCCCGCGGCCCGCGAGCATTTTCTTCGCGCCCGGGATCTCGACACGCTTCGATTTCGCGCGGACAGCGAGATCAATGACATCAATCGTGCGGTGGCCTCGTCCTCGGGCGCTGAGCTAGTGGATGCCGAAGCAGTTTTCGCGAAGGAGAGCCCGAACGGGATCGTGGGCAGCGAACTGGTGTACGAGCACGTCCACCTGACTCCTGAGGGAAACTACCTTCTGGCACGCGCCATATTCCAGCAGATCGCAAGCAAATTGCCGGGTGGCGATGCCCCTTCCAATGTGCCTTCTCAAGCTGAGTGCGAGCAGTTGCTGGCCTTTACCAGTCACGACCACTTGCGGATTACTCGGGAGATGCTGCAGCGGCTGCAAAAGCCTCCGTTCACAAATCAACTGAACCACTCGGATCAGGTGTTGCGCTTGACGATCAAGGCCAGTGCTCTGGACGAAGGCCCGGATGAGACGGTCGCTGAGTATCAATGGGCGATCAGGAAAAAGCCCGACGACCGCATTCTGCATTACAACTTTGGGCTCTTCCTCTTCGACTACAACCGGGCGGCGGCGGCAGAGCAGTTGCGCATGTCTCGACCCTGGGATGGATTCCCCGTGTTTGCACCCGACGGTACGCCGCTCGAATAGGCCATAGGAGTCTCGTCGATTCGCCACACTTCAAAAATTCCGATACATAAACTGAGCCGCGTCCGCGCCGCGAGTGTGCGTGACGATCAGGGCGAGAAGCAATGCCATTACGTATAGCGGTGGGAGCCAAACCCAGCGATTGCGAGCGAGGAGGGCGATGATTCCTGAACGGGGCCGGTTGCTGACGTCTGCGGCCGAGTACCGGTCGAGCGCATCGATTGCCAATAGAGCAATTGCGTATCCGGCCACCAGAGCCGCCACCAGTGCATAAAGACTTCGGCTGACAAGGTGCGAAGAGTAGCTCGCGGGCGAAAGGACTGCCGAGAACATCTGCCGCGCCTGGACGACAGACGAGGCGCGAAAGAAGATCCAACCCAGGCTGACGAGAGCGATCGTCGCAGCCCACGAGATCGCAGGCCAGAGGACGGCGGCGGGCGTCCAATCAAGTTTGCGCTGCATCTGCTGTACCTGACGATGCAAGACGAGCAGCCCTCCGTGATAGCAGCCCCAGAGCACAAAGAGCACGCTTGCCTTGTGCCACAACCCAAACAGGACCATCGAAATTACTAAAGAGGCACTGCGCCACCACATTTCGCGGCGCGCCACGGCGAGCGGGAGGAAAACGTAGTCGCGAATCCAGAACGAGAGCGACATGTGCCACCGGGTCCAGAAAATCGACGGGCTAGTGGATTGAAATGGACGAGCGAAGTTTTCTGGCACCGCGAACCCGAGCGCGCGGGCGGCGCCGATCGCAATGTGCGAGTAGCCGGCGAAGTCCAGGAAGAGTTGCAGGCCGTATCCCAACGTGAGGCACCAGACGTCGGGACCGCTCCAGTGCGTGACGCGATCGAAGCCCGAGTTGATTCCGTCGCCGGCCATAGTTCCCTGGCCCAGTAATTTGGCAAGCTGCATCATGAGAACGCCCGTTGCGATGCGGCTGAAGCCGCGTCCGATGTCCCGCCAATGCGTCTGTTGCCTGGATCGGAATTGCGGAAGCATATCGGGCATGCGGCAGATCGGCCCTGAAATCACGGCCGGGAAGAACGCCATGTAGAGCGCAAGCTCGACGAACGACGGGTCGAGTTCCTCGCCGCGATAAAGGTCAAACAAGTAACTCATCGCCTGGAACGTCCAGAATGAGATTCCCAGGGGCAGCGCCAGATGCGAGAACCTTTGCAGGGAGGAGAGGGGAATGTTGAGCGCGATTTCCGGTAAGTACTTGAAGCTGCCGAGCAGGGTCAGGTTCAATAAAATGCCGGTCGACAGGGCGAGCGCCGAGGGCTTTCGCCGGAGCGATTTCCCCAACAGGAAGTTCATCGCCGTCGACGCGAGCAGAACTCCCGCGAACCAGGCTCCCCAGGTCAGATAGAGCGCGTAGCAACCCACTAGAAGAACAGGGTGCCGTACCTCTGGCGAGCGGACCTTGGCAAAGACCACGACGCACAGCAAGAATATTGCAACGTACAGGGATGCCTGAGCCATCATTCCTCACCTGCATGATCAGAACAAAACGCACACAAAGACCGAAATACACTCCAGAACGATGCAAGGCATTATTGCGTATTCGCGCTCCGCCGGGTAGGTTGTCTCGCATAAGTGGCGATGGGCCGCCTTGATCTTGGCCGCATGCTGCCGGGTGGTGTGCAAAGTTCGAATGGGGTAGAATTCCGCGGCAACCGCAGGCACTCGCACTTGAGGGGAAGCAATCCTCTTAGTCACTACGTTAAGGAGCAGGTCGTGATATCACGTCGCCGTTTTCTGGAGCAGACAGGTTTGATGGCAGGTTCGGCGGTTCTCGCTAACTCGGCGCTCGGGAATGCTAGCGCGGCTTTTGAAGATGTTTCTGATCCCCAGATGCTCGACCGAGCCAGGGCGCTTCTGAAAAGAGCTCCGCTTATCGATACGCACAACGATCTGCCATCAATGTTGCTCGAAACCAGGGCTGGCGATCTGACCTCGTTCGATATGAGCAAGGTTCAGTTGTCTGTTTGTGCCGACATTCCGCGGCTGCGCGAAGGACGCGTTGGGGCGCAGTACTGGTCGGTGTTCGTGGAGTCGGCCACGCAGAAGACACACACATCGTTGCATGAAGCGCTTCGGGTGTTTGATGTGGCGCTGCGCTTCATCCGCAGCCAGCCCGAACTGGAACAGGCGCGTACGGCAGATGACATCGACCGCATCCACCAGTCAGGACGCATTGCTTGTCTGCTGGGAGTAGAGGGCGGCCACATGATCGAGAATTCCCCGGCCGCGCTCCGCATTTTCTACGAGTTGGGCGCCCGTTATATGACGCTAACGCATTGGGACAACGTTGAATGGGCCGATTCCGCAACGGACCGCCGAGAGCACTACGGCCTGACCGAGTTGGGAGAGCGCGTAGTGAAGGAAATGAACCGTTTGGGCATGTTCGCGGATATCTCTCATGTCAGCGCAGATACGATGCGAGACACATTGCGGGTCACCCGTGCTCCCGTAATCTTCTCGCACTCGAATGCCTTTGCCATTGATCCCCATCCGCGCTGCGTTCCGGACGAATGTGCTGCAAATGATGCCCAAGAATGGCGGGGTGGTCCACGTCAACTTCATCGGGGCGTTCGTGTCGCCTAGGGACCCTGAATGGCGAGAAAGACGAACGGCGGCCCTCCGAGGCCTTCATGCACGTCTCGATAACGACGAAGCCATTGCCAAAGGGATCGCTGATTGGGAGAAGGCGAACGTACCTCCCCGCGGCACGATTTCCGACGTTGCCGACCACATCGACCACATTCGCAGTGCCGCAGGCATCGATCACGTCGGGATTGGCGCCGATTTTTATGAAGCCGCCCCTGATTCGATGGTGTCAGGTCTGGAGAACGTCACGCGCTACCCGCATCTTTTCGCCGAACTTCTGCGCCGTGGGTACTCCGACGACGATGTTGAGAAGATTGCAGGACGAAACCACCTCCGCGCGATGCGTCAGATGGAGAAGATAGCTGTGGAGTTGCAAAAAACGGCCCCCCCTCTCATCACGGAAGGTTTGACGCGGAAGTTCCGCTTCTAGCCAAAGGTCGGTCACGGATTTCCGTCGCTGACTCCAGCTACAATGTCCGGCAGTGTGGCCCGATTTCGCAATCTCATTGATGCACTCGCCGCGGCTCCCGGCGAGCGTCCATTTGTTACAGCGTGGATCGACGAAGACGAGCGCCAGACGGTAACGTTTGCCGAGTTTCGCCGCCGCGCCCGCGTACAGGCGAAAACGTTACGCGACCAGGGCGTGGCCGCTGGCGATCGCGTGATCGTCATCATGCCGCAGAGCATTGCCGCGATGACAGCCTTCGTCGGAGCGATCATGCTGGGCGCGGTGCCTGCTTTTCTAGCCTATCCCAACTTCAAGGTTGATCCTTCCAAGTACCGCGCTGGACTGGCTGGAGTCACGGCAAACCTAAACGCGAAGGTGGTAGTCGTCGACCAGGAATTTCCTGACGACATGCTCGGTCACGTGTGTCTCGGTGAGGAAACGAGGCTGCTTCGGGCCAGCGAAAGCCGGGGCCCGGATAAAGAGATGCAGTTGCTTGATCTAGAGCATCACGCCGAGAGCCTCGCCTTCATCCAGCACTCCGCCGGTACCACTGGACTTCAGAAGGGCGTGGCCCTGACCCACGCCGCTGTGCTGCGCCAACTCGAACATCTGGCGCAAGCTTTGGAAATTGACGGCGCGACAGACTCCGTTTACAGCTGGCTGCCTCTCTATCACGACATGGGACTGATCGCCTGCTTCATGCTGCCCATGGTCTGCCATATGCCGGTCGTGATGCAGTCTCCCGTCGACTGGGTAATGCATCCCGAGACCATGTTACAGATCATCAGCGACTACAGGTGCACGCTGGCCTGGATGCCGAACTTTGCCTTTCAGTTTGTTTCTCGGCGCACGCCCCAGGACCGCCGGGCTCAGTACGATCTCTCGTCCGCCCGCGCACTGATCAATTGTTCGGAGCCCGTACGGTCCAGCAGCATGCGGGAATTCCAAAATGCTTTTTCTGCCATTGGGCTAAAGAACGGTGTCCTGCAATCCTCGTATGCAATGGCCGAAAACGTGTTTGCCGTCACACAGTCGGATGTTGCGCGGCCCTCTGGTCCGCCCTGTGTTTGGGCGGATGGGCGGGAGTTCCGCGGCGCGCATCACGTCGTCGCGGTTGCGGAAGGCGCGCCCGGCGCGGTTTCTTTCACGTCGTCGGGCCGCGTGTTGTCCGGCAACGAGGTGCGGATCGTGTCCGATTCTGGCGCAGTTCTCGACGATGCCCGCGTTGGCGAGATTCTCGTTGTGAGCGACAGTCTGTTTACGGGTTACTACAACCGTCCTGATCTGACTGCCCAGGCGATTGTCGATGGTTGGTACCACACCGGCGATCTTGGTTTCACGCTCGATGGCGAACTCTATGTGATCGG
>Ga0075021_10001924_pt1 | contig 10743 bp, 8 predicted proteins | sample ColStrG_CSR_2012_FD_72749 | JGI IMG/M metagenome (GOLD analysis project Ga0075021, IMG submission 72749) | Freshwater sediment microbial communities in response to fracking from Pennsylvania, USA - Cold Stream Run_MetaG_CSR_2012 | ecosystem: Environmental > Aquatic > Freshwater > Creek >... | reverse complement strand
GCGTACCGTCTTCGGATCCACCGTCGGCCTCGTCGACGTCGCCATCTGCGGCCTCCCCGGCCGTCGTCGGCTCGCTTTCGTCCGGGGATACGGGCGAACCGTCGTCGGCGCGGTCCGACGACGCCGGTGACGGTGCTTTCGCCGCCTTCCCGCTCAGTTCCCCGTTGGGGGCGTCAGCATCTGCTGCCATGTCCGCTCCTTGCCGGGACCATTCGATAGAGTCGGTTGCTTATACCTCTGCCCGTCCGGACCAACATACTCCCCGGTAGCCGGGTCGAAATCCGCTGCCGCGGTGGGCGCCGGTGCCTCAGGCACCTGACCCGGCGAACCCGGCGGGCCCCCCGGGAACCCCGCGGGTATCGGCTCCCCGGGGTCAAATTGTGGGACGCCCTGCCCGGTCAACGTCGCGTTCGGATCACCCTTCCAGTTGAAGCCGTCATTGAGCGGAACATAGGGCTCGCCGCTTTCGCATTGCTTAACCGTCGCAGCCCGCTTGCCCGGCCGCGTCTCACACGGATAGTTGCGCGCGCCACGCACGGCGTTCAATGGCGAGTCTTGCGGTATCCGGCAGTAGACCAGGCCCGGAGGACGAGGCGGGGTGTCCTCGAAAACAGCCGACCGCTGCTGCTGGACCGGAAAGAACCCAGTGGCGCACGGCGGCGGCCAATTGAGGTTCAGATTGAAACTCAGACCGAGACCCTTGTAGGGCCCTTTAAGGTCCTTATCGGCCAGCTGTATCGCTTGGGAGTCGGCCACCACCTGCGGCACCTCGGTCAGCAAGGCCTCCAGGCTGTCGCGGTAGGTCAGCGCGACATCACCGACCTGGTCCAGGTTGGACACCGCATCCGGCAGCGTCGGCAGCACCCGATCGACCACCCGGCGCGCCGAATCGGCCACCGGGCCAAACTTCGCAAGCCCTTCCGAGACATCAGAGTTGTTTTGTTCGACGGTCTGAATCTGCTTCGTAACGTTCGCCAGGTGAGCAGCCCAGGCCTGGATCGAGTCCGACGACTCGATCTGGCTGTCGAGGATCGGTTTTGACTCGTCGATCAAGGTCAGGATCGAGTCCAGGTTCTTACGGGCATCACTTGCCAGCGTGGCGCCGCCGCTGATGAACCGGGACAGTTCCGGCCCGAGCCCGCCGAAGGCGACATAGGACTCATCGACCACGGTCTTGAGGTCTTGGCGCGGTATCGCATGCAGGCCGCGACTGACCGCCGACAGCAGCGAATTGATATTCGGCGGAATCGAGGTGCGGTCCTGAGGGATCACACTGCCGTTCTTCAGCAGCGGTCCTTTCGCGCTGCGCGGCACCAAATCGAGGTACTGCTCGCCAATCGCCGACGCGCTGTGCACGTACGCGGTCAAATCCGCAGGAATGTCGACACCCGACTTCAGCGACAACACCGCCTCAACGCCACTGTCCGCCAGCTGCACCTTCGACACCTTGCCGACCTCCACACCCCGGTAGGTGACGTTCCCGGCGCGGTACAACTCGCCCGCGCGGTCCAGCTGCACTATCACCGTGTACCGACCGATTCCCAAATACACCGCTGGCAACTTCGCGTAGTACAGGCCCACGATCCCGGCCATGACCGCCGAGATCACCGAGAAGATCGCCAGCGTGACAATGGTTCGGCGTTGTAAGCGCATGTCACGGCCCCTGATTGAACTGATAAGGAGCAACCAGCGGGTTGCGGGCGGTGTAGGGGCTGGGCATCACCCCGAGGGTGCGTCCCCACTGCATTTCGAGTTCGGTCAGATTGCCCTCCCACCGGGTGCCGCTGAAGAATGACGAGTCAAGCCGGCTCAGCGTGAGATCGAATACACCGGTCAAGTTCCCGTAGTCGCCCCGGATCCATTTGGCCAGCGGCGGCTTCGAGAACAGCGGGACGGTGAGGTAGTCCAGGCCACGGGTCAGCGCCAGCCCGGAGTTGGCCAGCGATTGCGCCACCGGACCCACATCGCCGAGTTCTTTGAGCAGATTTTCCTTGGTTTGTTCAAGCACGTCAGCTGCAGGGCCGCCCGCGTTGCGGCCGAGGACATCAAAGGCGTCACCGATTTTTACCCGTTCGTCCCTCAGGACGGCTAATGCATCCGGGATGGTCTTCAGCGCCTTATCCAGGGCCGGCTTGTGCTCGGCGAGTCGCCCAACCAAGTTGTTGAAGCTGTCCAACGCGGAGATGATGTCACCTTTTTGGTCGTTGAGGTAGGCGGTGAACTTATCCAACTGCTGAATCAAGCTCCTCAGATCTTGTTCGCGGCCGGCAAATGCGGTGCTCAACGCTTGGGTGATGTCCTGAAGCTGCCCAAGACCGCCGCCGTTGAGCACCAGCGACAGCGCGCCCAGCGTCTGCTCGGTGGACGGATAGGCACTGGCCGACGCCAGCGGGATCACTGAACCGTTGTGCAGCTTGCCCTGTGCCGCGACACCCGGGGGTGGGGCCAGTTCGACGTGCAACGTTCCCAGCAGGCTGGTCTGACCGATCGTGACCGTCGCGTTGGCCGGCAATTCAACGCTGGGTTCAATCGTCATCGTCACCAACGCATGCCAGCCCTGGCGTTCGACCTTGGCCACGTTGCCGATAACCACGTCGTTCAACTCGACCCGGGAATTCTCTTTGAGGTTCTGCACATCCGGCATCTGCGCCTGGATCGTGTAGGCCCCTGAGCCGACACCCACTCTGCCCGGCAGCGGCAGCGAGTTAGCGCCCCGGAAGCCTCGAAGCGCGCCGCAGCCCGAAAGCGTGGCCACGACCAGAGTGATCAGGAGCACCGCCCCGGAGCGACGCCAGTAGCTGTATCGGCTCAATGCCCTCCCCCTAAGTCTCCGAGGTTTCCTACGCTGCCCGGCAACATCATTGAGCGCAGGCCGCTCGCCGGATCCTCGGGCAGCGGATTTACCGGCTTGGCCGGCACAAACGGCGGATGCCCGTCATTGGGATTGGCGGCCGGGCCGAAGAAGTTGAAAATATCGTTCGCCGGTGGCAACGGCCCGTCGGGCGGTGGCACCGTCCGGAACGCCTCCGTGGGCGGTGGCCCCGACGGCGGGATGTAGTCCGGCCGCAGCCAGTCCTCGCTGTACGTCACCTCGTTGGGACGCGCCGATTGCCCGACGAACGGGTTGAATCCGAGCGGCAAGAAGTTGACCTGGCGGTTCTTGATGATCGGCGCCATGTATTGAACACACAGCTTGGCGGACTGCTCTGCGCCCAATCTCGATGCCGCCTGCACCGCCGAACACAAGAACTGCAGCGTATTGCCGAAGTTTTGCAACGCCAGCGCGCCGGTGAATGCGCCCTGCGACGGTTGATAGATGTTCAAGACGTTCTGAAACACGTGAGGGCCCACATGCAGGGCTTGCTTGATGTCGTCGAGGCTCTGGACCATCGCATCCGTCAGCTCAGCCAGCTTGTCCGAAGTAACGCCCAGCGTCTCACGATTGTCGTTCAGAAAGTTCGTGACCTGGGCAAGCGTCTGGTTGGCTGCTGTGAACAAGTCGCCGACCTCGTTGGGGTCATTGGACAACACTCCCGAGACCGCGGCCAGGTTCTGGTTCAGTTGGCGCAGCAGGGCACCGCTGTCATGCAGCGCCGACACCAGGGCTGCCAGACTTTTGAACGACCCGTACAGGTCGCCGCTATGGTCGGCGAGCGCGGAAACCGCCTGTGACAGCTTGACAACGGCGTCCCGGATATTTGCGCCCTGGCCGCGCAGGTTGGTGGCCGCGGTGCTGACGAACGCCCCCAACGTGCTGACCCCGCCGGGTTGGGTCGGCTGCAGTATCTCGGTGAGCTTCTCGAGCTGTGCGCGAAGGTCATCCCACTCCACCGGGACGGCGGTGCGGGCCAGCGGGAGCACCGCGCCGCTGGCCAGCACCGGCCCCCCGGTGTAGGCGGGCGTCAACTGAAGAGCCCGGACCGTCACCAGGGACGGCGACAGCACCACCGCTTTCGCGTCGGCGGGCACCTTGTACTTGTCGTCATACCAGAACCAGACTTTGACGCGGTCGGGCTGCGGTTCGATTTTGTCGATCTTGCCGACCGCAACCCCGAGGATCTCCACGTCGTCGCCGACGAAAATGCCGTTGGCGTTGTCGAAGTATCCGACCACATTCGTGCGGCCGCCCGACGGCCACAGTAGCGTGCCCACCCCACCCAGCAGCGCGAGCACCAGCACCACCGCCAAAGCGTTCCTTGTTTTGGGCGAATTCACTGTTGGCCCCCCTCAGGCGTTTGCGGGGGACCCGGCCGCGGACCGAAGGAATCCCTCGGAGCGAACACGGGCGGTTGGCCCGGTGGTATTTGTCCGGGCGCAGGCTGCTCGACCGGCCCGACCGCTGCGTTGCCCGGTCCTGGACCTTGCGCCGGCGGCCCCGGCGGCGCCCCGCCTGGCGGCGGCGCCGGGGGTTCCTGTCTGAGCGGATAGCAGCCTTGACCGTTGATCGGACCGCACGGACGATCACCGGGGTTCCCGGTGATGGCGCCTGGAATGTTCAGCCGGGGTTCGCCGCCCTGGCCGGTCCGCGGGTATGGCATCGGCAGTGGCGGGGTGCCCGGCTGTCCGGTCAGCGGGTCGGTGAGTTGCGAGGGCAGTTGGGTGGCGGGATCCAATCCCAGGTCCGAGAACGCGGCGTCGATGAACGGCTGGACGAATTGCCCTGGCAGCAGGTTGACGATGTAGGCCTTGAAGAACGGCCCTGAGGCGACCGCTTCGCCCAGCGCGAGCGCGAAGCTGTCGAGTCCCTTGATCGCCTCCTGTATGCGTCCCTTGCGATTGTCGAGCAGCGTCAACACCCCGTTGACCTTCTCCAGCGCGGGCCGCAGCGTTGCATGGTTGTCGTCGACGATCGCCGCCAGCGCCCGGACGATCGTGGCGAAGTCGACCAAGATTTTGTCCAGGTAGCGGCTTTCGGCTTTCAGCGCAGCCAGCAGCGAATTGGTGTCGCCCACGAGATTGACCACCTCGTCGCTGCGCTCAGCCAACACCTTGGTCACCTTGTTGGCGTTACCCAAGAGGTTTCGCAATTCCTTGTCGCGATCATCCAATGTCTGAGAGAACCGCGCCACACCGTCGGCCGCGGCCTTCAGCTGCGGTGAGGTACCACTGAACTCGTTGGCCACCACGGAAAGCGCGTTCGACAGCTGGTCGGTGTTCAACTTTGCGACGGTTGTCGAAAGATCGCCCAGCGCATCGGGTAGCTGATAGGCCGACGTGGTCCGCTCCAACGGTATCGGCCCGGTCAGCCGACCCTCCCCGCGCGGCGTGAGCTCGACGAGCTTGCTACCGAGGAGGGTCTTCAATTTGACCGCGGCCTCGGTGCGGTCGCCGAGTCGCACATCGCCGGGAATATGGAACTTGACCAATACCCGCGGGCCGTCGAGGCCGACGCTGGACACTCGCCCGACGCGGGCACCCGAAACCTCGACGACGCTGTTGGTCTCCAGACCGCCCGCCTCAGCGAAGTACGCCGAGTACTCCTTTTCGCCGGTGAGGAACGTCAGCTTGTCGTAATTGACCGAAATGAATATGGCCGCAGCCACCACGGCGAGACCGATCCCGCCGATGAGGTACGGGTTGCGTTCGGAGAACTGCTTCGTTTCGAAGATGCGTCTGTAGAGGCGTCTCATTTCGGGGTGCACCTCCCCGAGCGCTGGCTGGCGAGGGTGACGTAAGTCGGTTGCCCGTTCTTACCGTTCAGCTTCAGGACCAGGTCGCACAGATAGAAAGTGAAGAAGTCGCCGTACAGGCCCTCCCGGCCGATGATTCGATAATCGTCGGGCAGGGTGTTGATCAGATTGTCGACAAAGTCTTTGTCGGCCATTATCGTTCCGGCGACGCGATCCCCTTCGTCCACCACTTTCTTGACCGGCGTGCGCGCCCTCCTCAGCACCTCGGTGCCCACCGCGAAGAGTCTGTCGATGCCTTTGACACCGTCCGCGATCTCGTCCCTGCGGGTTTGGAGCGTTTTCATGAGTGCCGACAGCGAGTCGACGGCCTTGGCGACCTGACTATCCTGGTCGCCGAGCGAGCCGACCACGGTGTTCAGGTTGGTGATGAGCTCGCCGAACAACCGATCCCGATCGGCCAGGGTGTTGGTCACCCCTGCGGCCTGAGTCAGCACCGACCCGATCGTCGCGCCCTGACCCTGCAGAGCCTGGATCAACTGGCCGCTGAGCGCGTTGACCTGATCGGGGTTCAGCGAGCGAAACAGCGGTCGCAGGCCCCCGACCAAAGCGTCCAGGTCCAGCGCCGGCTGGGTCCGGCTCAGCGGGATAGTCCCACCCGGGTCGAGTTTTTTGATTCCGCCCGCACCTTCGTCCAGCTCCAGGAATCTGCCGCCGAACAGGTCGTCATAGCGGACCACAGCCCTGCTGCCCTCGGTGATCAGGACCGACTCATCGGCAGAGAACTCGACCCGCACAGTGGAATCGGGCTGCACCGCGACTTTTTTGACCTTGCCGACCTCGACACCTGCGATGCGTACGAAGTTGCTTTCCCGCAGCCCGGACACGTTGACGAAGACGGCGTTGTAGGTGTTCGCTTTCTCGAAACGATATTGGGAGAACACGGCCATCAGCAAAGCGATCCCCAACGAACACACGGTGGCATAGATGGCAAACCGCACCATTATGCCTCGGAAGTTCTCGTGCAAGGTCTGCCTTTCTTGACCGCGGGTTGGGTTGCGCTAGCGGGGCTTGGGTGGCGTCCCCGGGAAGGCCGGAACGAATGGTTCCGAACCCGTCGGCGGATTACCCATACCAGGGTCTCGCGGCCTGCCGGGCGGGGGCGCCGGGGGCAACCCTGGATACAGTGGCGTTCCGTCCGGGCCGTATCGCTGCGCACCGTAGGGTGGCGCGCCCGGGTATGGCACGGGGCCCGGTGCAGGGCCCCCCTCATCTTTCAGGGTCGGCGGTAGCGGTGTACCCCGGGTGACCGGTGCATAGTCGGCATAGCCCGGGAACCCGATGCCGGGGTTGGGTCGCACGTCCATGCCATTTCCGAACCCGGAGTCGGTGACCAGGTATCGCTGCGGGAAGTTCTTTTCCACGTCGGGCAGTGAACCGCAGCCGGGCGTCCCGCCGGGGCCGCCCTTGATGTCGAGGACCGGCAGGTTGTCCGGATACTTGTAGGTGTCGTCGCCGAACAACAGGCCGGCATCGGCGATGAACGATCGTCCATTGAATGTGAAGGCATCGGCATAGCCCCTATCCATAAGGAGCTTGGCGCCGAGGAACGTGCAGGTGAGCTCCGGGTTGTATTTCATCAGCAACCGCGTCGTTGGCTCAAGCACGTTGAGCAAATGAACGAGGTTGGCCTTGTTCGGGACGATCAATTTTTCGCCGCTGTTGCCTAACCCAGTAAGGCCGAGCAGGGCGAAATCAAGGTCCTTGGCATGCTTGGTGATCACGGAGGCGTCTGTGCCTCCAGCGTCCAGCACGGTCACCAGGTTCTGCGCCGCGGCGCCGTACGCGTCGCTGAACCCCTGGAAGGCGCGCCAGTCGGCCCGGAGCAACTCACTGCGCGGATTGACCGCCATCAGCACCTGGTTGAAGTCGGTGATGGCCTGGCCGATTGCTTCGCCCTTACCGCGAAATCCCTCGGCCAGGGCGGATAGCACCGCGTTGATTTTGGCGGGATCGATCTCGTTCAGTACACCGACCAGGTCCTTGAGGAGGGTGTTCGCTTCGATGCTCACTTTGCCCGTGGTCAACACCGTCCCTGGCGCCAGCCGCTTGCGACTCGGCTCGCTCGGGGGGCGCAGATCGACGTATTTGGCGCCGAACACGGTGGGCGAACTAATCTGGGCTTCGACGTTGGCGGGAATGTATTTGAGCTGGCCGGAATACAGCTCCAGCTGAAGGGTCGCCCCATTCTTCGGCTCGATCGACGCAACCCGGCCGACCTCCACCCCGCGGTACTTCACGACCGCGTTAGCGTCCATCACGAGACCAGCCCGGTCCGACACCAGGGTCACCTTGGCATACGAGGTGAACTCTCTTTTGAAGGCCATAACGGCGAGGGGGATTGACGCGATAATCAGGGTGACCAGGATCAGAGCCCACCATCCTGGATGCGGCGACCATTTCTGTTTCATCGCCGCTATCCCGATAGGTGGAAGTCGCCCGACTGGCCGTAGAGGACCAGTGACAGCACGAACGTCAGGGTTATGGACACGCCGATGGACGCCCGCACCGCACGCCCCACCGCCTCCCCGACTCCCGCGGGGCCGCCCGAGGCGGTGAAGCCGTAATAGGTGTGGATCAGCATGACGATGACTGCCTGCACGGCGCACTCGAGCCCGGACACAAGGACGTCCCTCGGCAGCAGGAAGGTATTGAAGTAATGGTCGAAGCCGCCGGCCCCCTGATGGTAGGTGAGGATAACGACCGTCCGAGTCGTGAATACGGATCCGACAAAGGTGATGCAGTACAACGGCGGCACCACGAGCAGACCGCCCAGCACCCGGGTCGTCACCAGGTAGGGGATGGTGCGGATGCCGATGACCTCCAAGGCGTCGATCTCTTCGCTGATCCGCATCGCACCGATTTGCGCGGTGGCACCGGCACCGATGGTGGCCGCCAGGCCGTTCGCGATGATGAGCGGTAGCTGCAGGCGCACGTTGGCATAGGCGGAGAAAAATCCGGCGATCGCGCCGACGCCGAGGCTACTCGCCTGGATGTAGCCGAAGATGCCGACGATGGCCGCGGCACTGCCCGTCAAGACCGCGAGGATCACCACTTCGCCGCCGATCAAGGCTAGCGCCCCAACGCCCAGGCCCATGTCGGCGATGACCCGCAGCGTCTCGGCTTTGTATTTGACGACGGTGACGCGAATGGCGACGAGGGCTTTGACATAAAACGCGGCCTGCTCTCCGAGGCCAGTCCATCCGTTGGCCCAGACCCGCGCGGTGCGCGTCAGCCGCGGATAACGGGTGTTGAGCACCGTCCTCACGTCGCCGCTCATGTCGCCAACGTCTGTGTCGCGGTGACGACGCTGATAATGATGTTCGCGATCAGGAGAGCCATGAACGTGAACACCACTGTCTCGTTGACCGCGTTACCAACCCCCTGCGGACCGCCGCCCGCAGACAATCCCTTGTAACAAGCGATCAAGCCGGCGAGCACTCCGAAAATCGAGGCTTTGACGAAGCTGACCACGACGATGGGAAGGCTGGTGAGCAGCGTCAGGCTCGAAGCGAAGGCGCCGGGATTGCCGTTCAAAGCGTAGACCGCAAAAATGTACTCGGCGCATAGTCCAGCGATGATTACCACCGCGTTTATCAGATTTCCGGTGATAAGGAGCGCAGTCACCCTGGGCACCACCAATCGGTGAATCGGGTCGATACCCAACACCTTCATGGCTTCGATTTCTTCCCGGATGGTGCGCGAACCCAGGTCGGCGCACATCGCGGTGGCGGCGGCACCGCTCAGGACGAACACCGTGGTGACCGGCCCGATCTGCGATACCGTGCCCAGGCCCGAGGCCGCTCCCAAGATGTCGCCGGCACCAAAAGAGACCGTTGCGACGCCGAAGAGGTACACCACCATGCCGTTGAAAGCTATGGATTGCGCGATGGCGGGGAAGGTCGCGACCCGGGCGATGAACCAGCACTGCTCGATGCACTCGCGCCAGAAGAACGGCGGGCGCAGGGCTTGCACAAAGGTGTCCAGCGACAGCGCGATGAAACTACCGACCTCGCGCAGCGGTTTTTGCAGCGGCTTCTTGGCGAGCCCGAGCAGCGGGCTGCTCGAGACCACTAGCAGCCCCCAATAGGATTAGACAGACTTGGAATCAATATGGCTTGCCCAAGCCCGAAGAGGCAGGGTGAAAACGGGATCTGTCCGGGCCTACCCAGCGCGTCCACCTCCCCCATGCTTATCTATCTCCCCCATCGGGCGAGTCCAGCTCTGAGCTGTTGTGTGCGGGAACGCACACTTTTGGGTCTGATGTGTGCGGGACCACATTATGCAGCAACCAGTCTCAAGTCAATAGTTTTCTGTCCAGCCGTCTCAAAATATAGTCTACGAGGGTCTACCACGTCGACACGCATCGACTTCCTCTGGCATGCTTCATCTTTGGCGAGACCTCCGACGGGTCGCGATGGCAGTGCCGACGAGGGTGCTCGACAGATCAGGTTAACGCTGTTTCATCAGGATTAAGGGATTTTCATCAAAGTTAAAGAACGGGATCACGGCTGGCCACCCAACGCCCTGAGGCCACGGAGCGCACGCCATTGGACCACCACCACCCGTGCGAGCCGGGCCGTCGCGGTTGACCGAATGAGCTTTCGGTGATGGGGTTTAGCGTCGCTATACTCTGGCGCGTGCACCGGAAAGCGATCCCCGCGGATCGAGACGCACGGCCTCACGGCCACGCGCGCCGGTCTCGCCCACCGATGGCGGACACCTGACTCGTGACCCCTGGTCTAGTGGAAAGGATGCCCGCGTGTCAGCGCGGGAAGTACCCGCGGGGTCTCGGACCCCGGAGGTTACTTGCCCCGGCACCGGGCGGGTCGGCCGTATCGCTGCACCGTGGGGTGATGGCTGCTCCCGGCTGGTGATCGGTTGGCCGACGAGCACACGCACGCAGGTCTCGTTAGCAACCCTGTGTCCACCAAACCGTGCCAAGTCCCCGCAAGTTTTCCGCAACTGCCAGGGAAGTGAAATGGGATCCCTTACGCTGGCTTCGTGCCGTCACTCACCGCCAAAATCGCCGCCGGTCTTGGGGCCTGCTTCACCG
>Ga0075021_10001922_pt1 | contig 10745 bp, 9 predicted proteins | sample ColStrG_CSR_2012_FD_72749 | JGI IMG/M metagenome (GOLD analysis project Ga0075021, IMG submission 72749) | Freshwater sediment microbial communities in response to fracking from Pennsylvania, USA - Cold Stream Run_MetaG_CSR_2012 | ecosystem: Environmental > Aquatic > Freshwater > Creek >... | reverse complement strand
ACGAGAGCGACGCGTCGTTGGAGCATCCGCGCTGCGTGTTTCAGGTGTTGAAAAAACACTTTGCGCGTTATACGGCGCAGATGGTGGAAGAAGCGTGCGGCATCCCTGAAAAGCTGTTCCTGAAAGTAGCGGAAGCGCTTTGCCAGAATTCAGGCCGCGAGAAAACGGCGGCGTTCTGCTATGCGGTGGGCTGGACACAGCACACGGTGGGCGCGCAATACATCAGGACGGCGGCGATTATTCAACTGCTGCTGGGCAATATGGGGAGGCCGGGCGGCGGCATTCTGGCCCTGCGCGGGCACGCGAGCATTCAAGGGTCGACAGATATTCCGACGCTCTACAACCTGTTGCCGGGATACTTGCCGATGCCCGTGGCGGAAAAACATCGAACCCTGCGGAAGTATATGAGGCTGAACCAAGCGCCGGCGGGCTGGTGGGGCGAGTTCCCAAAATATTTTGTGTCGTTGATGAAGGCATGGTACGGCGCGTCGGCAACCGAGCAGAACGATTGGCGATACGACTATTTGCCGAGGCTCACAGGCGACCATTCGCACATGAGCACGGTCGCGGACATGGCCGACGGCAAAATCAAAGGCTATTTTGTGATGGGCGAGAACCCGACTGTCGGCTCGATGCACGGGACGCTGCAAAGCAAGGGTCTGCGCCATTTGGATTGGTTGGTGGTGCGCGATTTTCAGTTAATTGAAACAGCAGAGTTCTGGCGCGATACGGCCGAGCCCGATGGCATTGCCACGGAAGTGTTCTTCTTCCCAGCCGCAGCGCATACCGAAAAGGACGGAACCTTTACCAACACACAGAGGCTTCTGCAATGGCATCATAAGGCGGTTGAGCCGCAAGGCGATGCGCGCAGCGAGTTGGATTTCATCTACAAGCTGGGCTGCCGGTTGAAGGAGCTCTACAAGGAGGAGTTCGACCAACCGCGGAATTGGCCGATTCGCGATTTGACATGGGACTACCCGGTGCATGGCGCCACGAGCGAGCCTAGCGCGGAGGCGGTGTTACGCGAGATCAACGGCTACAAGCCCGAAGACGGGGAACCAGTCGCGGGCTTTGCGGCGCTGCAAGCCGATGGATCGACCGCGTGCGGCTGCTGGATTTACTCTGGGTGCTTTAAAGACGGTGTGAATCAGACGGCACGGCGGCTTCCGCATTGGGAACAGAATTGGGTGGCGGGCGAATGGGCATGGGCTTGGCCGGCGAATCGCCGCGTTCTGTACAATCGGGCATCGGCGGATCCGGAAGGCAAGCCCTGGTCGGAACGCAAGCGGCTGGTCTGGTGGGATGAGCAATCGCGGAAGTGGGTGGGCGAGGATACACCGGATTTCATTTTGGACCGCGCTCCGCAGTTTCGCGCCGACGCCGGAGCGCGTGGGAAAGACAGCATTGGCGGCGCCGATCCGTTCCTTCTGCAGAGCGATGGCAAGGGTTGGTTGTTTGTGCCGGAGGGATTGAAAGACGGTCCTTTGCCGACGCATTATGAGCCGGAAGAATCGGTGATGGCGAATCCGCTCTACGGGCAACAAAGCAACCCGGCGATGATGAGGTGGCTGCGTGCCGATAATCCGCGTCATCGGCCATATGGCGATCCGCGCTTTCCTTACGTGCTGACGACATTTCGCTTGACGGAGCATCACACCGCAGGGGGAATGAGCCGCTGGCTCTCCTGGCTGGCTGAATTGCAGCCGGAGATGTTTTGCGAAGTGTCGCCCGAGCTGGCGGCGGAGCGCGGATTGAATAATGGCGGCTGGGCCACGATTCGAACGGCGCGCGGCGAGATTGAAGCGCGCGTTCTTGTGACCCGGCGCATGCCGTTATTGCGCACGAAAGGGGGCGTCGTGCATCAGATCGGGTTGCCGTATCACTGGTCAAGTAAAGGTTTGGTGCGCGGGGATGCGGCCAACGATTTGATTGGATTTGTAGGCGATCCGAATGCGTCGATACAAGAGTCGAAGGCGCTGACAGGTACGATTGAACCTGGCCGAAAGGGGAAGCGCCGGCGATGACTAAAGGATTCTTCACCGACACAACACTGTGTATTGGTTGCAAGGCTTGCGAAGTGGCGTGCAAGCAATGGAATCAGTTGCCGGAAGATGGCTATGAGTTCAGCGGCAATTCCTACGACAACACGCTGCACCTGGGTGCCTCGACATGGCGGCATGTGGCGTTCATCGAGCGGCCGGTAGCTTTGCGCGAGCAGGATGAGGGCGCGTTTTCATGGCTGTTTTCATCGGATGTCTGCAAGCATTGCGCGCGCGCCGGCTGCTTAGAAAGTTGCCCGACGGGCGCTATCATTCGCACCGAGTTCGGATCCGTTTTTGTGCAGCCGGATGTGTGCAATGGCTGTGGCTATTGCATTGTGAATTGCCCGTTTGGCGTGATTGACCGGCGGGAAGACGACGGGCGCGCGTGGAAATGCACGCTCTGCTACGACAGAATTCGCGAAGACATGACGCCGGCTTGCGCCAAGGCTTGCCCTACGGAATCGATTCAATTCGGCGAGTTGGCTGCGTTGCGCGAGAGAGCACAGGCGCGCGTCGAGACCTTGCATGGGCAAGGTTTGAAAGATGCGTACCTGTACGGAGCGAGTGCAGAGGAACAGCCCGGGACGGAAGGTTTGAACGCGTTTTTCCTCTTAGTGGACCAACCGGAAGCGTACAACTTGCCGCCAGATCCGGTGGCGCCGGCTAAGAACGTAAGCGACGCCTGGTGGTCGATGGGCGCGGCGGTGGCGGGAATGGCGCTGGCGGCGTTGGGAACGGTATTCTTAGCCGGGAGGCGGTATGAGCAGTGATGGGTTGACTTATTACGACCAGCCTCTCTTGCAGCAGCCTGTCTGGAAGTGGATGATTCCCGCCTATTATTTTGTGGGAGGAGTGACAGGCGCGGCTCTAGTGATGAGTGCGGCGGCGCAGGTTAGGAGCGATTTTCCGGGGCGGCGGCAACTGATGCGGCGCTGCCAGTGGATCGCCTTTGGCGGCAGCGGCGTGAGTGCAGTGTTGCTGGTGGCGGATTTAGGGCGACCCGAAAAATTCCTGAACATGCTGCGGGTTTTCCGGCCCACGTCGCCGATGAACATGGGCGCGTGGATCTTGTCGGGCGTGGGTGCAACCGCTCCGGGCGCGCTGCTCTTGCAAGGACGCAGCGGGTTGCTGGGTCTTATTGGAAGCGCGTGCGGCTTGGCAGCGGGCCTATTCGGCACGGCGCTGGCCACCTATACGGGCGTGCTGGTCAGCAACAGCGCGGTTCCGGCTTGGCAGGAATCGCGACGTGCGATGCCCGTGTTGTTTGGCGCATCGGCGATGGCGAGCCTCGGATTGCTGTTGCATATTGTGCCGTCGACGGAGCAAGGGCGGCGCATTGCGGGTACGTTCGGCAGGATCGGCCAAGTTGCGGAGTTGATTGCGGGCGCGGTGATGGAAAGGCAGGCATCGCGGGTGGAGCGCGTGGGCCGGCCTTTCAAGCGCGAAGTAAGCGGAACGATGTGGCGGACGGCGGCGGCGCTTACGGCGGGAAGCGTATTGCTGGCAGTGTTGCCGGGTAAATCGAAGACGAAGCGCGTGGCGTCGAGTGTGCTGGGGATGTTGGGCTCGGCGCTGATGCGGTTTTCGATTGAGCAGTTAGGGAAGGCATCGGCGCGCGATGCCAGGGCTTCGTTCCAACATCAGCGGGCCTCGGAAAAACGCCGGTCTATGTCGTAAGGTTGGCTGAAGTTATCGCCGAGCTTGCCTTTGCAACAGCTTCGTTGCGGTATGGCGAGGACGCTCCCTAATCCAGCCGTCACCAAAAAGCCTCCTTGAGAAGGTAGGCCCGGTCGGTCTTCAGGTAACGGAGCAGTTCGCGAAGGACGAAAGCGCTGTTGGGTCGACGAAATTTCTGTTCGTGTTTCACACGGCGCGATTCTTCCCCGCGGACGTTGTCGAGAGCTTGGTTCATCTTCGCCACGTTCTGGAAGCGGTCCAGGATGTGCACAGCGTCAGAGCACTCTTGGCGAATGACTTTCAGATAGGCTGCCACATGTCCGAGCAGACGAAGGCGATTGTGGAAGCCAATTCGTCACCGATCACGTGAGGAATCCTTGAAAGGATTCGATGGTTCGCTCCTCGCCTACCCAAGCGGGCGCGTGATGCCGAGATCGATCTGATAAACCAACGTCAGGTACTTGTGGCCTGTGGCGTACTGGATTCCATCCACGCCGATGGCGTCGATTGACCCAACGTGCGATGTTCCAGACCAAAGGTGACCAAATGTTCGACGGCATCAAAGACCTTGTCTCAGGAAGAAAGCTTGCGCGCCCAGAGGGCCAGAAAGAGCATGTAAGTTTTCGTCAGCTGACGCTTTCCGTCACTCCCAGGAAACCTCCTCGACCACCACCGCAACGCAGCGGCGGCAATCCACGCGCCGTACGGGGCACAACAGGAAGACCAAGCACCAGCAAAAAAGGCAAGTTTTGAGACATACGCGGGGTAGTCTATAGTAGTCAGAGACCGGATTACGGCTGGAGAATCTAGTTGAAAACCCTTCGACGGGAAACACTCTTGTTGATCGCAACTTTGCCACTGATGGCTGTGGAGTCTGTGCAGGGCCGAGCGATCTTAACGACGATCCTAAACGAACTGCAACTCTGTTAAATGGTAGGTTCTGGCGAGGGCTTCCGGCAACCGACAAGTACGCGTGAATTAGCGGTCTCATGGAAGCCGTTTACATGTGGAAGGCCGAGCTTATGGTTGACTGTCAGAAAGAAGGCAAAGACTCAATGGCTGTCAGGCTGCCCCAAAGTATGACCATCGGCGAAGTAGTCGAATCTTTGGATCGCTTTTATGGTGAACCAACGAACCGCATTATTCCAGCTTTCTATGCGCTCGAATGGGTGAATTTAAAATCACATGGTGCTTCAGAAGCAGCCCTGAGAGGCTGGGAGTCTAATCAACGGGCATGGGCAGCGTCGAAAACACCAAAGAGATGAAATGGGCACCTTCTGAAACCCCCTGCCCCGCTCGGGTCGCTCCGACCAAAAAGTAAGTCCGGCAGCAGTGCCGGAAACTCAGGCTGACCGTTAGAGTGACGGATGACGATTACCTCACAGCTCATGAATTACTAGGTCAAAGCCTCGCTTGCGCTTTCGCAACTCCTCAGCATCACCCATGTCCTTGGCCCTTCCGGTGGCTTCCTTATTCTTAATCAGATCCTCAAGGCAAATATATGAACGGCAATGCCGTCGATGAAGCCCGCCACACGCCTTTTCCAGGCCTCATCGAAGGACACTCCTGAAATTGACGTAATCAGGTCGATTCGGTTTGGTTTCACCCCAAGCTGCACCACTTTACCGGGTCGATTCAAATCTTCTTGAGCAATTTGCAAGCTGGCGAATCCGAAAGTACGGCTAGAATCGTAGCGGCGTTTGTACCGCCTGGCCGGACAAGAAAATCGATGTCCGCGGTAAAACGAGAATAGCCGTGCCATGCGACCGCAAATGCGCCGACGATGAGATATTCAACTTCCTTCGAGTTCAATAACTCGACAAACTCGCGCAAATCCTTGTTCAGCCGCATCCGGATAGACCCGCCTCTGCAGTTCGAAGACCATGTCAAGGCGCTCGTCAGGGGATGTGTGGATGTCGTCCTCCGCATCCGCTGCGTCGGCTTCCCCAAAGCTTTCGAAGATGCGAACAGTCTTCTCCATACCTTTCATTTTACCGCTCGGAGATCTGGGCGAAGGAAGATTTTTTGGGCTCTGGGTTATATCCCCTCATCCCAACCGCCGCGGGAATTTCGTCGGTCACAACCTTAAACTGGGTCAGCGTTGCCACGCCAAAGCTGGTGGTAATCGCCACATCGGCGGCGTCGCGTCCCGTCGCCATCAGCACCCGGCCAATGCGCGGCTTGTTGTGGCGGGCATCCACCGTCCACCAGCGGTCTTCCAGATAAACCTCAAACCAAGCGCTGAAATCCATCGGCGAGTCGGAAATCGGAACGCCGATATCGCCCAAGTAACCCGTGGCGTAGCGCGCTGGAATGTTCATGCAGCGGCAAAAAGCGATGGCCAGATGTTGGAAATCGCGGCAGACGCCTTTGCGGTCGGCGAGCACTTCCACCGCCGTCTTGGTGGCACGCGCAAAGCTGTAGCCGAAAGTGACATTTTGATTGACCCAATCGCAAATGGCCTGCACGCGCGGCCAGCCCGGCGCCGCGTGACCGAACATGCTAAAGGCCGTGTCGTAGAGCAAATCCGTTTCGCAGTAGCGGCTGGCGAGCAAGAAACGCAGAACCTCGTGAGGGAGGTCTTCAACGGCAATCTGGCGAGCGTTGGGATTTACCTCGTCGAGCGCGCCACTGTCCTCAATTGTGAATGAATTGTAGAGGCGCAGGCCGCCCGGCGGCGGCGCGAATCGCGAACAGATATTGCCAAAAGTGTCGGTGTATTGTTCGATGGTAAGGCGCGGCTCGACGCGTAGCAGGTCGGGCTCGCGTAGGTCGGCCGCGCGTGACGGATGCACGTTCAGCAGCGCAATAAAAGGAACTGGCGCCGATGTTTGGAAGCGAATGTCGTATCCCAGTTTAATTAGCATGTCAGGGCCCGAGTCGTAAAAGTTTCGTAGTGCTGGACGGTTATTAGAGTCAAACGGGCAAAGGGTTGTGACACTAAAGACGACATGGTAATTGTCACAGCGGAAAAAGCAAAATAGCGGCGAGTTATACTTTTGCTATTCACCCCCGCTGAAGCCGATTCCGCGTCGAACAGCTACCGGGCTTCCTAGAGATTCTCGGAATATGGCGACTACAACTACTATGCCAGAACGGGCGATCCCCGCTCCCTTTTCAGAATACGAAATTCGGGCGGCTTACGACGAGATGTTTCGCGCCAATGGGCGCGCGCGCCAGCATTACAAGGCGCTTTATACCAAGCTTTTGAGCCTGCCCTCCGAGGAATTGATGCGCAGCAAGCAGGAAGCGGACCTGTCTTTTTTTAACCAGGGCATCACCTTCACTGTTTATGGCCGGGAAGAGGGGACGGAACGCATCTTCCCGCACGACTTGCTGCCGCGCATTATTCCAGCGGCCGAATGGGACACCATCGAAAAAGGGTTGACGCAACGGATCACTGCGCTGAACCTGTTTCTTAAAGACATCTATAACGAACGCAAGATTTTGAGCGACGGCGTGATACCGGGCGAAGTGATCTATACCTGCAAGCACTTCCGCCGCCAGATGCGTGGCGTTAAAGTGCCGCGTGATGTCTATGTCAGCGTTTGCGGTACGGACCTGATCCGGCTACCCAGCGGCGAGTTCGTCGTTCTGGAAGATAACCTGCGTGTGCCTAGCGGCGTGTCTTACATGTTGACCAGCCGGAAGGTGATGAAACAGGCGTTTCCGATTCTGTTTCGCAAGTGCGGCGTCCGGCCGATTGAGCAGTACAGCCAAGCGCTGCTATCGACTTTGCGGTCGCTCGCCCCGGAAGGGCGCTCCAGCCTGACCATCGTCCTGCTGACGCCGGGAGTCTACAATTCGGCCTATTTCGAACACACGTACTTGGCGCGGCAGATGGGCATTGAGTTGGTGGAAGGCCGCGATTTAGTGGTGCACGACAACGTCGTCTACATGCGCACAACATCCGGCCTGCAGCGCGTCGACGTTATTTATAGGCGGGTAGACGACGATTTTCTCGATCCCTTGGCGTTTCGCGCAGACTCTGAGTTGGGCGCTCCTGGATTGTTTAATGCCTACCGCGCCGGCAACGTGGTGTTGGCGAATGCGCTTGGAACCGGAGTGGCCGACGACAAAGCGATCTACGCCTATGTGCCGAAAATGATTCAGTACTACCTGGGCGAAGCACCGATTTTGAACAACGTGGAAACGTTCTTGATGACGAACGATAAGGAACGCGATCACGTGTGCGCCAATCTCGACAAATACGTGGTGAAGGCGGTGGGCGAATCGGGCGGCTACGGCATGTTGATTGGACCGCACAGCAGCAAGCAGCAGCAGGAGGAATTCCGGGTACGCATCATGGATCAGCCGCGCAATTACATCGCGCAGCCGACGCTGGCGCTTTCGACGGCGCCGTGCTTCACGGACGACGGGCAGATCGAACCGCGGCACGTGGATTTGCGGCCCTATGTGCTGTTTGGTGAAAAGGTGACGATTGTGCCGGGCGGGTTAACGCGGGTGGCGCTGCGCAAGGGCTCGCTGGTGGTGAACTCATCGCAGGGCGGCGGGTCGAAAGATACCTGGGTCCTGCAGAGTTGAGGTGAACGATGCTGTCACGAGTTGCCGATAGTTTGTACTGGATGAGCCGCTACTTCGAACGCGCCACGCATTGCTCCCGGGTGCTGGAAGCCAACTACAGCCTCATGTTGAATCCAGGTAAACTTTCCACCGAGCAGCGTTGGCAAAATATCATGGCGCACCTCGGGCTGGAAGGCGAGGCGGCACGCATTGAGCCGCAAGCGGCGATCATCAAGCTGATGTCCGATAACCAGTTGCCCTCGTCGATCGTTTCCTGTATCACCTCGGCGCGCGAGAACGCCAGCCAAGTGCGGGAGCAGATCAGTTCCGAGATGTGGGAACGCTTGAATCAGCTTTATCACGAAGTGGTGCAGACAACGGCGAACATGTATAGCGATTCCGACGTGATGCGGCTGTTTATGGCGCTCCGCGAGGGCGGTTACAAATTCATTGGCGTGACCGATGCTTCCATGAACCACGGCGAGGGATGGCACTTCATTCAATTGGGGAAGTACATGGAGAGAACGTCGTCATTGCCGCTTCTGCTGGGCGCGGTTTTTTCCGCGCAACAGGGCGCGGACGATCTTGACTGGGTGGGTTTGCTGACAAGCTGCTCCGCCTTCGAAGCGTATTGCAAGGTGTACACGGCGGATCTAAAACCGGAGCAGGTGGCCGAGTTTCTGCTTTTGAACCCCGAGTTTCCTTACACGGCGCGTTACTCCACGGAAAAGATGCAAGGCGCCTTAGAAGCCATCCGGCGATCGGCGCCCGGCCGCAAATTTAATAAAATTGAACGTATTGCCGGGCGCATTCACTCGTCGCTCGCCTTCGGGCAGATCGACGAACTCATGCGGCGCGATTTTGATGGGTTTTTAGCAAGCATTACTGAAGAATGCCAAAGCCTGCATGCGGCTGTGCATGAGGCGTACATAGACTATCCGATTGAAAGCGCATTCGAGGCCTGAAATGTTTTACGCGATTCGACACTTTACCCGCTACCGTTACAGCAAGCCCGTTTCGCAGAGCAGCATGGAAGTGCGCATGCATCCGCGCAGCGAGTATTCGCAGCGGTGTTTCACCTTTCAGCTTTCGGTAAGCCCGCGGGCGCGGATCTTTTCCTACTATGACCACACGGGCAACGTGATTCACCACTTTGATATTCCGGAAGCGCACCGGCAGCTGACGATTATTGCCGATGCGCTGGTGGATGTCGATCCGCCGCCCGAGCTCCCCGAGGCCTTGGAGAGAGATAGCTGGCGGCAGTTGGATGAGATGATTGAGCGCGACGACTACTGGGACATGCTGATGCCGAGTCAGTTCGCCCGCAGGTCGCCCGAACTGGACGAATTCGCTCGTCAGAGCGGTGTGGATAAACGCAACGGGCAAGACCCATTGACCGTGCTGCGGACGCTCAATGCCAATCTCTACGACGGGTTCGAATATGCGAAAGATTCCACCAAGGTAGATTCCCCTATTGAACTGGCGCTGAACACCCGGCGGGGCGTGTGCCAGGATTTTGCGCACATTATGATTGCGTTGGTGCGCGGGTTACGGGTTCCTTGCCGCTATGTGAGCGGGTATCTGCATCACGACAAGAGCCACGAAGACCGTTCGGTGGACGGTGCGACCCACGCCTGGGTGGAAGCGCTGTTGCCTGGGTTAGGCTGGGTTGGCTTTGATCCCACCAATAATCTGGTGGCTGGGAAACGTCATATTCGGACCGCCATTGGCCGCGATTATGCCGACGTACCACCGACAATTGGCACTCTCAAAGGCTCGGCGCACAGCGAATTGCAGGTGCGGGTCAGAGTGACGCCTTCGGAGGCGGTGTTACCGGTGGATCAGGAATTTGCGGCCGACGAAGAGTGGTCTAAGTTCCTGGCCAACGACCAAAAGCCCGAAAAAACGCAGAACCAACAGCAACAGCAATAGCAATAGGGCCACTGACCTAGCCAAAAGTGCTAGGGTACCAGCCTCCAGTGGCGCTGGAACCGGCAGACACTGAGAAAGTTCCACCGCTATCGCTGGGCGAAAACCAATGGCTGTAGCGAAATTCCGGCCTTAAGTGCATGTGAAGGAATGGAAGGTCAACGCCGCCTCCCTTTGTGATGCCAGCCAAAGTGCCGCCTTGCCCCCTAGGTTCGAGGTTGTCGTGGAAGCGCCAAACGAAGAGACAAAAACGCCTTGCCACTTGACTGTCTCCATCTGGGTGGGGTCAAGCCCTCGCCTTTAGGCGACGGCTTCAGCTAAATTAAATTATCAGCGCCGGCCAGTAAGCTTGAGGGATGGCGGAATATCGGCGCGGCGCGCACACAGTATAGGAAATCCACCTGCATTTGGTGTGGACAACGAAGTATCGGAAGCCGGTGTTGGTGGGGGAGGCGGCGACGCGCGTGAGGGATCTGATCCGAGAGATCTGCGGCGCACACGATGTGAAGATCATGAAGGGGCACGTAGGGAAGGATGACGTGCATCTGCTTGTTTCAATCCCGCCGCAGGTTA
>Ga0075021_10001919_pt1 | contig 10749 bp, 10 predicted proteins | sample ColStrG_CSR_2012_FD_72749 | JGI IMG/M metagenome (GOLD analysis project Ga0075021, IMG submission 72749) | Freshwater sediment microbial communities in response to fracking from Pennsylvania, USA - Cold Stream Run_MetaG_CSR_2012 | ecosystem: Environmental > Aquatic > Freshwater > Creek >... | reverse complement strand
GCGATCGCCCCTTCAAAAGCTGGAACTCTAGCGGCTCCCCTCGCCCACACTCAGCACGCCAGGAACGCTTTCTGCGGAATGTCCACGCGGCCGATGCGCTTCATCCGCTTCTTGCCTTCCTTTTGCTTTTCGAGCAGTTCTTTTTTCGCGTGATGTCGCCGCCGTAGGACTTGGCGAGCATATTTTGGCGGATTGCCGGGAATGTGGAATGCCGCCCACTCAGGGCGGAAAGGAGTGTCCGCCCTACACTTGCCTGTTTACTCTTCCGCTTCCTCGGTGTCGTTGATCACATCCACGACGCGCCCGCGAATCGAGAACACCAGTTTCTGTGTGTCGTCGGGCTGGAAGGTGACTCGCGCGGGCGAGCGTTCCCAGGCTGGCGGAGGACACTCGGAGTCAGGATCGTCGTCGCCGGCGGGCTCGCCAACCTCTTTTTTCAGGACTGGTTTTCGCCGTCCTACTTGCGCCACCATCGCATAGAGTTTCTTGCCGTCCTCTGAGACGCCGCAGTACGCCACGTAGTCGCGGTACCAACTCGCGGTCGAATAAAACGGATCGAACTCCGGCAGATTCAACTGCGAGACCCGTCCGGTAACGCGATCCACCAGCAACCAGCCACCGCGCTGCCACTGCCAGCGAGCCGCATTCTCCGCGGGCAGCGCGTCATTCACGCGGAAGGCTCGACGCACCACGAACAGCCGGTCGGTTAGTTCATGCGGATTGCCGGTGGTGTATTCCTTGACGCGCGTGTCCACGAGAATTGGCCGCACCTTCAAATCGAGCAGCTTCTTGCCGGTTGCGTCCGGCCACTTGGCGGCGACCCATTTTCCGAAGCTGATCACGTGCGGTTTCGGGATGGCCGCGCCATCGCTCCAGGCCACCGCGAGCAGCCCAAGTAGTAGCAATATCCTTCTCAGCATGATCGAAGATTGGCATGGCTGTCCGATTGCAGCAATGACACATGAACAAGGAAAATGTTCAGTTTTCAGCACGCCAACCGGGTCCGAAGGCGGCAAAGTTGGCTACAATGGCGAAGGCAGGTGCGGTATGAATGTTCCTCCTCGACAGAGGCGTACAACTCTTTCTTCGCGCACCAACTCCTACAAGCATATGGGAGACCTGCTGGGCAGCCGCCGGAAACAGTCGATCCTGGTAGTGGATGATAATCCTCTGAATGGCGAGTTGCTGCGCGAGCTGCTGACCGCACGCGGTTATCACGTGGCCGCCGTACAAACGGCCGCCGATGCGGAAGTTGAAATGGGGCGCGAGCCGCCCGACATCATCCTGCTTGACGTGGTCATGCCCGGCAAGTCCGGGTACGAGTTATGCCGCGAACTGAAAGAAGATCCCAAGACTCGGCTGATCCCGATCGTTATGATCACGGGACTCAGCGCCCGCGAGGATCGTTTAGCGGGAATTCAGGCGGGGGCCGACGATTTTCTGATCAAGCCGATCAATCCGGAAGAATTGTTTGCGCGCGTGAATTCGCTGCTTAAGCTCAAAGAGTTCACAGACGAACTGGAGACAGCCGAGTCGGTCCTGTGCACACTGGGCCTGAGCGTCGAGGCGCGCGATCCGTACACCGAAGGTCACTGTGAGCGCCTGTCGCGGAATGCCACGGAACTAGGCCGCCATCTTGGTCTCGACGAAGAATGCATTGTGGCCCTGCGGAGGGCTGGGTACCTGCACGATCTGGGAAAGATCGCGGTGCCCGACGAGATTCTGAAGAAAGGCAGCGACCTCACGCCCGCCGAGTGGGAGATCATGAAGAAGCATCCGGTCACGGGCGAAATCATCTGCCGGCCGCTGAAATCGCTGCGCCTGGTGCTCCCCATCATCCGGCATCATCACGAGCACTCCGACGGCAGCGGCTACCCCGACGGTCTGCTCCAGGGCCAGATCCCGATTTTGCCCCGCGTTTTGCAGGTGGTGGACATCTACGACGCGTTGCGGACGGCCCGTCCCTACAAGCCCGCCCTCACCCACGAGCAAACTGCGCTCACCATGCACGACGAGGCCCGGGCCGGCCTTTGGGATCGGGAACTGGTTGGGGAGTTCTTCCAGATGCTCGACAAGCACCGCCAGGTGGCATAATCATCAAGGGCTAGAATTTTCGCCAGCCGACGGATCTTCTCTTGACCTATAGCTTCATTGTCCCTGCCTACAACGAAAGCAGCCGCATCCGGCCCACTCTCGATGAAATCCTGCGCTATACGGCCGAGCAAAACTGGGACGCCGAGATAGTGGTCGTGGACGACGGCTCGCGCGACGACACCGCCGAGGTGATCCGCGAATACTCCCGCGCTCACTCGAAGATTCGCCTGATCCAGAATCCCGGCAATCGTGGCAAGGGTTTCAGCGTGCGGAACGGAATGCTCAATGCGCGCGGCGACATCTGCCTGTTCACCGACGCCGATCTGTCCTCGCCCATCTCGGAAGCGCAGAAACTCTTCGCAGCCATCGGCGGCGGAGCGGACGTCGTCATCGGTTCGCGCTGGCTGCGCGCCGAATTGCAGACCGAGCGCCAGCCCCTCTACCGCCAACTTTTTGGCCGCATCTTCAACCTCCTGCTGCGCCTGTTTCTGGGATTGCACTTCAAAGACACGCAGTGCGGGTTCAAGGCATTTCGCCTCGAAGCCGCGCAGCGGGTGTTCCCCCTTCAGAAAATCGAGCGCTGGGGATTCGATCCGGAACTCCTCTACATCGCGCGCCGCATGGGATTCAAAGTGGCGGAAGTGCCGGTGCTTTGGGCGCACAGCGAAGGCACACGCCTGCATCCGTTCCGCGACGGCATGAGGATGTTCGTCGATGTACTCCACATCCGCTGGAACGCAATCGTTGGAGCCTACAGCGCCCCCGCAGTTCCTGCAGCAGACCGCCCGTAGCAGCCCGTAGAGAGACGGGCGCCCTCGCCCGTCCAACCGCTGATCTTTGTGAAACATGGGGGGACGCCCCTTGTAGCGGATAACTTCCGCATAGCCCGGGATACGGCCGGAATCGATGCAAATGAAGCCACCGTGTCTAGTGCGGCTCAATTCTCAATTGGAAAAGTGTATGCCAGGGCCGAGCACACCGATGAAGAGTCCAGAGACGACGATCCCTAAGCCGAACCAGAAAAAACTGAACGGCATGGGTTGTGTGACCAGGGTCTGACTGCGAGCGTTGGCGCCGACCATCCCAGGGAGAAAGAGAAGACCGGAATTCAGGCCGAAGGACGCGCCGGCTCCCGAAAGCAGTATGAGACTCGGGCTAATCGGATTGAAAACTGCTGCGATGGTCATCACCGCGCCGCCGGCAAGATACGCTGGTAAAACCAAACGCTGTAAGTCCGCCGAGGTGGTTTCGCCGCGGTTCACCAAGTCAAGCATGGACCTTGCCGTCCAGCGAACGGCCAGAACATACAGAATTGCTCCGGTCAGCCCCAGAACACATCGCCACAGCCAAGGCGGGGAAAGTCCGGCAATCACGTTCGCCCAATCGCCGCTGTTCAATACTGCCGAAGTAACCAGGTAACCGCAATTCAACAAATTGTAGGCGCCGAAGATCCAAAGGAAGTACGTCAATGGGGTCAGCTTCTGCATACGGCGCAGCGTGAGGAGTGAGCAGAAGCCGACGATGCAATTCGCCGAGGTGCCAGCAACGGAAACCAAGCGGCTGGCAGTAGCGTTTTGCATGGCAACCGTGGACAGCGACAGGATCCGATCGCCTGTGAGCCAAGAGACAGTTCCGTGGCCGAGGACTTCGTGGACCATGTCGGCTGCCACGCACGCTATGGCCCCTATGGAAGCGAAGGTCCATAAGCTGGGATGAGAAGGTTCGGTGGGGGCAGCGACAGTCTCTGTTGGCACGCGGACAGAGAGTAGCACACTCGATGGTGGTTCACAGAAATGTGAGTCCTAGAAACGGGGAGGGGAGTGAAAAATGAGATTCTGGATGTATCCTCGGCTACTCTTCCACAATCCCGTCGTTGCCGCCGTCGAGAACGCTCAACCGGCTCCGCCCGATGCAAACGGATCACTTCAGAGAAGGGGGGCCTCGCCCGTCCGACCACTGTCGCTACGACGACGCCCGGTCCTTCCCCTTTGCGGCCGCGCGCACCAAGTCAACAATGCGCGTGCCCGCTTCTTCGGTCTTCAGACTGCGCTCTCCGGCTTTCGCCAAGTCGCGTGTCCGCAAGCCCGCTTCCAGAGCCGCTACCACCGCCGCTTCCACGCAGCCGGCTTCTTTGGTCAGCTGGAACGTGTGCCGCAGCATCAGGGCCACGGACAGAATCGCGCCCAGCGGATTCGCCACACCCTGCCCGGCGATATCCGGCGCTGATCCGTGCACCGGTTCGTACAGACCAACCGGCCCTCCGATACTGGCCGATGCCAGCAGACCGAGCGATCCGACCACGCCCCCAGCTTGGTCTGAGAGAATGTCGCCAAACATGTTTTCCGTGAGCACAACGTCGAACTCTGCCGGTTTCAGCACCAGCAACATAGCTGCCGAATCGACATACTGGTGCGAACACTGCACATCGGGGAAATCGGCACTCATGCTTGTGACCACTTCACGCCACAGCCGCGAGCACTCCAGAACATTCGCTTTGTCCACCGACAGCAGGCGTTTGCGGCGGCCGCGCGCCAATTCAAACCCAACCCGCGCAATGCGCTCGATTTCCGGTTCCGTGTAGCGCATGGTATTGAGAGCCTGGCGCGCGCCCAGCGCCCCTTCAATCGAACGGGGCTGCCCAAAGTACAATCCTCCCAGCAACTCGCGCACGATCAAAATATCGGTCCCCTTCACGACCTCTTCCCGAAGCGGAGAACTGGCGCGCAGTGCCGGGTAATACACGGCCGGGCGCAGATTCGCGAAGGCTCCCAGTTCCTGGCGAAGGCGCAGCAAGCCAGCTTCCGGACGCAGCTCGCGCGGATTCCGGTCGAACGCCGGACTGCCCACTGCTCCGAGCAGCACCGCCTGCGAACCGAGACACGCTTCAATCGTCTTCTGCGGCAGCGGGTCGCCGGACGCCGTCAATGCAGCGCCGCCAATCTCTTTTTCGGTGACTTCGAGTTCGTGACCGTAGCTGCGGGCCACTTCTTCCAGAACTCGAATGGCTTGTTGGGTCACTTCAGGTCCAATCCCGTCGCCCGGCAAGGAAGTAACACGTAGCCGCATGGGCCCCTCACAATCTCTACCCGCGGTTTGACTGCTTCTCTGTAGGGTGGACGGCCTACTCCCCCCTTCCCGAATCATGCGGGCCAGCAGAAAGGATAAATGAAGTTGTAGAATCGTCAATGCTACGGGAGGCTTTATGTCGATCCGCTTTCTCCCAGTGCTCTACCTGCTTCTTCTGTCGCAAGCGCTTCTCGCTCAGCATTCAGCACCTGCAAAGATGGATGGCGTTCCGGAAACGTGTCCGGTTACGGAGCCGTATAACGCCAGCCTCTTCGTGCCCCCGGCGCCATATCCCCGGAAAGCGCCTCTCGGTGCCTTTTGGTTTGGCACGGACAAGCTATGGACCATACTGCGAATGGACGCAACATGGCCACGTTCGGAAAAGACCTTCTGGTGGCGGCAAGACTGGTCAGGCTACAAGTCGGGGGTGCCAGAAAGCGCGGCCACCAAGTTGGCAGTCACTGCGCGACGACTAGACATTTCCGCTGCGCCTCCCAGGATCTCGAAGGGCTTAGGAGGCTATAAAGAGGAGTGGAAGTCATTCTTGGTCGGAGGCATTGACTTTCCGACATTCGGATGCTGGGAGATTTCAGCACACTACGAGGATGACGAGCTGAATTTCGTCGTGTGGGTTGCAAACTAGCAAACCCATGCCTTGAGCTTGCCGCCACCCTACACGCCCCAGAGATAGTCCTCTTGTTCGCTGTGGTGATCTGCAAAGCTGATCGAGCCCGGAGCGCCGCTGACGGCGGCTGGGAACGGAAGCGGTCGGGCCTCGTTCGCGCCACTCGCAGCAGAAGCCACGCGAGTGAAGGGAATGCTCGCGGCCGCCGGCGGAATCTTTTTTCGCGCCGTTCTTACTTCCTCGATCAATTCCAGCAAGTGGCTGTCCTGGACCTTCTTGATCCGGTCGGCGAGAACTACAAACCTCCGATAGACCTCGTCCAACTCGCGCCGCTCAAACGGGTGCCCGAGTTGCTCGCAGCGCAGCGCCAGCGCGTGCCTTCCTGAGTGTTTGCCCAGAACCAGGCGCGAGTCTGGCACACCGACCGATTGCGGCGTCATGATTTCGTAAGTCAGCGGATTTTTGAGCATTCCGTCCTGATGAATTCCCGCCTCGTGGGCGAACGCATTGCGTCCCGTGATGGCCTTGTTCGGCTGCACTGGAACGCGCGTGATCTCGGCCAGCATCTGGCTCGAGGGATAGATGTGCTCGCTCGCGATCCCCGTTTCGTAAGGATAGCGGTCGCGCCGGACCCGGATTGCCATCGCGATCTCTTCCAGAGACGCATTGCCTGCGCGCTCGCCAATCCCGTTGATGGTGCACTCCACCTGCCGCGCGCCTTCCTGCACGCCCGCCAATGAGTTCGCCACTGCCAGTCCCAAATCGTTGTGGCAGTGTGTGGAGATCGTAACCCTCTCGATGCCCGCAACTTTTTCGCGCAACGTGCGGATCAACTGAGCGTACTCTTCCGGCATGGTATAGCCCACCGTGTCGGGAACGTTCACCGTGGTGGCTCCCGCCGCGATCACCGCTTCCACGACCTGACACAGGAATGGAACGTCGGTGCGAGTCGCATCTTCGGGCGAAAATTCCACATCCACACACAACGACTTCGCGTGCCGTAAGGCTTCGCGCGCCTGCTCCAGGCACTGTTCGCGCGAGATGCGAAGCTTGTAGTTGAGGTGAATGTCAGAAGTGGCCAGAAAAACGTGAATTCGCGGACGCGCCGCGCCCTTCAATGCCTCCCACGCCCGGTCGATGTCGCCCTTGCACGCACGCGCCAGGCCCGCGATGATGGGCCGGCGCAACGAAGCCGAAATGCGCTGCACCGCTTCGAAGTCGCCATCGGATGCGATGGGGAACCCGGCCTCGATCACGTCCACCCCAAGCCGATCAAGCTGCTGGGCCAGGCGTAACTTCTCCTGCACATTCATGCTGCAGCCCGGCGACTGCTCACCATCTCGAAGCGTAGTGTCGAAAATCGTAACTCGTGGCCGATCCATGATCCCTAACCTCCGGAAACGTTCTTCCCTACTCTATCGACCCCCTGGGTCAGAAGAAAAGCTTATTATCTTTACGAAATCATTACCGTTACTGATATTATAAGCATGGCTTATGCTCTAGCTGGGAATCACAGCAAGCTCTCAGCTCGCAGGTGCCGGGTCTCAGGAAACCCGGCTTCCCGAGACCTGAGACCTGCCACCCGAGGCCAGCATTTATGGACCTTTCCCAACTCGAAGTCTTCCTCACCGTTGCCCGCGAGCGTCGCTTTTCCCGCGCGGCTGAAAAGCTTTATCGCACACAGTCCGCCGTGAGCCAGACCATCCGCAAACTCGAGCAGGAAATCGGCGAGCCTCTGTTTGACCGCACCTCGCGCGAAGGTGTTCTCACCGACGCGGGACGCGTCCTTCAAGAATATGCCGAGAAACTTCTGAACCTCCGCCAGGACGCGCAGGAAGCGCTGGTGGAAATGCGCGAATTACAGAAAGGCAAGCTGGCCATCGCGGCCAATGAGTTCACCGCGCTTTATCTGCTGCCGGTCCTGGCCGAGTATCGCCGCCTCTACCCCACCATCAAGATCACCGTGCAACGCGCGCTCGGCAGCCAAATCCCCGACGACATCCTGAAGCACAACGTCGAACTGGGCGTTCTTTCGTACCATCCGCAGGAGGCGCAGTTGCAATCGGCCGTCGTCTATCTCGACGAACTGGTGCTTGTGGTTCCGCCCGGCCATCCGCTCGCCTCCGCCAAGGAAGTCAGTGTCCGCCAACTTGGAGCGGAATCGTTCGTCGCTCATATCGTCACGTCACCGTACCGCGACAAGGTGATCGAAGCTTTCCGCCGCCACAAGACTCCGCTGCACATGGACGTAGAACTGCCCACTCTTCAGGCCATCAAGCGCTTTGTGTGCATGGGGAACGGAGTGGCGCTGGTGCCCGAGATCAGCGTGGAAAACGAAATCGGACGAGGCGAACTGGTGCGCATTCCGGTGCGCGATCTGCATTTTCAGCGCAAACTGCGTCTGGTCTACCGGCAGGAGTCAACGCTCTCCCACGCCGGACGCGCGTTCTTGAAAGTAGCCGAGCAAGTCGCCAAGGATCGCGGAGGCCGCTACTGTTTCCACCGGGAGAAATAGATGGGTGCGACTACCTGCGTTTGGAGGAATCAGTAGGCGGTACGACGCTTCGCCGCAGCGGAACAATCGCGCCTTTGGAGGGGTCGGCCGCAGCGTTTGCGCGCGTCAAAACTTCTCGCTGAATATACTGCACGAAATCCTGGATCTGGCGCTGCATTTCTTCCATGCGCTCGCGCATTTGAAGAATAATGGCGATCCCGCTGATGTTCACGCCCAGGTCGCGCGCCAACGAAAGGATGAACTCCAGTCGCTGTAAGTCCTCGTCGGTGTAAAGACGAGTATTGCCCTCGGTGCGGCTCGGCTTCAGCAAGCCCTCCCGCTCATAAAGCCGCAATGTTTGTGGATGGATCTCGTACATTTCGGCCACGGCCGAGATCATGTACGCACCCTTGGTTTTGCGCTTCGTCATGGCTGTAGTCCACTAATGTATAACACTCAGCGAATGTGTTCCGGTTGATGCGGCGTTGAAAGAAAGCGCACCGTCTGGGAGTATTCGGCCGCGAAAATGAAACGCCGTGCCCTTCCAAGACTACTTCGCGGTGCCTTGGGCCGCCGGCTTCAGTCTCTCGAACACTTCTTCGGCACGGCGCAGGGCGGTCTGCACGTTGTCGCAGATGTTCTGTTTCCCGATCAGCTCTTCAAATTCCGTCTGTTCAATTAACCGAAGAGGCTGCTCTCTCGCTCCGCAGAGAATCAGTTCCCGGCCGCTCGTCTTCAGCTTGCGCGCCACTTCTTCGAGCGCGAACAGTCCGGTGGCGTCGAGAGCCGTCATGTTGCGCAGGCGGAGGATCACCACCGGGGGCAATTTGTGAATTTTCTCGGTGACAATGTCGATCTTATCGGTTGCGCCGAACAGAAAAGGCCCGTGGATTCGGAAGATGGTCGCGTAGTACGGAATGTCTTTGTCTTGCAGGATGTGCACGCGCCCGTCTTCGATGTAATCGTCGGTGACCTGGGACACGGTGGTGGTCGCAGCCACGCGGCTGATGAACAGAAGCGCGGCCAGAATCATCCCCGCCTGCACGGCTACGGTGAGATCGGCAAACACGGTCAGGGCAAACGTTACCAGCCACACGCTGATATCGGTCTTGGTCAGCTTCAGCAGCGACGGGATCTCGAGCCATTCGCCCATGTTGTATGCCACGACCATCAGAATCCCGGCCAGCGCCGCCATCGGGACGAAACGCACCCAGTGGGAGGCAAACAAAAGAATCAGCAGCAGCGTGAGCGCGTGGATCATGCCCGCCACCGGGGTCTGCGCGCCCGAGCGGATGTTGGTGGCGGTGCGCGCGATGGCGCCAGTTGCGGGCAGGCCGCCGAACATGGGCGACATCACATTGGCAAACCCCTGCGCCACCAGCTCGACATTCGGATTGTGGCGGTCATTGCTCATGCGGTCCGAGACCACGGCCGACATCAGGGATTCGATCGCGCCCAGCATGGCGACCGTGAGGGCCGGTCCCAGCAAGCCGTGAATCAGGTCGGTGCGAAACGCTGGAATATGCAAATGGGGCACGCCGCTGGGAATCCCGCCAAAGCGCGAGCCAATCGTTTCTACCGGCAGCTTGAACAGCGCCACGACGGCAGTCCCCAGCGCCATCGCAACAATCGCACCCGGAATCCGCGGCGAAAACGCGCGACAAACAAGAATGATTGCCACGGTGCCCACCGCCAGCAGCATGGCCTCCAGCGAGAACGTATGAAAATTCAGAGCCAGCGCTTCGACACGCGCCCAGAACACGCCCGGAACTTTTTCCAGCTTCAGCCCGAAGAAGTCTTTGACCTGGGTGCTGGCGATCAGGATGGCAATGCCGTTGGTGAATCCGATGACGATGGGCCGGGGGATGAATTTTACCGCTGAGCCCATTCCGGTCAGCCCCATGATCACCAGCAGGACGCCCGCCATCACGGTGCACATGAACAGGCCGTCGACGCCGTGTGCGGCAATGATGCCGGAGATGACGACCACGAAGGCCCCAGTCGGCCCGCCAATCTGTGTCGAAGATCCGCCGAGGGCGGAGATCAGGAAGCCCGTCACGACCGCGCAGTAAATGCCGGCTTGGGGCGTGAGCCCGGACGCGATGGCAAACGCCATCGCCAGGGGCAGGGCCACCAAACCGACCGTGACCCCAGCTACTAAGTCGTGCAGAAATTTATTCAGACTGTAATGGCGCAGGCAGAGAACTGACTTGGGAAGCCAGCGCTCGTCAAAGAGTGTGAGGTCCATTGGACACAACGATTATCGCAAGTGGAAGGCGCGGACCATAGTCCCCGAACCACCAAGGGCAGGGCTATGTCCCTTTGCAGAGCGGCGGCAAGCAAGATGCCTGCCGCCGTCTCGAAAAACCGCGAGAGGTGGAGTGGATAAGGGCCGAGGATCGATCGGGCCAGTTGTCTGGTCCGCTACTGGATGCGCGCCATCCATCCTCCGAAGTTGCCCTTCGTATCC